>Ga0102832_1000486_pt1 | contig 62050 bp, 56 predicted proteins | sample EBPBio282013_DNA_FD_88942 | JGI IMG/M metagenome (GOLD analysis project Ga0102832, IMG submission 88942) | Wastewater treatment Type I Accumulibacter community from EBPR Bioreactor in Madison, WI, USA - Reactor 2_5/28/2013_ DNA (Illumina Assembly) | ecosystem: Engineered > Bioreactor > EBPR >...
CGGTTCGTCGCAAGCGCCGACCGCCGCCGTGGACAAGTCTCTCAGCGCCTCGAACACAAAAATTCAGACAGCCCCGACGGCATCAATCCCCATCAAGAGCTCCCGTTCCAAAACGGCCCACTCTGCTTAGCCTTCGGCTGTATAACTTTTCCACTGACCGCCTTAGGTGTCTTCTTCCGTGGCGGTGCAGGTGCATGCTCACCGAGAAGCGGCCCATCCCATTGCCTAAACATCGTGGCCGCCTCTGACGCTACGCGTTCAAGATTCCAATTTCTAGCCAGGGACACGTCTCGAAAGATTCATTGGGACAGAAGTTCATCAAATCTGAGGATGCGAAGACTCCGGGGAACGTCGAAACTCAGATCAATTTCAATCTGGAGGGCTTATGGCTGACGTCACCTACCCGTGCTACTGGGAGAAGAGAGACAACTCTGGGCAGTGGTATTGGATCTACTACGCCGCGAATGGGAAAGCAATTTCTCGTAGCAGCGAGAGTTACCACAACAGGAGTGACTGCGAGCACTCCATTGCCTTGATGAAGGCATCAAACAACAGCCCAGTATTCTTTACGGAATAAGAGCGATGTGCTGCTTGTAATGGCAATGCCGCCCGCGGTGACCGTAAGGGCAGTAAGCTGATTCAGCTCAGTTTTCTGCCGTGGTCGCGCCGAGCGTTTGTGCAGCGTTTAGCCTGCTAGCCGAAGGGGTATGCCGGAGCGATGGACCCTGAGGAGAGCATCCGTGAACCCCATATTGCTTAGCTGCTGCGCAAATGCTCGAGCAATAGTCTCTGGATGCGTGGAGGGTCCAACAATTACGCGTTCAAGTAGCATTTGTGCAGAAAGCTCAAAGCCGTGATTTGTAGATCGTTCGAAGTTCAGTTTAAGAACGGGCTGGGGTAGACCGTTGATTGACTCGATATAGAGAGGCAAAGCGGCCGAACTAAACATAGAAGGGACTGCGATGGTCCGCCACTCTCGTTCCTCCTGAAAGCCAGGGTGAACCGCCCCGGGTTTTAAGGAGGCTCTTTTCTCTGAGAGATCGCGCCGTTTGACTTGACCGCTGAAGCCCCATTAAGTATTCGCTGAATTCACTTCGTCCGTGACGCCGCCGTCCCCGCAGGCTTTGCCGATGGCCAGGTCCAGGCGCTTGAGCAGCGCGGGCAGCGTTTCACCGTCGCGGCGTACCAGCATCGCCAAGGCGTTATGCTGGTCGGCGGCGGTGGCAACGCATGGGTGCGGCCACAACGCACCCACGGTGATTTCCCCTCCGTCTGCGATCAAGGCTTCAATGTTTGTCATGGCGCACATGATGCATGCGTCAGGTGTTGGTCCGTTTGCGGGCATTCGCTTACTGCTTCGGGGGGGGTGCGGCCCGGATAATCCCCCACGCAGCCCTCGCTCGCCCCCATGCGCTCCCCCATCCACATCGTCGACGTCGACCGCCCCCAGACCTGGACGCGTTACCGCGCCGGGCTGTGCGATTCCTGCGCGGCCAACTGTTGCACCATGCCGGTGGAGGTGCGGCTGGCCGATCTGGTGCGCCTGGGCCTGGTGGACCCGTTTGAGGCTGAGCACGAGCCGCCCAAGCAGATCGCCAGGCGCTTGCTCAAGGCGGGCGCGCTGGACCATTTCAACTTCAGGAACGAGATCTTCACGCTGGCGCGCCGGGCCGATGGCGACTGTGCCTTTCTGGATGACGGCACGCGCCGCTGTACCGTGTATGCACAGCGGCCCGATACTTGCCGCAAGCACCCGCAGGTGGGCCCGCGGCCGGGGCATTGCCCCTATGGCGCGCGCGTGCGTCCGGGCGGCGCCGGCTGATGTGGCCGTTTGGGTGCGGGGCTGTTGTCAGGCCTGGCTGACACCCAAACGGCCTGCCGTCCGCAGCCCAGCGTGCGCAGCGCGGCGCACAGTGGTGGTGAAAGGAGATGGCCATGCCCATCGATCCCACACCGCCTGGCGCCGGCATCATGACCGCCACGCCTGAAGACCAGAAGCTGCCCCAGCCGCAAGAGGCCGGCCGCGATCAGCCCGAAGCCGCGCGCAATGCCGATCTGCGCAACCGGCCGCAGATCCCCACCGAAACCGAAGTCACCGCGGCCGACGTGGAGGACGAAGACGCCGACCCCGTGATCGACACCGGCCCCGGCATCGCTGACGGCCCCAACACCCGGATGCGCCCATGAGCGAGCCGAACATGCCCCCACCCGAGCCGGTGCCGCCCATCACGCCGGACCCGCAGCCCAACGACCCCCGGCCGCCCATGCCGCCCGCCGAGGACGGGCAGGGCCCGGTGGTGCCGTTGCAGCTGCCTGGCGACCCAGGCGCGCCCGCGCGGGTTTGATCCGGCATCTGATCCGGCGTCCGGCCTGGCGCTCATTTCCAGCTAAACCAAAGGCCTCCTGACAGGTTCAGGATGCGGGGGCGGAGACACTCGCGGCAGAAATCCGACAATTTCTGTAGACTTTCCGCCCGCCTCCGTATCCGGTCCAACCCTGAGAGCGCTTTCCTGGCTGCAGCCCACCCGGCCGCAGCCCATGGAGCGCTTTCAACAAACGCAAAACCTGCCATGCCGTCAGCCCTTCTTGCGCGCCTGCGCCTCGCGTCTTCCTCTTTTTCCAGCGCTTTTTCCAGCCCCCTTCGCCTGTCCCTGGCCGCGTCCGCCGCGGCGCTGGTGCTGGCCGCCTGCGGCGGTGGCGGCGGGCCGGGCGGCCCCGGCGGGCCCGGGGGCGGCATGCCGCCGTCGCCGGTGTCGGTGATGCAGGTCTCGCTGGCCACGCTGCCGGCCAGCTATGAATATGTGGGCCAGGCCGCCGGCTCGCGCGAGGTGGAGGTGCGCGCGCGCACCTCGGGCATCCTGCTCAAGCGCAATTTCCGTGAAGGCACGGCCGTCTCGCGCGGCCAGTCGCTGTATTCGCTGGACCCGGCGCCGCTGAAGGCAGCGCTGGACCGCGCCGACGCCGACGTGGCTTCGGCCGAGGCCCGCCTCGGCCAGGCCACGCGTACCCAGGCACGGCTGAAGCCGCTGTATGAGGCCAAGGCCGTCAGCCAGAAGGACTTTGACGACGCCGTCTCGGCTGAAGCCATTGCCCGCGCGGATCTGAAGGGCGCGCAGGCCCGCCGAGCCGAAGCCGCGCTGAACCTGGGCTACACCCGGGTCGAAGCGCCGATTGGCGGCGTCATTGGCCGCTCGCAGGTGTCCGAGGGCACGCTGGTGTCCGGCCCCGCCGTGCTGCTCACCTCCATCACCCAGACCGACCCGGCGCTGATCCGTTTTGGCATTGCCGACACCGACCAGATGCGCTGGCGTCAGGAGGTGGAGGCCGGCCGCCTGGTGCTGCCCAAGGGCGGCGCCTTTGACGTGGAAGTGGTGCTGGCCGACGGTACCGTGCTCAAGCGCAAGGGCAAGCTGCAGTTCACCGACGCGCGCGTGTCGGCGTCCACCGGCACCAACGAGGCCCAGGCCGAGGTGCCCAACGCCGACGGCCTGCTCAAGCCCGGCCAGTTTGTGCGCGTGCGGCTGCAGGGCGCCACGCGGCCCGCGGCGGTCAAGGTGCCCACGCGCGCTGTGCTGGAGGGCCCGCAGGGCAAGTTCGTCTACGTGGTGGAAGACAACAAGGCGCAGGCGCGCCCGGTGCAGGTGGGCGAGCAGCTGGGCGACCAGTGGCTGGTCAACGGCGGGCTGAAGCAGGGCGACACGGTGATCGTGGATGGCGTCATGCGCATCGGCCCCGGTGCGCCCGTGCAGGTGGCGGCGCCCCCGCCGGCTGGCGCGGCGTCGGCACCCCCGTCGGCACCCCCGTCGGCACCTGGTGGCGCGGCGTCCGCCCCGGCCAAGCCCGCTTCCAAGTAAGCCGGGAGCCCACGCATGTTCTCCCGCTTCTTCATTGACCGCCCGATTTTCGCGGCGGTGCTGTCGGTGTTCATCGTCATTGCCGGCCTGGCCGCGATGCGCGCGTTGCCGATCGCGCAATACCCCGAGATCGCGCCACCCGTGGTCACCGTCACCGCCATCTACCCCGGCGCCAGCGCCGAGGTGATCGAGCAGACCGTGGCCGCGCCGATTGAAAACGCCATCAATGGCGTGGAACGCATGATCTACATGAATTCCACGTCCACATCGAACGGCGTGGTGCAGATCCAGGTCACGTTTGACATCGGCACCAACGTGGACCAGGCCGCGCTGAACGTGAACAACCGCGTCAAGCAGGCCGAGGCCAAGCTGCCGCAAGAGGTGCGCCGCCAGGGCGTCACGGTGGAAAAGGGTTCGTCCTCATTCCTGCAGGTGATCGCGTTTTTCTCCACCGACGGCCGCTTTGACGACCTGGCCACCAGCAATTACGTGACGCTGAACGTGCTGGACGCGCTCAAGCGCGTGCCCGGCACCACCAACGTGCAGATCTTCGGCGCCAAGGACTACGCCATGCGCGTGTGGCTCAAGCCCGACCGCCTGGCGCAGCTGAAGGTCACGCCCGGCGACATCTCGCGCGCCATCAACGAGCAGAACGCGCAGTTTGCCGCCGGCAAGGTGGGCCAGGCGCCCACCGGTGGCGCGCAGGAGATGGTCTACACCATCACCACGCAGGGCCGCATGTCCGAGGCCGCGCAGTTCGAGCAGATCATCGTGCGTGCCAACCCCGACGGCTCCGCCGTGCGGCTGGCCGACGTGGCCCGCGTGGAGCTGGGCGCCAAGGACTACGACTTCAAGGGCAAGGTCAACGGCAAGCCAGCCACGCTGATTGGCGTGTTCCTGCAGCCCGGCGCCAACGCCATCGACGTGGGCAAGGATGTCGAGAAAACCGTGGCCGATCTGGCCACGCGCTTCCCGCAGGGCCTGGGCTATTCCATCCCCTACGACACCACGCGCTTTGTGGAAGTGTCCATCCGTGAGGTGGTCAAGACCCTGGCCGAGGCCATGGTGCTGGTGGTGCTGGTGGTGTTTGTCTTCCTGCAGAACTGGCGCGCCACGCTGATCCCGGTGGTGGCCGTGCCGGTGTCACTGATCGGCACCTTTGCGGGCCTCTTGCTGCTGGGCTATTCCATCAACACGCTCACGCTGTTCGGCATGGTGCTGGCCATCGGCATCGTGGTGGACGACGCCATCGTGGTGCTGGAAAACGTCGAGCGCATCATGCATGAGGAGCACCTGCACGCCCGCGAGGCCGCCATCAAGGCCATGCAGGAAGTGACCGGCCCGGTGATCGCCATCGTGCTGGTGCTGTGCGCTGTGTTCGTGCCCATTGCCTTCCTGGGCGGCCTCACGGGTGAGCTGTACCGCCAGTTCGCGGTGACGATTGCGATTGCCGTGGTCATCTCGGGCATCGTGGCGTTGACGCTCACGCCGGCGCTGTGCGTGCTCATCCTCAAGCGCGAGCACAAGCAGCCCGGCAGATTCTTCCAGGCGTTCAACCGCGTGTTTGGCCGCATCACCCACCGCTATGTGGGTGGCGTGGGCTTCATGGTGCGGCGCGCGGCCGTGGGCATCCTGCTGTTTGCGGGCATGGTGGCCATCACCTTCGGGCTGTGGAAGGTCACGCCCGGCTCGCTGGTGCCGGATGAAGACCAGGGCTTCTACATCGCGGCGGTGATCCTGCCCGACGGCTCGTCACTGGAGCGCACCGACAAGATCACGGCCGAAGTCACCGACATCATCAAGAGCAACCCCAACAACCTGGACGTGGTGGCCTTCACCGGTTTTGACTTCCTGGGCGGGGGCTACCGCAACAACGCGGCCACCATCTTCGTCACGCAAAAGCACTGGGACGAACGCCAGGTGCCGGTGCAGACGCTGGTGGGCGAGCTGTTTGGCAAGACGGGCCATATCAAGGAGGCGCTAGTGCTGGCCTTCAACCCGCCGCCGATCTTTGGCCTGGGCACGGCCGGGGGCTTTGAGTTCTACATCCAGAACCGGGGCGAGGGGGGTGCTGCGCGCATGGCCGAGGTCATGGGCCAGTTCCAGGCTGCGGCGGGCAAGGACCCGCAGCTGGCGGGCGTGCAGTCGCTGTGGCGCGCCACGGCGCCGCAGCTGCGGGTGGACGTGGACCGCGAGCGCGCCAAGGCGCTGGGTGTGCCGGTGGACGAGCTGTTCAACACGCTGTCGGCCACGCTGGGCAGCGCCTATGTGAACGACTTCAACAAATACGGCCGTGCCTGGCAGGTGCTGATGTCGGCCGACGCTAGCTACCGCAAGCGGCCCGATGACATTGGCCGCATGTGGGTGCGCTCGGACAAGGGCGAGATGATCCCCGTGTCGGCACTGGCCAAGGTCAGCTATTCAGCCGGCCCCGAAACACTGGACCGCTTCAACAACCTGCCCTCGGTCAAGCTGTTTGGCCAGGGCGCGCCGGGCGTCAGCTCGGGGCAGGCGATTGCCGCCGTGGAAAAGATCGCGCGCGACACTCTGCCGCCGGACTTCAGCTTTGACTGGGGCGGCGCGTCATACCAGGAGAAGCGTTCCTCGGGCACCTCGGGCCTGGCGCTGGGCCTGGCCGCGGTGATGGTGTTCCTGATCCTGGCGGCGCAGTACGAGAAATGGTCGTTGCCGTTCTCGGTTCTGCTGGCCATGCCGTTTGGCATCTTTGGTGCGCTGGCGGCGGTGTGGCTGCGCGGGCTGACGAATGACGTGTACTTCCAGATCGGCCTGGTCACGCTGCTGGGCCTGGCGGCCAAGAACGCCATCCTGATCGTGGAATACGCCGAGCTGAAACACCGCGAAGGCATGACGGCGTCCGCCGCCGCGCTGGAGGCCGCGCGCCTGCGTTTCCGGCCCATCATCATGACGTCGCTGGCGTTCATCCTGGGTGTGCTGCCGCTGGCGATTTCCAGCGGCGCGGGCGCCGGTGCGCGCACCTCGGTTGGCACGGGCGTGATGGGCGGCATGCTGGCCGCCACCTTCCTGGCCATCTTCTTTGTCCCCATGTTCTTCCGCATCATCGTGGACCGCAAGCTCAAGGAGCCGCGCAGCACCGCGCAGATGCAGGCCGAAGGGCGCGAGGCGCATGAACGCGCTACCGCCGAAGCCGCCAACCGGGAGGGCGCACGATGAAACCCCGCAACATGACCAAGTTTGACCTGAAGCTTGCCGTGCTGGCCCTGCCTGCGCTGCTGGCCGCCTGCGCCGGCGCACCGCCCGCTGCGGCACCCGACACCACGATGGAGCTGCCCGTTGCCGCAGCGGCGGCGCAGCAGCCGGTGCGCGCTGACTGGTGGACGCTGTATGGCGATGCCCAGCTGAACGCGCTGGTGGCCGAAGCCCTGGCCAACAACACCGACCTGGCCCGCGCCGCCGCGCGCATTGATGAATCGCGCGCGCTGGTGCGCCTGGCCCGGGCGGACGCATTGCCCTCGGTGGGCGCCACGGCGGGCGCCGCGCGCCAGCGCAGCGGCGCCAACGCTGGCTTGCCCGCGCCGGTGACGGCCAACAATTTCAACCTGGGCCTGAATGTGTCGTGGGAAGTGGACCTGTGGGGCCGCCTGGCCGCCGGTAGCCGCGCCGCGCGCGAAGACCTGGCCGCCACCACGCTGGACCGCGACGCCCTGCGCACGGCGCTGGCCGCGCAGGTGGTGCAGGCCTATGCGGCCGTGCAGGCCATCGACGCGCAGACGCTGGCGTTTCGCGCTGCCGTGGTGGCCCAGCGCGACGGCGCGCGCCTGCAGCGCCTGCGCGAGCAGGGCGGCGAGCTGTCACAGCTGGACCTGCGCCAGATCGAGGCCGAGCTGGCCGGCAATGAAAGCCAGCTGCTCAAACTGGAGCGCGCACGCGGCGAAACATCGCGCGCGCTGGCCGTGCTGCTGGGCCGCTCCCCGCGCGCGGTGTGGGATGCAGCCATCACCGCCCCCGCCCAGCCGCTGGCCGTGGCCGGCGGCGTGCCGGCCGGCCTGCCATCCACCCTGCTGCAGCAGCGCCCCGACGTAGCCGCAGCCGAGGCGCGCCTGCGCGCCGCGGGTGCGAGCGTGGACGTGGCGCGCGCGGCCTACCTGCCGGGCGTGGCGCTGAGCGCATCGCTGGGCAAGGCCAGCACGGATCTGAGTAACCTGCTGGACGGCCCGTCCACCATCTGGAGCCTGGTCGCGTCCCTCACGCAGCCCATCTGGAACGCCGGCCGCCTGGATGCCGGCCGCGAAGCCGTGCTGGCCCGCCAGCGCCAGGCCGAGCTGGACTACCGCGACGCGGTGGCCCGCGCCTTCCGCGAAGTGCGCGATGCACTGGACGCGCAGGCCGAAGCCTCGGCATCGCTCGCATTGGCCCGCCAGCGCGCCGACGCCCTGCGCCAGGCCGCGCGCCTGACGCAGCTGCGCGTGGACGCTGGGGAATCGAGCCGCTTGAACGCGATTGAGGCTGAGCGCATTGCATTGGCGGCGCAGTCGCAATTGGCGGATCAGCAGCGTGCGTTGGCTGCGGCGCAGGCTGATGTGTTTCGTGCGTTGGGGGGTGGCTGGGTGGCTGAGCCTTCGGCGCGCTGAGTTTTCTCTCGCTGCGCTTCCTCAGGCGCAGCCGGTTCGGAGGACATTCGCGGAGGAGGGTGCCGTCGCCGCCACCCCGCGGGGCAAAACCAAAGAGCTAAAAAGCGGGACCCGTCTATCATCCTTCGACAAGTACAAACGAGGGACTCACATGAACTGGTCACGCATCGGGGGCATCCGGCTTCGGCCCAGCATCGTCATGCTGTTCATTGCGATGGTGCTGCCGGTGTTCAGCGCGGCGCTCTGGGTCAGCTATGTGTCCAACGACCGCATGGCGCGCCAGACGGCGGCGCAGACGGTGGAGCGGGCGCGGCTGGAGACCATTGCGCAAACCGAGGCACTGCTCAACCCCATGGCCGCCGCGGTGCGCGTGGCCGCGCGGGTGGCCGCAGCCCAGCCCGACTTTTACCGCGACGCGCGCGCGCTGCCCTCCATGCTGGAGACCGTGGCGCAAAACACCAACATCTCCAGTGTGTATGTGGGCTTTGCCGACGGCTCGTACCGCATGGCGCTGCGCGTGCCGCCGCAGTTCAAGGTGTTCAACGACGCGCCGCCGGCCGGCACGCAGTATTCGACCCGGTGGATCGACCGCCGCGCGGGCGGTGCGGCCCAGGACCGCTACACCTTTCTGGGGCAGGGCAATGCGGCGTTGGGCGAGGCCGCCGCGGCCGCGGTGTACGACCCGCGCACGCGCCCCTGGTACAAGGATGCGGCGGAGCGCAAGGGGCTGGTCATCTCCGACCCCTACATCTATGCCACCACCGGCCTGCCCGGCGTCACCGTGGCCATGCCGTTCTACGCAGGCGACGCGCTGGTGGGCGTGGTGGCCATCGACATCCTGCTGGACAGCCTGTCGCAGTACCTGAAAGACCGGCCGGTCAGCCGCCATTCGATCTCGCTGGTGGCTGACAGCGACGGCCTGGTGGTGGCCCACCCCGACACGCAGCAGGCGTTGAAGCGCGACAACGGCAACCTGATCCGCGCGCGGCTGACCGAGCTGGCCGACCCGCGCCCGGCGCTGGCCGTGGGCATGCGCGCCGCGCAGGCGGGGGCGCCCGGTAGCGGTGCAGCCAACCAGTTCACCTTCACCCATGGCGGCGAGGAGTACGTGGCCATGTTCTCGCCGTTCCCGCGCGAATTCGGCAAGGCCTGGGAGGTGGTGATCGTCGCGCCGCTGGAAGACTTTGTGGGCGAATGGCGCGCCAACAACCGCAAGCTGCTGATCTTTGGCCTGGGCGCCATCGCGCTGCAGGTGCTGCTGATCAACCTGCTGTCGCGCCGCATCGCCAGGCCGCTGGAACAGCTGGCCGCACAGGTGGTGCGGGTGCAGAACTTCGAGCCGCCTGGCACGCAGGTGGTGCGTTCGCCGGTGCGCGAAATCAGCGCGCTGGCGGAATCCGTCAACACGCTGCAGGGCGCGATCAGCGCGTTCTCGGCCTTCGTGCCGCGCGGCCTGGTGCGCCAGCTGATCGGTTCGGGCCATGCGCTGGAGCTGGGCGGGCGCAGCCGCTTCCTGACCATCATGTTCACCGACCTGGAGTCGTTCTCCACCTGGGCCGAGGCCACGCCGGCGCAGGCGCTGCTGGAGCGGGTGTCGGCGTACTTCGAGGCCGTGACGCGTGCCGTCAACGCCGAAGAGGGCACCATCGACAAGTTCATCGGCGACGGCGTCATGGCCTTCTGGGGCGCGCCGGCGCTGCTGGACGACCATGCGTACCGTGCCTGCGTGGCCGCGCTGCGTGCGCAGCAGCGCATGGCCGAGGTCAACCAGCAGTGGCAGGCGCAGGGGCTGAACACGCTGCACATGCGCGTGGGCATTCACAGCGACGCGGTGCTGGTGGGCAACATGGGCTCGTCCGAGCGCATGAGCTACACCGTGATGGGAGACGGCGTGAACCTGGCCGCCCGGCTGGAGGGCGTGAACAAGGAATTCGGCACGCGCATCTGTGTGAGCCATGCGGTGTTCCGCGAAGCGGGTGAACGGCTGTGGCTGCGCCGCATTGGCGTGGTGACCGTCAAGGGCCGGCGCGCCGACATGCAGGTGTATGAGCTTTTGGGCACGCGCGGCGGCGACCCGGCGCTGGAGGCCACGCCCGAGGTGCAGCGCCTGTGCCGCCTGACGGACCACGCGTATGAGGCGTTTGAACGCAGCGAATGGCAAGAGGCCGAAGACCGCTACCGCGCCATTGCACAGGAATTCCCCGACGACCGGCTCGCGCGGGTGATGGTGTTGCGCTGCCACGCCGCCGCGCAGGCCGCGCAACAAGGTCAGGCCGGCGCCTTGCCTGAATAGCGCAGCAGCCGCTGCGCGTGGCGCGCCAGCTCGGTGCGCAGGCGCGGCGGGCTGATCACTTCAAACACACATTCCAGCCGCGCGAGCTGGCGCGCAAACCAGCGCAGGTCGTCCACCTGGGCGTGCAGCATCAGGTGCTTGCCCATGGGCTGGAACAGGCCGATGGTTTCAAACAGCTGCGCGTGCGCGGTGGCCAGGTCGGTCTTGAGCAGCACCTGCACGCTGATGGCGCGCGGCAGCGTGGCCAGGCCCAGCGCCAGGTGGCGCACGGCGTCAAAGTCGGCGGGTGGGTCAAACGTGGCCAGGCGCGGCTCGATGGCCTGCACCCGGTCGATGCGAAAGCTGCGCATGCCCCCGCGCAGGTGGCAGTGGCCCACGGCATACCAGCGCGCGTTGCGCAGCGCCACGCCATACACATCCACTTCGCGCCCGGTGGCCTCGCCGCTGGCGTCGGCGTAGCGCAGATGCACGCGCTGGCGCACGTGGGCAGCTTCGCTCAATGCGAGCAGCGCGGCGTTGTCGCCCGCGGGCAGGGTGCGCGCCAGGTCCAGCTGGATGGTTTCGCCCAGGGCGCGCACGCGCGTCTTCAGCGGCGCGGGCATCACGCGCTCCAGCTTGGCCTGGGCACTGTCGGCCGCGGGTGCTGCGCCCGTTACGCCAATCTGCCGCGCGGCCAGCAGGCCCAATGACAGCGCCACGGCTTCGGCATTGCTGAACATCATGGGCGGCAGCTTGAAACCCGGCATCAGCGAATAGCAGCCGTAGCGCCCGCGCTCGGCCTGCACGGGGATGCCCAGTTCCTCCAGCCGCGCGATGTAGCGGCGCAGCGTGCGGCCGTCCACCTTCACGCGCCGGGCCAGTTCGGCGCCGGTCAGCCGGCCCTGGCTTTGCAGCAGGTCCAGCACGGCCAGTACGCGGGTGGTGGGCGAATACATGCCGGCCAGTGTAGGGCTGAATCAGGGCGAAAAGTGTCCTGTAATGCTCATACAGTGCGGCCATCAATTTTCAACAAGGCATGCACATGGAACCCACCCAACTCTGGCTCTTCTTCCTCATGGTCCTGGGCATCGTGGTGCTGCCGGGCATGGACATGGCCTTCATCGCGGCCAATGCGCTGGCCGGCGGCGCGCGCCGCGGCCTCCTGGCCGTGGCTGGCGTGATTGCGGGCGCAGTGGTGCACGTGGCGGCGTCGGCCCTGGGCATTGGCCTGGTGCTGCAGATGGTGCCCGCGCTGTTCAACGCCATGCTGCTGGCCGGCGCGGCCTACATTGCGTGGATCGGCATCACCCTGCTGCGCATGCGCAGCGCCGCAGGCGCGCTGCCCACGGCGCAGGCGGCGGCCTCCGGCTGGGCCACCTTCCGGCAGGCCGCGCTGACCAACCTGCTCAACCCCAAGGCCTACCTGTTCATGTTTGCGGTGTTCCCGCAGTTCTTCCGCCCCGGCGCGGGAGCGGTGTGGCTGCAGGCGGGCGTGCTGTGGGTGATCATCGCGTTCACGCAGGCGTTGGTGTACGGGCCGATTGCGCTGGCGGCGGGCGGCGCTGCGACGGGCTTGGCTACGCGGCCCAGGTTGCAGCTGCTGGTGGTGCATGCAGCGGGGGCGATGCTGCTGCTGGGGGCGGCGTGGACGGCGTATGAGGGGTGGCGCAGGCTGTAGGCTTATTTTCGTTGCCGAGTGAGTATGGGCATCTATAAACTACCGCTGATAACTCATGGAACGAGGCACATATGCGATGGGTAGCTCTCATCTTTTTAAGCGCATGGGCATGTGCCTCATATGCTTCTACATGGAAACTTGCGGTTCAAAATCAGGAAGCGTCGTTCTATCTTGATGCAGCATCCATAACTAGGAACGGCTCAGTGGTTGAATACTGGCAACTACTTGACTTCAATACGCCCAAAGTCAATCGAAAAGGATTTTCCTACCGATCAATGAAGAGTCAGTTTCAAATGAATTGCGCAAAGCGTGAAGTAAAAATGATCTTCACTGTTGTCTATTCGGAGGCCTTCGGGAAGGGTGGAGTTGTCGACCAAGGTCCGGTAAAGGAATCCAATCGTCCTGTTGTGCCCGGTTCCTCGGCTGAGGCCATCTATGCGACTGCCTGCAAATCCTAAGTTTGCAGAGTGGATGATTTTGACTTCGAGCAGTTTGAGCTTGCGCTTGCAGGCCTAGAAAACTCTGAGGACCAAGGCCTTGCTATTGAGAGTCTCTACAGTCTCTTGATCGCTTCTAAATTTGTGAGGGGTCGTGAAGCAGAAGATTGTCTACGCATACTAGATGAAATTCCCATGAGCCCTATCAGTCCTTTCCAGATATCTGCTTGGAGGTTCCAGTTGGTGCACCTCGTTGCCCAACAAATCTCCGGCTCTGCTTAAAGCAGTTGACTACTGTTTGTGAGCTTTGACCACGCACGCTACTCCCGCGTCACCCGCACCAGCTCTTCACGCGAGGTGATGCCCTCGCGCACCAGCCGCTCGCCGTCGTCGCGCATCAGCACCATGCCGGCCTTCAGCGCCGCGTCGCGGATCTCGGCTTCGGACGCCTTGTTGTGGATCTGCGCGCGGATGGCCTCATCCGTCACCAGCAGTTCAAACACGCCGGTGCGGCCCTGGTAGCCGGTTTGCCCGCATTCGGCGCAGCCCGCGCCATGGCAATGCGTGCACAGCTTGCGCACCAGCCGCTGGGCCAGCGCGCCCAGCAAGGATGAACTGAGCAGGAACGGCTCCACGCCCATGTCGGTCAGGCGCGTGACGGCGCTGGCCGCGTCGTTGGTGTGCAGCGTGGCCAGCACCAGGTGGCCGGTGAGCGAGGCCTGGATGGCGATCTGCGCGGTTTCAAAGTCGCGGATTTCGCCGATCATGATCACGTCCGGGTCCTGGCGCAGGATGGCGCGCAACGCCTTGGCAAAGGTCAGGTCGATCTTGGCATTGACCTGCGTCTGGCCGATGCCCGGCAGCTCGTATTCGATCGGGTCTTCCACCGTCATGATGTTGCCCTGGCTGGCGTCCAGGCGCTGCAGGGCGGCGTACAGCGTGGTGGTTTTGCCCGAGCCCGTGGGGCCGGTGACCAGGATGATGCCGTGCGGCTGCGCGATGAGCTGCTCGAAGCGGCGCAGCACGTCGCCCTGCATGCCCACCGATTCCAGGCTGAGCTTGCTTTCGCTCTTGTCCAGCAGGCGCAGCACGGCGCGCTCGCCATGGGCGCTGGGCAGCGTGCTCACGCGCACGTCCACCGCACGGGTGCCAATGCGCAAACTGATGCGGCCGTCCTGCGGCAGGCGCTTTTCGGCGATGTCCAGTTCGGCCATGATTTTCAGGCGCGAGATCAAGGCGGCGTGCAGCGCCCGGTTGGGCTGCACCACTTCGCGCAGCGTGCCGTCCACCCGGAAGCGCACGCTGGAGGTTCGCTCGTACGGTTCGATGTGGATGTCGCTCGCGCCGTCCCGCGCGGCCTGGGTCAGCAGCGCGTTCAGCATGCGGATGATGGGTGCGTCGTCCGACGTTTCCAGCAGGTCCTCGACGGCGGGCAGCTCCTGCATCATGCGCGACAGGTCGGCGTCGTTCTGCACTTCGCTCACCACCGTGGCGGCGCTGGATTCACCCTGCGAATAGGCGGCGCTGATGCGCTGGGCCAGCGCGGCGGCGTCCAGCGGCTGCACCGAGCGCACGGCGTATTTGCGCATGACTTCGCTCCAGGCGCTGCGCGCGGGCTCGCTGCCGTGCCACAGCGTCAGGTCCTGGCCGTCGTCTTCCAGCAGCAGCTGGCTGGTGCGGGCAAAGGCGTAGGGCAGCGGGTAGCGCATGGCCACGCCTTAGTTCCTGGCGGGGGCAGCAGGCGCGGGCTGACCCAGTGGCGCTGGCGCCGCGGTGGACGGCACGGCCGGCCGCGTGCCCGGCAGCGCGGGCAGCACCGGCGCCTCGTTCACCGGCACCATCTTGCTGGGCGCGGGCTGGGCCAGCTCCTGGCGCAGGCGCATCAGGTCGTAGCGGTCCAGCGACAGGCTGTCGCTTTGCTGGGTGTCGCGCACCACCACCGGCCGCAGGAACACCATGAGATTGGTTTTCTTGCGGCTGCGGGTTTCGCCCTTGAACAGGTTGCCAAACAGCGGCACGTCGCCCAGGCCGGGCACCTTTTCCTGGTTGCCTGAATATTCGTCCTGCAGCAGCCCGCCCAGCACCACGATGGAGCCGTCGTCCACCAGCACGTTGGATTCAATCGAGCGCTTGTTGGTGATCAGGCCGGTGGCGGAGTTGATGGACGACGCCTGCACGCTGGACACTTCCTGGAAGATCTGCAGCTTGACGGTGCCGTTCTCGCTGATCTGCGGCTTCACGCGCAGCGTCAGGCCCACGTCCTTGCGCTCGATGGTCTGGAATGGGTTGACCGAACCGCTGCTGGAGTTGTTGTTGGTGTACTGGCCCGTGACGAACGGCACGTTCTGGCCGATGACGATCTTGGCTTCTTCGTTGTCCAGCGTCAGCAGGTTGGGTGTGGACAGGATGTTGCCGTCGCCATTGGCTTCCAGGAAGCGGGCCAGGAAGCCCAGCACGTACACACCGTTGGTCTGGTGCGCGATGCCGAAGTTGCCGCCGGTGGAGGGCACCACGTTGCCGCTGGCCGCGCCCGTGGCCAGCGAGATGATGTTCTGTCCGCCGATGCTGAAGTTGGTGCCCAAGAGGCCGATGTTCTTGTCACCGTTCTTGCCCAGGGCACCTTGCCACTGGATGCCGAACTCGGCCGCCTTGTCGGCGTTCACCTCGGCGATCAGGCTTTCCACAAAGACCTGCGCGCGCCGCTGGTCCAGCCGGTCGATCACGGCGCGCAGCTGGCGGTATTGCGGCTCGGGCGCGGTGATGATCAGCGAATTGGTGGCCGGGTCGGCCTGGATCTGTCCGCCGGTGGACGGCTGCGCCGATGCCGCAACCGGCGATGTGGCGGCGGTGGCGCCCGCCGAGGTGGCCAGCGTGGGCTGCGTGATGGGCGCAGCGCCGCCGCCAGTGGTGGCGCCGCTGCCGGTGTTGGCTGCCATCGCGGCGCGCAGCGTCACGGCCAGGCGGGCCGCGTCGGCGTTCTTCAGGTACACCACATAGATGTTGCCCGACGGCGTCTGCGCGGTGGGCTGGTCCAGTCGCTCCACCAGGGCGCGCACCAGGTTCAGCCGCGCCGGGTTGGCCGCGCGCACGATCAGCGTGTTGCTGCGCGGCTCGGCCACCACCGTGGTGCGAAAGGACGTGTCAGCCTGGCCGGCGGCCGGTGCCGGCGCGCCGGTGGCGGTGTTGCCGGACTCGATCAGCCGCACCACCAGCGGCGCCAGGTCGGACGCAATGGCATGCTTGAGCGGCAGGATTTCCACGTCGGTGGCGTTGGACACATCCAGCGCCGAGATGATGCGACCCAGGCGCTGCAGGTTGTCGGCGTAGTCGGTGATCACCAGCGAGTTGTTGCCGGGGTTCACGTTGATGGTGTTGTTGGGGCTGATCAGCGGGCGCAGGATCGGCACCAGGTTGTTGGCCGATTCATAGCTCAGGCGGAAGATCTGCGTGACGATCTGGCTGCCGCCGGGGCCCACCGGGCCGGTTTGCACCGCGCCGCCTTGCAGCTTGGCGTCGGCCTCGGGCACCACCTTGTAGATGCCGCCGGCCTCCACCACCGTGTAGCCCGACAGGCGCAGCGTCGCCAGGAACTGGTTGTAGGCCGCCGCGGGCGTCACCGGCTTTTCGGTGTTGAGGTTCATCGTGCCCTTCACGCGCGGGTCCACCACGATGTTGCGCCCGGTGATCACGCCCATGGTGCGGGCCACGGCCTCGATCTCGGCGCCGGCGAAGTTCAGCGTGATGGGCTCGCCCGGGCGCTGGGCGTATACGCCGGCCGGCAGGGTGGCCAGCGCCGCGCAGGCCGCTGCATAAACGATGGCAAAACGAAACTTCATAGGGTCAGCCGATGGTGATGATGGAGCGCGCGCCGTTGCGCCGTCCGATGATGTTCAGCAAATTGGAAAGTGCCGCCTCGCGCTCGGGCGCGGCGCTGGCCACGCCCTCAAAGCGCAGGCGGGAGCCCACCCAGCGGCCGTTGCCGCTGAGCTGCAGGCTGCCTTCCAGCGTGGCCAGTTCAAGCGTTGACGTAGCGCCTCCGTTGAGGGTGATGCGGTAGCTGCCCATGGGCCTCAGCGTGGACAGCCGCGATGAGATGCGTGCCGCGGCCAGTTCGGCCCGGCCGCCCACGGCCAGCCGGCCCGCGGACCATTCTACTGAAAGGCCCTGTGTGGACAGGCCCAGCTCGCCGTCCAGCTGAAGGGTGTTCCAGGGCGTGCCCAGCCCGGCCAGCAGGGCGGCGGGCCACATGGACACGCCATCGGCCACCGCGACGCGCGCCTTGCCCAGGCCGAGTGCCACGCGCAGCTGCAGCGGCGCCGTGGTACAGCAATCGGCGCTGATGCGTGCGGCCAGGCCGTTGAGCGCGGGGCGCAGCTGCCATTGCAGCCGTCCGGGCAGGGCAGCTGCGTCGGTGCTGCCTGCGCCGCCGGTCAGCACCAGCCGCGCCGTGCCGTCCCAGACGGTGCCGCGCGCATCGGCCAGCAGCACCTGGCCGGCGCTGGCGCGCTCAATCGCGCCGGTGACCCAGCGCGCCGGTGCAAACAGCACCAGCGCCGCCAGCGCGCCGGCCAGCAGCCCGGCCGTGGCCCAGCCCCAGGTCGCGCCGGGGCGCTGGCCGGGCAGTTGGGGGGGCTTGTGCCGCGCCACGGCTGTTACTGGCCCTGGCGTGCCGGCAGGGTCATGACCAGCGTACCGTCCCATTGCCCGGCGGCGTTGCGCGTCAGGCGCGCCTCGGCCGGCAGGGCGCGCGCATTCACGCGGGCCTGGGTCAGCCACTGGGCCAGGGTGTCGGGCGCGGCGGCGGTGAGCGTGATGCTCACGCGGTCGGCGCTGATGCTGTAGCGCGCGGTGGTGCCAAAGCGCTGGCGGATGGTCTGCTCCAGCGCCCGCAGGGCTTCGTCGTAACCCTGTTTGGGTTGGGCCTGCAGCGCCTGCGCCTGGGCCTGCAGCGCCTGCATGCGCTGCAGCTGGGCGTCCAGGCTGCGGTGCTGTTCGGGCGCGCTGCGCAGCGTCTGCAGCGCCGGGGCCAGGCCCACCCACCACAGCAGCGCCACGGCCACCACGGCGGCGGCGGTGCCCACCAGCAGCTTTTCGCGCGGGGCCAGCGCGGCCCAGCGCGCGGTGAGGGGGGCGGTCATGGCGTGGCTCCCTGGCGCACCACCAGCGTGTCGCCTTCGCTGGCGGCCCGGTAGCCAAACGCCTGCAGGCCCGGGCCCGCCTGCTGCGCGGCGGGTGCGGCGCCAGGGCCTTTCAGGCGCAGCTCGTTGCCGGTGAATTCAATGCTGGTGGGTGCCAGACCGGCCGGCGCGGCGGTGGCCAGCGCCGCCAGCATGGATTCCAGGTCGCGCCCGGATGCGGCGCCGGTGGCCTGGCGCAGCGCGGCCACCTCGCGCTCCATCTGCACCGGGGCGTCCACCACCACCCGAACGGCGGGGAAGGTGCTGGTCAGCGTGGTGCGCACCTGTTCGCGCTTGCCCTTGAGCGCGCTGCGCTCCATCCAGGCCCAGGCGTTGAGGCCGGCCAGGTTGGCCAGCAGCAGCGCCACCAGCCCCCAGCGCGCGGCCCGCCACTGCGGCGCGCGCAGCAGCCCGGCCCAGCCGCTGGACAGCTTCTTGAATGCACGGGCGCGCCCGGAGCTGGCCAGGTCAAACTGCGCCAGGTCCCAGGGCGACTGGGCCGCCAGCAGGCGGCGCTGCGCGGCCTGCTGCAGCGTCACGGGGCGTTGCAACGCCTGCTCCGCCAGGCCGGCCACGGCAGGTTCGGCCAGCACGGGCAAGTCGTCGGGCACGCGGCCGGGCAGGGCATGCAGGCCGGCGTGCATGTCGCCGGTCACGGGCCAGACCATCACGCCGCTGTCATCCGTCAGGGCCAGGGCCGCGTTGCCGGGTTCGCCCGTCACGTACAGCGCGGCGGGCTCGCCCGGCCACAGCTCGGGCACGATGCGGCTGGCCGGGCGTTGCGCGGCTTCCAGCGCCTGCACGGCTGCGCGCAGCCAGGCACGGTTGCACGCCGCCACCCAGACCGGTGTGCCGGGCCGGGCCTGAGGTTGCAGCGCGAAATGCAGCTCGGCCGGGTCGTCCAGCAGGCGGTCTTCCAGCAGGCCCTCCAGCACGGCGCGCAGCCGCGGCGACGTGGCCGACGTGCCTTTGGGCAGCTCCACCTGGTGCCAGGACAGCGCCCGCGCGGGCACCACGGCCACCACCTCGGCGCCCGCACCGGCGGGCTGGGGCAGCAAGGCCGCGGCGGCGGTGGCCGCGCTGCCCACCTGCTGGCCGTCGGGCGTGAGCACGTAGTCGTATTCAGCGGAGGGGGCAGGCCCGCTGGCGGTGTCGCCGGGCAGGGGGAGGGTGACGATCAGCGTGCGCATGGGGATGGGGGATTGGGTGGCATTGTAGGGACGTGCCGTGGCGGCTTGCGAGCGGGCCGCTTAACGCTGCGGCTCGGACGTTGCGGGTGCGGCCGCCAGCGCGCCCGGGTCCACCACGCCGCGTTCGCGCCACAGCACTTTCACGTCCAGCCCGGTGCGTTCCAGCACCGAGCGTTCTTCCACCACCATCTGGTCCAGCCGCAGGCGGCCGCGCACCTCGAAGTAGCGCGTGGCCACGCTGTGGCGGCCTTCGCCAAATGCGCCCTCGCTGCCCAGGATGCGGCCCGCGTCGGTGATGCTGCGAAAGTGGGTGCGGTCGCGCTCGGCCACCAGCCGCTGGGCGTCGGCTAGGCCCAGGGTGGGCACGCTGGCGCACAGGGCCTCGGGGCTGGCCGTGTTGAGGTTCAGCGGCGTGGTGCCGGGCAGCAGCGTCACATAGGGCAGCAAGGTGGCCACCGTCTGGGGTGACAGGCCCAGCCAGGTGAGCTGCTCCACCCGCTGCGGCAGCAGCGGCGCGAACTGGCCCGAGCGGTTGTCGGCGCTGGTGTCGGCGGCAAAGCGCAGGTTCTCCACCAGCCGGTTCAGTTCCTGCGGCGGCAGGCCCAGCAGCTCAAACAGCTTGGCAAAGGTGCGCAGCCAGGGCTCGGACACGGTGCCGCCTTGCACCAGGTTCATCACATTGAGCTGCGATTGCAGGTCGATGATCTGCCCGGACAGGAAGGCGTCCTGCGTGTCGGTGCTGTTGGGGTCGGTGGCAGCCGTGCTGTCGCTGGCCGCCAGGAAGGTGGACAGGCGCGCCTCCTGCAGCGGCACGGCCCAGGGCTCGGCCAGGTGGTCGGCCCCGCCCGAGCGCGCGTCCTCGCGCAGGATCAGCCGGGCCCAGTCCAGCGAGCCCGTCAGTACCCAGGCCGACTGCACCCGGCCGCGTTCGGCGATTTCAATCTCCACCGCACGCCACTGCTGCCACAGGGCAGACGCGGCAAAGGTGGCCACCAGCGCCACCGTGAGCATGGCGGCCAGCAGGGCGGCACCACGTGAGCGTCTGCGGCGGCTCATGATTTGCCTCCACTGACGGTGGGGCGGACCCAGTCTCTCGTGAGTTTGCCAGCGAGGGCCTGGCCGGGGGGGAGCTGCAAGACCAGCCTCACACCATCCGGAATGTTGCTGCTGTTACCCGTGCTCACCGTTGTGCCCCCCGCCGCGTCGCTGGACAGCGGGTTGGTCCATGCATCGCTGCGAAAGTAGAAGATCTGCCATTCGTCCAGCGGCACCACGGCCACTTCAAAGCGCTTTTGCTCGTCGCCCGCGTTCTGCGCCCAGATGGACGCCTGCTGCCAGGCATCGGCCAGCGCGCCGCGCCCGGTCAGCGCGGGCGACTGCCAGCGCAGCCATACGCCGCGGCCGTCCACCACGCGGCGCGTCCAGGCCACCACCAGCACGCCGTCGGTGGCTGCGGCGCTGCTGCGGCGCGTCATGCGCAGCACGCTGCCGTTCCAGTCCAGCGCATTGAGCTGCGGCGTCTGCACGATGGCGTCCAGATCGGCCGCCCATTGCGACAGGCCCACCTGCAGCGCCAGCACTTCGTCGGCCCGGGTTTCGGTCTGCACGCGGGCGCGCACCATGCCGTCCAGCCCGCGCCAGCTCATCAGGGCCAGCAGCGCCATCATGGACAGGGCCACCAGCAGCTCGATCAGGGTGAAGCCCCGCGACGATGGCCTGGCGCGCATGGTCATCAGTAGCGCCCCACGACCGTGGACAGGCGCAGCACCGGCGTGGTTTCGTCCAGCACCTGGGCGTCCACACGGCGAAAGCTGGGGTTGGGCGTGGGCCGCACCGTCACGGTCACGCTGAAATTGCGCCCGGCCTGCTCGCAGGCCACGGTGTTGTCACCCACGCCGGGCATCTGGCGCGACAGCCGGACCTTGACGAGTTCGTTCTCGGCGCAAACCTGCGCCAGCAGCGCGTCGGACTGGCGCTGCGCGTTGCGCGTGAGCGCGGTGGTGGCCTGCAGCCCCGCCAGCAACGCCACGGCCACGATACCCAGGGCCACCAGTACTTCGACCAGCGTGAAACCGCGTTGCCGACCGCCGCCGGGCCGCCCCAAGGCGGGCGCGGCCCCCTCGGGGGGCAGCGAGGACACGAAGTGCCGAGCGTGGGGGCTCCGCAGCTTCATGGCGCGTCAGGGGCCTGAACCGTGAACGGCCGCAACCCGTCGGTGGCCAGGCGCAACGTGCGTGAAGGCTCGCTGATGGAGCCCAGCATCACGCTCTGGCGGCCGATGATGGGCTCGGGCCCCAGCACCAGCATGGCCGTGCCCAGCACGCGGGTGTCACTGCCCAGCCAGTGTTCGGGCAAGGCCTTGGGCGGCACGCCCTCGAACTTGAAGCCGCCGTCAGTGGTGTGCCAGCGCACCGGCATGCCGCTGGCGCGCGATTGCGCGCGGGCCGATTCAAACAGCGCAGCCAGCCGCTGCGCCTCACGCTCCAGCAGCGTGCCCGAGTTGTCGCGGATCGCAAAGGCCACGCCGGCCGAGGCGATGGCGATGATGGTGATGACGACCAGCAGCTCCAGCAGCGTGAAGCCACCGAGCCCGCTCTTTTTTTTCCAGCTACTGCCAGCTGCCGACGTCGGCATCTTTGCCCTCTCCGCCGGATTGGCCATCCGCGCCGAACGACATCACATCGATCTCGCCCTTCACGCCGGGGTTGAGGTATTGGTACGGCCGGCCCCAGGGGTCGTTGGGCAACTTTTCCAGATAAGGCTTCCAGTTGGGCGGCGGCACGCCGGCCGTGGGGCGCGTGACCAGCGCCTGCAGGCCCTGTTCGGCGCTGGGGTAACGCTGGTTGTCCAGTTTGTACAGCTTGAGCGCCTGCATCAGGTTGCTGACGTCGGTGCGCGCGGCGGTCACGCGCGCGTCGTCGGCGCGGTCCAGCACGTTGGGCACGATCAGCGCGGCCAGCACGCCGATGATCACCAGCACCACCATGAGCTCGATCAGGGTGAAGCCGGCTTGCAGGCCGCGCACGGCACGGCGCAGCAGGGTGGGGGTGGATGTCATGTGGGGTACTGCCTTGGCGTCGGTTCGCTTCAATGATAATCGCCCGATGTCCACCCTGGCCCATAACCCCTGGCTGCCCCGCGCGGGCTCGTTCGCCGTGTGGCTGCTGGCGGCCGGGTGCGCGGTGTACTGGGGCCTGAAGCTGCCGGCGGCCTCCGGCGCGGCGGCGCCGGCGCCGGTGCCAGCCGGCCCCGCCGTGTCGGCCGATCCCGCGGCCGTGGCGCGGCTTTTGGGAGCCACGGCTGCCGCGCCTGGCGCTGGCCCCGTGGCCGCGCCTGCGCAGTCCAGCCGGTTCGTGCTGGTGGGTGTGGTGTCGGGCCGCTCCAAAGGCGGCGCTGCGCTGATCGCGGTGGACGGCAAGCCGGCCAAGCCCTACCGCGTGGGCGCGACGGTCGAAGACGGCCTGGTGCTGCAGTCCGTGGCGCCGCGGCGCGCCACGCTCGGCCCCGCCGCTGACGGGCCGGCGGCTTTCACGCTTGAAATGCCGCTGCCCAAGCGGTAGTCATCATGGCGGCCGATCGCGTTCCTGCCGAGCCGGGCGCCGCCTCCAGTCCTTCGGCCAGCCTGTTGTCCAACCTGCGCCAGGAACTGGTGCGTTCGCCGCCGTTTGCGCAGATGGATGCGCCCGCGCTCGACGATTTCCTCACCCAATGCCAGCAGCGTTACTACGCGCCGGGCGACATGCTGGTGGAGCCTTCCCACGGCGTGGTGCAGGAGATCTATTACATCCGCCAGGGCGCGGTGACCGGCGTGCGCGGAATGGCCGATCTGTCCGGTGGTGCCTTCCAGTACGAGGCGGGTGACCTGTTCCCGGTGAGCGCCGCGGTGGCGCAGCGCGCCGTCACCGCCAGCTACCGCGCCGTGCAGGACACATTCGTGCTGGTGCTGCCGGTGCCGGCCATGCGAGCACTGGCCGCCCGCAGCGCCGCGTTCGCCGATTTCCTGAACGGGCGGGTGCTGAAGTTCCTGGACCTGTCGCGCCGCGCGCTGCAGGTGGCGTATTCGTCGCAGGCGCTGGCCGAGCAATCGCTGGAAACGCCGCTGGGCGAGCTGGCCCGCACCGCGCCCGTGACCTGCGGCCCCGATGCGCCACTGCGCGACGTGCTGTCCGTGATGCACGGCAAGCGCATTGGCTCCATGCTGGTGACCGACGCGCCGGGCCGCCCGCTGGGCATCCTCACGCGCTACGACGTGCTGGGCCGCGTGGCGCTGGCGCAGGTACCGCTGGAGGCGCCGGTGTCGCGGGTGATGGTGCAGCCGGTGCACTGCCTGACGGTGGAACACACCGCGCAGGACGCGGCGCTGCTGATGTCTGCCCACGGCATCCGCCATGTGCCCGTTACGCGCGCTGGCGTGGCGGTGGGCATGGTGTCCGAACGCGACCTGTTCGCCATGCAGCGCCTGAGCCTCAAGCAGGTGAGCACCTCGGTGCGCGCGGCGCCCGATGTGGACACGCTGAAGCTGGTGGCACAGGACATCCGCCGCTTCGCGCGCAGCCTGCTGGGCCAGGGCGTGCAGGCGCGCCAGCTCACCGCGCTGATCAGCCACCTGAACGACGTGCTGACCCAGCGCCTGCTGGAAATCCTGGCCGCGCAGCATGGCATCGACCTGACCCGCCTGTGCTGGCTGGCGCTGGGCTCGGAAGGGCGCAGCGAACAGACCGTGGCCACCGACCAGGACAACGCGCTGATCCTGCCCGACGACGCCACGCCCGCGCAGCGTGAAGCCGCGCGTGCGTTTGGCCGCGCCGTGAACCTGGCGCTGGACGCCTGCGGCTACCCGCTGTGCCGGGGCGGCATCATGGCCGGCGAGCCCGGCTGCTGCCTGACGCTGCGCGAATGGCGCGAACGCTTTGCCCACTGGATCGAGCACGGCGCGCCCCAGGACCTGCTCAACGCCAGCATCTACTTTGACTTGCGCGCGCTGGCGGGCGACGCCGCGATGGCGGATGCGCTGCGCGCCGAGGTGGTGGAGTCCGCCCGGCGCACGCCACGCTTTCTGAAACAGATGGCGCTGAATGCGCTGGCCCATGCCGCGCCGCTGAACTGGCTTGGCAGCATCGATGTGGACGCGACCGGCGCGGTGGACCTGAAGCTGCAGGGCACGGCGATTTTTGTGGATGCCTCGCGCCTGTATGCGCTGGCCCATGGCGTGACGGCCACGGGCACGCGCGAGCGGCTGGAGGCCGTGGGCACCCGCCTGGGCCTGGCGCCGCACGAATACCAGGCCTGGACCGGCGGTTTCGAGTTTTTGCAGATGCTGCGATTGCGCGTGCAGCTGGAGGACGCCGTGGACGCCGCACGGCCCAACCGCATCGTGGTGGGCAGCCTGAACGACATTGACCGGCGCATCCTGAAAGAGTCGTTCCGTATCGCCCGGGCGCTGCAGCAGCGCCTGCAGCTGGACTACGAGCGGTGAGCTGGTGGACGCGCCCGCCGCCGGTGGACGAGCGCCGCTGGGTGGTGCTGGATGTGGAGACCAGCGGGCTGGACCCGCGCCGCGACCGGCTGCTGGCCATTGCCGCCATTGCCTTGCATGTGGACTGGCCCGCGCGGCGCCTGAGCGTGCTGCCCGGCGACAGCTTTGAAGTGGTGCTGCGCCAGGACGTGGCCTCCACGCACGACAACATCCTGCTGCATGGCATTGGCGCGCAGCGCCAGCGCGACGGCATGGAGCCTGCTGCGGCGCTGCAGGCCTTTGCGGCCTACGCCGGCGCGTCGCCGCTGCTGGCGTTTCATGCGGCGTTTGACCAGACGCTGATCGGCCGCTTTGCGCAGGCCCACCTGGGCCGGGAACTGTCCAACCCCTGGGTGGATATCGAGCACCTGTGTGCGGTGACGCACGAGGGCGTGCGCGCCCGCTCGCTGGACGAATGGATGGCGCATTTCGGCATTGCCTGCGCCGTGCGCCACCAGGCGGCGGCTGACACACTGGCCGAATGCGAGCTGCTGCAGCGTGTGTGGCCGCGCGTGGCAAAGCAGTGCCGCGACTGGCGCAGCGTGCAGAAGCTGGCAGCGCAGCAACGCTGGATCGCGCGGGCCTGAGGCGCGCGTTCAGCGTTCAACCACGTGCCACTGGCCGAAGCCGCAGGCAGCGGTCGGCCATTGCGCGGCCTGGGTCACGGGCACCTTGCCTGTGTGCAGCAGCGCCGTGGCGCGGATCACGCCGGCGTGGGTGATCCATACCCTGTCCGCACCGTGGGCGGCGGCTTCATCCCAGGCGAGCGCCACCCGCGCCATGAAGCCCTGCACCGACTCGCCGCCGCCCGGTCGGTGGTGCGCGAAATCATCGGTCCAGGCCTGCAGTTCGGCCGGTGCCAGCGCATCCCAGCGCCGGCCTTCCCAGGCGCCGAAATCCATTTCGCGCAAGCGGCTGTCGGTGGTGAATGACAAGTCGGCGCGCAGCGCACACAACGCGGCAGCCAGCCGGGCACAGCGTTGCAGCGGCGAGCTGTGCAGCGCCACCCCCACGGGCAGGGCTTGCGCCAGCGCCAGCGCGGCCTGCTGCGTGGCCGCCTCATCCGCGGCCACGTCCAGCGCGCCGTAGCAGGTGCCCGCGGGAACCTGCGGCGCGGCGTGACGCACCAGCCACAGCCGCATCACAGCGCGGCGGCCATGCCGAAGTAAAACGCGATCTCGCACACCTGCTGGGTCGCGCCCAGGCCATCGCCGGTAAAGCCCTGCAGGCGCCGCGCCAGCAGGCGGCCCATCCACAGCAGTGCCACGCCGCTGGCCAGCAGGCCCGAGGCCACGGGCGCAACGCCCACGGTGGCAGCCGCCAGGGCCAGTGGCGCCGCGCACCACAGCGCGGCCACGGCCAGCGCGGGGCGGGTGATCTGGTCGGCCAGCGGCTTGCTCTTGGAGCCGTGCGCGTCGCCCACATGCACCAGCGCGCGCACCAGTACCAGCGGGCAGAACCGCGAGGCCACATGCGCGCCCACCAGTGCTGCCACCGCGACGGCCAGCCCCTGGCTGCCCAGCACCGCCAGCAGCGACGCCTTCGCCAGCAGGGCCAGTGCCAGCGCCATGGCGCCAAACGCGCCTACGCGCGAATCCTTCATGATCTCCAGTGCCCGTTGACGGTCGGCACTGCCGCCCAGGCCGTCGGCCACATCGGCCAGGCCGTCTTCATGAAAGCCGCCGGTGAGCAGTACGGTGGCGATGGTGCAGGCCACGGCAGCGGCCAGCGGCGTGAAGGCGCTGGCGGGCAGCAGCAGCGCCGTGGCGGCATACACGGCGCAGGCCGCCGCCGCCACCAGCCAGCCCACGCCGGGAAAGTGCGCTGCGCTGGCGCGCAGCATCGCGGGGCTGAAGCCCACCCACTCGGCCAGCGGTCCGGTGACCGGGATGCGGGTGAAGAACTGGACAGCGAGCAGGTAGTGGCGGACGAAGTGGCGGGCAAGGTTCACCCGCGCATCGTAAGGCCGCCGCCAGGGCGGGTGGGCGCAGGCGCTACAGCTCGGCTTCGTGCGGCAGGCCGATGAAGCCCACGGACAGTGCGTTGGGGCCGGTGTTCACCGAGTTGGTCGGAGCCATTTCCTGCAAGGTGACCTGCACGCCCTTGGCCTGCGCCTCGGTCACCAGCGCCCGGTATTCAGGCAGCGCCAGCACGTCGGCGGTGTCGCCTGAATAGCTCACCGCCACGAATGGTGCCAGCAGGCCGCGGCCGACTTCGCGCCGTGCCAGGTTCAGCACATGCTGGCGCGCCGCAGCCACGCCACGTACCTTGGCCACGGCTTCGGTCTTGCCCTGGAAGCCGCGCAGCACGGGCATGATGCCCAGCATCTTGGCGGCCGTCTGGCCCAGAAAGCCCACGCTGGTGTCGCCGCGCGCGCGGGCCCGCGTGAGCAGGAAGTCCAGGTTGGACGGCGCAAGATAACCGTACGACGACTTGCTGAGCTCCTGCATGTGGGTGCGGATATTGGCCACCAGCGGCTCGGCCTCGAACTCGCGCAACGCCTCCAGCACCTGCACGCCGTATCCCGAGAACAGGTTCTGGCTGTCATAGCACTCCACCAGCAGCGGGCCCTTGATGCCCGCGCGCATGCGCACCGGCATGGAGTCGGTGATGGCGCGCGAGGCGGCCTCGAAGGCGTTCTTGAAGATCGGCGAGCGCGTGGAGGTGACGAACAGGCCGAACACATGGTCGAACTCGGTGCCCAGCTGGTCGATCATGAACTTGCGAATCTCGGGCTCGTCCGGCGGCACCGAACGCGAGACTTCGGCGGTCTTCAGGTCGAGCATGCGCGCGTTGAAGTCGCGCGTGGCGTCGGGGTTGCGCTCGTCCACATAGCGCTTGTCGTCGATGCGTATCTTCACGGGCAGCAGGCGCACGTGCGGGTTGGCCAGAATGCTGGCCGGCACCTCGGCTGCGGAGTCGATCACGATCCCGAGTCTCAACATCGCCTGTCTCCTTGCGCAGCGGGGTACCGCACCGGTCGTTACATGCTACGTCTGCAGAAACAATCGGTAAACAGGGTTGTTGGTTTCTTCCACGTAGGGATAACCCAAGGTGTCCAGGAACGCATTGAATGCCTTTGTATCGGCTTTGGGCACCTGCAGCCCGACCAGGATGCGGCCATAGTCGGCGCCCTGGTTGCGGTAGTGAAAGAGGCTGATGTTCCAGCCCGGTCGCATCAGGCTCAGGAACTTCATCAGCGCGCCCGGCCGCTCCGGGAAGATGAAGCGCAGCAGCCGCTCGTCCCGGGCCAGCGCCGAATGGCCGCCGACCATGTGGCGGATGTGTTCCTTGGCCAGCTCGTCATGCGTGAGGTCCAGCGTGGCAAAGCCGTGCTTGCTGAAGTTGGCGGCGATCTTCGGGCTCTCGCCCTTGCCATGGGTGGTGAGGCCGACAAACACATGGGCCTGGGCCGAATCGCTGATGCGGTAATTGAACTCCGTCACGTTGCGCGCGCCGCCGGGCAGGTTGCCGATCAGTTCGCAAAAACGCCGGAAGCTGCCGCGCTCCTCGGGGATGGTCACCGCGAACAGGGCCTCGCGTTCCTCGCCCACCTCGGCCCGCTCGGCCACGAAGCGCAGCCGGTCGAAGTTCATGTTGGCGCCGCACAGGATGGCGGCATAGGTCTCGCCCTTGGTCTTGCGGTTGGCCACGTACTGCTTGATGGCGGCCACTGCCAGCGCGCCGGAGGGCTCCACGATGCTGCGCGTGTCCACGAAGATGTCCTTGATGGCCGCGCACACCGCGTCGGTGTCCACGATCACGTAGTCATCCACCAGTCCGCGCGCAATGCGGAAGGTCTCCTCGCCCACCAGCTTGACGGCGGTGCCGTCGGCGAACAGGCCCACGTCGGGCAGCGTCACGCGCTTTCGGGCGGTGACGGAGCGGACCATGGCGTCGGAGTCGTTCATCTGCACGCCGATGACCTTGACCTCGGGCCGCACGGCCTTGATGTAGTTGGCCACGCCGCTGATCAGGCCGCCGCCGCCGATGGCCACGAACACGGCGTCCAGCGGACCCTGGTGCTGGCGCAGGATTTCCATCGCGATCGTGCCCTGGCCGGCGATCACATCGGGGTCGTCAAACGGGTGCACGAAGGTCAGGCCCTGCCTTTTCTCCAGCTGCGTGGCGTGGGCATAGGCGTCGGAATAGCTTTCGCCATGCAGCACCACCTCGCCGCCCAGGGCGCGCACCGCATCCACCTTCATCTGCGGCGTGGTCACCGGCATCACGATCACCGAACGCACGCCCATCTTGTGGGCCGACAACGCCACGCCCTGGGCGTGGTTGCCGGCGGACGCGCAGATCACGCCCTTCTTGAGTTGGGCGGGCGTGAGGTGCGCCATCTTGTTGTATGCGCCGCGCAGCTTGAAGCTGAAGACGGCCTGCTGGTCCTCGCGCTTGAGCAGCACCTTGTTGTGCAGGCGCCGGCTCAGGTTCCGGGCGGGTTCCAGTGCCGATTCCACCGCCACGTCGTAGACGCGGGCCGTGAGGATTTTCTTGAGGTAGTCGGCGGGCTTGAGGTGTTTCGTCATGGGCCGCTGATGATAAAGGTTGAAGTTGCGCGGGCGCGCACAAGAAAAAAGCCCCCGGGACTTGCGACCCGGGGGCTGAATCCACCAAAGGAGGAGGTGGAGGAGACAACCAGTGCACGAAGGAAAACCCTTATGCTTGGGGCCAGTATAGCCACGCTTTGTTGCGATGCAACATGGTCGAAGGTCTCAGCTTGAGACAAAGTCGGCACTATTAGCTGAATTTATTCGGCGCAAGCAGGTTTGATAAAGGTACGATGAAATGATGGAATGCACGGTGAGCTGGACGGGCGCCACGGGCGCACGCTCCGGCATGGGGTTTCTGGCGGAAACCGGCAGCGGCCACACCCTGATGATGGACGGCGCCCCGGATGCCGCCAAGCCCGTCAACGGCGGCCAGAACCTGGCGCCCCGGCCCATGGAGACCGTGCTGGCCGGCACGGGCGGCTGCACCGCCTATGACGTGGTGCTGATCCTCAAGCGTGGCCGCCACGACGTGCAGGGCTGCTCGGTCAAGCTCACCTCCGAGCGGGCCGAGGTTGACCCCAAGGTGTTCACCAAAATCCACATGCATTTCACTGTCACGGGCAAGGGCATCCCCGCCGCCGCCGTGGAACGCGCGATCGCCATGAGCCACGAGAAGTACTGCTCTGCCAGCATCATGCTGGGCAAGACCGCCGAAATCACGACCAGCTTCGAGCTGACCGGGGGCTGAGCGCGGGCGGCCCTCAGATGTAGTGGGCCGTGGTTGTCATGATGCGGGCGGCGCCCGCCATCAGTGCCTTGACTGGCGCGGGCAGCTGCGCCGCGCCTGCGGCAGAGGCCTGGCTGGCGTGCTCGGCTTCGTCGTCCTTCATCTGCACCACGATGGCGCGTGATGCATGATCCTGGGCCGGCAGTCGTTCCAGGTGACCTTGCAAGTGCGCCTCCACCTGTCTTTCCGTCTCCACCACGAAGCCCAGGCTCACGGCGTCGCCCAGGCGGCCCGCCAGCAGCCCCAGGCCGAACGCCCCGGCATACCACAGCGGATTGAGCAGCGAAGGCCGCGCGCCCAGCTCGTCCAGGCGCGACCGGGTCCAGGCCAGGTGATCGGTTTCTTCGTGGGAGGCGCGCAGGAAATGAGCCCGCAGCCTGGGGTTGGACGTGGCAGCGGCTTGCGCGGTGTAAAGCGCCTGCGCGCAGACCTCGCCAACATGGTTGACCCGCATCAGTGAGGCCGAAAGTGCGCGTTCGGACGGTTCCAGCCGGGTTTCGTCGGCAGCCACCACGGGGCAGGGCCGGGATGCCCGGGCAGGTGCAAAGAGGGTGCGCAAGGCGGCATCGGCCGCATTCAGAATTCTGTCCATGGGTGCAGCTTAACCGCGGGGCGCTGCCTGCGGCGTGGCAGGGGGCAATGCGGCGTAGCGCAAAATGACTCAAAGCGCAACTGTTGCGCAAGGTCAACGCAGCACGCAAATGCTGTTGCAGGGGTGCAACGAAACAGGGCGCGCAAGGCTAAATGCTTTGCGAAAGAAAGCCCGCTCTGTTGCAATACATCCAACTTCCCAAAAGGAGGTTGGCCCGGGGATCCGGTGGGAGCACATTGTGTGCCTGCACTCAAGTGAACCCGTCGAACCGGAGCCCTATGTTTAACCTTGGAGAAACTTGCAATGAAAAAGTCCCTGATTGCTCTGGCTGTGCTGGCGACCGCTGGCGTGGCTTCTGCCCAATCTTCCGTCACCCTGTTCGGTATCGTTGACGCCACCCTGGCTGTTGGCAACGGCAGCGGCGCTGGTTCTTCTGACAAGACCCAGCTGACCAACTCCGGCTACAACTCCAGCCGTCTGGGCTTCCGTGGTACGGAAGACCTGGGTGGTGGCCTGTCCGCCAGCTTCTGGCTGGAAGCCGGTGTGACCAACGACGACGGCCGTGGCGCTGCTACCAACACCAACAACCAAGCTACCGGCGGCGCCGTGGCTGGTATCGGTGGCGGTCAAGGCCTGACCTTCAACCGTCGTTCGACCGTCAGCCTGGCTGGTGGCTTCGGTGAAGTCCGTCTGGGCCGTGACTACACCCCGCAATTCTGGAACCTGACCGTGTTCGATCCGTTCGGCACGGTCGGCGTGGGCACCACCCAAACGCTGAACTCCAGCCTCGGCGGCCCCGTCACCGTCCGCGCTTCCAACAGCATGGGCTACTTCCTGCCCCGTAACCTGGGCGGCTTCTACGGCCAAGTCCAGTACTACCTGGGTGAAAACAACCAGACCGGCGCTGCCACGGAAGACGACGGCAAGGGCGCAGGCCTGCGCCTGGGCTACGCTGCTGGCCCGGTCAACGTTGCTCTGGCTTTCTCCAGCACCAACTACGCCACCGGCGACATCAAGACCACCAACATCGGTGGCCAGTATGACTTCGGCGTGGCCAAGGTCATGGCTCACTACAACCGTGACCGCGTGTCGGCCGCGGCCAGTGTGACCCAAACCGGCTACCTGATCGGCGGCCTGATCCCCGTTGGCGCTGGCGAAATCCGCCTGGCCTACTCGCGCAGCAAGAACAACGCTGCTGTGAGCGCCCGCACCAACAAGTACGCCATCGGCTACGTGCACAACCTGTCCAAGCGTACGGCTCTGTACACCACGTTCGCTCGCGTGAGCAACAGCGGTGGCGCAGCTCAAGCCCTGAACGGTGCCGTGACCGCCGCCAACGCCAAGTCGACCGGTTACGACTTCGGCGTTCGCCACAGCTTCTAATTGCTTCGCTGGCCTTGTGCCAGCATTGCAATCAGACTGGAAAGCCGCCTTCGGGCGGCTTTTTTTATTTGAGAACGTACTTTTGTAAGAACCGGGGCAAATACAGGTGAGCGGTCGTCTTTTCCGGATGATGTGGATGGTGGGTCTTGCCGTTATGGCGGGCTGCACGGCCGTACCCAAAAATGCTTCTACAACGGATCTGGCTGTCACGCCGTGGGCGCAGCAGTCATCGCTGCAAGACGGGCAATGGCGCCACTATGCGCTGCCGGGCAAGGCCAGTTCGCAATTTGCCTACACCCGAAAAGATGGGCGCGATGCCATGGCTGTGACCGCCATGTCGTCCGCCAGCATGGTGCGAAAACAGGTGCGTGTGGAGCCGACCGAGCTGGGCAGCGTGCGTTTTTCCTGGAAGGTCCCCGAGCTCATTGCGCAGGCGGACATGGCCCTGCGCGAAGCCGATGACTCCCCCGTACGGATCGTTCTGGCCTTTGATGGGGATCGTTCCCGCCTGTCCGCGCGCAATGCGGCACTGTCGGAGCTGGCATTGGCCCTGACGGGCGAGGAAATGCCCTATGCCACCCTGATGTACGTCTGGTGCAATGAGCGTGCCGCAGGCAGCGTGATCGTGAATCCGCGCACCGACCGCATCCGCAAGCTGGTGGTGGAGTCCGGGCGTGGGAAGCTGAACCAGTGGCTCGACTATGAGCGCAACATCCGCGCGGACTACGAAAAGGCTTTTGGCGAAGCCCCCGGTGCCTTGGTGGGTATTGGCATCATGACCGACAGCGACAACACCCGCTCATCGGCCCGGGCCTGGTACGGACCGGTGCAACTCCCTCTGGCCAGCCGCAGCACCGCTGTGCGCTGAGTACCGGCGCCTGTCGCGGGCGTAACAGGGCTTGCGGGAAACCCCTTTTGACGGGGCAGGCACGCATGCTGCATAGTCTGCCCTTTCCAATTCAAGAGGGTTCCATGAAGCTCAAATTCGCTCTGATCTCCGCCGCCGTCATGGCTGCCATTGCAGCCGCCCCGGCTGTGCAAGCCAAGCCGTTCAAATGGTCCAGCGCCAGCGACATTCCCACGCTGGACATCCATTCGCAGAACAACGCGCTGGGCAACGGCGTGCACGCGGCCGTCTATGACGCGCTGGTGTACTACAACAGCCAGACCTTCAAGCCCGAGGCCCAGCTGGCCACGTCGTGGCGCGAGATGTCGCCCACCCAGGTGCGGTTCAACCTGCGCACCGGCGTGAAGTTCAGCGACGGCACGCCTTTCACGGCCGACGACGTGGTGTATTCCATCACCCGCGCCATGTCGAAAACGTCCAACTATGCCGTGTACACCCAGGGCATTGACCGCGTGGTGAAGGTCAATGACTCCACCGTGGACTTCATCATGAAGGGGCCGAACCCGGTGCTGCTGAACCAGCTGACCGAGCTGCGCATCATGAGCAAGGCCTGGGCCGAGAAGAACAAGTCCGTCGAGCCCAAGGACATCCGCACCAAGGACGAAACCTTTGCGCACCGCAACGCCATGGGCACGGGCCAGTACATGGTCAAGGAATGGCAGCCCGACCAGAAGCTGGTGATGGTGAAGAACCCCAATTACTGGGGCAAGAACGACAGCAACGTCACTGAAATCATCTACACGCCCATCAAGTCGGAAGCCACGCGCGTGGCCGCGCTGCTGTCGGGCGAGGTTGACTTCGTGCTGGACCCGAGCCCGCAAGACCTGGGCCGCCTGCGCGCCAACCCCAACCTGAAGGTGATCGACGGCGTTGAAAACCGCACCATCTTCTTTGGCATGGACCAGTTCCGCAACGAACTGCCCGGCTCCAACATCAAGGGCAAGAACCCGCTGAAGGACGTGAAGGTGCGCATGGCGCTGTACCAGGCGATCGACAGCGACAGCCTGCACCGCGTGACCATGCGCGGGCTGAGCCAGCCCACGGGTACCCTGGTGGCCCCGCAGGTGGCCGGCTGGACCGAGGCGGTGCACAAGCGCTTCCCCTACAACCCGGAAACCTCCAAGAAGCTGCTGGCTGAAGCCGGCTACCCGCAGGGCTTCGAGGTGGACTTCGCCTGCCCCAACAACCGCTACATCAACGACGAGGAAATCTGCCAGGCCGTGACCGCCATGTGGGCCAAGGTGGGCGTCAAGGCCAAGCTGCGTACGATGCCGCTGGTGACGTATTTCCCGATGATCCAGCGCTACGAAGCCAGCATCTACATGCTGGGCTGGGGCGTGCCGACGTTTGACGCGCTGTACAGCCTGCAGTCGCTCACGCGCAGCGTGGGCACGGGCGGCGACGGCAACTACAACGTGGGTCGCTACAGCAACCAGCGCATGGACTATGTGGTGGACCGCATCAAGACCGAGACCGACCTGCCGGTGCGCAACCGCCTGCTGACCGAAGGCCTGCAGCTGAGCAACGACACCGTGTCGCACATTCCGCTGCACAACCAGATCATTCCCTGGGCGCTGAAGAAGAACGTGGAAGTGGTGCACCGCGCCGACAACCGCCTCGACTGGCGCCTGATCAAGGTAAATTGATCGTCAAGGTGACAGGGGAAGGCCGTGGGGCCTTCCCTTTCATGGCACATTAGTTCCTTTAAACCTAAAGGAAATCCCTGTGCTGGCACGGCATTTGCGCTGCTAGCATCGGTCATCCTTTCAGCGTAAACCGAATGTTCGCCTTTATCCTGCGCCGCCTCATACAGGCCGTGATCGTGATGGTCACGGTCGCTTTCATTGCATTCCTGCTGTTTCAGTATGTGGGTGACCCGGTTGTCTTCCTGCTGGGCCAGGACGCCACGCCCGAGCAGATCCGCGAACTACGCGCCGACCTGGGGCTGGACAAGCCCTTTTTCGTGCAGTTCTGGCATTTCCTGGTCAATGCCGCGCAGGGCGAATTCGGCCTGAGCCTGCGCCAGGGCGCCAAGGTTTCGCGCCTGATCGCGGAACGCTTCCCCGCCACGCTGGAGCTGGCGCTGATCGCCGCGCTGATGGCCCTGGTGATCGGCATTCCCATGGGCGTGTACTCGGCCCTGCGCCGCGGCAGTTTCCTGAGCCAGGTCTTCATGACGATTTCCCTGCTGGGTGTTTCGCTGCCCACGTTCCTGATCGGCATCCTGCTGATCCTGGTGTTTGCCGTCGGGCTGGGCTGGTTCCCGAGCTTTGGCCGGGGCGAAACCATGCAGATCGGCTGGTGGAGCACGGGCCTGCTCAAGGCCAAGGGCTGGCACCACATCGTGCTGCCGGCCATCACGCTGGCGATCTTCCAGCTCACGCTGATCATGCGGCTGGTGCGCGCTGAAATGCTGGAAGTGCTGCGCACCGACTACATCAAGTTCGCGCGCGCGCGCGGCCTGTCCAACCGCGCCATCCACTTTGGCCATGCGCTGAAGAACACGCTGGTGCCGGTCATGACCATCACCGGCCTGCAGCTGGGCGGCCTGATCGCCTTTGCGATCATCACCGAGACCGTTTTCCAGTGGCCCGGCATGGGCCTGCTGTTCATCCAGGCCGTGACCTTTGCCGACATCCCGGTGATGGCGGCCTACCTGTGCCTGATCGCGCTGATCTTCGTCGTGATCAACCTCATTGTTGACCTGCTGTACTTCGCGGTGGACCCGCGCCTGCGCCTGGGCAAGGCAGGGGGCCACTGATGCTGTCGCCCGTCACGCAGCCTGCACGCCTGAAAGCCAACGGGCGGGCGTTCGCTCACATCGCGCAGTTCCATCCCGAGCTGACCGCGTTGCGCCGCGACCTGCATGCCCATCCCGAGTTGGGCTTTGAGGAGGTGTACACGGCTGGCCGCGTCAAGGAGGCGCTCAAGCTGTGCGGCGTGGACGAAATCCACGACGGCATCGGCAAGACCGGTGTGGTGGCGGTGATCAAGGGGCGCCAGACCAGCAGTGGCCGCATGACCGGCCTGCGCGCCGACATGGACGCCCTGACCATGACCGAGCACAACGACTTTGCCTGGAAGTCCGGCCGCCCCGGCATGATGCACGGCTGTGGCCACGACGGTCACGTCACCATGCTGGTGGGCGCGGCGCGTTACCTGGCCGAAACCCGCAACTTCGACGGCACGGCGGTGCTGATCTTCCAGCCCGGCGAGGAAGGTTTCGCCGGCGCCAAGGCCATGATCGAGGACGGCCTGTTCGAGCGCTTTCCGGTCAACGCGGTGTACGCCATGCACAACTGGCCCGGCATGCGCCCCGGCACCGTGGGCCTGAACCCTGGGGCCATGATGGCCGCGGCCGACCGCATCACCATCGAGATCACCGGCAAGGGCGGCCATGGCGCGCATGCCTACCTCACGATAGACCCGGTGCTGGTGGCGGGCCACATCATCACGGCGGTGCAAAGCATCGTCTCGCGCAATGTGCGTCCGGTGGAGGGCGCCGTCATCAGCCTGTGCGGCATGCAGGCCGGCGACCTGGGCGCCATGAGCGTGGTGCCCGGCAAGGCCACGCTGGTGGGCACCGTGCGCACCTTCAACCCTGAAGTGCAGGACATGATCGAGCGCCGCCTGAACGAGCTGTGCAGCGCGGTGGCGCTGGCGTTTGGCGCCACCGCGAGCGTGAAATACGAGCGCATCTACCCGGCCACCGTCAACTCGTCGCGCGAGGCCCTGTTTGCCGCTGACGTGGCGCAGTCCCTGGTCGGCCCGGACCATGTGGTGCGTGACATGGAGCCCAGCATGGGCGCCGAGGATTTTTCATTCATGCTGCAGGTCAAGCCCGGCGCCTACCTGCGCATCGGCCAGGGCGGCGAAGGCAGCTGCTTCCTGCACAACAGCCGCTACGATTTCAACGACGACATTCTCCCGCTGGGCTCGGCCCTGCACGCGGGCCTGATCGAGCAGTCCATGCCGCTGGCCGGGCCCGCGCTTCAAGCGTGACACAGGCGCATTTCCTTTTTCCAACCGTCATCCCCTGCACAAGGAGCCAAAGATGAAATTCAAACGCAACCTGATTCCGGCCGCCGTGTTCTGCGCCGTGGCCGCCATGAGCCTGGGTGCATCCGCCCAGACGGTGCGCATCGCCAACCAGGGCGACGCATTGTCCATGGACCCGCACTCGCTCAACGAATCCCTGCAGCTCACCGTGACGGGCAACGTGTACGAAGGCCTGGTCGGCCGCAACAAGGACCTGAGCCTTGCCCCGGCGCTGGCAACCTCCTGGAAGCAGACGTCGCCCACCGTGTGGCGTTTTGAATTGCGCCGCGGCGTGCAATTCCATGACGGCACGCCGTTCAATGCCGACGACGTGCTGTTCTCGTTCGCGCGCACCCAGGTGGACGGCTCCGACATGAAGAGCTACACCAACGACTTCAAGGAAGTGCGCAAGATCAACGACTACACCATCGAGATCGAAACCAAGGCGCCGTTTCCCATCCTGCCGGACGTGATCTCGCTGGTCTACATCATGAGCAAGAAGTGGTCCGAGACCAACCAGGCCGCGCGCCCGGTGGACCGCCGCAAGGGCATCGAGAACGCGGCATCCTTCCGCGCCAACGGCACCGGCCCGTACCGCCTGCGCGAACGCCAGCCCAACGTGCGCACGACCTTCGTGCGCAACGGCAACTACTGGGGCAAGATCGAGGGCAACGTCAGCGAAGTGATCTTCACGCCCATCGGCAACGACGCCACGCGCGTGGCCGCGCTGCTGTCGGGCGAAGTGGACGTGATGGAGCCCGTGCCGGTGCAGGACATCGACCGCATCAACGCCGCAGCCAACGCGCGCGTGCTGGCCGGCCCCGAACTGCGCACCATCTTCCTGGGCATGGACCAGAAGCGCGACGAGCTGCTGTACTCCAACGTGAAGGGCAAGAACCCGTTCAAGGACAAGCGCGTGCGCCAGGCGTTCTACCAGGCCATTGACATTGACGGCATCAAGCGCACGGTGATGCGCGGCGCCTCCAACCCCACGGCGCTGATGGTCGGCCCGGGCATCAACGGCTTCACGGCCGAGCAGAACAAGCGCCTGCCGTATGACGCTGACGCCGCCAAGAAGCTGCTGGCCGACGCCGGCTATCCCAGCGGTTTTGAAGTGACCATGAACTGCCCGAACGACCGCTACGTCAATGACGCGCGGATCTGCCAGACGGTGGCCGCCAACCTGGCGCGCATCGGCGTCAAGATCAACCTGGCCGCCGAAACCAAGGGCACCTACTTCCCCAAGATCCTGCGCCGCGACACCAGCTTCTACATGCTGGGCTGGACGCCGGGCACCTATGACGCGCACAACGCGCTGAACGCGCTGATGGCCTGCGTGGACGACAAGGGCGCGGGCCATTTCAACCTGGGCAGCTATTGCAACCCCAAGGTGGACCAGCTGACCCGGGCCATCCAGTCCGAGACCGACAAGGCCAAGCGCGCCGCGATGATCAAGGAAGCCTTTGACCTGCATTCGGCCGATGTCGGCCACCTGCCGCTGCATCAGCAGGCGCTGGCCTGGGGTCTGTCCAAGAAGGTGGAGCTGGTCCAGCTGGCCGACAACTTCATGCCTTACAAGTGGATCAGCATCAAGAAGTAAACCGCTGAACCTGCAACGGGCGCCGCCGGCCACAAGCCGGGCGGCGCCCCGTAGCTCTTTCGCCCCACAATGAAAAAAGCAATTGCCCGCTGGCTTGACAGTGATGTCGGCTACAGCTTTCGCACCTCGCCCATGGCCATTGCCGCGGCGCTGGTGGCCTTCATCTGCGTGTTTTGCTCGGCATTTGCCGGGCTGATCGCGCCGCACAACCCGTTTGACCTGGTTACGCTGGAACTCAGCGACGCGCGGCTGCCGCCGTCGTGGTCCTCGGGCGGCACCACCAAATACCTGCTGGGCACCGACGACCAGGGCCGTGACATCCTGTCCGCGCTGTTCTATGGCGCGCGCATCTCGCTCGTGGTGGGGACCGTGTCGGTGATCCTGTCCATGCTGATCGGCGTGGGCTTTGGCCTGCTGGCGGGCTTTCGCGGCGGCTGGATCGACACCCTGCTCATGCGCCTGTGCGACGTGATGCTCAGCTTCCCGCCCATTCTGGTGGCGCTGCTGATCGCGGGCGTGGGCCGGGCGCTGTTTCCCAATGCACAGGACTCCGTGGCGTTTGGCGTGCTGATCCTGTCGATCACGCTGACCGGCTGGGTGCAGTACGCCCGTACGGTGCGCGGCTCCACCATGGTGGAGCGCAACAAGGAGTACGTGCAGGCCGCCCGCGTGACGGGCGTGGCGCCGCTGCGCATCATGGCGCGTCACGTGCTGCCCAATGTCATGGGGCCGGTGCTGGTGCTGGCCACCATCCAGGTGGCCACGGCCATCATTACCGAGGCGACGCTGTCGTTCCTGGGCGTGGGCGTGCCGCCGACCTCGCCGTCGCTGGGCACGCTGATCCGCGTGGGCAACGATTACCTGTTCTCCGGCGAATGGTGGATCACTGTCTTCCCCGGCGTGATGCTCATCACCATTGCCCTGTCGGTCAACCTGCTGGGCGACTGGCTGCGCGATGCGCTCAACCCCCGTCTGAGGTAAGCCGCGATGAGTCTTCTAGAAGTCAAGAACCTCGTCGTCGAGTTTCCCAACCGCCGCGGCACGCTGCGCGCCCTGGACGACATTTCCTTTGCCATCGCGCCCGGTGAAATCCTGGGCGTGGTGGGTGAGTCCGGCGCGGGCAAGAGCCTGACGGGCGCGGCCATCATCGGGCTGCTGGAGCCGCCGGGCCGCGTGGCTGGCGGCCAGATCCTGCTGGAAGGCCAGCGCGTCGACAACCTGCCGTACGAGCAGATGCGCCACATCCGTGGCCGCAAGATCGGTGCAATCTTCCAGGACCCGTTGACCTCGCTGAACCCGCTGTACTCCATCGGGCGGCAGCTGACCGAAACCATCCAGACCCACCTGCCGGTGAGCTACGAGGAGGCGCGCAAGCGCGCCATCGGCCTGCTGGAAGACACCGGCATTCCGGCGGCGGCCGAGCGCATCGACCACTATCCGCACCAGTTCAGCGGCGGCATGCGCCAGCGTGTGGTGATAGCCCTGGCGCTGGCGGCCGAGCCCAAGCTCATCGTGGCCGACGAGCCCACCACCGCGCTGGATGTGTCCATCCAGGCGCAGATCATCACGCTGCTCAAGCGCATCTGCAAGGACCGCGGCGCGGCCGTGATGCTGATCACCCACGACATGGGCGTCATTGCCGAGACCTGCGACCGCGTGGCCGTGATGTACGCCGGGCGCATTGCCGAAATCGGCCCGGTGCACGAAGTCATCAACCAGCCCGCCCACCCCTATACCGAGGGGCTGATGGCGGCCATTCCCGACATCACGGTGGACCGTGAACGCCTGAACCAGATTGATGGTGCCATGCCCCGCCTGAATGCCATTCCCGCCGGTTGTGCCTACAACCCGCGCTGCACCAAGACATTTGACCGCTGCAAGGTGGACCGCCCCGACCTGATGGCGGCCGGCGCCACGCGCGCGGCCTGCTGGCTGCATGAAAGCGGGGGTGTGCGATGAGCAACTCCAGGGCTTTTGTGCAGGCGCACGACCTGGCCAAGACTTTCGACGTTTCGGTTCCCTGGCTCAACCGCGTGATTGAGCGCCGGCCCCGCCAGCTGCTCAACGCCGTGGACGGCGTCAGCTTTGAAATCGAAAAGGGCAAGACCCTGGCCCTGGTGGGCGAATCAGGCTGTGGCAAAAGCACCGTGGCGCGCTTGCTGGTGGGCCTGTACGAGCCCACGCGCGGCGGCCTGACCTTTGACGGGCAGGACGCGCACGCGGCGTTCAAGACGCCCGAGGGGCGCAAGCTGCGCCGGCGCATCCAGATGATCTTCCAGGACCCGTACGCGAGCCTGAACCCGCGCTGGATCGTGGAAGACATCGTGGGCGAGCCACTGAAGGAGCACGGCATCATCACCGACAGCGCGCAGCTCAAGCAGCGCGTGGGCGAACTGCTGAAATCCGTGGGCCTGAGCCCGCTGGACATGGTCAAGTACCCGCACCAGTTCAGCGGCGGTCAGCGCCAGCGCATCTCCATCGCGCGCGCGCTGGCCACCGAACCCGAGTTCCTGGTGTGCGACGAGCCCACCAGCGCGCTGGACGTTTCGGTGCAGGCGCAGGTGCTCAACATCATGAAGGACCTGCAGCAAAAGCAGGGCCTGACCTACCTGTTCATTTCGCACAACCTGGCGGTGGTGCGCCATGTGAGCGACGAGGTCGGCGTGATGTACCTGGGCCGCCTGGTGGAGCTGGCGCCCAAGCAGGCGCTGTTTGCCACGCCGCAGCACCCCTACACGCGCATGCTGCTGGACGCCATCCCCAAGATGCACGACACCGGCCGCCAGCGTACGCCGGTCAGCGGCGAGGTGCCCAACCCGCTGAACCCGCCCACGGGCTGCACCTTCCATCCGCGCTGCCAGCATGCCAACGACCGCTGCAAGTCGCAGCGCCCCCAGCTGCTGGAGCTGCGCGGCGTGAAGATCGCCTGCCACGCGGTCGAAGAAGGCCGGATCTGATTTATCCAAGGAGACTGCAATGACTTCGATGCGCCAGCGATCAACGCTTGTCGGTGCCGTTCTGGCCACGGCCTTCATGGCATTGCCCGCATGGGCCCAGGACCAGGCCATGACGGGTGATCAGGTCAAGGCGGCGCTGGTGGGCAAGAAGGTGTTTGGCCGCTCTGCCAGCGGTGGGCTGGTGGACTTCTACATGCGCGCGGACGGCACATCCGAGGTCGCTGTTGGCAATATGAAGGACACGGGCGTCTGGCGCATCACGGACAACGGCTACTGCAACACATGGAAGACCATCCGTTCGGGCCGTGAGGGCTGCTTTACCGTCGTCAGGCGCGGCGACAAGATGCTGATTCTCAATACCGATGGCTCGGTAGGCACCGAAATCCTGCGGATCGTTGACTGACTGCCGCAGCGTGCCGGTGATTCAGGCGTAGCGCTTGCTGCGCAGGTTGTTCTTCATGTCCTTGAGGAGGGGCTGCAGCTTCGCGCCGCCAATGCGCAGGGCCACGGTGGTCACCAGCACGTCGATGATCATCAGGTGCAGCAGGCGCGACACCATCGGGCTGTAGCGGTCAAAGCCCTCCGGGTGGTCGGCCGCCAGATGGATGTGACCGGCCGTTGCCAGCGGCGAGCCGGTGGCCGTGATCACGATGGTGGTGGCGCCATTGCGCCGCGCGATGTCGCACGCGTCCATCAGGTCGCGCGTGCGGCCCGAGTTGGAAATCACCACCACGCAATCGCCCGGGCCCAGCAGCGAGGCGCTCATCACCTGCATGTGGCCGTCGCTGTATGCAATGGTGTTCACGCCCAGGCGAAAGAACTTGTGCTGTGCGTCCTGCGCCACGATGCCCGAATTGCCCACGCCGAAGAACTCGATGCGCCGCCCCGATGTGCACGAGCCCACCAGGGCCTCCACCGCCTTTTCAATGGCGAAGGTGGACGCATCGTTGCGGTACTTCAGGAATGCGGCGACGGCGTTGTCGATGACCTTGACCAGCACGTCGCCGGTCTTGTCGTCCACGTCCACGCTGCGGTGGATGAAGGGCACGCCCTCGCTCACGGTGCCCGCCAGCTTGAGCTTGAAATCGCTCAGGCCGTCATAGCCCACGCTGCGGCAAAAGCGCACCACGGTGGGCTTGCTCACATGCGCGCGGTCGGCCAGCTCGGTCACCGGCAGGTTGGCGAAAGAGCGTGGGTCGGCCAGCACCAGCTTGCCCACGCGCTGCTCGGCGGGTGCCAGTGACGGCAATGAAGCCTTGATTCGTTCCAGCATCGTCATGTCTCCTAGTGTTCTTCGCTCCAGCAAAAGCCGTCGCGCGCAATCATGGCGCTGGATGCGCTGGGCCCCCAGCTACCGGCGGCGTAGGGCCGCGGCGGCTCGGCCGACGCTTTCCATGCCTCCAGCAACGGCCCCACCCAGCGCCAGGCCTCTTCCTGCTCGTCGCTGCGCACAAACAGGTTGAGCCGGCCATCGATCACATCCAGCAGCAGCCGCTCGTAGGCGCCCACGCGCTCGGAGCCAAACCGCTTGTCGAAGTCCAGGTCCAGCTGCACAGGCGCCAGCGCCTGGCCGGCCGTGCGGGGTTGCGGGTGGTCCTGGCCTTGTGCCAGCAGGTGCAGTTCCAGCCCGTCGCGCGGCTGCAGGTTGATGACCAGCCGGTTGGATGCGCCCTGCGGCGCCTGGAAGATGGCGTGGGGCGCGGGGCGGAAGTTCACCACGATGTGCGCGTCGCGCCCGGCCAGCCGTTTGCCGGTGCGGATGTAAAAGGGCACGCCGGCCCAGCGCCAGTTGGCGATTTCGGCGCGCAGCGCCACAAAGGTTTCGGTGTGGCTGGCCGGCGCCACGCCCGGCTCGTCGCGGTAGGCGCGCACCGGTTCGCCGTTCACGTTGCCGGCGGCGTACTGGCCGCGTACCACGTGCTGCGCCAGCGTCTGGGCCGTCCAGGGCTTGAGCGAGCGCAGCACCTTGAGTTTTTCATCGCGGATGGCGTCGGCGTGCGCATTGATGGGCGGCTCCATGCCAATGGCGCACAGCAGTTGCAGCGCATGGTTTTGCACCATGTCGCGCAGCGCGCCGGTCTGGTCATAAAAGGCGCCGCGCTTTTCAACGCCCAGGTCCTCGGCGATCGTGATCTGGATGTTGGCGATGGTGTCGCGGCGCCACAGCGGCTCGAACAGCGCATTGCCAAAGCGCAGTGCAAACAGGTTCTGCACCGACGGCTTGCCCAAATAGTGGTCGATGCGAAACACCTGCCGCTCGGTGAACGCCTTGCGCACCGCGTCGTTGATCGCGCGGTTGGACGCCAGGTCGTGGCCCAGCGGCTTCTCAAGGACGATGCGCACATGCGGCTGGTTCAGCCCGGCAGCTGCGATCTGCTCGCACACCTGGGTGAAAAGGGCTGGCGCCGTGGCCAGGTACATCACCACGGTGGCCGCGTTGCGCTCGCGCAGGCTGGTGGCCAGCGCGGCGTAGCCGGGTGGCTGCGACAGGTCCAGCCGCACAAAATGCAGCAGGGCGGCAAAGCGGGAAAACTCCTGCGGGCTGGGCCGCTTGGCCAGCTCCACGCCGTCAAAGCGCGCCTGGATGAAGGCGCGGTACTGCGCGTCGTCCAAGGCATCGCGCGCCACGCCAATGATGCGCGTGCCCTCGGGCAGGGTGCCATGGCGAAACGCCTGGAACAGGGCCGGCATCAGCTTGCGCCATGCCAGATCGCCAGTGCCGCCAAACAGGACAAGGTCAAGACTCATGATCGATTCCGGGGAACAATGCCGCAATGTAACTTAGTTTCATTGCAGTGATCAATCCTCGTCAACTTATCGTCTCCCTGACGCAGGGGCTCAGTGTTTTCCCGGTGGTGGCTGGAACGGACGATGGTTAGCATCCTCACGTAATCAAATTACTTCTGGAGATTTCATGAAACGCATGCTCACCGGCACGGCACTGGCCGTTGCGGCTTTTGGCGCCGCTGCGCAGGGTCAGGTCAACATCATCTGTTCCGTGCAGGCTGAATGGTGCAACCTGATGTCCACCGTGTATTCGCGCACCACCGGCGTGAAGGTCAACATGACCGCCAAGGGCTCGGGCGAGGCGCTCGCCCAGCTCAACGCCGAAAAGGCCAATCCCAAGACCGACATCTGGTTCGGCGGCACTGGCGATCCGCACCTGCAGGCGGCCGAGCAGGGCCTGACGCTGGAATACAAGTCCGAGCAAATCAAGGACCTGCACCCCTGGGCGCAAAAGCAGGCCGCGGATTCCAAATACCGCACCGTGGGCGTGTACCTGGGCCCGCTGGGTTTTGGCTTCAACAACGAACTGCTGGCCAAGAAAAAGGTCAAGGCGCCAGCTTCCTGGGCGGACCTGCTCAAGCCTGAATTCAAGGGTGAGGTACAGATGGCCAACCCGGCTTCCAGCGGAACGGCCTACACCATGATTGCCACCCTGGTGCAGCTGATGGGCGAAGACAAAGCCTTTGACTACATGAAGAAGCTGCACCCGAACATCAGCACCTACACCCGTTCGGGCACCGCGCCGGTGAAGGCTGCGGCCCGCGGTGAAACCACGGTGTCCATCAGCTTTGTGCATGACGTGACAACCGAGGCGGTGAACGGCTTCCCGGTGGGCTCGGCCACGCCGTCCGAAGGCACGGGCGCCGAGGTCGGCTCCATGAGCATCGTCAAGAGTGGCCCGAACACCGAGGCCGCGAAGAAGTTCTACGAATGGGCGCTCACGCCCGGCGGGCAGCAGTTTGGCCTGGCGGCCAAGCAGTTCCAGCTGCCCAGCAACACCAAGGTGCCCAAGGATCCGCGCATGACGGACCCGGCCAAGATCAAGCTGATCAACTACGACTACGCCAAGTACGGCGCCAGCGCCGAGCGCCGCCGCCTGATCGCCAAGTGGGAAAAGGAAGTGCAGAACCAGTCGCGTTGAGCCGCCGCGGCTGACTGACGACCCGCGGCCGCAACGGCATCGCTCATCATGAATCTTTCTGTCAACAAGCCCTTGTGGCTTTGGGTGGCCGTGGGCGTGCTTGCCTACCTGGCCCTGCCCTGGTATGCCATCCAGGATGCCAACGGACTGCGCCTGATCCCGCAGGTGTTCTCGCAGGAGCAGGCCGGCAACGGGCTGCTGCAGGCGGCGCGCTACGGGCGGCCCTGGCTGTGGCTGGGCCTGCTGGGCCTGCTGGTGGCGGCCGTGGGCGCGCTGCTGCCCGCGGGCCGGCGCCAGGGCGCCGTGCTCATGGCCGGCGGCTGCCTGGGTTTGCTGGCGCTGCTGGCCACCGGGTTCACCATCGGTGCGCGCGGCTGGTCGTTTGACGCCCTCACGGCTGCTTTTGGCGAGCTGGGCGCGCGGCAGCCCGGCATGGGCTGGGGCGGCTTCGTCGCGCTGACGGCGCTGCTCATGCTCGGGGCGTTCGGCGTGGCGCGGCGCGGGTTCTTCAAGGGCGATCTGTTCGTGGCCGCAGCCGTGCTGGGCTGCGGGAGCCTGCTGGCGCTGTTCATTGTGTTTCCGGTACTGAAGGCATTGAGCGCAGCTTTCTTTCTGGAGGACGGCGGCTTTGCAATCGGCGCCATCGTGGACCGCGTGGCCAGCGAACGCAATTTCGGCTTGGGCTGCGTGACTGGCGGCCAGCGCTGCGGCGTGGCATGGAACACCCTGTTCCTGGGACTCATGACGGCGGCCAGCACCACGCTGCTGGGCACCTTGATGGCGCTGATGGCCGAGCGCACGTCCAAACGCTACGCCCGGCCACTGAACATCGTGGCCATGCTGCCGATCATCACGCCGCCGTTCGTGGTGGGGTTGGGCCTGATCCTGCTGTTTGGCCGCGCCGGCGTGGCCAACCAGTTCCTTGAATGGGCGTTTGGCATCCCGCCCACGCGCTGGTTCTATGGCTGGTTCGGCGTGTGGATCGCGCAGACCTTTGCCTTCACGCCGATCGCCTTCATGATCATGCGCGGCGTGGTGCAGGGCGTGGCGCCCAGCCTGGAAGAGGCCGCGCAGACGCTGCGCGCCAGCCCGCGGCAGACCTTCATGACGGTCACGCTGCCATTGCTCAAGCCGGGCCTGGCCAATGCGTTCCTGGTCGGCTTCATCGAAAGCATGGCGGACTTCGGCAACCCCATTGTGGTGGGCGGGCAGTTCTCGGTGCTGTCCACCGAAATCTTCTTTGCCATCGTTGGCGCGCAATACGACCAGGGGCGCGCGGCGTCGCTGGCGTGGATCCTCACGCTGTTCGCCCTGACCGTGTTTGCCATCCAGCGCGGCCTGCTGGGCAAACAGAACTTCACCACCGTGTCGGGCAAGGGCGATTCAGGCATTGCCATGCCACTGCCCGCGGGCGTGCGCCGCGTTGTGTATTGCGTGGCGTTGCCCTGGATGGCGTTCACGCTGGTGGTGTACCTGTTTGCCTTTGCCGGTGGCTTTGTGCAGACCTGGGGGCGTGACTACACGATCACGCTGAACCACTTCCGCACGGCGTTCGCGCTGGAATGGGGGCAGTTCGGCCTGGTGTGGGCCGGCACGGCATGGAACTCCTTTTTCACCACCATCAAGCTGGCGGCCATCTCGGCGCCCATGACGGCTGCGGTGGGGCTGATGATTGCCTGGCTGCTGGCGCGCACCGAATTTCGCGGGCAGGGTGCGTTTGAATTTTCCGCGTTGCTGGCATTTGCCATCCCCGGCACGGTGCTGGGTGTGAGCTACATCCTTGCGTTCAACGTACCGCCGTTCGAGCTGACCGGCACGGCGCTCATCATCGTGCTGTGCTTCATGTTCCGCAACCTGCCCGTGGGTGTGCGCGCGGGCACGGCGGCCTTCAAGCAGCTGGACCGTTCGCTGGATGAGGCCTCGCTGATGCTGCGCGCCAACAGCGTGCAGACGCTGCGCCATGTGGTGCTGCCGCTGCTCAAGCCCGCGCTGGTGGCGGCGCTGGTGTACAGCTTTGTGCGGGCCATCACCACGGTCAGCGCGGTGATTTTCCTGGTCACGGCCGAAAACGAACTCGCCACCACCTACATCATTGGCCGGGTGGGCAACGGGGACTACGGCGTGGCGCTGGCGTATTGCACGGTGCTGATCATCCTCATGTCGCTGGCCACTGCCCTGATTCAGTTCGTCGTCGGCGAGCGCAAGCTGGGGCGCAGAAAAATCAACAACACACAAGGAATGCACTGATGACTGATTCAGGCATCGTTTTCAGCAACGTTACCAAGCGCTATGGCACCGACCCTTCGGCGCCGCTGGCGGTACAGGGCATCAGCTTCGAGGTGCCGCGCGGCACGCTGACGACCATTCTGGGGCCCTCGGGCTGCGGCAAGACCACCACGCTGCGCATGATCGCGGGGCTGGAGTCACCCACTTCGGGCCAGATCATCATCGCCGGCAAGGACGTGACCACCCTGGGCCCCGCACAGCGCAACGTCAGCATGATGTTCCAGAGCTATGCGCTGTTTCCGCACATGAGCGTGGTGGACAACGTGATGTACGGCCTGCGCATGTCCGGCATTGCGCAAGACACCGCGCGGCCGCAGGCCGTGGAGGCGCTGCGCAACGTGGGCCTGGTCGGCTACGACGACCGCCTGCCCAGCGAACTGTCGGGTGGGCAGCAGCAGCGCGTGGCGCTGGCGCGCGCGCTGGTGCTGGAGCCGGCCGTGCTGCTGTTTGACGAGCCGCTGTCCAACCTGGACGCGCGACTGCGCCGGGAGATGCGCGAGGAAATCCGCACCCTGCAGCAGCGCCTGCAGCTCACCGTGGCCTATGTGACGCATGACCAGAGCGAGGCGCTCGCGGTGAGCGACCAGATCATCGTGATGAACCACGGCCTGATTGCGCAGCGCGGCACACCACAGGACCTGTACGAATACCCGCAGTCCGAATTCGTCGCGGGCTTCATGGGCGAGGCCATGCTGTTCCCCGCGACGGCGGACGCCGACGGCCATGTGACGCTGGGCCCGCTGACGCTCAAGGCCCGCCGTGCGGTGGCGCCGGGGGCCGTCAAGGCGGCGGTGCGGCCCGAGGCCTGGCTGATTCATCGCGACGGCACCGGCCTGGAGGGTACCTGCGTCAAAACGGCTTATCTGGGCAGCGTGTATGAGTACACGTTCAAGACCGGGCTGGGCCAGATCTTTGTGGTGTCGCCCGACCTGAGCGATGTGCTGTCACCCGGCGACCAGGTGGGCCTGAGCCTGGCCGACCACGGTGTTTCCGTGGTGTCGGCGGCCTGATACGCGTTAGCGCATGCGACCGCGGGTGTTGGCGGGGTGTTGATGTTGACCTGCGTGCCTGCGCAGACGGTGGGCGCCTGGGCGTGCGCGGCCAGCGCGACCAGGCCCGTCAGCGCAAACAGAAAGGCGGCGAGAAACGGCATGAAAGGCATGTGAGCCAGTGTGCCTGCGTCCACCCTGCGCAGAAGGTCGGTACGGCGCGCCAGCCCATGTCAGCCCTTGCCTACAACGGTGACCCGCTGTTTGTAACCCGGTCGTTCCCCCCGTGCCTCTAGCAGGCCGGATAATCCCGCACATGAACCAACTCGACGCGCTCAAACAGTTCACCACCGTCGTTGCCGACACTGGCGATTTCCGGCAGATGGATGCCTTCAAGCCGCAGGACGCGACTACCAACCCGTCGTTGATCCTCAAGGCGGTACAGAAGGCCGATTACCAGCCGCTGCTCAAGGATACGGTGGCTGCCCACCGGGGCAAGCCGCTGGACGAAATCATGGACCGGCTGCTGGTGCGCTTTGGCCGCGAGATCCTGGGGCTGATTCCGGGGCGGGTGTCCACTGAAGTGGATGCGCGCCTGAGCTTTGACGCCGATGCCACCTACACCCGGGCCGAGCGCATCATCGAGCTGTACCAGGCAGAAGGCGTGCCCACCGAACGCGTGCTGATCAAGATCGCCGCCACCTGGGAGGGCATGCAGGCCGCCGGCCGCTTGCAGCGCCGCGGTATCAACACCAACCTGACGCTGCTGTTCTCGTTCAGCCAGGCGGTGGTATGTGGCCAGGAAAAGGTCCAGCTCATTTCACCGTTCGTGGGGCGTATCTACGACTGGTACAAAAAGCAGGCAGGTGCGCAGTGGGACGAAGCGGCCAACGCTGGCACCAACGACCCCGGCGTGAAATCGGTGCGCCAGATCTATGACCACTACAAGCACTTCGGCATTGCGACCGAGGTCATGGGTGCGAGCTTTCGCAATGTCGGCCAGATCACGGCGCTGGCGGGGTGTGACCTGCTGACCATCAGCCCGGACCTGCTGGCGCAACTGGCGGCCAGTGACGCGCCACTCGCGCGCACGCTCGACGCGAACGCAGCGCGTGCCCTGGACCTGCAGCCGGTGAATTTCGACGAGGCAGGTTTCCGCTACGCGCTGAACGACGATGCCATGGCGACCGAGAAGCTGGCCGAGGGCATCCGTGCGTTCGCGGCCGACGCGGTGAAGCTCGAACAGCTGATGCTGGCGGCATGAGCGTGCCGATCGTTGCTGCCATCGCCGAGCGGCCACGCTGTGACCAGGCGCCGGCTTGGGCGGCGCTGCAGACGCAGTTCTACACGGCTGGGCGGGATTTCGACCTGCGCGAGGCATTTGCCGCCGACCCCCGGCGCTTTGACGCATTCAGCCTGCAGGCTCCCCATGTGTTTGCGGACCTGTCCAAGAACCTGCTGGACAGCACGACACAGGGTCTGTTGCTCGCGCTGGCGGCTGAATGCGGGGTGGCGTCGCATCGCGACGCCATGTTCGCGGGCGAGCCAGTCAACGTCACCGAGCAGCGCCAGGCGATGCACTGGCTGTTGCGTGCGCCCGCCGGCGCCAGCGTGGCTACGCCGGCGCGTGATGCGCATGCCCAGGTGCTGGCCACCCGCGACGCCATGCTGGCGTATGCAGACCGTGTGCGCGGCGATGACGGCATCACCGACATCGTGAACATCGGCATTGGCGGCTCGGACCTGGGGCCGCAGATGGCCGTGCTGGCATTGCAGGCCTGGGCTGTGGCGGGCAAGCGCTTTCACTTCGTGTCCAACGTCGATGGGCATGAGCTGGCCGAGGTGCTGGCGCAGGTGAGGCCACGCAGCACGCTGTTCCTGGTTGCGTCCAAGACATTCACGACGATAGAGACCATGACCAACGCGCATTCGGCGCGGGCCTGGTTCGACGCGCAGGGCGGGCGCGACGTAGCGCGGCACTTCGTCGCCCTCACCACCAACGTGGAGGCCGCGCGCGACTTCGGCATCACCACCACCTTCGGCTTCCGGGATTGGGTGGGTGGGCGCTATTCAATGTGGTCGGCCATTGGGCTGCCCATTGCCATCGCGATCGGTTCCGCGCGCTTCCTGGACATGCTGGATGGCGCGCACGCCATGGACGAGCACTTTCGCAACGCGCCGCTGGCGCATAACCTGCCGGTGCGACTGGCGCTGCTGGACGTCTGGTACCGCAACTTCCACGGCTTTGCGAGCCGCAGCATCGCGCCGTACCACAGTGCGTTACGCAGATTGCCCGCCTATTTGCAGCAGCTGGAGATGGAAAGCAACGGCAAGCGCGTGGACCGCCATGGCGACGCGCTGCAGCTGCAGACAGCGCCGGTGCTGTGGGGCGAGCCCGGCACCAACGGGCAGCATGCCTATTTCCAGATGCTGCACCAGGGCACGGACGTGGTTCCGGTGGAATTTGTAGCAGTGCGCCGCGCTTCGCACACCCTGGCGGGCCACCAGGAGCAGCTTCTGGCCAACGTGATTGCGCAGGCCCAGGCGCTCATGCTGGGCCAGGCCGATGAAGGCGGCCACCGGCACTTTCCGGGCAACCGTCCCAGCACCCTGCTGTTGCTGGACGAACTGACGCCGCAAAGCCTGGGTGCCCTGATCGCCATGCACGAGCACCGCGTGTTTACCAGTGGCTCGCTGTGGGGCATCAACAGCTTCGATCAGTGGGGTGTGGAGCTGGGCAAGGTGCTGGCCAGGGACATCACGCTGCGGCTGCGCAGTGGGGACACGAATGGCCTCGACGGATCAACGGCAGGTCTGTTGAAACGCATGCGGGACTGACGCAACGCGCATCGCGGTTCCCCATGAAAAAGGCCGGCTTCACGCCGGCCTTTTTCGTCTGGTCAGACACCACGTGGACAGCGCGAAGCGATGTCCACGTGAAGGGCTTACATGTCCATGCCGCCCATGCCGCCCATGCCACCCATGCCGCCGCCGGGCATTGCGGGCGCTTCTTCCTTCGGTGCCTCGGCGACCATGGCTTCGGTCGTGAGCATCAGCGAAGCGACAGAAGCCGCGTTTTGCAGGGCCGTGCGGGTTACCTTGGTCGGGTCCAGGATACCCATTTCGATCATGTCGCCATAGGTGTCGTTGGCGGCGTTGAAGCCGTAGTTGCCCTTGCCACCCAGCACGGCGTTGACCACCACGCTGGCTTCACCGCCGGCGTTGTAGACGATCTCGCGCAGGGGGGCTTCAATGGCGCGCAGCACCAGCTTGATACCGGCTTCCTGGTCGGCGTTGTCGCCCTTGATGGTGCCAGCAGCCTGCTTGGCACGCAGCAGCGCCACGCCACCACCGGCCACGATGCCTTCTTCAACGGCGGCACGGGTTGCGTGCAGCGCATCTTCCACGCGGGCCTTCTTTTCCTTCATTTCGACTTCGGTGGCAGCGCCTACCTTGATCACGGCCACACCGCCGGCCAGCTTGGCCACGCGCTCTTGCAGCTTTTCGCGGTCGTAGTCGGACGTGGCTTCCTCGATCTGGATGCGGATCTGCTTGACGCGGGCTTCGATGTCACCAGCGGCGCCGGCGCCGTCGATGATGGTGGTGTTTTCCTTGCCCACTTCGATGCGCTTGGCCTGGCCCAGGTCGGCCAGCGTGACCTTCTCGAGCGTCAGGCCCACTTCTTCGGCGATGACCTTGCCGCCCGTCAGGATGGCGATGTCTTCCAGCATGGCCTTGCGGCGGTCGCCGAAGCCAGGCGCCTTGACGGCCACGACCTTCAGGATGCCGCGGATGGTGTTGACCACCAGCGTCGCCAGGGCTTCGCCTTCAACTTCCTCGGCGATGATCAGCAGCGGACGGCCGGCCTTGGCAACCTGCTCCAGCACGGGCAGCAGGTCACGGATGTTGCTGATCTTCTTGTCGAACAGCAGCACGAAGGGGTTGTCCAGCAGGGCAGCCTGCTTTTCGGGGTTATTGATGAAGTACGGGCTCAGGTAGCCACGGTCGAACTGCATGCCTTCGACGATGTCGAGTTCGTTTTCCAGGCTCTTGCCGTCTTCAACGGTGATCACACCTTCCTTGCCAACCTTGTCCATGGCCTTGGCGATGATTTCGCCGATGGACTCGTCGCTGTTGGCGGAAATGGAGCCGACTTGGGCGATTTCCTTGCTGGTGGTGGTGGCCTTGGAAGCCTTCTTCAGCTCGGCAACCAGGGCCGTCACGGCCTTGTCGATGCCGCGCTTGAGGTCCATCGGGTTCATGCCGGCGGCCACGTACTTCATGCCTTCGCGCACGATGGCCTGGGCCAGCACGGTGGCGGTGGTGGTGCCGTCACCGGCGTTGTCGCTGGTCTTGGAAGCGACTTCCTTGACCATCTGTGCGCCCATGTTCTGCAGCTTGTCCTTGAGCTCGATTTCCTTGGCCACGGACACACCGTCCTTGGTCACGGTGGGGGCGCCGAAGGAGCGCTCGAGCACCACGTTGCGGCCCTTGGGGCCCAGGGTCACCTTGACTGCGTTGGCCAGGATGTTCACACCCTCGACCATGCGCGCGCGGGCTTCGCCGCCGAAGACTACGTCTTTTGCTGCCATGTTTATTTCTCCAAAAATTAAGGTTAATCAGTTGGGGACAGAGCAGCCGGGCGCTGCGCGCGTCGGCTGGTCAGTCCCGCAAAATCACTTGGTTTCGACGACCGCAAACAGGTCTTCTTCCTTCATGACCAGCAGTTCGTCGCCGTCGACCTTGACGGTCTGGCCGCTGTACTTGCCGAACAGGACGCGGTCACCGACCTTGACGCCGACAGCGGACACTTCGCCCTTGTCGTTCTTCTTGCCGGGGCCCACTGCCAGCACTTCACCCTGGTCCGGCTTCTCGGCGGCGGCGTCGGGGATGACGATGCCCGAGGCGGTCTTGGTTTCGCTGTCGATACGCTTGACGATCACGCGATCGTGCAAAGGACGAAGTTTCATTGCATCTCCTGGTCTTGAAACGAGTTGGTAAATCAAAAGCACTGAAAGTCAGTGCTTATTAACTTGCGCCTATGGCCTTGTTAGCACTCAGCGTTGGCGAGTGCTAATGATAAGGGGTTTTGTGTCCTTTTCAAGTCAGGCGCGAAGAAGCTTATGCAGGCAGAATCGCTGCACATGTCTGCTCCCTTGATCGTTCACCTCGGCCCCCGGCTGAGTCTGCCCTGGCTTGTTCCCCCTGAAGATGGCTGCCGCGTGATTGGCGAAGTCAGTCGCGGCCAGGAAATGGGCCAGCTGGCCATCACACCGGACGGCCAGTATGTGCAGGTCAACGGTTCCATGGTCCAGCCGCTGAACACGTCGCGGGTGCTGGCCGCCCTGCGCAAGGCTGCCCGCCAGCAAAACGTCAACCTGCAGGAACTCGTGCAGCCCAAGGTGCAGGCCGCGCCCGTGGTGATCGTGCGCAAGAAGCGGCGCATTGTGAGAGAGCAGCCCTAGTGCCTGAGCCCGCAGGCCCGGGCGGGCAGCGGCGGCGCCCCCATGCTGTGGCGCGGCGCATGGCCGTTGTGCAGCGCCGGCTGGGCCGGCTCAACCCCACGGTGCGGGGCTTGCTGTGGTCGGCGCTCGCGGGGGTCCTCTTTGTGTTGCTCAACGCCGTCATGCGGGGCCTGGCGTTGCAGCTGGACGCCTTTCAGACGCAGTTCCTGCGTTATGTGGCCGGTTGCGCGGTGCTGGCGCCGCTGGTGCTGCGCGGGGGTTGGCGGGCGTACCGGCCGCAAAGTATCGGTGGTCAGTTTGCCCGGGGCGCCGTGCATACGGCGGGGCTGTGTCTGTGGTTCATTGCGATTCCCCACATCACGCTGGCGGATACGACCGCCATCGGTTTCACCACGCCGATCTTCATCATGCTGGGCGCATGGCTGGTCTTTCGCGAGCCCATGCGCTGGGAGCGCTGGATCGCTGCGCTGATCGGCTTTGGCGGTGTGCTGATCGTGGTGGCGCCCAAGCTGTCCGGCTCGGCGGGCCTGTACAACCTGGTCATGCTGGCGTCCGCGCCTGTGTTCGCCGCCTCGTTCCTCATTACCAAGGGCCTGACGCGCCACGAGCGGCCCACGGTCATCGTGGTGTGGCAGTCCATTACCGTGGCGCTGTGCAGCCTGCCTCTGGCGCTGCTGCACTGGCAGCACCCCACGCCGGCCCAGTGGGGCTTGTTTCTGGTGTGCGGATTGCTGGGCAGCGCGGGCCACTACTGCCTGACGCGCTCTTTCAGCATCGCCGACATTTCGGCGACGCAGTCAGTGAAGTTCCTGGAGCTGGTCTGGGCGTCGCTGTTGGGCTGGGTGTTGTTCGCGGACCGGCCCAGCCGGTCCACCTTGCTGGGCGGCGTGGTGATTTTCGCGTCCACGCTGTGGATCGCCCGGCGTGAATCGCGCTCGGCGCGCGTGTAGCGCGGCACAATGCGCCCGATGCATACCACCGCACTCGTCCTCTTTTCCGGCGGGCAGGACTCCACCACCTGCCTGGCCCAGGCACTGTCGCGCTACCAGCGTGTTGAAACCGTCGGGTTCGACTATCGCCAGCGGCACAGCGTGGAGTTGCAGGCGCGGCTGAAGGTGCTGGGCGCGGTGCGCGCGCAATTCCCCCAATGGGCGGCACGCCTGGGCCAGGACCACATGCTGGACTTGGCGGTGCTGGGCCAGGTGAGCGAGACCTCGCTGACGCGCGACATGGCGTTCAACATGGAGCGCACCGGGCTGCCCAACACCTTTGTGCCTGGGCGCAACCTGCTGTTCCTGACGCTTGCCGGCGCGCTGGCCTACCGGCGCGGGCTGGAGGTGATCGTCACCGGTGTCTGCGAGACTGATTTTTCAGGCTATCCCGATTGCCGCGACGACACCATGAAAGCCATGCAGCTGGCGTTGTCGCTGGGCATGGACAAGCGCTTCGTGATCGACACCCCCTTGATGTGGATCGACAAGGCTGCGACCTGGCAGCTGGCGCAGTCGCTGGGCGGCGAGCGGCTGGTGAAGCTCATCGTGGAGCACACCCACACCTGCTATCTGGGTGACCGCGAGCACCGCCACGTCTGGGGCTACGGTTGCGGCCAGTGCCCCGCCTGCGAGTTGCGCGCGCGTGGCTGGGACCGCTACCGGGACGTCAAAGCGGCTGCTGCATGAGCGTGTAGCGCGCAGGCGCGCCCTCGGGCGACTTCTGCAGCATCCAGCGCCTGTCATGAAAAGCCGCCACGGCGGGCCTGTGCGCGATGGAAACCAGCGCGCCCTGTGCCTGGCGAACATGCTCCATCAGCTTTTGATAGACCGCCTGCTCGGTGGGCTCGTCCAGGGCGCTGGTGGCTTCGTCGGCAAAGACCCAGCGCGGTTTGCGCAGCAGCACGCGCGCGATCGCCAGGCGCTGCTGCTCACCGCCTGAAAGCTTTTGAGCCCAGGCATCTTCGTCGTCCAGGCGGTCGGCCAGCGGGGCCAGCCGTGCATCGGTCAATGCGTGGCGCAAGGCTTCATCGGTGAAGTCCGCCGCCGGTGACGGATAGGCCAGCGCATCGCGCAGGCGGCCGTTGGGCACATAGGGCCGCTGCGGAATGAACATGGCGTCTTGCGGCACCTGTACATGGCCGCTGGCAAAAGGCCAGATGCCGGCAAATGCACGGAACAGCGTGGACTTGCCGCTGCCCGACGGGCCTTGCAGCAGCACGGTGTCACCGGCCTGCGCGGACAGGGCTGCACCCGCCAGCAGCGGGGCGCCGTCGGGCAGCTTGACGGTCAGGTCCTGTGACTGCAACTGGCCGGCGGCTTCGATCTGCAGGCCCGCGGGCGCGTTGGCCTGCGCCCGCATGGCTTCTTCAAAACTGGTGAGGCGGTCTGTGGTGGCGCGCCAGGCGGCGATGCTGTCGTAGTTGTCCACGATCCAGGACAGCGAATCCTGCACCCGGCCAAAGGCAGAGTTGACCTGCATAAGCTGGCCAAGCTGGATGGCTCCGCTGAAAAAGCGTGGGGCTTGCACGATGAACGCAAAGATGACCGATGCCTGACCAAACGACGCGGTGAAGGCGACCAGGTTCTTCTGCTGGCGGATGAGCTTCAGGTAGTTCTTCAGCACGGTGCCAAAGCGCGCGTCCAGCTGCTGGTGTTCCACGGTCTGGCCACGGTCCAGTGCAATGGCTTCGCTGTATTCGCGCACGCGCACCAGGTGGTGGCGAAAGTCGGCTTCATAGCGTTGCTGCTGGAAGTTCAGGTTCACCAGCGGCCGGCCGATGTAGTGGGTAATGACCGTGCCGGCGGCGCAGTAGGCCATGGCAACCCATACCATGGAGCCGGCGACGGTGTAGGTCTGCCCGCCCAGGGGGATGCTGACCGTGCCGGACAGGCCCCACAGGATGCCCACAAAGCTGACCAGCGTGACCACGGCGTTCAGCAGGCCCATGGTCAGCGACACCGTGTAGCTGGTGAACAGCTGCATGTCCTCCTGGATGCGCTGGTCCGGGTTGTCGGGCGGGTTGCCGTTGTGTGCCGCGTAGCGCGCGAGCTCCAGCCGGTAGAAGGTGGTGTTGGCCATCCAGCGGCCCAGGTAGTCACGCGTCATCCAGGCGCGCCAGCGCATCTGGAACAACTGCGTCAGGTAGAACTTGAGGATGGCAATCACGATGTAGGCGGCCGCGATCCAGCAGAAAAACACGATCTCCCGCCAGAACGTGGCCTGGTCCTTGTTCTGCAGTGCGTCGTAGAAGCGGGCGTACCATTCGTTGTTCAGCACCAGCATGTACACGGTGCCCAGATTCAGTGCGACGATGCTCAACAGCAACCCGCGGGCAAGCCATTTTTCTTCCGACCTGAAATACGGCGCGACCAGCGCCGCGATGCGACGCACGGTCTGGGCAAAGGTGGCTGCGCGGCTGGCTGGCAAAGTCATCGTGGGGCTCCTGCCGGGCTCGGCTGCCGGCGTTGGCGGCATCGTAGCGGACGCCGCCTCCGCGCGGGGCTTCAGCCGGCGTTGGAAATGCCGCTGGCGACGTGGCCGGACGGCACGTGGCGTGCCGCCGAATCCACATGCCCTGTCTGGTCGTCAAAAAAGAAATCAGGTTCGAACTCGCGCAGGAACTCGCCTTTGGGCAAGCCGCCCAGGAACATGGCTTCGTCAACGTCAATGTTCCAGTTCATGAGCGTGCGGATGGCCCGCTCATGGGCCGGGGCGCTGCGCGCGGTGACCAGCGCCGTGCGGATGCGCATGGTGGGCGTGCCTGCCTGCTGCAGCCGGTGCAGGGCCGCCAGCAGCGGCTTGAACGGACCCTCGGGCAGCGGTTGCGTGGCCTTGTCGCGCTCATGTTGCTGGAAAGCGACCAGCCCTTGCGCCTGGAACACGCGTTCGGCCTCATCCGAAAACAGCACCGCGTCACCGTCAAACGCGATGCGTACTTCGTGGGGGTATGCGTCAGAGGCCAGCACCGAATGCGGGTACACCTGCGCAGCGGGCACGCCCGCGTCGAGCGCGGCGCGCACGTCGCTCAAGTGCGCTGACAGGAACAGGTTGGCATTGAGTGGCCTGAGGTAGCGCCAGGGCGGTTGCCCGCGGGTGAAGCTGCCGCGCTCAATGGGCAGGCCGTAATGCTGTGCCGAGCGGAATACGCGCATACCCGACACCGGGTCGTTGCGCGAGAGGATGACCACCTCTACGCGCTGCGCATCCGCATCGTTGAAAGCCAGCAGCTTGCGTACCAGCGAGAACGCCACGCCTGGCTTGGCCGGTTGTTCCAGCCGCTGCAGTTGCAGCTGCATGTAGGCACGGTCGTCGCCCTGCTCGAAGATCTGGTTTTCTTCTTCAAAGTCAAACAGTGCGCGCGACGAAATCGCCACGACCAGTTTGCCGTCCAGTGAAACTCCCATCAGCGCACCAACTGGTTGAGCTGGATGATCGGCAGCAGCACGGCCAGCACGATCAACATCACCATCAAGCCCATGGCCACGATCAGCAGCGGCTCCAGGATGGTGGCCAGCTGCAGGGCGCGGCGCTGGACCTCGGCGCTTAGTTGCGCCGCTGCGCGCTGCAACATCACCGGCAGTTGCCCGGTTTGCTCACCCAGGCGGGCAAACATGCCCAGCAGACCGGGAAAGCGTTTCTTCTGGGTGAGGGCAGACGCCAGTGGGGCGCCCTCGCGGACCAACACGAGCGCGTCCAACGCGTCGGCGCGCATGGCCCGGTTGCTGAGGGTTTCAGCCGCGGCCTGCAGCGCTTTCAGGATGGGCACGCCTGCCGAAGCCAGCATGGCCAAGGTGCTTGCGAACCGCGCCGCGTTGTACCCGCGCGACAGCTTGCCAAGTATTGGCAATCGCAGCCATGCCGTGTCAAAGGCCAGGCGAAAGACTTCATTGCGCAGCCCGAAGTGCAATCCGGTACCAGCCGATACCAGTGTCAGCAGCATCAGCCAGCCGTAGTTTCGTACGCCATCGCTGAGTCCCAGCATCACCGTGGTCAGGAAAGGCAGCGAGCGTTTGGTACCTGCAAAGACGTTGGCAACCTGGGGTACGACGTAGCCCACCAGAAAAAGAACGATCACGATGGCGATCAGTGTGACGATGGCGGGGTACAGCATGGCGCCTGCGAGCTTGGCTTTGAGCAATTGCCGTTCCTCCAGATCGTCGGCCAGGCGTTCAAGGACCAGACCCAGGTTGCCGCTTTGTTCTCCGGCACTGATCACGGCCACGTAGATGTCTGAAAACTCCCTCGGGTGCATGGCCAATGCTCGGGCAAATGAGGAGCCAGCGTTTACTTCGGCTCTCAGGCCGGCAACCAGATCACGCAAAGCGTCATCCTCGGCCTCTTCCGTCAGCGCCGTGAGCGCCCGCTCCAGAGGCAGCCCGGACGACACCAGGCCGGCGAGCTGGCGAGTCCAGACCGACAAGCCTGTGCTGCTGAAAACCCGCTTTCCGATCAGCAGCAGCGATGACATCCCATTGCCACGGAGATTCCCGGCGGGGGCAGACCCTTGCACTGGCTCTACCAACAACGGCACCAACGCTTGCCCTCTAAGCAAACTTCGTGCCGATTTTGCAGTGTCGGCTTCCAGAACGCCCCGGCGGGTGGCGCCGTCGGCGTCCAGGGCCTCAAATGTGTATGCGGGCATGGGGCAGTTTAGGGGTGGTTGCTTCAATTGTGACGCGAGCCAGCGCGCACCATTGAATTGATAGTGGCGCTGGGCAGAATTTCTGTTACATATCAGTCAGGTGCGTTCGAATGTTGAGGTGTATTCGCGGTGCTTTTTTACTGTTACCGGGCGCGACTTCTGCATCTAGAATCAGGTGTGTTTGCGTACAGACTTAGGTATGTGACTTTGTGCGCAGAAGCGGTACATATTCCCTCCCCCAGAAGACATGAATTGTTACAAAGACATCTGCTCCACTAGACTTGAGGTCTTAATGTAACGACGTGTTAATTGTGCGTAAAAAGGTCAATCAAAAAGAATCGGGGTAATAGCGTTTGAGCGTGTTTGGGGCCACCTTTGGGGGGCAATTGTCGCGGCTGAAAATGTCGACGGCGCGAGCATTGTTCGCGGCGTTGGCGGGGGTCATGCTGTGCCTGTTCCTTCCGCTCGTGGCCCAGGCCCAGACTTCAGTGACCAACGTTGCGACCATCACGCCGCCGGCGTCTGTGGTCAACAGCAATCCATCGACATCGTGTACCGGGGCCGGCGTATGTTCGGCGGCAGACACGGACACGGTGATTACCAGTGCAGACCTGAGCATCACGAAGACCGCCAGTGTGTCCGCGGGCACCACCGGGGTTACTTTCACGTACGTCATCAACTTTGCCAACAGTGGGCCAAGTACGGCGCAAAACCTGACACTGACCGACTCGCTCAGTGCTGCAGGCCTGTCGCTCGTGTCGGCGGTTGCCAGTGTCGGGACGCTGAGCACCAGCACCAATGGCGTCACGCTTACCCTGGCCAGCCTTGCTTCGGGCTCGTCCGGGGTTTTGACGTTGAGCGTCGTGCCTACGGCCATTGCCGGCTCCATTACCAATGCGGCGTCCATCACGAGCACGACGGCAGATCCCGTGCCCACCAACAACACCAGCAGCGTCACCATATCCCGGGTGGTCAACGCCGATCTGAGCGTTACCAAAACGGCCAGCGTCAACGCGGGTACGGTGGGTGCGACGTTTACTTACACGATCGTCTACGCCAACGCCGGGCCCAGTTCCGCCGCCAACGTGACCTTGACCGACAGCTTGAGCGCGGCCGGCCTGACGCTGGTCAGTGCGACGGCGAGCGGGGGGCTGAGCTTGAGCACGAGCACCAGCTATGTGACGGCAACCGCTGCCAGTCTGGCATCGGGCGCAGGCGGAACGATCACGTTGACGGTGCTTGTGAACGACGTGGGTGGGTCTGTGACCAACTCCGTTGGCATCAGCTCAACAACCCCTGATCCCTCAACATCGGGGAACACCAGCACAAGCACGATCAGCCGGATTGTTGCGGTCACGCCGAGCCTGACCAAGGCGGTGGCCAGCACCACGGTCGCGGTGGGCGCAACGACCAGCTTCACGATCGTGATCGGCAACGCGGGCCCGAGCACGCTGACCACGGCGAGCGTGGTGGACACATTGCCGGGCAACCTGACGGCCACAGGCGTGAGCAGCGCGACAGGCGGCGGGGCGAGCGTGCCCACGGCGTTCAACCTGAGCGGCACAACGGTACGCGGCAGCGTGACCATCCCCACGGGCGGGACGGTGACGGTGACGGTGGTGGTGCAGGCGACAGCAGCAGGTGGCTACACGAACACGGTGACGTTGAGCCCGCTGGCGGGGGTGACCAACCTGGGCTCGAGCACGGCGACGGCGCCGGGCACGGCGACAGTGCAGGTCACGCCAAGCGTGACCAAGGCGGTGGCGAGCACGACCATGGCGGTGGGCGGCACGACCAGCTTCACGATCGTGATCGGCAACGCGGGGCCGAACACGCTGACCACGGCGAGCGTGGTGGATACATTGCCGGCGAACCTGAGCGCCACGCAGGTGAGCAGCGCCACGGGTGGTGGTGCCACAGTGCCCACGGCGTTCAGCCTGAGCGGCACCAGCGTGGGCGGCAGCGTGACGGTGCCCACGGGCGGCACGGTGACGGTGACGATCGTGGTGGTGGCCACGAGCGCGGCAACCTACACGAACACGGTGACGCTGACGCCGCTGGCGGGCGTGACCAACCTGGGCAGCACGAGCGCGACGGTGCCGGGCACGGCGACGGTGCAGATCACGCCGAGCCTGACCAAGGCGGTGGCCAGCAGCACGATCGCGGTGGGTGGCACGACCAGCTTCACGATCGTGATCGGCAACGCGGGCCCGAGCACGCTGACCACGGCGAGCGTGGTGGACACATTGCC
>Ga0102832_1000487_pt1 | contig 62037 bp, 65 predicted proteins | sample EBPBio282013_DNA_FD_88942 | JGI IMG/M metagenome (GOLD analysis project Ga0102832, IMG submission 88942) | Wastewater treatment Type I Accumulibacter community from EBPR Bioreactor in Madison, WI, USA - Reactor 2_5/28/2013_ DNA (Illumina Assembly) | ecosystem: Engineered > Bioreactor > EBPR >...
GGGTCGGCCAGCGGCAGGATCTCGGACACCGGCCCGACCGCGGTGACCTTGCCGTCGGCCAGCAGCACCACGGTGGTGGCCAGCCGCGCGACCTCGGCCGCCGAGTGGCTGACATAGAGGATCGGCACGCCCGCCTCGTCACGCAGCCGCTCGATGTAGGGCAGGATCTCGCCGCGCCGCGCCTCGTCGAGCGAGGCCAGCGGCTCGTCCATCAGCAGCAGGCGCGGGTGCGCCAGCAGCGCCCGGCCGATCGCCACGCGCTGCTTCTCGCCGCCCGACAGCGACTCCGGCGCGCGCTCGAGCAACGCGCCGATGCCCAGCAGCTCGACCACCGTGTCGAGGTCGGCGGGCGCGCCGCCGCCCACGAGGCTGGCCGCGCGGTTGAACCAGCGGCCGTACAGCAGGTTGCGGCGCACGTTGAGATGCGGGAACAGGCGGCTGTCCTGGAAGACGTAGCCGAGGCGCCGGCGGTGGCGCGGCATGAAGGTGCCGGAAGCGGTGTCGACAAGCGCCTGGCCATCGACCGCGACGCGGCCGCGATCGGGGCGCACCAGCCCGCCGACGATGTCGACCAGCGTCGTCTTGCCCGAGCCCGAGCGGCCGAACAGCGCGGTGAGGCCGCTCGGCGCGGAAAAGCGCGCGGCCAGCCGGAAGCTGCCGCGCGCCAGGTCGACGTCGACCTCGAGGCTCATGCCGCGCGACGCCGGAAGCCGACCCGGCGGGCCAGCAGCTCGGACCCCAGCAGCGCCACCATCGAGATCGCGATCGACACCAGCGTCAGGCGCAGCGCGCCGGCGTCGCCGCCCGGCACCTGCGTCAGGGTGTAGATCAGCGACGGCAGGGTCTGGGTCTCGCCCGGGATGTTGGAAACGAAGGTGATGGTCGCGCCGAACTCGCCCATCGCCTTGGCGAAGCACAGGATCGCGCCGGCGATCACGCCCGGCAGGCAGAGCGGCAGGGTGACGGTGGCGAACACCCAGGCCGGGTTGGCGCCCAGCGTGCCGGCCGCCGCCTCGAGGCGCGTGTCGACGGCCTCGATCGACAGCCGGATGGCGCGCACCATCAGCGGGAATCCCATGATGCCGCAGGCCAGCGCGGCGCCGGTCCAGCGGAACGAGAAGACGAGGCCGAAGTGCTCGGCGAGGAACGCGCCGAGCGGCGCCTTGCGGCCGAGCGAGATCAGCAGCAGGTAGCCGGTGACGACCGGCGGCAGGATCAGCGGCAGGTGGACCAGCGTGTCGACCAGCCCCTTGCCCCAGAAGTCGCGGCGCGCCAGCAGCCACGCCATCGCGATGCCGAGCGGCAGGCTGGCCGCGGTCGCGGTGGTGGCGACCAGCAGGCTGAGCCGGATCGCCGTCCACTCTTCCGGCGTCATGCCGCGATGGTACCGGCCCCGGGGGCGCGCGCCATCACCGTGAAGCCCTGCTTCTCGAAGATCGCCCGCGCGGCCGGCCCGCGCAGGAAGTCGAGGAACGCCCGGCCGTCGGTGCTGGTCGAGTCCCGGGTCAGCGCCGCCGGGTAGACGATCGGCGGGTGCGAGTCGGGCGGGAACGACGCGACGATGCGCACGCCGGGATCGGCGGCGGCGTCGGTGGCGTAGACCAGCCCGAGCGGCGCCTCGCCGCGGCTGACCAGCAGCAGCGCGGCGCGCACGCTCTCGGCCTGGGCGATGTTGTCCTTCACGGCGCCCCAGGCGCCGAGCTTCTCCAGCGCCGCCTTGCCGTACTTGCCGACCGGGACCGAGTCGACGTTGCCGGTCGCCAGCTTGCCGCCGGCCAGCGCGCGCGCGAGGCCGTCGGCGGTGATCGGCACGCTCGTGAGCGACGAGTCCTTCGGCACGACCAGCACGATGCGGTTGCCCAGCAGGTTGACGCGGCTGTCGGGCCGGATCAGCCCCTTGCCCTGCGCGTAGTCCATCCAGTCGAGGTCGGCCGACACGAAGAGGTCGGCGGGCGCGCCCTGTTCCAGCTGCTTGGCCAGCGTCGAACTGGCGGCATAGGAGATCCGCGGCATCGGCCGCCCGGCCTGCTTCGACCAGTCGGCGGCGATCTCGTCGAGCGCGTTCTTGAGGCTGGCCGCCGCGAAGACGACGAGCGGCGCCTGCGCGCGCGCCACCGAGGGCGCCGCCGCTGCCGTGGCCATCGCCAGCCCGAGCCATCGTCTCCTGCCAATCATGTCGCCTCCGCTTTCAGGGAGCCGGTATAGTCGACTGTATATAGCGCTTCGTCCAGAGCCGGTTTGCCGCGAGGAAGAGGCGGCGCAGGGCGACGGCCGCCATCACCAGCAGCGACGCCAGCAGGACCTTCTGCGCAGGGCGCGGCGCGAGGTCGATGTCGAGGTAGGGCGACAGCACGCGCCGCGGGTCGAGGCCGTTGACCAGCCCGTACCAGGCGGCCTCGAACACGACGGTGGCGAGCGTCGCCGCGACGGCCAGCAGGGCGAGGCCGCCCCAGCTCTTCTGCAGCCGCGCCGGCAGGACGCGCCACAGCATCAGCCAGGCGAACAGGCCGGCCGTGAAGGCGGGCTCGCCGATCCGGACCTTCGACTGGATGAAGAAGTGGACGATGGCCACCGCGACCGCCGGGTAGACCAGCCAGTGCAGGCGCTTCCAGTTGCGCTTCAGGCGCTTCTGCCAGCCGTCGGTCGAGGTGATCGCCAGCACGACCAGCACGACCAGCGAGGCGAAGCCGATGGTCAGGTAGAAGCGCCGCAGGATCTCGGTCGCCACCACCAGCAGGTTCCATTTCTGGTCGAGCACGTAGACCAGCAGGTGGGCCAGCGCGTAGAGCGCCGCGGCGACGCCGATGCGACGGCGCACGTGGACCAGCGGCATCCAGTCGAACAGCGTGCGGGCCGGCGTCATGGCCAGCGACAGCATCAGGAAGATGATCGCCCAGTCGCCGGTCGCGTGGGTCGCGACCGTCACCGGGCGCGGTTCAAGGTCGCCGTTCCACCAGCGCCACGCCAGCTCGACCGCCGGCACGCACAGGCCGACCAGCGTCACCAGCCGCAGCCAGAAGATCTTCTGTTTCGCCGTCACGCCTGCACGCTACGCCAAGCCGCTGTCACCGGCCGGTCAAAGTTGTGTCATCGCTCAGCGCTGGTTGCCGAACAGCAGCCGGTAGGTGCCGACCGTCGGGGCGGCGATGACGCCGTAGGGCTTGAGCTTCGGCAGGGTGAAGGCCGCGCGCGCCGCGGCGCCCACGGCGCCGGCGTCGCTGCCTTCCAGCACCACCGCCCACTCGGCCTCGTCGGCACGCGGCAGGTCCATGCTCTTTTCCGCCAGTGGCGCGTGGGCGACGTCGAGGTCGTTCTCGCCGGCGAAACCGCCGACCACGCCCGGCCGGGCGATCGCCCGGGGCAGCGCGGTGTCGGTCAGCCAGGCGAGCAGCGACTTGCGGGCGCGCGGGTCGGGCGTGAAGCGCACCACCGCGACGGCGCCGCCGACGCCGTGCGTGCGGTCGGCCTGGATGCGCAGCGTCAGGCGCGTGAACTTGGTGAACCGGGCCATCACCGAGCGGCTCCACTCGGTCTGGTTGGCCAGCAGGTGCAGGTAGCCCTTGGTCGCCAGGTCGTCGACCGTGTCGCACTCGTAGGTCGCGAGGTACTTCGGGTTGCCGCGTACGGCGACGTACCGGCGGGCGCGGTGAAAGCCCGGCAGGTTCACCCGCTCGTCGATGTGCTCGCGGTTGTACCACTCGTTGAGATCGCGTTCGTCGCGCGGCTTGACCTCGCAGAGAACGATCAGCATCCCCTTGCCGTGAAGCGGCATCCTGGCTCCCCTCGTGCGCCCCTTCGGGTCATAAATTCGCCGCAAGACTGCGGGCAACTCCGCGTCTATCTTAGTCCCCGATGCTCGATTGGAGAACCCGATGAGAGGGACCCTGCGGCGCCGCGGCGTCCTGTCCGCCGCCGGGGGCGTGATCCTCGCGCCCCTCGCCCTGACGTCCGCCTTCGCCTGGCCGGATGCGCCGCTCCGGGTGATCGTCCCGTTCACCCCGGCCGGGGGGCCCGATTTCATCGGCCGGTACGTGGCCGAACGCCTGTCGCCGATGGTTTCCCAGCCTGTCGTGGTCGAGAACATGCCCGGTGCCTCGGGCAATATCGGCAGCCAGGTGGTGGCCCGGGCCAAGCCCGACGGCCTGACCCTGATGTCCTCGGTCAACACGCTGGTCATGAATGCCAGTTTGTTCCGTACCCTGCCGTACGACCCGGTGACCGACTTCACCCCGATCGGCCTGACCGCCTGGGGCTCGCTGGTCCTCGTCGCCCATCCCGACCAGAAGGCCGCCACGCTGGCCGACCTGATGGCCACGGCCAAAGCCCAGCCGGGCAAGATCGGCTACGCCAGCCCCGGCGTCGGCACCCCGCATCACCTCGCGATGGCCCTGATCGAGACCGCCAATGGCGCCGAACTGATGCATGTCCCCTACAAGGGATCGGCCGGCGCGGTGCAGGACGTGCTGTCCGGCCAGGTCGGCTTCATGTTCATGCCGGTCCATGTCGCGGCATCCTACATCCGCAGCGGCAAGCTGAAGGCGCTGGTGGTGTCGAGCCCGCAACGCCTGCCGCAGTTGCCCGACGTGCCGACCCTGTCGGAGGCCGGGCTCAAGGGCGTCGACGTCGACATGTGGTACGGCTTCTTCGCGCCCAAGGGCACGCCGGCCGAGATCGTCGATCGACTGAACCGCGACATCAACGCCATCCTGACCAGGCCGGAGGCCAAGGCGGCGTTCGAGGCCCAGGGCCTGATCCCGGCGACCTCGACCCCGGCGGCGTTCGCCGAGATCGTCGCGCGTGACCGCACCCGCTGGGCCGAGATCGTGGCCAAGCGCGGCATCCAGCCCGAGTAGTTCCCCGCCGACGCCGGGGCCCGCCCGCCGCGCGGCCCTGTCCCGCGCTTCCGTATCATGGAAGGCCGCGCCGACGGCCTTCTGGCCACGCCGCGGACGCTCCTCCACAATGACCGTCTCGACACCAACACGAGAATCGGGGGAACGTCCCATGGTCTACGAATTGCGCTGCTACACCCTCGCGCCCGGCAAGATGCCGGAATACCTGAAGGCCGCCGAGACGATCGGCCGCCCGGCGCGCGGCAACAACTACGGCGTCAACCATGGCTACTGGACGGCCGAGTTCGGCGCGCTGAACCAGATCTGGCACCTCTGGAAGTACGACAGCCTCGACGCGCGCGAGCGGCTGCGCGGCGAGCTCATGAAGAACAAGGACTGGACCGAGAAGTACGTGCCGACCATCCGGCCGCTGATCACGCGCCAGGACCTGCGGGTCATGAACGCGGTGGTCGACATCCGCCCCGACGACGGCACCACCGGCAACGTCTACGAGCTGCGCATCTACCGCACGCAGATGGGCGGCGCGGTGCAGTACGGCAAGGACTTCCTCGAGGTGAAGGCGGCGCGCGAGAAGTACTCGCCGATCTGGGGCGCCTGGACCGGCGAGTTCCCGACGCCCAACGAGTGGATCCACCTGTGGCGCTACAAGAACCTGCAGGAGCGCTTCGAGGCGCGCGCCGCGGCGATGAAGGACCCGGCGTGGCAGGCCTACCTCGCCAAGGGCCCGGCCAAGCTGGCCGAGATGCACTCGACGCTGCTGCTGCCGACCAACTACTCGCCGCTCAAGTAGCCGTCGGCGAGGCGCGACAGGATCCCCGGAAAGGCACGAGATGGACACGTACGACGACACCGAACTCGCTCTCATGAAATTCGGTGTCGGCCAGCCCGTGCCGCGGCTCGAGGATCCGACCCTGCTGAGCGGGCGCGGCCGCTACACCGACGACGTCACCCTGGCCGGCCAGGCCTTCGCCGTCATGGTGCGCAGCCGCGTCGCGCACGGCGTGCTGAAGGGCGTCGACACGACCGCCGCCCGGACGATGCCGGGCGTGCTGGCGATCTACACCGCGGCCGATCTCGACGCCGCGGGCTACGGGCCGCTCAAGTGCCCGATGAACCTGCCGCAGCGCGACGGCTCGCCGATGAAGACGCCGCCGCGGCCGTCGCTGGCCAAGGGCAAGGTGCGCTTCGTCGGCGAGCCGGTCGCGTGCGTGGTCGCCGAGACCGCCGTGCAGGCCAAGGACGCGGCCGAGGCGGTCGAGCTCGACATCGACGAGTTGCCGGCCGTGACCTCGCCGGCCGAGGCGGCGAAGCCGGGCGCGCCCAGCGTGCACGACGACGTGCCGGGCAACGTCGCGCTCGACTTCCACTACGGCGACGCCGAGGCGGTGGCCAAGGCCTTCGCGGCGGCGGCGCACGTCACGCGGCTCGAGATCGTGTCCAACCGCGTGGTCGTCAATCCGATGGAACCGCGCTCGGCGATCGGCGAGTTCGACGCCGCGAGCGGGCGCTACACGCTGCATGTCGGCTGCCAGGGCGTGATGGGCATCCGCGGCGGGCTGGCGCGCGACGTGCTGAACGTGCCGCCCAAGCAGGTCCGCGTGCTGACCGGCAACGTCGGCGGCTCGTTCGGCATGAAGAGCCAGGTCTATCCCGAGTACGCGCCGCTCCTGCTGGCGGCCAGGCTGCTCGGCCGGCCGGTCAAGTGGACCGACGAGCGCTCCGAGAGCTTCCTGAGCGACCACCACGGTCGCGACCACCAGCGCGTCGCCGAGCTGGCGCTCGACAGGGACGGGCATTTCCTCGCGGTGCGGCTGACCGGCTACGGCAACGCCGGCGCCTACATCTACCCGCCGATGCCGGCCACCACGAACGCGGTGAAGAACGTCATCGACGTCTACCGCACGCCGGCGATGGAGGTGAATTCCAAGGTGGTGTTCACCAACACCACGCCGGTCGCGGCCTACCGCGGCGCCGGCCGGCCCGAGGGCAACTACTACATGGAACGGCTGATCGACACGGCGGCCCGCGAGATGGGCATCGACCGCGTCGAGCTGCGCCGCCGCAACCACATCGCGCCGTCGCAGATGCCCTACAAGGCGCCGTCGGGCATGACCTACGACTCGGGCGAGTTCACGACCATCCTCGACAAGGCGCTGGCCGCCGCCGACTGGGACGGCTTCGAGGCGCGCAAGGCCGACAGCCTCGCGCGCAACAAGCTGCGCGGCCGCGGCATCGGCGCCTACCTCGAGGTCACCGGTCCGCCGGCCAAGGAGTATGGCGGCGTGCGCTTCGAGAACGACGGCACGGTCACCATGCTGAGCGGCACGCTCGACTACGGCCAGGGACACGCGACGCCGTTCGCGCAGGTGCTGGGCGGCAAGCTCGGCATCCCGGTCGACCGCTTCCGCCTGCTGCAGGGCGATTCCGACCAGCTCGAGGTCGGTGGCGGCACCGGCGGCTCGAAGTCAGCGCTGGTCGCCAGCCAGGCCTTCCTCGAGGCCGGCGACAAGGTGATCGAGCAGGGTCGCCAGATCGCCGCGCACGTGCTGGAGGCCGCGACGGCCGACATCGAGTTCGCGCGCGGCCGCTTCACCATCGCCGGCACCGACCGCGGCATCGGCATCCTCGAGCTGGCGGCGAAGTTGCGGTCAGGCCTGCGGCTGCCGGCCGACGTGCCGCCGTCGCTCGACGTCAAGCACGTCTCCGACAACCCGCCGTTCTCGTTCCCCAACGGCTGCCATGTCGCCGAGGTCGAGATCGACCGCGACACCGGCGCCGTCGAGGTCGTGCGCTACTTCATGGTCAACGACTTCGGCACGGTCATCAACCCGATGCTGGTCGCCGGACAGGCGCATGGCGGCGTCGTGCAGGGCATCGGCCAGGCGCTGATGGAACGCACGATCTACGACGCGCAGGGCCAGCCGGTGACCGGCTCGTACATGGACTACGCCCTGCCGCGCGCCAGCGATGCGCCCGACATGTCGGTGCAGAACCACTCGGTGCCGTGCAAGACCAACCTGCTGGGCGTGAAGGGCTGCGGCGAGGCGGGCTGCGCCGGTGCGCTGCCGTCGGTCATGAACGCCGTGGTCGACGCGCTGGGCGGCCGGCACATCGACATGCCGGTGACGCCGGAAAAGGTCTGGCGGGCGCTGAACGGCTGACGCGCTACGGCGCGCGCGACGTCGGCAGCGCGTAGCCCGCCGCCGTCTCGGCCGCGATGGTCTTCTGCACCGCCGGCCGCGCCAGCACGCGCGCGTAGAGATCCTCGACCGCCGGGAACTTGCCGTCGGGCAGGTGGTGGGCCGGCTTGAAGCGCCAGTACAGCCGGAACAGGTGGATGTCGGAAATCGAGTAGCGGTCGCCGACCGTCCAGGCGCGGCCCGCCAGCCGCTTCTCGGCGACGGCGAAGGCCTCGTGTACCGCCTCCGGTCCCTGGCGGCTGGCGGTGTGGACGCCCGAGGCGAGAAACGACATCCACGACACGACCTCGGCTTCGGCCGCGACATCGCCGGCCGGCAGCAGGTTGGCCGCCGGGTAGGCGCGCGCGAGATACCAGAGACAGCCCGCGACCTCGGTCAGCACGCGGCCGTCGATCACCAGCGTCGGCACGCGGCCGTTGGGGTTGATCGCGAGGAAGCCCGGGGTGCGCGTGTCCTTGGCCTGCAATGACAGCGCCTTGGACTCGAACGGTGCCCCGGTCTCGTGCAGGGCGACGTGGACCGCCATCGAGCTCGAACCGGGCGAATGGTAGAAAGTCAGCATCGCGGGGCGCTCCCCTCAGGTGGGACGGCGCGCCGAGCGGGCCCTGAGGACCTCCCACACGCCGATCATGCCGGCCGGCCACAGCAGCAGGATCGCCGCCAGCACCGCGCCGAGGACGATCTTGTCACCGTCGCCGCCAATCGAGAAGAAGGTCTGCTGCACGATGATCAGCGCCGTGCCGATCAGCGGCCCGAGCAGCAGGCGGCGGCCGACGATCACGATCGCCGTCAGCATCAGCACGAGGAAGTAGCTCTCGAACATGTCCGGCCCGACATAGGCGCGCTGGTAGGCGTAGAGCCAGCCGGCCAGCGCCGAGATCGGCGCCGAGGCGACGAACACCAGCAGCCGCACGGCGCGCGCGTCGACGCCCAGCGCGGTCGCGAGGTCGGGGTTCATCTGCACCATCAGGGCGCTGGTGCCGAGCCGCGACCGGCGGAAGCGCTGCACGAACAGCAGGGTCAGCATCAGCAGCGCCCAGGCCACCGGCCACAGGTCCTCGTTGCCGCCCCCCGACACGCCGCGGCCGAAGATCGTGAGCTCGAGCGGCGGAATGCCGACGATGCCGTCCGAACCGCCGAGGAAGGACCAGTTGAAGGCGACCTCCATGGCGACCACCGCGGCGGCGTAGGTCACCAGCGAGAACACGAACTCGCGCGTCTTCAGCGTCACCAGCCCGAGGACCGCGGCCAGCACCAGCGACACGCCGATCGCCGCGCCGGCGGTCTGCCAGCCGTTCCAGCCGGCGTTGACCGCCAGCATCGCCGCGGCGTAGCCGCCGGCCGCCCAGAAGATCGTGTGCCCGAGGCTGACCTCGCCGAGGTACGACAGGATCAGGTCGGCGCCGTACGACATCACCGCCAGCAGGGCGATGGTGGTGCAGGCGGCGTAGACCACCGGCGTGCCGCCGGCGACGCTCGGCACGAAGTAGGCGAGGGCCGCCAGAGCGAGGGCGGCAGGCGTGGCCAGGGCCTTCATCGCGCGGCCAGCCCGCGCGGCCGCGTCACGAGGACGGCCAGCAGCAGCAGGAAGGCGGCGGCGGTGGTGTAGGCCGGCGACACCAGCGCGCCGAACAGGGCGGTGAACATGCCCAGCCCGAAGCCTGCCAGCAGGCTGCCGCCGACGCTGCCGATGCCGCCCAGCACGACCACGACGAAGGTCAGGATGACCTCGTCGAAGCCCATGCTGGTGAGGATCGGGCTGCGCGGCGCGACCAGCCCGGCGGCCAGCGCGACGGCGGCGCACTCGAAGACGAAGACGCCGATGTAGACCCGCGCCGCGTCGAGGCCGAACAGCTGGGCGAGCTTGGGATCCTCGGCGACGGCGCGCACCACGGCGCCCAGCCGCGTGCGGTTCAGCACCAGCCACAGCGCGCCGAACAGCACGAGCGTGCCGGCGAGCGTCACCACGTCCTGCCAGGTGAACCAGATGTCGCCGAAGCGGATGGAGGCCTCCTGCAGCGGGCTCACGAAGCGCTCGGGGTCGCCGCCGAAGATGCGGGCGCCGCCGCCGGTGATGACGTAACCGAAGCCCAGCGTGACGATCATCAGGCTGGTCAGGTTCTGCTGCATGACCAGCGGCAGCATCATGGCCTGCAGCACGATGCCCAGCAGGCCGAGCGCGAGCACGGCGAGCGGCACGGCGACGAAGTAGTTGACGCCCAGCTTGGCCATCGCCGCCCAGGCGAGGAAGGCACCCAGCATGTAGAGCTGGCCGTGCGCGAAGTTGACCAGCCGGGCGGCGCCCAGCAGCACGGTCCAGCCGATGGCGATCAGGGCGTAGCCCGAGCCCAGCACCAGCCCGTTGATGATCTGCTGCGCGAGGTTCATGCCGTCAGGCTTCCCAGGTAGGCTTCGAGGATTCGCGGGTCGTCTTTCATCGCGGCGGCCGGACCGCGCGCCACGACGTGGCCGCGCTCCAGCAGGTACAGCTCGTCGACCAGTTCGAGGGTGGCCCGCACGTTCTGCTCGACCAGCAGCAGCGACAGGCCGCGGTCGACCAGCGCCCGCATCGTCGACAGGAGGTCGTAGACCAGGCGTGGCGCGAGGCCGGCCGACGGCTCGTCGAGCAGCAGCACGCGCGGCGCGGCGCGCAGCGCGCGGCTGACCGCCACCATCTGGCGCTCGCCGCCCGACAGCATGCCGCCCTTGTGGCTGCGGCGCTCGGCCAGTCGCGGGAACAGGCCGAAGATGTCGTCCATCGAGAAGGTGTGCCGGCCGGTGGTGTCGGCCGGCGGCCGCACCAGCGCGATGTTCTCCATCACCGTCAGCTCGGCGAAGATGCCCTTGCCCTCGGGCACCAGCACCAGCCCGCGCTCGGCGCGGCGATGCGGCGCCAGCCCGTCCATCGACTGGCCGGCGAGATGCACGCTGCCGCGCACCGTCGGGCGGCCGCGCGACCAGCCGGCCAGCGCGTTGACCAGCGTGCTCTTGCCGGCACCGTTGGCGCCGACCATGCCGACCATGCGGCCAGCCGGCACCACGAGGTCGACGTCGTCGACCGCGAGGTTGCCGCCGTAGCGGACCGACAGGCCCTTGGCCTCGAGGGCGGGTGGGGGCGCCGCTTCGCTCATGCCGCGCGTCCCAGGTAGGCTTCCAGCACCGCCTCGTTGCGCTGGATCTCGGCCGGCGTGCCCTCCGCCAGCTTGCGGCCCTGGTCGATCACCACGATGCGGTCGGCGATCGCCATGATGAGGTCCATGTGGTGCTCGATCACCACCACCGCGACGCCGCGGCGGCGCAGGTCGACCAGCAGGTCGGCCAGCCGCTTCATGTCGGCGCCGCCGGTCCCCGCGGCCGGTTCGTCGATCAGCAGGGCGCGCGCGCCGGCGCCGTAGGCCAGCACGACCGAGAGCAGGCGCTGCGTGCCGTAGGCGATGTCGCCGGGGCGCTTGCCGTGGTCCTCGGGCGCGATGCCGAACGAGGTCAGCAGCTCGGCCGCCGCCGCCTCGGCCTTGCGGCGCGTCGCCAGCTCGCGCCACGGCAGGGCGATGGACTGGGCGAGCGATGTCGAGTGGTCGCGCAGCATCGCCGCCATGGCGTTCTCCAGCAGCGTAAGTTCGCCGAAGAAGGCGTTCTGCTGGAAGGTGCGCCGCAACCCGAGCCGCGCCAGCTCGTGCGTCTTGAGGCCGGTGACGCGCTGCCCCTCGAGCCGGACCTCGCCGTCACGCCGCACGGCGTGCGTCACGGCGGCGAAGCACGAGCTCTTGCCCGCGCCGTTCGGCCCGATGATGCCGAGGATCTCGCCGGCCGAGACCTGCCACGACATGTCGTTCAGCGCGGTCAGCGCGCCGTAACGGACGGTCAGGCCCTGGACGGCGAGGAGGGGAGGAGCGGCGGCGCCGGCCACCTACTTCAGGACCTCCAGCTTGGCGGTCTTGCCGTCGACCACCTTGAAGATCGTGTGCTTGTGCCTGGCCTGGCCGTTGGGCTCGAACGCCACGTCGCCCAGGATCGTGCCGGGAACCGTCTTGCCGCGGATCGCCTCGGCGACCGTCTTGCGGTCGAGGCTCTTGGTCGCGTTGGCGGCCGAGGCCCAGACCTCGAGCGCCGCGGCGCCCATGGCCGCGCCCTTGTCCGGCGCTTCCTTGTGCTCCTTCTTGTAGGCCTCGACGAACGCCACGTTCTCCTTGATGCCGTCGAACGGCGGCAGGTCGGGGAAGTAGATGTCGGCCGAGATCACGCCGGTCATCGCCTCGCCGGCGATCCGGAACACGGTCGGCAGGATGGTGCCGACGGCGCCCACGAAGGTGCCCTCGATGCCGGCCTGGCGGTACTGCTGGATCAGCGCCGGCATGCCCGACGATTCCGCCGCGTTGATGCCCACGACGGCGTCGGGCTTGGCCTGCTTGACATTGGCGAGGCTGACGCGGAAGTCGGTCTGCTTGAACGGGAACTGCTCGACGACGACCTTCTCCCACGGCTTGCCGAGCTTGTTGAGCTCGGCCTCGATCACCGCCTGGGCGCCGTTGCCGTAGGCGTCGTTCTGGGTCAGGAAGCCGATGCGCTTGGCGCCGAGCTTGTTGATCAGGATGTCGGCGATCACCGCGCCGTCCTGGCCGTTCGAGCTGTTGAGGCGGATGGCGTAGGGATTGCCCTGGCCCGACAGGATCGGGTCGGCCTTCGACACCGCCGTGATGTCGAGGATGTTGGCGCGGGCCAGCACCGGCTGCTCGGCCAGCGTCACCGGGCTGTTCCAGCCCTCGATCACCACCGCGACCTTCTCGGCGACCATCTCGTTGGCGCGCGTCACGCCGACCGCCGGCGTGCTCTCGTCGTCCTTGGCGACCACGACGATCTTGCGGCCGAGCACGCCGCCCTTGGCGTTGATCATCTCGGCGGCGATCTTCACCGCGCTGGTGACGGCCTGGCCGTTCGGACCGGCCGGGCCGGACAGCGGGAAGATCGTGCCGACCTTGATCGGCTCGCCCTGGGCCAGCGCCGACGGCACCAGCCCGGGCGCGGCGAGGGACGCGGCGCCCGCCGCCGCGCCGAGGGTGAAGTGGCGTCGTCCAAGCCGGGTCCGGATCATCGCGCTTCCTCCTTGAATAAGCGTTTATTCAGGGAGTCATGCCGTTGCCGCGACGCGGAGTCAATTTGCAGCCGGTCGAAATCGGAACGCGGAGAGAGGGGTCAGGTGGTGGCGCCGCTCTCGCGGCACAGGGCGGTGACGTCGGCCCGTTCGCGGGCCGTGCCGCCGATCCCCACGACCACGAACTCGGGGCGGGCCGGGGGGCCGAGCAGGACGCCGATGTAGGGCTGGAGGCCGGTGTAGGTTCCCGCGCCGTTGCGCCCGTTGACCGTGCCGCACACCGTCACCACGCCGAAGCGGTTGCGCGCGGCGGTCATCGAGCCGAACTGCGCCGATCCCGGGTTCTTCATCCACTTGGCGACGGCGACGACGATGATTTCCTGCTGCCGGGCGTCGAGGCCGACGCGTGGCCCGCTCTCGACCGGCGTGCCGGGCGGCGGCGCCGGCAGGTCCCGGTAGGCGGCGGGCAGGGCGACGGCGAGGTGCGCCGAGTCGGCCGCGGCCGGATCGGCCCCGGTCTGGCAGGCACCGAGCCACGGCAGCGCCAGCGCGACCACGACGGACGCGACACGACGGCTCACGGTCTCCCTTTCCCAAGCAACGATAACGCGCGAGCGTATCGCGCTCCTCCTGTCGGAACAACGCCGGGACCGCCGGCCTGTCGCGCGCCGGCCAACCTGATATCGTCGCCGCCGCAATCCGGAGGAAACAGTCGATGACCGCAGCCGCTCCCGCCAAGCCCACCGCCCCGCAGCGTCTGCGCGCCGTGCTCGCGCGCCCGGGACTGGTCGTCATGCCAGCGGTGTGGGACGGCATTTCCGCCAAGATGACGGCGGCGGCTGGCTTCGAGACGGCGTTCCTGTCGGGCTCCTGCGTCGCGGCCTCGCGGCTGGGCGGACCCGACCTCGACCTGCTGTCGTTCGCCGAGATGTTCGACTCGTTCCAGATGGTGCACGGCGCGGCGCCCGACCTGCTGGTCCTGGCCGACGGCGACCATGGCTACGGCAACGCGATGAACGTCCAGCGCACCGTCGCCGCCTACGGCCGGGCCGGCGCGGCGGCCGTCCTGATCGAGGACAAGATCACGCCGCGCGCGCTGACCGCGGCGGGCAAGCCGTGCCTGCCGCGCGCCGAGGCGCGCATGAAGATCCGGGCCGCCGTGGAGGCCGCGAAGGACTCCGGCATCCTCGTGCTGGCGCGCACCGACTGCCGGCCGACCCAGGGCATCGACGAGGCGGTGGCGCGCATCGAGATGTACGTCGAGGAAGGGGCCGACATCCTGTTCCTCGACTCGCCGGCCGACGATGCCGAGATCCAGCGGGCGATCGCGGCGGCGCAGGGCCGTCCCTCGTTCGTCGTGCTGTCGCCCGGCGCGCCGCGCGCGACGCCCAGCCAGAAGGAAGCCGAGGCGCTGGGCTTCAAGATCGGCACCTTCCCGACCGGGATGCTGTCGCCGGCGATCGCCGGCATCAAGCTGGGGCTGGAGGCGCTGAAGGCCGGCGAATCCGAGTCGAAGGCGGCCCTGCCGCCGCCGGAACTGCGCACGCTGCTGGGCTACGGCGACTACGACGCCCGGGCCAAGCCCTTCATCGTCGGCTGAACGCGGAACGGGCCGCCGACGCGGCCAAACGGACTTAGGCGCGCGCCGCGGGGCGGTCTATACTTGCCCCGCTTGGGGGGCCGACGGGATTGGCGAGCAGGACTCGATCCGACACAGGACAGGAAGCCGTGGCCCCGGTGCGCACCCGGGTCAGCCGCATCGACGGCCGACGCCTGCGCAGCGAGCGCACCCGCCAGCTGATCATCGAGGCCTACCTCGCCCTGCTGTGGCGCAACCAGCGCATGCCGACGGCGGCGCAGATCGCCACCGAGGCCGGCTATTCCACCCGCTCGATCTTCGAGCGCTTCGTCGACCTCAACGCGCTGACGCTGGCGACCGCCGACTACGCCATCGCGCAGGCCCAGGCCGAGGCAGTGCCGCAGGACGTCGATGCCGATCGCGCGTCGCGGATCCGCAGCCATGTCGCCACCCGCGCCGCCGCCTGCGAGCGCTGGCTGCCGCTGTGGCGCGTGCTGGTCGGCTCGCAGGACGACATCCCGGAACTGCGCACGCGGGTGGTGCTGGCGCGCTACGGCAACATCGAGCGCATGCGCCTGATGTATCGTCCCGAGCTGGAGGCGCTGACCGACACCGTGCGCGAGGGCCTGCTGTTCGTGCTGGGGACGCTGGTCAGCTTCGAAAGCTGGGACCAGATGCGCCACGGCTTCGGCCAGTCGAGCGACGCCGCGCAGGCGTCGTGGCGCGACGCCATCGACCGGCTGTTGCCGGTCGCGCCGCCGCCCGCCCGCTGAGCCTCAGGCCGGCGGCGCCGACCGTCCGCGCACCCATGCCGCCAGGGCGATCGTCAGGGCGAGGCCGGCCGCGGCCATGACCGCGATCGCGGCGCGCGGCCCGATCTCGGTGGCGATCGCGCCGGCCAGCAGCACGCCGAGCGGCCCGGTGCCGATGCAGACCGTCACGAGGCCCATCAGGCGCGAGCGCATCTCGGGCGGCGCCTCGGTCAGCATCAGCGTGCTCTGCATGTTGCCGAAGCCGGCGGTGCCGAAGCCGCCGATCACCAGGGCGAAGAAGGCCAGCCAGTAGAACGGCGACAGCGACATCACGATCAGCGTCACCATGAACAGCGCCGCGCCGCCGGCGAAGGCCAGCCGGCGATCCATGCGCAGCAGGCCGGCTGCGATCAGCGCGCCGCCGACCAGTGCGCCCAGCGGCTCGGCGGCGGCCAGCAGGCCGACCATCGCCGGCGAGACGTGGAAGCTGCCAATGCCGAGCGGCGCCACCAGGCCGGTATAGGCGAAGGCGAAGGCGTTGGTGACGATGGTGACGCCGTAGACCAGCAGGATGGTCGGCCGCCGGCGGGCGAAGGCCAGGCTCTCGGCGATCTCGCCGGGCAGGCGCGCGAGGTTGAGCCGCCGGGCGACCTGGGCATAGACCAGGCCGGCCAGCGCCGCCGCGCCGACGAACTGGACCAGCGCGGTGACGCTATAGGCGCCGCGCATGCCCAGCCACTGGAAGGCGATGCCGCCCAGCAGCGGGCCGATCATGCGGGTCGCCGCGCTGGTCGCCGAATCGAGGGCGATCGCCGGCACGATGCGCGACGGCCCGGCGATCTCGCCGACCATGCGGCGGCGGGTCGGCATCTCGGTCGCCCACATCGTGCCCGACACCAGGTTGCCCAGCGCGACGTGCCACAGCGCCAGCATGTCCATGGTGGCGAGCGTCGCCAGAACGGTCGAGACGGTCGCCGGGATGACCAGCGCCAGCACGACGATGGTCTTGCGGTTGAGCGATTCCGACAGCGCGCCGGCGAACGCGCCGAACGCCAGCTGCGGCAGCTGCCGCGCCGCGACCACGCCGGTCGCCGCCAGGGCCGAGCCGGTCACCTCGTAGGCGAACAGGCCCGACGCCAGCAGTTCCAGCCAGCGCATCGCGTTGGCGAAGGCGCCGACCAGCCACAGCCGCAGGAAGTCCGGCGTGCGCAGCAGTTCGCCGACCGGACCCTGCATGGCGCGCCTAGCGGTCGAGCGATTCGAGGCTGATCCCGGTCGTCTCGATGCGGAACAGCCAGGTCATCCAGGCGCCGAGCAGCGACGTCACGATCAGGACCGTCATCAGGAAGTCGATGCCGGCGTCGGCGAGCAGCACCGGGAACAGGAACGCGGTCAGCACCGCGCCGATCTTGGCGAACGACGCGGCGATGCCGGCGCCCTTGCCGCGCAGCGCCGTCGGGAAGACCTCGCCGGCCAGCAGGTAGGTCTGCGCGTTCGGCCCGATGTTGGTCATGAAGTTGAACAGCACGAAGCCGCCGAACAGCAGCGCGGTGCGGGCCGGGCCGTCGGCGTGCAGCGACAGCGCCGCGAGGCCGAGCCCGGCGGCGCAGCCGATGAAGCCCACGACCTGCAGCCGGATGCGGCCGACCCGGTCGGCCAGCAGGACCGCGGCGACGATGCCGGCGATCAGCAGGACGTCGAGCAGCGCCGCGCCGCGCGCCGCGAACAGGTCGCTCGACACGAGGTCTGCGACGTTGCGCGCCGGGCCGTGGTCGTGGCCGCCGATCGTGCGGGCGAGGATGGTCGGGGTGAAGATGCCGATGCCGTAGGTCCCGAGATCCTGCAGGAACCACGGCACCGAGGCGAGGATCGTCGCCCGCCGCGCCGGCCCCGTGAACAGGTCGCGCCAGCGGCCGTTGGCCGGGCGGTCGCGGTCGGGCGCCGCGCCGTCGCGCAGCATGACGCTCTTGGGGTAGGGCGGTTCGCGCTTCAGCAGCCGCGCCAGCGCCGCCTCGGCATCGCGCTTGCGCCCCTGGCTCATCAGCCAGTGCACGCTGTCGCTGATGGTCAGCCGGCCGAGCATCACCAGCGCCGCCGGCACGATCGAGGTGGCGTACATCCAGCGCCACGCGCCGATCTCGGGACGGACCGACAGGATCACGTAGCCGACCAGGGTGCCGGCCAGCGCGCCCACGGCCTGGAAGGCGAAGGCGCTCAGCACCAGCTTGCCGCGGTCGCGGCTGGCGATGCTCTCGGAGATGATCAGGTGCGCGGTCGGGTAGTCGCCGCCCAGCGCGAGGCCAACGCCGACCAGGAACACCAGCAGCCACGGCAGGCTGGGGCTCAAGGTCAGGCCGACCAGGAACAGCACCAGCACCGCCATCTCCAGCACGAACATGAAGCGGCGGCCGTAGCGGTCGGCCAGCCCGCCCAGCGCCAGCGCGCCCAGCATGATGCCGGCCAGCGGCGCGGCGCTGACCAGGCCCTTCTCGGCGGGCGACAGGCCGAAATCCTTGACGATCAGCGGCAGCGCGACGCCGGTCATGAAGACGACCAGCCCCTCGAAGAACTTGCCGGCCGAGGCCAGCAGCCAGATCCGCCACTGCATGACGGTCATCGGCACGAAAACCGTCGGGGTGCCGTCGGGCCAGGCGGGGGACTGGTCGATGTACTGCTGGACGGTCCGCGGCGCTTCGTTCATGTCGTGTCACTATAAGAAGAACGAAGGGATGGAGGAAACACATGCTGCGTCGTCGCCTGTTCGTCGCTTCTCTGGCCGCGCCGGCCGTTCTGCGCGGCGGACTGGCCACCGCCCAGGGCGCGTGGCCGGCCAAGACCGTGCGCTTCATCTGCCCGTTCGCCGCCGGTGGCGGCACCGACACGGTGAGCCGGCTGCTGTGCGACCAGCTCGGCCGTCAGCTCGGCCAGCAGTTCGTGGTCGACAACAAGGGCGGCGCGGGCGGCAACATCGGCACCACCGAGCTCGCGCGCGCCGCGCCCGATGGCTACACGCTGGGCCTGATCACGGTGGCCAGCCACACGCTGAACCCGATGCTCTACAGCAAGCTGCCGTACGATCCTGACAAGGACATCGTCGGCGTCTCGCGGGTCGCCATCCTGGCCAACCTGCTGGGCGTGTCGCAGTCGCTGCCGGTCGCCAACGTCGCCGAGCTGATCGCGCTGTGCCGCAAGGAGCCGGGCAAGTACGCCTTCGCCTCGTCCGGCCCGGGGACCTCGCTGCATCTCTCGGGCGAGCTGTTCAAGACCATGGCCAAGGTCGACATCGTGCACGTGCCCTACAAGGGCGCCGGGCCGGCCTACGGCGACCTGGTGTCGGGCACGGTACAGATGATGTTCGCCAACATGCCGTCGATGCTGCCGCAGGTCCGCGGCGGCAAGGTCAAGGGACTGGGCGTCACCTCGGCCAAGCGCTTCGCCGGCGCGCCCGACATCCCGGCGATCGCCGAGACGCTGCCCGGTTACGTCGCGACCTCGTGGTACGGCGTCGGCGCGCCGGCCGGCACGCCCGAGCCGATCCTCGCCCGGCTGGAGGCGGCGATCGTCGAGGCGCTGAAGCAGCCCGACCTGCAGCGGCGCTGGCTGGAGGATCTCGGCCTCGACATGCCGCCGCCCGGCCGCGCCGGCTTCGCGGAATTTCTCGCCGAGGATCGCAAGCTGTGGGCGCCGGCCGTCCAGGCCTCGGGCGTGAAGCTCGACTGACCCGCGGAGGCCGCGGCTAGAAGAACTGCCGGACCGCCGCGAGCACGACCAGCGCCGCCAGCGCCATCGCCGCGCTGCCGAGCGAGATCACGACCAGCGCGCGGCCCGGTGACAGGCGGGCGATCGACGCGGCGATCCAGAAGAACGGATCGTTGACGTGGCAGATGCCGATCGAGCCGGCGCCGGCCGCCAGCGCGGCGAACACGCGGCCGCTGGCGCTGTCGAGCCCGAGCGCCGGCAGCATCGGCTCGACCATGCCGGTGGCGGTCAGCACCGCCGTCAGCGAGTTGCCCTGCATCGTCTTGACCACCGCGGCGGCGAGGAACGGCGTCAGGATGCCGTAGCGCGGGTGCAGCACTGCCTCGGCGACCAGCGGCGCCACGCCGGTCTCGTCGAACACCCGCGACAGTCCGCCCGCCGCCCCGACCGTGAGCAGCAGCGGCGCCCAGCTTCGGCCGATCAGCGCCGACGGCTGCCAGCGCCCGGCGAACAGCACGCCCAGCGTGATGGCGACCACCGACAGCAGCAGCGGGCGCGACAGGCCGCTGAAGAAGTCGCGCGCCCCCATGCCGAACGGCGCGTTGGGCATGTGCGCGAACGACTGGCCGACCAGGCCGGCGACCGGGACCGCGACGGCCAGCCACGCCCAGCCCAGCCGGCCCGGCGCATTGGGTCCCGGCAGCTGGCGGGCGACGTGCCACCAGCCCACGGCGGCGGCGACCAGCGCGAGCGGCAGGCCGGCCATCGCCATGGTGCCCAGCCCGACCTTCAGCACGTTGGCGCTGGCGGCGGCGTGCGGCGCCGGCGCGACGAAGGCCGCGAAGGCCAGCAGGGTCAGCGCCATGCCGAGCGCGCGGCGCGGCGCGTCCTGCCCGGCTGGCTGGAGCAGCGCCAGCGCGCCCGACGCCGACACGCCCATGCCCGCGAAGGCACCGGCGACGGCGGCGCTGCCGGTGCCGAGCGGCTGGCGCAGGGCCAGCCCGGAGACCAGCGTGCCGGCGACCACCAGCAGGCCGACCTGCTCGACGGCCGTGGCAAAGCCCAGGCCGAACGAATCGCCGACCGACTGGAACTGCATGTCGGCTGCAATGCCGTAGACCACCACGGTGGCCATGATCGCGAGGAAGGCGGGAAGGTGGAGGCGCTGGACCAGCAGGACGATCGCCACGACGGCGATCGGTACGAGGAGGGAAGCGAGCAACATGTGGCGGGACCATACCGCGACGGAAAAACTTGTATAGTCGGCGCGTGCGTTTTCGATCCTTCCTTCTGTTCCTGCTGATTGCCTTGCCGCTGCTGGCCACGGCCGCGAAGGCCCCGCTCGCCGCCGAGCCGCTGGTCCGCATCGAGGGCCGCCGCTTCGTCGCGCCGGACGGCACGACGCTGTCGATCAAGGGCATCAACCTCGGCAACTGGCTGGTGCCCGAAGGCTACATGTTCAAGCTGAAGCTCGCGAAGTCGCCGAGCCAGATCCAGGAAGGCTTCGAGCGCCTGCTCGGCCGCGAGCGCGCGCAGGCCTTCTGGACCGAGTTCCGCGACACCTACATCGGCCGCGACGACATCCGCTTCATCAAGTCCGTCGGCTTCAACACCGTGCGCATCCCGTTGCACTGGCGGCTGTTCATGGACCGCGACGGCAAGATCGGTGGCGACGGCTGGGCGCTGCTCGACCGCGTGCTCGGCTGGGTGCGCGAGGAGGGGCTCTACGCGATCCTCGACCTGCACGCCGCGCCGGGCGGCCAGACCGGCTACCACCACGACGACGGCGCGGGCTACCCGCTGATGTTCTACGTGCCGCGCGACCGCCGCCTGACGGTCCGGCTGTGGCGCGCCATCGCCGAGCGCTACGCCGGCAACCCGGCGATCCTAGGCTACGACCTGCTGAACGAGCCGATCGCGGCGTTCCACGATCTCGCGACGTTGAATCCCAAGCTCGAGCCATTCTACCGCGACGTGACGCGGGCGATCCGCGAGGTCGATCCCGGCCGCATCGTTTTCCTGGCTGCCGGCCAGTGGAGTTCGCGCTTCGACATGCTGGGTCCGCCGTTCGCGCCCAACCTCGCCTACACCTACCATTCGTTCTGGAGCAGCACCGACCGCGACTCGATCCAGCGCCACCTCAACTTCGCGGCGCTCTACGAGGTGCCGCTGCTGCTCGGCGAGGCCGGCGAGTACGTCGACGAGTGGAACGAGGGGTTCCGCCGCCTGCACGAGCGGCACGGCATCGGCTGGGCGTTCTGGAGCTACAAGAACCTCGACACGACCTCGACGGTGATCTCGATCCCGCGCCCCGACAACTGGGACCAGCTCGCCGCCTACATCGACGGCACCCGCAGCCAGCGGCCGTCGCCCGAGGTGATCGACCGCGCGATCGCCCAGTACCTCGACGGCATCCGCTTCGCCAACGGCACGATCCGCTGGAGCTACCTGAAGTCTCTGGGGCTGAAGGGCGCGCCTTGAGCGCTCCCAGTTCTCGGCGGGTCGAGTTTCGCCCTCAAGGATGAACACTGTAGTAATTGATTTAGAAGAATAACTATAGTATTGTTCTGTGGCTCGCTGCTGCGCCACGAACCTGAGCCTTGCTCGTGGCTGCGAGCGCTTTCACCACACTTGGGGGACAGCGCATGTTTCAGCCCAGGCCGCCCTTTCCGTGGCTCTACGTAGCTCCGGAAGACGAGGAGCAGCAGTTTCTTGGTTTCAATGTCCAACCGCCGCTGCTGGACAATTTTGTCCGGGCAGCGCGTGGCTACGCACCGGCAAGCACCGGAAGCGCATTGTCGTTTCCCACGGATCCCTTTGGATTGCAGGCGCCAGAGGCGCCACGCTTCGGCATGGCTCGCTGGCCGGCTTGGCTCGGGTCCGAGGACTCCGACCCGCCGCAGCCGGAGTATCGGCCCGAGTGGCCGGCTGAAGAGGACGACGAAGAGCAAAGCGTTGAAATCCAGGTCCCGCCAGGAGCGAGCGGCGGCAAAATCGACACCCTGCCGCAATCGCGCCCGTCCCTGCCGCCTCCGTGGACCCTCCAACCCTGGCCCGAGCCGACCACGGGGCCGGACAATGAGGAAGGCGATTTCGAACAGGTTCCGATTCCTGCGCCTTGGCCCGTTCCGGCGCCACCGGTGCCAACTCCACCCCAACCGCTACCCCGCCCCGATCCGGTGGCGGAAGCGACGCGGCAACTCGCTCGACTTTACGGCCTCAGGGGGACTGGCTGGCCCCTCTCTTGGCGGCAGCCACTGCAAATGCCATCGCAGTCCTCGCAGTCCTCGCAGTCCAACTATGAGTTTCGTCGGCTCCAGGGTGATATCCGGCAGGCCCGGGTTCACACGGATGGCGTTGACTCTCGATTTGTCTTGTCCAACGCGGGATGGCGCTTTCCCAAAGGGCCGAAGGGGCCGTCTCGACCAAAGCCTCCGGCGGAGGATTGGAAGTTGCCCCCACGGGACCACAACAACCCGCCGGGACCTTCCCCTACGGAACTTCCACCACAGCCATTCGACCTAAAGAAACTTCTCGATCTGATCCTCCGCCTTGGGCCGCTAATTCGTGGACAGGACTACGACCCCTTCTCCGATATGGAAGTGCCCCCTGGGGGTGTCATGACGAGAGCAGGAGTGCGAATGCACCCAGACTTGCCTGAACCTGCAGAAGGGCGTGACTACCTTCCACGGAGGGCGGACCATCAAAGAGGCTACATAGGAGAACTTCATCTTGCCAACCGCGTAGCCAACGAGGCGCCAGGTGAGATTGTGATTCGCTACGGGAATCGAGCCGGTGCCCATGGTCCGGACATCATCACAGTGAATCGCCAGGGCCGGGTATTCGTTCTCGATTCCAAGTGGCGCACGAATCCTCGAGGCATCACAGAGGGGGCAAGGGCGCATCCAAACCTGAATGTTCGGGAGATGCAGAATCTTTTGCTTGATGCGCTGCTGGAGGCGTACACGCGGAAGCAGATAAGTGGAATTCTCTACGGACGAGCCGTCACAGAAGTGCGAGCGGGAAACTTTTCAATCGGGACGATAGGGACCGGCAATGCGTACGACGGCGTCGTGCAAGATATCGTAGATGGCGTAGTGGGCCCGCCACGAAGGATCACGGGGCCGTCTGAAAAAGGCGGCATCGCCCGGATTTTTGAAGGACAAAAGCCATGAATGCCAAGTTTGATGTCTCGACTGAGCGAGAAGACATGATGGCGGTTCAATTGCCCATCATATCCCGCTTTGATCCCGGCAGGCTTGCTCCCGTGGCGCTTCCCGGGCAACTCCTCTTCAATATCGAGTCTCTCGCCAAGTGCTATTGGCTGGGCTTGGCCATGGATGCGGTTCCCCGACTGCTCGACATCATTGGCTGGATGGAAACGAGGGTGCCGCCAGACATGGGATATTGGCCGCGAGGTCGATTCCATCCGCTCGAGGGCGCAATTGCGCATAGGGATTGGTGGCTGTCGTTGGGGTTGGGCAAGTGGCTTGTCGGGATGCCAAACCCGGAAGCGGACCTGGCGCGAGCCGTAGAATCAGTATGGAGTGGGTGGCAACAACTGTCGCTTACCGAAGCTGATGACCTTTCTCGGGAACGTGATGCCAGGCTAGGCGAGTACGTGGCCACGGCGCTGGCGGCGAAGAGCCCGGAACGCGGCATCCTGTTCTGCGGCTCGCCCGGTGGCCGCAAGTTGGCATCCCGGGTTCGGCCTATCGTCGAATTCGGAGAATGGGCCTGCGCCCATCTTGTTGGAGGAGGGGCCCGCGACGCGGACTTTGTTTCCCGGGGCGCTCACATGCTCAGGCTCACCCTCCTCCCCTATTTTCGGGCGGGTGCCAAGTGGATCGAGCCGACCCTTTGGCTCAAGACGATTTACTTCGACAGCGGGGTTACGAAGACACCGGAGGAGACGGTCTTCCGCGCCTACGACTCCCTGCCCGGCATACCGCGGCCAACCTTCGTGTCCCGGTAGGAGTGCCGAAGGGTCCGGCTGGTTAGAGCAGGGCTCTGCCTTGGCTTCCAAGCACCTCGAGCAGCCGCGCGTTGAAGGCGTCGGCCGCCTCGTAGGCGACCCAGTGGCCGGCGCCCGGGATGACGTGCATCTGGAAATCCGGCTGCAGGGCGCGGAACAGGTCGATGCGTTCCTGGATGTGCGGGTAGGTGGTCGAGTCGAACTCGCCCCAGATGCCGGTCATCGGCACGGTGACGCGCGGCAGCACCTCGGACAGCCGGAACGCCTGGCCCATCTCGCGGCTGCGCGTCTTGGCCCGCGTGGTGTTCAGGATCTGCATGTGGATCGCCACGCCGTCGACTTGCGCGGGGTCGTGCAGCATCAGGATCTCGAGGTTGCGGCGCGCCTCGGCGGCCAGCGTCGCGGGATCCATGTCGGGCAGCAGCTTGTGCAGCTTCGGCCCCGGCTTGCGCGTCGCCTTCAGCCCGCCGGCGCCGACGAACACGACGCGGCGGATGCGCGGGGCGAACAGCGTCGCGATGTGGCCGGCGATCATGCCGCCGAACGAGAAGCCGGTCAGCGCGAACGGCGCGTCGGGCGGCAGCAGGGCGTTCATCGCCGCCTCGACGGCATGGGTCACCGACCAGACGTCGCGCACGTCGTCCGGCGGGTCGCTGTCGCCGAGACCGGGCAGGTCGGCGGCGTACACCGTGTAGTGCCGCGCCAGCGGCTGGACGTTGCGGATCCAGTGGATCCACGAGCCCGAGCCGCCGTGGAACAGCAGCAGGATCGGCTTGCCGGAGCCCTCGCCCCAGACGTGCCACATCATCTTGCCGCCGTTGTTCATCGGCACGCGCACCGCGCGGCCCGTGGCCTCGACGGCGGCGATGTGTTCGGCGGCGGTGCGGCCGTCGGCGAGGCGCGGCACGCCCGAGTAGTCGAGCGGCATCAGGCGATCGCCCCGAGCAGGCGCTCGACGAAGCCCGGCGCCTTCTTGCGGTCGATCCAGCGCAGCACCGTCACGAGGTCGTGGTCGGGATCGATCCAGACGATGTGGCTGCCCCAGCCGAGCGCGAAGTAGCTGCGCTCCGACGCCGCCGCGAACTGCCGGCGGTCGGTGTTGAGCCACCACATCAGGCCGTAGAACGGCGCCACCGGACAGGGCTTCACCAACTCGTCGGTCCAGCCGGCCGGCAGGACCTGCTGGCCCTCCCAGCGGCCGCCGCCGGCCACCAGCCGGCCCATCAGCGCGAGGTCGTGCGCCGAGATCACGATGCCGCCGCCCCAGTGGCCGCCGCCCGGCACCGACACCATCGGCTTGCCGTCGATCGTCACGGTCGCGTTGCGGTAGCCGTCCCAGCGCCAGCCGGCCGACGCGCCGATCGGGTCCATGATGCGCCGCTTCAGCACCGCCGGCAGCGGCTCGCGGAACAGGTGCAGCAGCGACAGCGACAGGCGGTTCACGCGCACGTCGTTGTACTCGTAGAAGCTGCCCGGCCGGCGCATCGCGCGGCGCGTGCCCTTGGGCGCATCGGCGACCGCCAGCCCGACCACGCGGTTGTGGTCGATGCGGTCTTCCTTGTCGAACAGCGTGCCCGACCACTCGCTGGTCTGGGTCAAGAGGTGCCGCCAGGTGATGTCGCGGTTCTGCTCGCTGGCATAGCCGTCGTCGAGCGCAGTGTCGGCCACCCGGTCGTCGAGCGACTTGATCCGCCCGTCGCCCAGCGCGAGGCCGGCCAGCAGGGCGAGGAAGCTCTTGGCGACGCTGAAGGTCATGTCGGCGCGGTCGACGTCGCCCCAGCGGGCGATCTCCCGGCCGCCGCGGTAGACCAGGCCGGCGGCGGGACCGCGCGGCGTGATCGGTCCCAGCACGGCGTTGTCGGGCGGCCCCTCGCCGGAATCGTAGGTCATCACGAACTGGCCGTCCGGCATCGTCATGCTGGCCGGCCAGGCAGACTCGGCGGCTTGCGCCCAGGCAACCGCCTCACGAAGGTCCTTCATGCCCGCAATCAACATTGGAGACCGGGCGGGAGCAAGCGTAGAAAACGTCCATGTCGACCGCTTCTTCTGCCCCGCAGACCCTCACGCTCCGCCGCCCCGACGACTGGCACGTCCACCTGCGCGACGGCGCCATGCTGCAGGCCTGCGCGGTGCACACCGCGCGGCAGTTCGCCCGCGCCGTCATCATGCCGAACCTCGTGCCGCCGGTGACGCGCATCGCCGAGGCCGCCGCCTACCGCGATCGCATCCGCAAGGCGGTCCCGGCCGGGCTCGACTTCGAGCCGCTGATGACCTGCTACCTGACCGACGGCGCCGACCCGGCCGAGCTGGCCAACGGCAAGCAGCAGGGCGTCTGGGTCGCGGCCAAGCTCTACCCCGCCCATGCCACGACCAACTCGGCGCACGGCGTGACCTCGATGGACAAGATCGCGCGCGGCCTCGAGGCGATGGAGAAGGCCGGCATGCCGCTCCTCGTGCACGGCGAGGTGACCGATCCCGAGGTCGACATCTTCGACCGCGAGGCGGTGTTCCTCGACAAGGTGCTGGCGCCGCTGCTGCGCCGCCATCCCGGCCTCAAGGTGGTGCTGGAGCACATCACCACCAAGGAAGGCGTTGCCTTCGTCGAGGCCAACGGGCCGCGGATGGGCGGCACGATCACGCCGCACCACCTCAACTTCAATCGCAACGCGATCTTCAAGGGCGGCATCCGCCCGCACTTCTACTGCCTGCCGATCGCCAAGGCCGAGGAGCACCGGCTGGCGCTGCGCCGCGCCGCGACCTCGGGCAGCCCACAGTTCTTCCTCGGCACCGACACCGCGCCGCACACCGTCGACACCAAGGAGTGCGCCTGCGGCTGCGCCGGCATCTTCAACGCCCCGGTGGCGATGCAGCTCTACGCCCAGGTCTTCGCCGAGGAAGGCCGGCTCGACGCGCTGGAGGCCTTCGCCTCGCTGAACGGCCCGCGCTTCTACGGCCTGCCGCCCAACGAGGCGCGCATCACGCTCCGGGCCGCGCCGTTCGAGGGCCCCGAGCGCGTCGACGTTCCGGGCAGCGATAAGTCGGTCCTGGTGTTCCGTCCCGACACGCCGCTCGGCTGGACGTTCTGACGGGACCCGGCCTATCGTCGGACCCATGAGCAAACGAGGAATCCCGGCCGGCGCGGTCGTGCGCGGCACCGACAAGGGTTACGACCATTCGCCGGGCACCCCGGCCCTCAAGCCCGGCAGCGAGCGGCCGGTCGAGCAGATCGACAAGAAGTATCCCTACATGCGGCCGCGCGACGCCGCGACGCTGATCCTGGTGCGCAAGCGCGGCAAGGTGCCGGAGGTCCTGCTGGGCTGCCGCGACGCCAAGCACGCCTTCATGCCCAACCGCTACGTGTTCCCGGGCGGCCGCGTCGATCCCGAGGACGCCCGCGTCCCGGTCGCGACGGCGCTCGACCGCCACGTCGAGGCGCGCCTGCGCAAGGCGGCGTCGGCGCAGCGGGCGCGCGCGCTCGCGGTCGCGGCGGTGCGCGAGACCTTCGAGGAGACCGGCCTCCTGCTGGCCAAGCCGCTGAAGGGCGGCGCGCCGGACAAGGATTACGGCGAGCACTGGAAGGGCTTCCTCGACGAGGGTCTCGCCCCGGCGCTCGACTGCCTCGATTTCATCGCCCGGGCGGTGACGCCGCCGGGCCGGCCGCGGCGCTTCAACGCCCGCTTCTTCATGGCGCGGGCCGAGGATGCGGGCGGCGAGATCCGTCATTCCAGCGAGCTGGGCGACATCCGCTGGGTGCGCCTCGACGAGGCGCGCGAGCTGCCGCTGCCGACCATCACCGGGCTCATCCTCGGCGAGATCGGCCGGCTGGTGAAGGAGCCGCCGGACCGCAAGAAGCAGCGCAAGATCCCGCTCTTCACCACGGTGCATCGCCGCCACCTGATGCTCGAGGAATAGCCGGTGGCGGGCAGCGCCGCGCCCGTCGTCAGCCCGGGACTGCCGCCGCGCGGCGGCGTCCGCCTGCGCGCGCTGGTGCTGATCCGCTGGGCGGCGGTCGCCGGCCAGTGCTTCACCGCCGCGGTCGTCCATTTCGGTCTCGGCTTCGCCCTGCCGGTCCTCGCGGTCGGCGGCGCGATCGGCCTGTCGGCGCTGCTCAACCTCGCGGTCAGCCTCGGCCGGCCGGGCTCGGCGCGCATCGACGATCGCGAGGCGACGATGTTCCTCGCCTTCGACATCCTGCAGCTCGGCGTCCTGCTCTACCTGACCGGCGGCCTGGTCAACCCGTTCTCGCTGCTGCTGCTCGCCCCCGTCGCGGTCGGCGCCACCATCCTGTCGCTCGCCAGCAACATGGCGCTGACGCTGCTCACCATCATCGGCATCGCGCTGCTCGGCGTGTTCCACCAGCCGCTGCCGTGGCGCGGTCCGCCGCCCGACCTGCCCGACATCTACCAGGCCGGCGCCTGGGCCGGCCTGACGCTCACCACCCTGCTGATCGCGCTGTACGGCTGGCGGCTGGCCGAGGAGCAGCGCCAGATGGCCGACGCGCTGGCCGCGGCGCAGGCCGCGCTGGCCCGCGAGCAGCGGCTGTCGGCGCTCGGCGCGCTGGCCGCCGCGGCGGCCCACGAACTGGGCTCGCCGCTCTCGACCATCGCGGTGGTCGCCAAGGAGATGCTGCGCGAGGTCGAGGCCGACGACCCGCTGCGCGAGGACATCGAGCTGCTGTCGGCCGAGTCGGACCGCTGCCGCACCATCCTGACGCGCCTCTCGGTCGACCCGGCGGGCGACGTGTCGGACGCCTACACGCTGGTGCCGCTGCCGGCCCTGATCGAGGCGGCCGCCGCCCACGCGGCGCGCGACGGCATCGCGCTGCACTTCTCCGCCGGGCCGGTCGGCGACGGCGTGCCGGCCACCGCGCCGATCCAGGTCCGCAGCCCCGAGATCATGCAGGGCATCGGAAACATCGTTCAGAACGCCGTGTCGTTCGCCCGCCACGAGGTCCGGATCCACACCCGCTGGTCGGCCTCGATGTCGGAGGTCGAGGTCTCGGACGACGGGCCGGGCTTTTCCGAGGCCCTGCTCGACGAGCTGGGCACCCCCTTCATTTCGACCCGCCAGGGCGAAGAGGGACACATGGGGTTGGGTGTATTCATCGCCAAGACACTACTGGAACGAACAGGGGCCACCGTGACCTTCGGCAACCGGCCGGGGGTCGGCGGCGGTGCCCGGGTCTCCGTCCGCTGGCCAAATCCCGTCTTCAAGGCTACATAGCGCGCAATGAAGGAGTCGCCATGAGCCAGGACACAGGCGCCGGACGTCCCGTGTCGCCCGCCATCGCCGGCGCGACGACCAACAAGGACCGCACGCTGCTGATCGCCGACGACGACGCGGCGTTCCGCAACCGGATCGCGCGCGCCCTCGAACAACGCGGGTTCATCGTGACCGCGGTCGGCACCGTCGCCGAGGCGCTGGCGCAGACCGCGCGGCCGCCGGCCTTCGCGGTGCTCGATCTGCGGCTGAGCGACGGCAACGGCCTCGAGCTGGTTGGCCCGCTGCGCCAGGCCCGTCCCGACATCCGCATCGTGGTGCTGACCGGCTACGGCAACATCGCCACCGCCGTCGCGGCGGTGAAGGAAGGCGCGGTCGACTACCTCGCCAAGCCGGCCGACGCCGACGCCATCGAGCAGGCGCTGACCGCGCACGGCCGCAAGCTGCCGCCGCCGCCGTCCAACCCGATGTCGGCCGACCGCGTGCGCTGGGAGCACATCCAGCGCGTGTTCGAGCAGTGCGATCGCAACGTCTCCGAGACGGCGCGCCGGCTGAACATGCATCGCCGCACCCTGCAGCGCATCCTGGGCAAGCACGCGCCCCGGGAACATTGATGCGGGGCCGCTGATCACGGCCCAGCTCGCGCTCAACGCGCTGGCGTTGGGCATGGCCTACGCGCTGATCGCGCTGGGCTTCGTGCTCGCTCTCAACGCCGCCGGCGCCGTCAACTTCGCGCATGGCGACCTCGTCGTGCTGGGCGGCGCGCTCGCCGCCTTCGCCGGCGCGTGGACCGGCCTGCCCAGTTTCCTGTTGTTGCCGCTGGTCGCGCTGGGCATCGGCCTCGCCGGCATCCTCGCCGCCCGCATCGCCATCCTGCCGTTGGCGGCGCGGCCCCCCGAGGCGACCTTCGTCGCCACCATCGCGCTGGCCGCGATCATCGAGCAGGGCCTCACTGTGGCGATGGGCGGCGCGCCGCGCAGCGTGCCGCCGCTGGCCGGCAGCGGCACGCTCGACCTCGCCGGCCTCGCGATCGGCCGCCAGCCGCTGGCCATCGTCGTGCTGGGCGCCGGGCTGGTCGCCGCGGTCTGGTACCTGCTCGAGCGCACGCAGACCGGCCGCCGCCTGCGCGCCGTCGCCGCCGACCGCGCCATGGCCCGCGCCGTCGGCATCCCCGTCACCCGCATGGTGATCCTGTCGCTCGGCCTCGCCGGCGCGCTGGCCGGCATCGCCGGCGTCGTGCTCGGCCACCAGTTCCTGGTCTCGCCGACCCAGGGCGCGGGCCACATGCTCAAGGCCTACATCGCGGTGGCGCTGGGCGGCTGGGGCAGCGTGCCCGGCGCGTTGCTGGGGGCGCTCGGCATCGGCCTGTTCGAGACCTTCGTCGCCGCCTCGTTCGGCGACGCCTGGGCATCGGCCGCGCTCTACGTCGCGGTGCTGGCCGTGCTGGCGCTGCGGCCGCAGGGCCTGTTCGGCGAACCGGTCGGGCGGCGCGCCTGAAATGGCCCGCCTCGGCCCGTTCTGGATGATCCTGCTCGGCCTCGCGCCGCTGGTCGCGCTGGCGGTGCTGCCGGCGTTCGGCCAGCGCATGGTGACGCTGGTCGGCGTCTATGCGCTGATGGGCCTGGGCTACCAGCTGGTGTTCGGCCAGTTGGGCGGCCTCAACCTGGCGCAGGGCGCGCTGTTCGGCCTAGGCGCCTATGCCGCCGCGCTGGCGGCGCCGAGCCTCGGCCCGGCGGCGCTGCTGGTGTCGGTGCTGGCCGCCGCCGTGCCGGCCGCGCTGGTCGCTGCGCCGCTGCTGCGCCTGCAGTCGCACTACTTCGCGCTGGCGACGCTGGCGCTCGCCTCGCTGGTCAACCTCGCCGCCGTGCACGCCGAGCCGTGGACCGGCGGTGCCAACGGGCTCGCCGGATTCGCGAGCGCCCTGCCGCGCGGCCCGCTGCTGCTGGCGATCGTCTGGTTCTGCCTGATCGCCGGGGTCATGACCTATGCCCGCGTGTTCGCCGGGCCGGCCGGCGAGGCGGCGCGCCTGCTGCGCGAGGCGCCGCTGGTCGCCGCGACCCTCGGCATCGACGGCGGCCTGTGGCGCCTCGTGGCATTCGTCGCGGGCGGTGCGCTGGCCGGCCTGGCCGGCGGCTTCTCGGCGGCGGTGAGCGGGGTCGTCTCGCCCGAGGCCACCGGCTTCCCGATCATGGTGGTGTGCCTGACCTCGGTGGTGCTGGGCGGCACGCGCCACCCGATGGGCGCGGTGATCGGCGCGACGCTCGCGGTCTGCCTGCCCGAACTGATGCGCGGCCTGCAGGGCGCCTGGCTGCTGGCCTACGCGGTGGCGACCCTGGCCGTCGTGCTGTGGGCGCCGGCCGGCCTCGCCGGGCTGGTCGACCGCGTGCTCGACCGGCCGGTGCCGGCGCCCGCACCGGTCGGCCTGCCCGAGACGGTGCCGACGCTCGCGGGTCCGCAGGTGCTGGCGCTGGACGGCGTGACCAAGCGCTTCGGCGGCGTCGAGGCGGTGGCCGGCGTGTCGTTCGAGGTCGCGCGCGGCGAGATCGTCGGCCTGATCGGGCCGAACGGCTCGGGCAAGACGACACTGCTCAACGTGGTGTGCGGGCTGGAACGCGCCGATGCCGGCCGGATCGCGCTCGACGGCCGGCGGATCGATGCGCTGCCGGCGCATCGCGTGGCGCGGGCCGGCATCGCCCGCTCGTTCCAGGCGCCAATGGCGCCCGGCGACACCAAGGAATCCGACATCGCGCGGGCGGTCGCGACCGGCGCGCCCTTCGTGCTGCTCGACGAGCCGGCGGCCGGCGCCGGCGAGCGCGAGCGGGCGCGGCTGGAAGCGTTCGTGCGCCGCCTGCGCGACGCCGGCCGCGGCGTCGTGGTCGTCGACCACGACATCGAGCTGCTGTCGCGGCTGTGCGACCGCCTCGTCTGCCTCGACCGCGGCGCGGTGATCGCCAGCGGCACGCCCGACCGGGTGCGGGCTGATCCGCGGGTCCGGGCGAGCTTCCTCGGCAGCCCGGTCGAGGCGTCATGAGCGTGCTGCTCGAAGCCGCCGGCGTGACCCTGGCGGCCGGCGAGATCGTGGCGCTGCTGGGCAGCAACGGCGCCGGCAAGACGACGTTCGTCGAGACCGTGCTGGGCTTCCGGCCCGGGCCGGTCCGGCTGTTCGGCGAGGAGGCCGGCGACCTCGCCGTCGAGGCGCGGGTGGCCCGGGGAATCGGCTATGTGCCGCAGGGCCGTCGCGTGTTCGCCGGGCTGACGGTGCGCGAGAACCTCGAGGCGGCCTGCGCCCTGCCGCCGGCTGAACGCACCGCCCGGGTCGCCGAGATGCTGGCGCTGTTCCCGATGCTGGGCGAGCGGCCCGGCGCGCGCGCCTGGCTGCTGTCGGGCGGCCAGCAGCAGATGCTGGCGCTGGCCCGCGCGCTGGTGAACCGGCCGCGCCTGCTGCTGCTCGACGAGCCGACCCTCGGGCTCGCCCCGGTGGTGGTGACCGACCTGCTGCGGCGCCTGTCGGCGATGGCGGGCGAGGGCGTCGGCATCCTGCTGGCCGAGCAGCGCGCGGCGCTGGCGCTCGGCATTGCCCACCGCGGGGTGGTGTTGCGCCGGGGGCAGGTGGTGCGCGCCGGCCGCGCGGCCGAACTCGCGGCCGACCCGGCGCTGGCCGACCTGATGGCCGGCGCCTGACGCGCCGGCGTTACTGCTTCTTCTTCCGCTTCGACCCGGGCTTCCCCGCCGGCCGCCGGCCGGGCAGCGGGACATCGCGCGTCAGGTTGTCGTGGTGCTCGTCCATGCGCCGGTAGTCCATGGTCACTTCCTCGCCCGCCCGGATGTCGCGCAGGGCGTAGTAGGTGACGTCGCCGTCGTCGGACTGCAGGTTCGGATCCTCGGAGTGGTTCATGTACCAACCGACCGAGATGCGCAGGAAGTTGGCCGGCGCCCAGTAACCGTTGCCGGTCCGGATGCCGAATCGCTTGAACAGCTTGCGGTGCGGCGAGGCGTGGGCCTTCGCCAGCGTCACGAAACGCGTGTCCTCGGGTAGCCAGGTCCGGACGTACTCGCCCTTGCGGATCCGCATGTCCGCGAAGCAGCCGACCCCCTCGATCCTGGACGGAGCGAGGTACAGCACGGCCTTGCTCCAGGTACGCTTACGCATCGTGCGAAGATCTCGAATGAAACGGAACGGTCGCGCCTTTTGCCCTGCTTCGCGCGGCAGGGCAACGGGAAGCCGTCAGGCGCGACGGTTCTGCGCGTTCCAGAACAGCTCGAGGTTGGAAATCAGGGCCGGGCTGTAGTGGCAGATCGCCTGCTCGCGGGCGTACAGCGCGGCATAGCGCCGGAAGGCGTCGAGCGGCTCGGCGCCCAGCCGCAGGGCGCGCCGGTTGCCGATGGCGCCGACGGCGCCCGACCCGGTCAGGCGGTCGATCACCCGGGCGATGGTGGCGTCCATCTTGGCGGGGTCGACGATCTCGTCGCAGATCTGCCGGCCGACCTCTGAATCACACTCGATGCGACGTTCGTACATGATGGCCTGGCGCGCCACCCGGTCGCCGACGAAGCGCGGCAGGCGCAGGTTGGCCATCGCCGGGATGATGCCCTCCTTGCGCGCCGGCAGGGTCATGTAGGCGTCGCGGCCGGCGATGTTGAAGTCGGTGGCCAGCAGGATCTGGCAGCCGCCGCCGATCGCGAAGGTCTCGACCGCCGAGATCCACAGCTTCTCGATCGAATCGCCCGCCACCTCGTCGGGCAGGATGTCGGGCTTGGCCAGCCCGCGCAGCAGCTTGTTCACGAAGCCGAGGTCGCGGACCAGGAACCACAGGAACGGGATCTTGCCCCAGTAGAGGTGGGTCAGGTTGATGCCGGCATTGTAGATGCGCCGGCCGGCATACTTGCCCGACGGCACGACGTCGCCGCGCAGCACCGCGACCTCGCTGTGGGGATCGAGGATGCAGACATCGGTGCCGATCTCGGTCGCCGGCTGGGTGTCGTTGTCCTCCGAGTTGAGGAAGCGCTTGTTGGACAGCAGCAGCACGGCCGCCTTGCCCTGCCGCTCGACGCGGGCATGGCCGAGGTCGAGCACGCCGTCGCGCAGGAACTTGGCCAGCGCCTCGGGTGATTCCTCGCGCGGCAGTAGCATGGCGTGGCAGAGGTGCAGGCCGCACGCCGGGTCGGCCATGACCTGGTTGGCGAGGATGCCCTGGTCGATCTCGCAGCCGTCCTTGTCGGCCTGCCGGAGGTCGGCCTCGGCCGCGACCTCGGCCCGCGTCGGGGCGAGGCCCGGCACCAGCTCGGCCGCGTCGTAGACCAGCCGCTCGACGCGCACGAACTTCCGCCGGTTGTCGGTAAGCTTGTCGTACAGCGTCACGGCATGGCGGCGCAGGAAGGCGAAGCGGGCGTCGCGCGCCGCCTGCTTCAGGGCTTCGGCTTCGTCGGACGCCGCCTTGTCGCGTTTTGGCTTGGGCGGCAGGCGGCCGAGGCGGTCCTTGGTGGCGCGCCAGTAGGCCGAGAAACGGGCGGCATCGGCCGCGAAGTCGTCGCCGGCGAGCGGCGCCGGAACGACCGGCTCCATGTGCGTTTCCTGCCCGAATAATTGGAGCGGGCGACGGGATTTGAACCCGCGACCTACGGCTTGGGAAGCCGACGCTCTACCCCTGAGCTACACCCGCGTCGCCGCCATACTAGCGCGCAGGACGCAAAGGTCCAATGCTCGCCTTTCGTCGCGCCCGCCGCGCCGGTCGTGCGATAGTCCGCGCATGCTCGATGACATCCTGACTCCCGAAGAACGTGCCCTCGTCGCGCGCGCCAAGGCCTTTGCCGAGGAACACGTCGCCCCCCACGCCGCGCGCTGGGAATGGGAGCGGCGCTACCCGCTCGAGACCATCCAGGCCGGCTGCCGCGCCGGCCTCAACACCATCGAGCTGGCGAAGGACAAGGGCGGGCAGGGCCTGTCCTTCTCGGCCAAGCTGCGCGCCTTCGAGGAGATCGCGCGGCACGACTTCGCCTTCGCCTTCGCGATGATGAACCACCACAACGCGGTCGCCCGCTTCGCCCGCGACGGCGCCCCGGCGCACGTCGCCCGGCTGCTGCCGCGCATGATCGCCGGCGAGGTGATCGGTTGCGCGGGCCTGAGCGAACCCGGCGTCGGCTCCGACTTCGGTGGCCTCGAGATGGCGGCGGTCAAGGTCGACGGCGGCTGGAAGCTGAACGGCGCCAAGGCGTGGATCACCAATGCCGCGGTGTGCGGCATGTCGGTGATCTACGCCCAGACCGACAAGGCGCTGGGCTATCGCGGCATCGCCTGCTTCGCCATCGAGGCCGACCGGCCGGGCTTCCACCGCGAGCCGCCGTTCGAGCTCCATGGCGGCCACGCGATCGGCGTCGGCGGCTTCCGGCTGGTCGACTACGTGGTGCCCGACGAGGCGCTGCTGCACCCGCCGGGCCGCGCCTTCAAGGCGGCGCTGGCCGGCATCAACGGCGCCCGCGCCTACGTCGCGGCGATGTGCTGCGGCATGCTGCAGGCCTCGCTCGAGACCGCGGTGCGCTACACGCAGCAGCGCCGGACCTTCGGCCAGCCGGTGCTCGACCACCAGGGCGTGCGCTGGAAACTGGTCGACGCGGCGACCGACCTCGAGGCGGCGCGGCTGCTGTCGTACCGCGCGGCGCGGCTGATCGACGAGGGCGCCGACGCCGTCCTGCCGGCGGCGCACGCCAAGAAGTTCGCGACCGAGATGGCGGTGCGGCGCATCGCCGACTGTATCCAGGCGATGGGCGCCAACGGCCTGCGTGCCGAGTACCCGCTGGCCCGCCACCTCGCGGGCGCCAAGATCGCCGCCTACACCGACGGCTCGATCGAGATGATGAACGAGCGCATCGGCGTCGCCCTGCCGCAGGTCTTCGGATGATCCTGTCGACCGTCGAGATGCACACCGGCGGCGAGCCGACGCGCATCATCGTCGACGGCTGGCCGGCCTTCACCGGCCGCACCCTGCTCGACAAGCGGCGCGAGGCGAAGCAACGCCACGACGCCCTGCGCCGCGGCCTGATGCTGGAGCCGCGCGGCCACGACGGCATGTACGGCGCGCTGCTGGTCGAGCCCGATCACCCCGAGGCCGACCTCGCGGTGCTGTTCATGCACAACGAGGGCTACTCGACGATGTGCGGCCACGCGACCATCGCGCTGGCCCGCTGGGCGGTCGAGAGCGGCCGCGTCGCGCGGCAGGCGCCGGAGACCGTGGTGCGCCTGCAATGTCCCTGCGGGCTGGTGACCTGCCGGGTCGCCGCCGACGGCGCGGTGCGCTTCGAGAGCGTGCCGGCCTTCGCCTGGGCGCTCGACCGCATCGCGCCGACCGAGACCTGGGGACCGGTCAGCGTCGACATCGGCTTCGGCGGCGCCTTCTACGCCGTGCTGCCGGCCGATTCGATCGGCCTCGACCTGCACCGCTCGCCGATGCGGGCGATCGTCGATGCCGGCGAGGAGATCGCGCGCGCCGCGGCGGCCGCCATCCCGCTCGCCCATCCCGACGCCGACCTCGCCTTCCTGTACGGCACGATCCTGACCGACGGCGGCGACGGCGCGGGCCAGCCCAGCCGCAACGTCTGCATCTTCGCCGGCCGCCAGGTCGATCGCAGCCCGACCGGCAGCGGCGTCACCGCGCGGATGGCCTTGCTGCGCGCCCGCCGCGCGGTCGGCCTGGACGAGCAGCGCCTGTTCGAGAGCTGCACCGGCGCGACCTTCACCGGCCGCGTCGTGCGCGACGCCGAGCCGGTCGAAGGCCGGCGCGCGGCGATCGTCGAGGTCGGCGGCCGCGCCGACTTCACCGGCGAGGCGCGCTTTCGCTTCGATGCCGACGACGCCCTGCGCGAGGGTTTCTCGCTCGGGCTCTGAGCGTCAGCTGTTGTGGCCGCGGCGCAGCGCCTGGTCGAGGTCTTCGAACAGGTCGTCGGCGGTCTCGACGCCGACCGACAGGCGCAGCAGGTCGGGCGGGCAGGGCGTGCCGGGACCCTCGATCGAGGCGCGATGCTCGATCAGGCTCTCGACGCCGCCCAGCGAGGTGGCGCGCTTCCACAGCTCGACCCGCGCCGCCGAGGCGATCGCCGCCCGCTCGCCGCCCTTCACCCGCACCGACAGCATGCCGCCGAAGCCGCCGCTCATCTGCTTCTTCGCCACCGCGTGGCCGGCGAACGAGGGCAGGCCGGGATAGAGCACCTCGGCGACCATCGGGTGAGTCGCCAGCCGGTCGGCCAGCGCCTCCGCCGAGCGGCAGGCCCAGGCGACGCGCGGGAACAGGGTGCGCATGCCGCGCATCAGCAGCCATGCCTCGGTCTGGCCGAGGATGGTGCCGAGCTGGGCGCGGATGGTGCGCAGCTTCTGCCAGGGCTCGTCGTCCGCCGCGCCGACCAGCGCGCCGGCGATGATGTCGGAGTGGCCGTTCAGGTACTTGGTCGCCGAGTGCATGACGATGTCGGCGCCGAGCTTGAGCGGCTGCGTCAGGACCGGCGTGCCGACCGTCGAATCGACGGCCAGCCGCGCGCCCGCCTTGTGCGCGATCTCGGCCGCCGCGGCGATGTCGGTCACGCACCAGGTCGGGTTGGCCGGCGTCTCGATCCACACCAGCTTCGTCTTGCCCGGCTTCACCGCGGCGGCGATCGCGTCGGTGCGGTCGGCGTCGACGAACTCGACCGAGAGGCCCCACTGGGTGGCGAAGGTGCCGAGCCAGTTGCGCAGCGACCAGTACATGACCTTCGGCGCGACCACGTGGTCGCCCGGCGCCAGCCCGAGGAAGCAGGCGGTGGCGGCGCTCATGCCGGACGAGAAGACCAGCGCCTTGGCCCCGCCCTCCAGCGCCGCGAGGGTCGACTCGGCCTGGTCGAAGGTCGGGTTGTCGGCGCGGGCATAAATTCGCCCGGACCGGTAGCCGTTGTCCTCGTCGCGCAGGTAGGTGCTGGCCATGTGGATCGGCGGCACGACGGCCTTGGTGACCGGGTCGATCCAGCCCATGGCCTGGGCGGCGAGGGAGGCGGGCGAGAAGGGCTTCTGTGACATGGGCACCGTGTAGCTTACGAGTTTCTTACATGCATCCCGGCAATTTATAGCGCATCGTCGCACTCGCGTTGCAGATGCTCTGGCGTCGCTGCGTACCGATACCAGTTTCGAACGATCCGGCCCTGACGGAGTGCCGTAATGGATGTGCAGACCCTCGCCCCTTCGCCGCAGATGAACACGCCCGTGCGCGGCGACCGGGTTGCCCGGACTCGCGACGCCATCGTCGGCTCGGCGCTGGCCCTCGCGCTCGCCGGCGAAGTGGCGCCGATCGTGCGCGACATCGCCAAGATGGCCGGCGTCAGCGCGCGGACCGTGTTCCAGCACTTCGCCGATACCGCCGAGCTCTACGTCGCCGTGCTGACGCGCGTGATGACGGGAATGCTGGGCGACGCGCCGGCCGTCGACCATGCGATGAGCCTCGACCAGCGCCTGTCCGTCCTGATCGAGCAACATGCGCAACGCGGCGAGCGCCTGCTGCCGATGTGGACCTTCGTCGAGACGCTGCAGCGGCGCTCGACCGAGGCGTCCGACATGATGACCCAGATGTACGACGCCAACCGCACGCTGCTGTCGACCTGGTTCGAGCGCGAACTCGCGGCGCTGCCGGGCGAGTCGCGCGAGCGCACCCTGAACGCGCTGTCGATGGCGATGGCGCCGGAGAGCTGGGTGGTGCTGAGGCTGCGCCTCGGCCTCGGCGTCGATCAGGCGCGCGAGGAGCTGGGCTTCGTGACCCGCGCCCTCTTCAAGGGCGCGCCCAGCGCCTAGGCCGCCAAGGCCCTGGGCCGCTAGGCCCTCAAGTCCCTGCGCGGCGGGCGAGGTCCTCGAGACCGCGATCGCGCAGGCCCATCTCGCGCAGGTGGGCCACGGTGTTCCTGACATACTCGACGTTGCTGCCGGTCGCGCCGTGGCCGCGCCGGACCAGCGCCGCCGCGCGGGCCGGCGGCAGCTTGCCGGCGAACTGCCGGTGGGCGCGGTCGGCGAGGTAGACCAGCGCCGGCACGGTGCGGCCATCGTCCAGCAGCAGCGGCCGCACGGTCTCCTCGTAGACGCCGTCGTGATCGATCTCGCGGTGCACGAGGTAGCGCCGCACCGCGTCGTAGCCGCGCACGGGCAGCCGATGGGCGAGGCCGCGGCAGGCGCCGCCCGGCAGCAGGCCGAGGATCAGGCCGGGCCGTTGCGGCGTGCCGCGGTAGTGCTCGGAGTAGATGCAGAAGGCGCGGTGCCAGCCGTGCAGGCGGGCGCGCCGCGTCTCGGGCGTCGCGAAGCCCGGGTTCCACATCAGCGACCCGTAGGCGAACACCCAGAGCGGCCGCGTCTCGCTCACGCGGCCGGGCTCAGGCCTGGTTGAGGTGGATCAGCGCGCGCCGGATCTCGCGGGTGCGCGTGAACAGGTCGAACAGCTTGTCGCCCTCGCCCCAGCGGATCGCGCGCTGCAGGTAGAACAGGTCTTCCTGGAAGCGGGCCAGCACTTCGAGCACGGCCTCGCGGTTGGCGAGGAAGATGTCGCGCCACATCGTCGGGTCCGAGGCGGCGATGCGCGTGAAGTCGCGGAAGCCGCCGGCGGCGAAGCGCAGCACCTCGCTCTTGAGGTGACCGGCCAGGTCGTCGGCGGTGCCGACGATGGTGTAGGCGATCAGGTGCGGCAGGTGCGAGGTGATGGCGAGGATGCGGTCGTGGTCGGCCGCGTCGAGACGCTCGGTGTTGCTGCCCAGGCCCTTCCAGAAGGCGTCGAGGCGGTCGACCGCCGCTTGGTCGCTGCCGGGCAGCGGCGTCAGGATCGTCCAGCGGCCGTCGAACAGCTCGGCGAAGCCGGCCTCGGGGCCGGAATTCTCGGTGCCGGCGACCGGGTGGGCCGGCACGAAGTGCACGCCGGCCGGCAGGTGCGGCTGCATCGCCTCGATCACCGCCTGCTTCACCGAGCCGACGTCGGACACGATGCAGCCGGGCTTGAGGCTGGGCGCGATGGTGCGCGCGGCCTCGCCGCAGGCGCCGACCGGGGTGCAGACGATCACCAGGTCGGCGTCCTTGCAGGCCGCCGCGAGGTCGGTGCCGCAATGGTCGACCAGATTCAGGCGGTTGGCGGTCGCCGCGGTCTCGGGGCTGCGCGTCGCCGCCACGATCTGGCGTGCCAGGCCGGCGCGCCGGGCGGCCAGGGCGATCGAGCCGCCGATCAGGCCGATGCCGATCAGCGCGACCTTGTCGAACAGCGGCTTGCTCACTTGCCGGCCGCCACGAAGCGGGCGAGCGATTCCTTCACCGCCCGCACTTCGCTCTCGGTGCCGATCGTGATGCGCAGGTGATCGGGCAGGCCGTAGCCGCCGACCATGCGCGGGATCAGCCCGTCGTTCATCATCCAGTCGTTGGCGGCGGCGGCGCGGTCCTTCGAGCCGAAGCCGACCAGCACGAAGTTGCCGACGCTGGCGCGCGGCGCCAGGCCGAGCTGGCCCAGCTCGGCGGCGAGCCACGGCAGCCAGGTGTCGTTGTTGGCGCGGCTGGCGTCGGTGTGGGCGAGGTCGGCCAGCGCCGCGATGCCCGCCGCCTGCGCGGCGGCGTTGACGTTGAACGGCTGGCGCAGCCGGCTCAGCACGTCGATCACGCCGGCCGGGCCGTACATCCAGCCGAGCCGCAGCCCGCCCAGCCCGTAGATCTTCGAGAAGGTGCGGGTCATCACGACGTTCTCGGCGCCGTCGACCAGCTCGACGCCGGCCTCGTAGTCGTTCTTGCTGACGTACTCGGCATAGGCCGCGTCGATGATCAGCAGCACGTTCTTCGGCAGGCCGGCATGCAGGCGGCGCACGTCGTCCTTGGTGACGTAGCTGCCGGTCGGGTTGTTCGGGTTGGCGAGGCAGACCACGCGGGTGCGGTCGGTCACCTCGGCCAGCAGGCCGTCGATGTCGGTGCGGTAGTTCTTCTCCGGCGCGGCGACCGGCTGCGCGCCGACGCCCAGCGCGTTGATCGGGTACATCATGAAGCCGTACTGGCTGTACAGCAGCTGGTCGCCCGGGCCGCAGTAGGCGCGGACCAGCAGGTTCAGGAGCTCGTCCGAGCCGGCGCCGCAGACGATGCGGGCGGGATCGAGGCCGTAGTGACGGCCGATCGCGGCGCGCAGGCCGGAGCAGTCGCCGTCGGGATAGCGGTGCAGGTCGGCCGCCACCGCGGCGTAGGCCGCCATCGCCTTCGGGCTGGGACCCAGCGCGCCCTCGTTGGACGACAGCTTGGCGATGGTCTGCTTGCCCTCGACCGAGTCCTTGCCCGGCACGTAGGGCGCGATCTTCATGATGCCCGGCCGCGGGGTGAGGGCGCTCATCGCGATCTCCTTGAACTTCAGGTGCGGGGCGTCGCCGGCACGGCGTAGGCGCCGATCGGCACGACGCGCCCGCTCTCGAGGCCGAGCCCGGCCTCCAGTTCGCGCAGGCGGCCGTCGCCGTCGGCGATCATGCCGGGAACCTCGACCAGGTAGTGATGCACGCCGCCCACGACCTGGTCCAGCACCGAGGTGAAGGCCGGCAGGCCGGCCTTGGTCATCGCGCCGGCGATGCGGTTGCGGCTGAGGCCGGTGGTCGACTCGACGGCGATCAGGGCGCGGTCGTCGCCCGACTCCTCGGGGTCGAGGCGGGCCAGCACGAAGGCCGAGATGCCGCGCGCGCGGGCGTTCGGCATCGCGAGGAAGGGCAGGCGGGCGATCACGTTGGGCAACGTCGCGTCCTGGCCGCCGAGCAGCGGCCACCACGCGGCGGTGTCGGCCTCGATCGGTGCCGGCACGACGCCGATGGTCGCCGGGTTGGCGCGCACCGCGGCCAGCACCTGGGCCGGCGTGTCGTGCGGCACCAGCGGGATCTGGCAGCCGAAGTGGTCGCGCGCGAGGTCCCAGTAGCCGGGCTGGTCGTGCGGCCGGCAGATCGCGATCTTGAGCTCGGGCGTCTGCATCAGCGTGAAGGCGCACATCATCTCGCGCCACATGCGGAAGACGGCGGCGGCGGGAAAGCGCCCGGTGTGCTTCTCCAGGCGCTGGCGCATGACCTGCGCCTCGCGGCCGGGCCGCAGCGCGATCGAGCCGGGCTTCTTGGAGGCAGCGATCTGGTCGACCAGGTCGCTGCGGCGCCGGATCAGGCCATGGAGCTCGCCGTCGATGGCGTCGATCTCCTGGCGCAAGCTCTCGAGACTGGGGGAATCCATACCGGCCGTGAAACGTGTGCGGGAGCGGCGATACTACGTCCGGCCGGCCCCCGTAAAGGCAAGAAACCGCCGGGACGCTTGCGCAACGGCGGCGCTGTCCGTATAGAAGCGTCTCCGTGGAATTTGAGCCGACCGGCTTGCGACCACGTTAATCCTCGCTAAAAGGTCGGAGCGCTCGAAAAAGCCCCCGTCCTTTACCGGTCGGGGGCTTTTTCGTCGGTCCGGGGCATTTCCGGGCTGGCCGAGGAGAGGACATGGAGGCGACGATCGTCCCGCCGACCGCCGGCGGGCCGCTGCCCGAGGGCCTGGCCGAGGTCGAGCGCAAGGCGCTGGCGCGATGTCGCCACGCGGTCCTGGGCGTCGACCGTCCGCTGCGCCTCGATTGCGGCGTCGAGCTCGGCCCGTACCGGGTGGCCTACCAGACCTACGGCACGCTCAATGCCGACAAGTCGAACGCCGTCCTGATCTGCCATGCGCTGACCGGCGACCAGTTCGTCGTCGAGCAGCACCCGGTGACCGGCAAGGAAGGCTGGTGGGACCGCCTGGTCGGGGCCGGCAAGATCCTCGACCCGGCCCGCTACTTCATCATCTGCGTCAACGTGCTGGGCGGCTGCATGGGCAGCACCGGGCCACTCGACCGCGACGCGGCGGGCAAGCCCTGGAACCTCGGCTTCCCGGTGGTGACGATCGGCGACATGGTGCGCGCGCAGGCGGCGCTGCTCGACCATCTCGGCATTCCCGACCTGTTCTGCGTGATCGGCGGCTCGATGGGCGGCATGCAGGTGCTCGAGTGGGCGGCCAGCTTTCCGAAGCGGGTGTTCTCGGCCGTGCCGATCGCCTGCGCGGCGCGCCACTCGGCGCAGAACATCGCGTTCCACGAGGTCGGGCGGCAGGCGATCATGGCCGACCCCGAGTGGAAGAAGGGCGACTACCGCCTGCACGACACGCTGCCGCGGCACGGGCTGGCGGTGGCGCGCATGACGGCGCACATCACCTACCTCTCGGAGCAGGCGCTGCAGCGCAAGTTCGGCCGTTCGCTGCAGGACCGCGACGCGGTGCGCTTCGGCTTCGACGCCGACTTCCAGGTCGAGAGCTACCTGCGCCACCAGGGCTCGACCTTCGTCGACCGCTTCGACGCCAACAGCTACCTCTACATCACCCGCGCCATGGACTACTTCGACCTCGCCGCGGCGCATGGCGGCGTGCTGGCCAATGCCTTCAAGGGCTCGGCGACCCGGTTCTGCCTGTTCTCCTTCACCAGCGACTGGCTGTTCCCGACGCGCGAGAGCCGGCTGGTGGTGCATGCGCTGAACGCGGCGGCGGCCAACGTGTCGTTCGTCGAGATCGAGAGCGACAAGGGCCACGACGCGTTCCTGCTCGACGAGCCGGAGATGTTCCGCACGCTTTCGGGCTTCCTCAAGGGTGCGGCCGCGGTGCGCGGCCTGAAGGAGGCGTCGTGACCGCTGCTGCCATCCGCGTCGACCTGCAGGTCATCGCCGACATGGTCGAGCCGGCGACGCGCGCGCTCGACGTCGGCTGCGGCTACGGCGAACTGCTGGCCTACCTGGTGAACTTCAAGCGCGCCGATGCGCGCGGCATGGAGCTCAGCCAGGCCGGCGTGAACGCCTGCGTCGCCAATGGCCTGTCGGTGATCCAGGGCGACGCCGACTCCGACCTGCGCGACTACCCGGACGACGCGTTCGACTACGTCATCCTCAGCCAGACGCTGCAGGCGACGCGCGAGCCGCGCGAGGTGCTGCGCCAGATGCTGCGGGTCGGCCGCCACGCCATCGTGTCGTTCCCGAACTTCGCCCACTGGCAGGTGCGGCTGCGGCTGGTGTTCGGCGGGCGCATGCCGGAGACGCCGTCGCTGCCGCACAAGTGGTACGACACGCCGAACATCCACCTGTGCAGCATCGACGACTTCCGCGGCCTGTGCCGCGACATGGGCGTCAAGATCGAGCGGGCGATCGTGCTGAACCGCAACAGCCGGCCGATCAATTACCCGCCGCTGCTCGCCAACCTGGTGGGCGAGCAGGCCGTGTTCATGCTGAAGCGCGGCTGACGCTTCAACGCGGAACGGGGCGGCGGTAGTTCGCCTCGATCGCGTCCTCGCGCTGCTTCACGAAGCCGTGCCGCTCGTAGAAGCGGCCGGCCGGGCTGCCCTGCAGGACATCGAGTTCGACCGGCAGGCCGAGCGCGTCGGCCTCGGCCAGCAGCCCTTTCAGGATCGCCGTGCCGAGCCCCGAATTGTGCAGCCGGCGGTCGAGGTAGAACGAATCGATCTTCACCTCGGCCGCGCCGACGCGGAAGCCGACGCAGCCGACCCGCTGTCCGCCGATCGTCAGCCGGCGCAGGCCCGGCTCGTCGAAGTGGCCGCGGAAGATGCGGCGGGCGCGCTCGGGATGGAAGCGGCCGACGCGCTCGAGGTGCTCGCGCATGACCTCGATGCGGAGCGCCAGCAGCGGCTCGAAGTCGGCCTCCTCGACCGGCTCGAAGCGCACCTCAGGAGGCGGCAATCCGGGCGATCCGCGGCTTGGCCACCGCCAGCCAGTCCTTCGTGTCGAGTTCCATCGAGCGGTCGAGCCGGCCGGCATTGAAGAACAGCGTGTCGTTGGCCAGCAGGTCCTGCTCGACCACGATGGCCAGCGCCGGGTTCAGCGCGAACGGCGGCACCGCGCCCATGACGCAGCCGGTCAGTTCCTGCGCCGTCTCCGGGCTGGCGAAGCCGCACTTGCGCGCCTCGAACAGCGCGGCGACCGCGGCGAAGTCGAGCTTGCGGCTGCCCGGCAGGATGGCCAGCACGGCGCGCTTGCCGCCGCCGCCGCCCCGCACGTCCAGCACCATCGCCTTGGCGGCCTGGTCGGGCCGGTTGCCGCGGATCACGCTGATCGCCTCCGAGCGGCCCTCGGCCTCGTGCTCGATGACGCGGAACTTCGCGCCGGACTCGGTCAGCAGCGCGACCAGCCGGTCGAACACCTCACCGGCCACGGATGACCTGCTCCGACAGGATCGTGATCGCCTGCTCGAGGTCCGGCACCTGGCCGTCGGCGGGCGCGATGCCGGCATCGACGGTGCGGCGGTGGCTGCGCTCGATGGTCTCGGTCATCAGCGGCGTGACGCCGGTCTCGCGCAGCGTGCGGCCGACCAGCCCCATCTCCTCCCAGCGCCGGTGAGCATGCACGATGTGGGTCTGCACCAGCATTGCCACGAAGTTGGCGAAGCCGATGTCGTCGACGTCGCCCATGCAGCCCATCACCTCGTCGAGGATGCCCTGGCGCTGCGCCGTGACGTAAGCCTCGACGCCCAGCGCCTCGACGCCCTTGATCAGCACGCTGCGGATCATCTTCACCGCCGAGGCGCTGCCGGGCTTGCGGCCGAGCACGGTGGCGACGAAGCCGTTGTCGTTCATCCAGGCAACGACCGGCTCGACGTCCTCGCCGGCCACCAGCATCGGCGCCTTGATGCCCTGCTTGAAGAAGCCGCCCATCACCGCGATGTCGATGTAGCGCCCGCCGGCCGCCTCGATCGGCGCACGGTCCTCGTCCGACATCTTGCCGGTGATGGTGCAGAGGTCGAGGTAGTGCGCGCCCTTCTTGAGCAGCGGCGCCGCCGCGGTCGCGGCCTCGAGCGCGAACTCGCCCTGCACCGCGCAGATCACCAGGTCGGCCTCGCGCAGCGCCTCGCCGTAGGTGCCCTCGATCGCGACGTCGAGTCGGCGCGCCTCGCGGCCCAGCGCGGTGCCGCGGGCGTCCTTGTCGAGCGCGGTGTCGATGGCGATGACGCGGCGCGGGGCGTTGTCGCCGGGCCGCGCGGTGCCGCGCCAACCGCCCTCGCCGCACAGTCCGCGGGCGATCGCCGACCCGGCCTCGCCAAAGCCCAGCAGCGCGATGACGCGCGGTGACACCGACATGGGATTCTCTTTCAGGAAGGACGTTGCGTCAGGACGCCGGCGCCTCGCCGTCGCCGGCATTGCGCGCGGCCTGGGTGTCGCGCGAACTGGCGACCCGCAGCTTGGGCCGCACCACGACCAGCCCCGGCGCCGCCGTCCGCTCGGCGATGCCGGCATAGAGCTGCTTGCCGGCCTCGATCACGGTGACGCCGGCGAAGCGGCCGAGCCAGCGATGGCCGAAGCGCTCGACCGCCGGCGCCATGCGCAGCATCACCCGCGAGCGGGTCGGCGGCATGAACAGCGCGCGGGTCTGGCGCATCGGCGCGAACATGTTGGCGCGCAACAGGCCGGCCAGCTGGCCGGGCGAGTAGGGATGGCCCTGGTAGAACGGCGAGCGGTCGATCTGCGACCACAGGCCGGCGCGGGTCGGCGCCACGGTCACGAGGCGGCCGCCGTCGGCCATCACGCGCCAGATCTCGCGCAGCATCGGGCGGACCTGCTCGGTGCTCTCGACGGCATGGACCAGCAGGACGCGGTCGACCGAGCGGTCGGGCAGCGGCAGGTCGTTCTCGTCGACCAGCGCCGTGAGGTTGCGGCCCTCGCGCGGCCAGCGGGTGACGCCCTGCTGGGCCGGCATGAAGGCCAGCGTGCGCGCCGCCTCCTCGCGGAACGGCCGCAGGAACGGCGTGGCATAGCCCAGCCCCAGCACGGTCTCGCCGCGCACGTTCGGCCAGACCTCGCGCAGGCGGGCGCGCAGCAGCCGCACCGTCATCTGGCCGAGCGTGCTGCCGTAGAACTCGTTGAGATCGAGGACGTCCGTCCACATATCGCCAGTGTAGCAGAAACCCCTGCCGCCCGGCCATCGGTCGGCCCCGCGACAACCCCGAACGGCTCTGTTAGCGTGAAAATATGAGCACCACCCTAGACATCGTCCGTATCCCGGTCCTGAACGACAATTACGTGTGGTTGATGCGCGAGCCGCAGAGCGGAGCGGTCGGCGTGGTCGATCCTGCCGTGGCCGGCCCGGTGCTGGCCGAGGCCGAGAAGCGCCGCTGGAAGATCACCCACATCCTGAACACGCACCACCACGGCGACCACGTCGGCGGCAACCGCGAGATCAAGGAAGCGACCGGCTGCACCATCGTCGGCGCGCGCCGTGACCGCGCCCGCATCCCCGGAATCGATGTCGAGGTCGATGACGGCGACCGCTACCGCTTCGGCGAGGCCGAGGCCGAGGTCTTCTTCGTGCCCGGCCACACCAGCGGCCACATCGCCTTCGCCTTCCGCGAGCAGAAGGCGCTGTTCTGCGGCGACACGCTGTTCGCGCTGGGCTGCGGCCGCATGTTCGAGGGCACGCCGCAGCAGATGTGGGGCTCGCTCGCCCGCCTGCGGGCGCTGCCCGACGACATGCGCGTCTACTGCGCCCATGAATACACCCAGTCGAACGCCCGCTTCGCGGTGACGCTCGAGACCGGCAACGCCAAGCTGCTCGAGCGCGCGAAGGCGATCGACGCGGCGCGCGGCCGCGGCGAGCCGACGGTGCCGTCGCTGCTCGGCGAGGAGAAGGCGACCAACCCGTTCCTGCGCGCCGACGTGCCGGCGGTGCAGGCCGCGGTCGGCCTGGCCGGCAAGGACCCGGCGGCGGTGTTCGCCGAGGTCCGTCACCGCAAGGACGTGTTCTAGCGCCGGACCGTCCGGCTAGCGCCGAACCAGACAGAAGAACGCGCCCAGCATCAGCAGGGCGGCCAGCGCCGCGTAGAGCGGCGTCTGCGGCACGTTGAGGAACAGCCACGGCGCCGACAGCGGGCCGGCGGCGGCGCCGAAGTCGCGCCACGTCGAGTAACTGGCCTGCGACGACAGCACGCTGGCCTTGCTGCGTTCCAGCACCAGCACCGGGACCAGCGTGTTGAACATGCCGCGCGTCATCACGATCGCCAGCGCGCCCAGCACCTCGCGGTCGAGCGCGATCAGCACGAAGCCGGCGATCAGCAGCACGGCGTTGACGATCGACACGCGGCCGGCGCCGAAGCGGTCGCCGATCCAGCCGCCCAGCGGCCCGGTCGTCACCTCGACCAGCCAGCGCAGCGCCAGCAGGATCGCGGTGGCGAGCAGCGGCGGCACCGCGGTGATCGAGTCCTTCATCAGGAAGGCCAGCGTCAGCAGGAACACGCCGTCGCTGGTGAAGCCGAGCAGGAAGCCCCACGCCTCGAGGCGGTGCGGCACCGGCAGCCGGAAGCCGCGATGCTCGGTCGGCGTGCGCGGCAGGCGGGGCAGCAGCACGGCGCCGACCAGCGAGATCACGGTGAGGCCGCCCAGCAGCAGGAAGGTTGGGCGTGGCCCGATCTGCAGGGCGACCCAGGCGCCGCCGACCAGCGACATCGCCTGCACGACCCCGATCGCCGCCCGGCTGGCGCCGACCCGCTTGCCGGCGTTGGCGCGGTCCGAGACCGCGTAGGACAGGGTGGCGAGGTTCAGCGAGGCATAGGAGATGCCCCACATCATGCGGGCCACGACCTGCACCGCCTCGCTGTCGACCAGCCCGTAGAGCGTGGTCGAGACGGCCGAGCCGACGGCGGCGCCGACCATCATCGCCTTCGGCCCGACGCGTTCGCCAAGCGCCGCGGCGCCCGAGTTGGCGAGCAGCCGGACCCAGCGGTTGAGCGACAGCAGCACGCCGACCATGGCGAGGCTGACGCCGAACGCCTCGTGGTAGAGCGGCAGCACGGCATAGAGCAGCGTGTCGCCGATCATCGCGACGGCGATCACCAGCCCCGGCAGCGCCATGCCGGCCGGGGCGGACGGCCGGGCGGAGGCCGCCGTCACCTCAGACGGCGCGCTGGACCAGCGCCTCGCGCAGCGCCGCGGCGGCCAGCGAGGTGCCGCGCCGCGCGCCGTGCAGCAGCATCGGCGAACTCAGGAAGCCATGCAGCATGCCGCCGAACTCGACGAGGTCGGCCAGCGTGCCTTCCTGCTGCAGGCGGAAGGCGTAGGCGCGGCCCTCGTCGCGCAGCGGGTCGTAGCCGGCGGTGATCACCAGCGCCGGCGGCAGGCCGGCCAGCGAGGCGGCGCGCAGCGGCGACACGCGCCAGTCGCCGCGGCTGGCGCGGTCGGGCGTGTAGTGGTCGAAGAACCACTCCATGGTCGGCGCGTTGAGGCCGTAGCCGTCGGCGAACAGGCGGTACGACTCGGCGCGCGCCACCGCGTCGGTCACCGGGTAGGCCAGCAGCTGGAGGCGCAGCTTCGGCCCGTCGTTGTCGCGCGCCCAGATCGACACCGCCGCGGCGAGGTTGCCGCCGGCGCTGTCGCCGCCGATCGCCAGCCGCGCCGGGTCGATGCCGACCGACGGGCCGTTGGCCGCGACCCACTGCAGGGCCGCCACGACGTCGTCGAAGGCGCCCGGGAAACGGGCTTCCGGCGCCAGCCGGTAGTCGACGGCGAACACCGCGATGCCGGCCTCGAGCGCCAGCTGGGCGCACAGCACGTCGTGGCTGTCGAGGTTGCCGAACACCCAGCCGCCGCCATGGGCGTAGACGAGGCAGGGCAGGGCGCCGCCCGCCGGCACGCTGGCCGGGCGATAGAGGCGCACGGGGATGTCGCCGCCGGGGCCGGGGATGGTGCGATCGACCACCGCGACCTCGGCCGGGCGCGGGCCCTGGGCCGCCGGGCGCAGCGCGAGGTAGAGGTCGCGCGCGCCCTGTGGCGAGAGCGTGTTCCATGCCGGGCGGTTGGCCGCGACCATCAGGTCGATCAGGCGTTGCGATTCGGGGTCGAGGGCCATTTCCTCCGTCTCCATTTTTTCCTGGACGATCGCGGCACTCTAGCAGCCGTCGCCCCTGTTTCGTCACGAGACGAATGGTAAGGTGTGCCATGACATTCGATCCGGACCCCGGCGCCTCGACGGAAGCCGCCCGCCCGTCGTGGTGGCGCCGCCGCTGGGACGGCCTCAGGGCCTGGCGCCCCGGCGCCAACCGCGCCGCGGTTCCGCCGGGCGGAGTGCGTCGCGTGTGGCGCTGGACCTGGCGCATCGCCCTGGTGCTGCTGGTGCTGTGGTTCCCGGTCGGCGCGCTGATCGTCGAGAACATCGATGCCGACCCGCAGTTCGCGCCGCGCAACGTCGCGCCGGGCGAGAGCCACTCGGTGGCCGCCGCGGCCGACCTGATCACCCGCGAGGTCGATGCCAAGACGTGGGCGCCGATGATGCCGGTCTTCATGCCGGCCGGCATCCTCGACAACATGCCGAACTTCCAGCGCGGCGTGATGGCCGCGGTCGGCCGCTTCAGCACCGAGCTGATGGACCAGGTCGGCCGGGTGCGCGGCACCAGCCAGGTCGACCGCGACCTCGAGCAGGCGCGCGGCTTCCTGAACGAGCAGCCCAACATCTGGATCTGGCAGCCCAGCGTCTCGCTGTGGCCGTCGGCCACGTCGGCGCAGAAGTACCGGGCCGGCCGCGACAAGCTGGTGGCCTACAACAAGCGCGTCGGCACCGGCCAGGCGGTGTTCGAGCGCCGCGCCGACAACCTGCAGGCGCTGATCGACCGCATCGCCAACGACCAGGGCTCGGACTCGGCGGTGATCGACCAGCACATCATCGAGAGCGCCGGCGACCTGTTCGACCGGCGCGCCGACGACATCTTCTATTTCAACAAGGGCCGGCTCTACGCCAACTTCATCCTGTTGCGCGAGATGGGCGTCGACTTCGAGGCGGTGATCCGCGAGCGCAACCTGACCAATGCCTGGAACGGCATGGTCGAGACCTTCCGGCTGGCGTCGGCCCTGCAGCCGTGGATCGTCTGGAACGGCTATCCCGACGGCCTGATCATTCCCAACCATCTCGCCGCGCAGGGCTTCTACCTGTTGCGCGCCCGCGTCCAGTTGCGCGAGATCAGCGGCATTCTCCTGAAGTAGGCAGCGTCCGTGGAAATCTACCTTCCCATCGCCGAGCAATCGATGAACGTCTTCGTTCTGCTCGGCCTGGGAGGGGCGGCCGGCCTGCTGGCCGGCATGTTCGGGGTCGGCGGCGGCTTCCTCGCCACGCCGCTCCTGATCTTCGTCGGCATCCCGCCGGCCGTCGCGGTGGCCAGCCAGGCCAACCAGGTGGTCGCCAACTCGATCTCCTCGCTGCAGGTGGCGTGGCGGCGCGGCAACGTCGACCTGCGCATGGGGCTGGTGCTGCTGCTCGGCGGCATGATCGGCTCGTCGGCCGGCGTCTCGGTGTTCACCTGGCTGAAGCGGATCGGCCAGATCGATTTCGTGATCGCCGTGCTGTACGTCGTCATGCTCTCGACCATCGGCCTGCTGATGCTGGCCGAGAGCCTGCGCACCTGGTTCCGGCGGCGGCGCAATCCGGAGGCGCCGCGCGGCAAGCTGCACACCCACACGATCGTGCACCGGCTGCCGCTGAAGCTGCGCTTCTACAAGTCCAAGCTCTACATCAGCGCCCTGCTGCCGATCGGCATCGGCTTCGTGATCGGCCTGCTGTCGGCCATCCTCGGCGTCGGCGGCGGCTTCGTGCTGGTCCCGGCGATGATCTACATCCTCGGCATGCCGACCGCGGTGGTGATCGGCACCTCGAACTTCCAGATCCTGTTCGTGGCGGCCAACGTCACCTTCCTGCAGGCGGCGACCAACGGCACGGTCGACGTCGTGCTGGCGCTGCTGCTGATCCTGGGCGGCGTGGTCGGCGCGCCGATCGGCTCGCGCCTCGCCGCCAAGCTGCCCGGCGTGGCGCTGCGCGGCCTGATGTCGATCCTGATCCTGGTGGTCGCGGCCGAGCTGCTGACCGAGTTGCTGCGCACGCCGAGTTCGCTGTTCTCGCTGGGCATCCGCGAGGTCATGCCGTGAGGCCGCTGCTGCCCGTCCTCGCCCTGCTGCTCGGCCTCGCCGCCAGCCTGTCGGCCAGCGCCCAGGGACCGCGGGAGGCGCCCCGAGAGGCGCCGCCGCGGCTCGACGCGCCGGGCGGTGCCGTGCCGTTCGGGCCGTTCCCGGTGGCGCCGGCCGACCCCGGCGCGCCGCCCTCGGTGCCCGGCAAGGACGCGACGCCGGAACTGATCGTCGACCTGTCGCGGCCGCGGGTGTCGATCACCTCGGCCTTCCAGGGCGAGAGCCTGCTGATGTTCGGCATGTTCGACCCGCCGGGCGAGATCGTCGTGGTGGTGGCCGGCCCGCCGGCGCGCGAGACGGTGCTGCGCAAGCAGCGGGTGCTGGGCCTGTGGCTCAACACCGGACGCCAGGCCTTCGACGACGTGCCGGCCTACTACTTCATCGCCGCCAGCCAGCCGCTGCAGCGCCTGCTGGCGCGCGGCGCCGGCGGCGAGATCCTGTCGCTCGACGACCGGCTGTCGAGTGTGCGCTCGGTCGGCGAGCGCGACCACGACGACCTGATCAACTTCCGGCAGGGCCTTGTCGAGGTGAAGCGCCGCGAGGGCCTCTACCCGGCGGCGATCGGCCAGGTGTCGATCCAGGCCGGCCGGCTGTTCCGGGTCGAACTGCCGTTCCCGTCGCGCCTGCCCGAGGGCGTCTACGAGGTGCGCACCTACGTCCTGCGCGACGGCAAGATCGTCGCCGCGGTGTCGCGTCCCTTGCCGGTCGGCAAGGTCGGCTTCAGCGCCCAGCTCGCGGGCTGGGCGCACAACGACGGGGCGCTGTACGGCCTCGGCGCCATCCTGATGGCCCTCATGGTGGGCTGGCTGGGCGGCGCGGTGGTCCGGCGGATGTAACGAGGGGGATCGGTCATGAGCGAACAGGCGGGAGCGGCCGAGGAACGCGTTTTCCTCGTCGTGGTCGACGAGAGCCCCGAGCTGCGCAATGCCCTGCGCTACGCCTGCCGGCGGGCCAAGCGGACCGGCGGCCGGCTCGCCATGCTCTACGTGATGGATCCGCCGGAGGGCCAGCAGTGGGGCGCCGTGGTCGACCTGATGCGCCAGGAGGCGCGCCAGCAGGCCGAGGAAGTGTTGGCCCGCCACGCCGAGATCGCGGTGTCCCTGACCGGCCAGCCGCCGACCATCCATATCCGCGAGGGCAAGAGCCGCGACGAGCTGGTGAAGCTGATCACCGAGGACCGCTCGATCTCGGTCCTGGTGCTCGGCAGCGCCTCGGGCGGCGAGGGTCCGGGGCCGCTGGTCACGGCGTTCGCGGGCAAGCTCGGCAGCCAGCTGCGGGTGCCGCTGACCATCGTCCCGGGCGCGCTCAGCGAGGCCGAGATCGACGCCATCTCCTGAGTCCGGGACCCCGGCAATGCGGCAATCGCGACCGTCGGGGGCCACTCATTGGATTTGAGCTGGGAGATTAGTCTCGGCCACCGATCGGTCACATCTGAATAAGTGACTGATAATCAGTATTAATATCCGAATATTCCATAATATTTGTTCAGAGGGGTTCAAGAATCGACTTGATCGGTCTTGCCGCCATTCCTACGTCGGCTGCCTGAATTCGGGGGCGGCGACGTCCCGTCCCCATCCCTGAGCGACGCGCCGGTCCGCCGGCGTTCGATACGGAGGTTAGAGGTTTGTTTATCCAGACCGAGCAGACGCCGAACCCGTCGACCCTGAAGTTCCTCCCCGGCCGCGTGGTCATGGACAGGGGAACGATGGACTTCGCCACGGTCGAGGCCGCGACCCCGTCGCCGCTGGCCCGCCGCCTGTTCGCGATCGAGGGTGTCGAGCGCGTGTTCCTCGGGGCCGACTTCGTGACCGTCACGAAGGCCGCCGACCGGGACTGGCAGATTCTCAAGCCGTCGATCCTCGGCGGCATCATGGAGCACTACACGTCGGGTGAGCCGGTGATCGCCGGCACCGCCGACACCTCGGCCGAGGCGGTCGAGGACGACGAGGTGGTCGCCCAGATCAAGGAACTCCTCGAGACCCGCGTCCGTCCGGCGGTGGCCCAGGACGGCGGCGACATCGTTTTCCACGATTTCCGCGATGGCGTGGTCTACCTGCACATGCAGGGGTCGTGCTCGGGGTGCCCGAGTTCGACGGCCACGCTGAAGATGGGCATCGAGAATCTTCTGAAGCACTACGTGCCTGAAGTGGTGGAAGTGCAAGCGGCCCAGTAGGCCGCTCGCCGATCAAGCGTAAAGCGTCAGTGTCATCGACGGATGCGGTGGGGGACCGCGTCCGAAGGACCTTTCGTTGTGTCAACGAAACCAGGGTGTGTTTGATGCGTCGTTCCTTCCGGCCTGCTTTCGAGCGCGGGCGGCAGTATGCTTTCCCCGTCGTCTGGACGGCGATGTTCGCCGCCGGCGTGGGGATGAGCGACCCCGTGCGCTCGCTCGATGCCGAGACCGTGCTGGCCTTCGCCGGGATCGGCACCGCGCAGGCGCACAACGCCGACGCCGTGGCGCCGTCCGCGCGGGCCGAGCTCGATGGCCGCGCCGATGCGCTGCGCATCGCGCTGCCGCTGCCGTCGCCCGAGGACCACAACGAGCTGCCGCAGGCCGCCGTCGTCATGGGCCATGGCCGCTTCGCCGCGCCGGGCAATGCCGTGCGTCGCCAGGTCCAGGTCAAGCCGATCAACCCGCGCACCGCCGACGAACTGGCCGGCTTCCTGCGCGAGGTTTCCTACACGCTGACCGACGTGCGCCAGGGCGAGGCCGTGCCGGCGATCAAGGTCGAGCGCGTGCCGGCCGACCTCGGCACCAAGGACGGCAACGAGCGCAAGCAGCTGTTCATCAGCGCCATCCTGCCGGTGGTGCTCGAGACCAATCACCGCGTGCTGGTCGACCGCGAGAAGCTGGTCGCGCTGCGCGACAAGATGGCGGCCAATCCCGACAGCGTGACCGCGCTGGAGCGCGTCTGGCTGGAAGATCTTGCCCAGCGCTACGAGGCGTCGGCCGACCAGCTCGACGAGCTGCTGCGCCGCGTCGACATCGTGCCGCCGTCGATGGCGATCGCCCAAGGCGGCGTCGAGTCGGGCTGGGGCACCTCGGTGGCGGCGCGCACCGGCAACGCGCTGTATGGCCAGATGCAGGTCACCGCGCGCAACGGCGCCATGCCGCAGCCGTTCTCCAACGTCGGCGAGGCGACCGAGGCCTACATCACGAACCTCAACACGCACCCGGCCTACGCCGGCTTCCGCACCGCCCGCGCCGCGGCGCGCGAGCGCGGCGAGACGCTCGAGGGCTACCGCCTGGTCGGCACGCTGCTGCGCTACTCCGAGCGCGGCATGGCCTACGTCCAGTTCGTCCGCCAGATCATGCGCGAGAACGACCTGCACGACTTCGACAAGGCGCGCCTGCTCGAGGCCTCGTACTAGGCCGGCTACATCATCGGCCGGGGCAGGTCGGCGTTGGCGATCAGCGGGTAGCGCCGCTGGTCGAACAGTTGGTAGTGCCACCACTCGTTCCGATAGAAGTCCCAGCCCGCGCTGGTCATCAGGCCCATCAGCAGCAGGCGGTTGCGCTGCGCCTCGACCGGGATATCGGTGCGGCCGTGGTGCGACAGCGGCGTGAAGGCGTCGAACCCGGTGCCCATGTCGAGTTCGCGCTTGCCGTCCAGCAGGGTAAGGTCGACCGCGACGCCGCGCGAGTGCGGCGAGCCGCGCCGCGGGTCGGCGAGGAAGTCGGGGTCGGGGCAGACGTTCCACATCGCCCATTGCGCCTCGACCGGCCGCAGCGCGTCGAAGATGCGCAGGCGGAGGCCGAGCGGCCGGGCCAGCGCGATCGCCGCGGCCAACTTGTCCGCGGCCTCGCGATGCAGCCAGCATTCGGCGTTCCGGTAGATCGGCTGTCCCGTTAGATTGGCATTCGTCGCATAGGCCAGGCTCACGTCGACGTCGAAGTCGGGCGGGGCGATGGCAACGAGATCGAGTTTCATGTTCGCAAATTGCCCGGCCCGCGGGACGGGCGCCACCCTCGGAACCTCTTCCCCATGATCGTGCTCGGCTTCGATTGCGCGGTCACCGGGCTCGGCGTGGCGGTGCTGGCGAATGGCACCTGCCGGGCCCGCGTCGTCGAGGAGGGCCGCGACCAGGCCGCCCGCCTGGTGCCGGCGATCGGCGAGGCGCTCGCGCAGGCCGGCATCGCGCGCCGGAGCATCGGGCTGGTGGCGGTGACGACCGGGCCGGGCAGCTTCACCGGGGTGCGGGTCGGCCTCGCCGCGGCGCGCGGCCTCGCGGTCGGGCTCGGCGTGCCGCTGGCCGGCGTGGCCACGACGGACGTGTTGCTGGCGCAGGCCGCCCCGGCGGGCCGCCCGGTGGTCGCCGCGGTCGACAGCCGGCTGGGCGACTGGTTCTGCGCCCTGCCGGGATCGCCGCCGTTCGTGGCCGGCGCGTCCAGCCTCGCCGAGCGGCTGCCCGGCCGGACCGTCCACCTGGTCGGCGGCGGCCTCGCGCCGCTCGCCGCGGCGCTCGGCGACCTCGGCCTCGACGTCGCCGCCCAGGAGACCACCCCCGACCCGGAAGTGCTGGCCCGGCTGGCGCTGGCAACCGGCGCCGCGGCCTGGCGGGCGCGCAACCAAGCCGAGGGCTTGCCGCGGCCGCTCTACCTGCGCGGCGTCAATGTGACGCTGCCCGACGGGGCGCGCCGCACGGTCGACCTCGAGTGACCGGCGGCTTCGACATCGTCCCCCTCGGCGCCCTCGATCTCGACCGGGCCGCCGCGCTGCACGCCGAGTCCTTCGCGGCGATGGGCGAGCGGCCGTGGACCCGGCAGGACCTCGCCGGGCTGCTGGCCTCGCCGGGCGTCGCAGGGTTCCTGCTGCGGGCCGATGGCCAGGATGCCGGGGTGGCGCTCTGCCGCGTCTCGGCCGACGAGGCGGAGCTGATGACCATCGCGGTTCGGCCCCCCTGGCGGCGGCAGGGCGGCGCCCGCCGCCTGCTGGCCGCGGTCCTCGCGCGGGTCCGCGAGGCCGGGGCCAGCGCGCTGTTCCTCGAGGTCGGTGCCGACAATCCGGCCGCCCGGCAGCTGTACGAAGCCCATGGCTTCGTCCCGGTCGGCCGGCGAAAGGCCTACTACGGGCGTGGGGCGTTGCCGCCGGCCGACGCCCTGGTGATGCGCCGCACAGTCGGCTGAGGGATTGGTTCAGCGTCGCAGAATCGTCACGAGATGGGCGTCGCCGTCGGGCTCGATGGCGAGGATCTCGTGGCCCTCGTCGCGGGCCGCCCGCGGCACGTTGCGCAGCGGCTCGTCGCCGCGCAGCCGCACCGCCAGGACCGCGCCGGGGCGCAGGCGTTCGAGCTGCAGCTTGGTCCGGACGAAGGTCATCGGGCAGACCTCGCCGGTGATATCCAGGGTCACGTCGGGGTGGATAGCCATGGCCCGGCAACTATACCCCGGCCGCGCCCCGGTGTAGGGTATCCGTGCATGCCTGATAGCAAGTCAAAGCTCGAACTGCTCTGCATCGAGAAGGGTCTCAAGATGACCGACCAGCGCCGCGTGATCGCGCGCGTGCTGTCGGAATCGCAGGATCACCCCGACGTCGAGGCCGTTCACCGCCGCGCGACGTCCATCGATTCGAACATCTCGATCGCTACCGTCTACCGTACCGTCCGCCTGTTCGAGGAGGCCGGCATTCTCGCCAAGCACGACTTCGGCGATGGCCGCGCGCGCTACGAGGAGACGCCGGACGAGCACCACGATCACCTGATCGACATCCAGAGCGGGCAGGTCATCGAGTTCCACAACGACGAGATCGAGGAGCTGCAGCGCCGGATCGCCGAAAAGGCCGGCTACAAGCTGGTCGGTCATCGCCTGGAGCTGTACGGCGTGCCCCTGGATGGAAAAAGCAGCCGGCAAAAATGAGTGGACGGACCGTCCCGCACCTCGATAATGGCGCGATGATCGGGGCGGCCCCCTTGCGGATGAGACATGCGCATCGACCGCGCTGACAGCGAAGCCGAACTCCTTGGCGCGCCCGCCTCCAGTGCGGAGATCGTCAAGGTCGTGGCTGGAGATTTCGAAGTGCGTCTCGCCGAGAGCGCCGCCGAGATCGATGCCGCGCAGGCGCTGCGCTACCGTGTTTTCTACGAAGAGATGACGGCCCGGCCGACGCCGGAGATGGCCGCGCGACGCCGCGACTTCGACGGCTTCGACAAGGTCTGCGATCACCTGCTGGTGCTCGATCGCCGGCGCGGCGCCGGTCCCGAGGGCATCGTCGGCACCTACCGGCTGATCCGGCGCTCGGCGGCGGCGGCGATGGGCCGCTTCTACTCGTCGGCGGAGTACGACATCCAGCCGATGATCGATTTCCCGGGCGAGGTCCTCGAACTCGGCCGTTCGTGCATCGAGAAGGACGCGCGCAACACCGCGACCATGCAGATGCTGTGGCGCGGCATCGCGCTCTACTCGTTCCACTACAACATCCAGGTGATGTTCGGCTGCGCCAGCCTGCCCGGCACCGACCCGTCGCAGCATGCCCAGGCATTGTCATATCTTTATCACCATCACCTCGCGCCGCCGGAGATCCGGGTGCGCGCGTTGGCCGACCGCTTCATCGAGATGAACGTGCTGCCGCCCGGCAGCTACGATCCGCGCAAGGCGATGGCCCGCGTCCCGCCGCTCATCAAGGGCTACCTGCGGCTCGGCGGTTTCGTCGGCGACGGCGCGGTGATCGATCCCGAGTTCAACACCACCGACGTCTTCATCATCGTCAAGACCGAGTTGGTGACGGAGAAGTACATCCGTCACTACGAACGCGGGATGCGCGACGCGGACAGCTGACGCCGCGGCGACGATGTCGATCGGATCTCCCCTGCGCGGCGTCTTCCGGCTGACCTGCTACCTGCTGGTCACGCTGGTCCTCGTGCCGATCTACCTGGTCGCGCTGGCGCTGCGCATCCAGCCGGTGATCCGCTGGATGCCGGTCGGCTACCACCGCTTCGTCTGCTTCATCCTCGGCATCAAGGTGCGGGTGCACGGCCGGCGCTCGACCGAGATCCCGACGCTGTTCGTCTGCAACCACGTGTCCTACCTCGACATCGAGGTGCTGGGCGGGCTGATCCCCGGCAGCTTCGTCGCCAAGGCCGAGGTCGCGACCTGGCCGTTCTTCAGCACGCTCGCCAAGGCGCAGCGCACCATCTTCATCGAGCGGCGCAGCGGCAAGACCAGCAGCAGCCGCGACGAGATGATGAGTCGCCTCAACACCGGCGACAACCTGATGCTGTTTCCCGAGGGCACCAGCAGCGACGGCACCCGCGTCCTGCCGTTCCGCAGCGCCCTGTTCGGCGTCGCCCAGCTGCGCCGCGACGGCCGGCCGATCACCGTCCAGTCGGTGGCGATCGCCTACACGCGGCTCGACGGCATCCCGCTCGGCCGCTACTGGCGGCCGCTGTTCGCCTGGTTCGGCGACCTCGATCTCGTGCCGCACCTCTGGCAGATGGTCTGCCTCGGCGAGACCGAGGCGGTGGTCACCTTCTTCCCGCCGGTCGACATCGACCAGCTGGGCGACCGCAAGAAGCTGTCGGAATACTGCTTCCGGGAGGTCTCGGGGGCGGTCCAGGCGGCCAACACGGGGCGCTACGAGCTGCTGCCGGCCCCCGCCGACAAGGCCGCCTGAGCGTGGCCGGGAGTCGACCGTCGCGGCCCGCGGTGATAGAAACCGGCCGTTCCAGCAACGGTAAGACATGACGGACGTCCGCACCGACGACCACCGGCCGCGCAAGCGCGTGTTCATCCGCACCTACGGCTGCCAGATGAACGTCTACGACTCGGACCGCATGGCCGACGTCCTGCGGCCGCTCGGCTATGGGCTCGCGGCCTCGGCCGACGACGCCGACCTCGTTGTGCTGAACACCTGCCACATCCGCGAGCACGCCTCGGAGAAGGTCTATTCCGAGCTCGGCCGCCTGCGCGACGCCAAGAGCGAGCGCCGCGCCGCGGGCGGCGACCTCACCATCGCGGTGGCCGGCTGCGTCGCCCAGGCCGAGGGCGAGGAGATCGTGAAGCGCCAGCCGGCGGTCGACATCGTGGTCGGACCGCAGGCCTACCACCGCCTGCCCGAGTTGCTGGCCGAGGCCGAGCGCAAGGCCGCGGTCCGGCGCGCCGGCAAGAGGCTGCCCGGTGCCGGCGTGCTCGACACCGACTTCCCGGCCGACAGCAAGTTCGATCACCTGCCGGCGCCGCAGGGTATCCGCGCCGGCTCCGCCTTCCTGTCGATCCAGGAAGGCTGCGACAAGTTCTGCACCTTCTGCGTCGTGCCCTACACGCGCGGCATGGAGTACTCACGGCCGGTGGCGGCGGTGCTGGCCGAGGCGCGGCAGCTCGTGGCCGCCGGCGCGCTCGAACTCACGGTGCTGGGGCAGAACGTCAACGCCTATCACGGCGAGGGACCGGACGGGTCGACCTGGTCGCTGGCGCGGCTGGTGCGCGCGATCGGCGAAATCCCGGGCCTCGCCCGGCTGCGCTACACGACCTCCCATCCGCGCGACATGGACGACGACCTGATCGCTGCGCATGGCGACGTGCCGCAGCTCATGCCCTATCTGCACCTGCCGGTTCAGTCGGGCTCGAACCGAATCCTCGATGCGATGAATCGCGGGCACGACCGCGACCTCTACCTGCGCATCGTCGACCGGCTGCGCAACGCGCGCGCCGACCTCGCGTTGTCGTCGGACTTCATCGTTGGCTTCCCCGGTGAGAGCGATGCCGATTTCGACGAGACGATGCGGCTCATCCAGCAAGTGGGCTTCGCCTCGGTCTATGCCTTCCGCTACAGCCGCCGGCCGGGCACGCCCGGGGCGGCGTTGACCGACCAGGTGCCCGAGAATGTGAAGGTCGCGCGCCTCGCCGCGCTGCAGGCGCTGGTCGGGCAACAGGCGCGCGCGTTCAACGAGTCGAAGGCAGGTACCATCGTGCCGGTGCTGTTTGCCGAGCCCGGCCGCAAGGCGGGGCAGATCATGGGCAAGACACCGTGGTTGCAGTCGGTCTATGCGCAGGGAGATCCGCGCCTGTTCGGCCGCATCGTCGACGTGCGGCTGATCGAAGGCTACGCCAACAGTCTGCTGGGCGAGATCGTCACCGGCGACTATGAGGTGGCTGCGTGAGCGACCAGGTGACGAGCACCCGCGCCGCCGATGTCCGGCGCATGACGTTCGACAACAATGCGCTGGTGGCCGTGCTGTACGGCAACCACGACCGCAATCTCGTTCGCATCGAGCATCTCACCGGGGCGCAGTTGAGCGCGCGCGGCAACCAGCTCGCCGTCTCCGGCACGCCCGACGATGCCGCTGTGGCGCAGAAGGCGATCGCCAGCCTCTACGAACGGCTGAAGCGCGGCCTGTCGATCGAGAGCGCCGACATCGATGCCGCGGTGCGCTTTGCCCGCAGCGGTCCCGAAGGCGGCGACGCCGAGAGCATCCGCACGCGCAAGCGCACCATCCAGGCGCGCACGCCGGGCCAGCGTGGCTATCTCGCGGCGCTGCGCGAACGCGACATGGTGTTTGCGCTGGGACCCGCCGGCAGCGGAAAGACCTATCTCGCCGTCGCCATGGGTGTGTCGCTGCTGCTCGCCGGCAAGGTCGAGCGCATCGTGCTGTCGCGTCCCGCCGTCGAGGCGGGCGAGCGGCTGGGCTTCCTGCCCGGCGACATGAAGGAAAAGATCGATCCCTACCTGCGGCCGCTCTACGACGCGCT
>Ga0102832_1000491_pt1 | contig 61674 bp, 61 predicted proteins | sample EBPBio282013_DNA_FD_88942 | JGI IMG/M metagenome (GOLD analysis project Ga0102832, IMG submission 88942) | Wastewater treatment Type I Accumulibacter community from EBPR Bioreactor in Madison, WI, USA - Reactor 2_5/28/2013_ DNA (Illumina Assembly) | ecosystem: Engineered > Bioreactor > EBPR >...
TGACCAACTACATCGCCCGCAGCCTCCTCGAGACCGGCGGCTTCAGACCCCGACTACACCCTCGATTGGGATGAGCCAGGTATCCCCGAAGGGTCGGCGTACATCCGCACCCTGACCGCACCATGAACGCGCCGTGACCCGGCGAGCCTGACCGGGCGCCAATCGCCACGGGCGCCGCTGTGCACGTGTGGTCTTGATCAGCGCACCGGGCGCAGCACCGTCATCCGATGCGCTGCCCGCGTCAAGGCGACGTAGAGGATCCGGACGCCGCCGGGCGCCTCGTCGACGATGGCGTCAGGGTCGACGACCACGGTGGCATCCCACTCCAGTCCCTTCGTCGACATCGGGTCGATGACGACGACGCGGTTGTCGTGGGCGCCGTCCAGGGGGGCCAGGCGCGCGGCATACCGGGCTGGGCTGATGACGGCGATGGAGCCGGCCACGTCCTCGGCCAGCCGGTCCACCTCCGCGGTGACATCGGTCAGCGTGTCGTGGCTCAGCACGGCCTCCCGAGGATGACTGCCGGTCTCGCGCACCGCATTCGGGATATCGGCGTCGGGCACGAGGGGCAGGATCACGTCTCTGGCGTAGTCGAAGATCTCGCGGGCATTGCGGTAGTTCGTGTCGAGGTGGAAGGTGCGGCGCGGCTGGGTGCCGAACGCGTCGTCGCGGGCTCGGCCGGCTTCCGCGGCATCGGACCACGCGGCTTGCGCCGCGTCGCCGACGATCGTCCACGACGCATACTCAGCGCGCCGCCCGACCATCCGCCACTGCATGGGGGAGAGGTCCTGGGCCTCGTCGACGAGAATGTGCGCGTATTCGTCGGGCTGGCCGATCCGCCCGCGCAGCAACGCATCTCGCGTATCACCGCGGTATGCCGGGGGCGTGTCCGCAGCGCTCACGGGCCCGCCCAAGGCGCGCACTTCGGCGCCCAGCCGGCCGTCGAGTTCGTCGATCTCGTAGAAGCCGCGATCCTCGGCGTCCGCCTCCTGGACCAGGCCGAGCCGCGCCGAGAGGTCATCGATCAGGGCAACGTCTGCAACCGACCAGGAGCCGAGTTCGATTGCGTCGCGGATCGATTCGGCGAAGGCGGCCAGTTCGCCGTCGTTGAAGACGCCGCGGCCGTGCCGGTAGGCGAGGTCCGTGTCAGCCAGCCACAGCAGCACCTCGCGCGGGTCGACCTGCGGCCACCAGGACTCCATGAAGTCGTCGACCGCCATCGACTCCTCGAAGGCCTCCATGAAGTCCCCGCGCTCACCCGTGCGGTGAGTGGCCCACGCTGCCTCCGCCAGCATCCCGCGGGCAGCGGCGGTCGCGGCATTGCGGGCATGACCGTTGAGTACCTTCCGGCGGATGCCGTCAAGCACGTTGGGCGCCAACGTGATCGCCTGCCCACCCACGAACGCGCGGAAGGTGTCCGGCGCGTCCGGGACGCGACCGCGGGCCGCCCGCTTCAGCAGTTCACGGACCCGCAGCGTTCCCTTGACGGCCGCGACCTCGGGCCGGTCCAGGCGTCCGGTCGTGATGGCGTCGACGACATCGCCGAGCGAGCGCAGCAGGACCGATTCCTCACCGAGAGAAGGCAAGACGCGCTCGATGTATGCCGTGTAGGCGCTCGAGGGCCCGACGACGAGGACTCCACCCCCCTCATACCGTCGGCGTTCGCTGTAGAGCAGGTATGCCGCGCGGTGCAGCGCCACCACCGTCTTGCCCGTGCCGGGGCCGCCGGTGATCTCCGTGACGCCACGGCCCGGGGCGCGGATCGCTTCGTCCTGGTGGCGCTGGATGGTTGCGACGATGTCGCGCATCCGACTGCCCCGGGTGCGGGTGAGCGCGGCCATCAGGGCGCCGTCACCGGTGATGACGATGTCGTCGGGTGCGGCGGGTGCCATCAGATCGTCCTCGACGCCGACGACGGTCGGGCCGGAGCTGCGCAATACGCGCCGCCGGATCACCCCTTGCGGCTGGACCGGCGTGGCCTGATAAAACGCCGACGCAGCCGGTGCGCGCCAGTCGATGACGAGGGGCTCGTACTCCTCGTCGCGGACCCCGAGCCGCCCGATATAGCGCACTTCGCGATCCGGGTCGAGCCACCACTCGTCGGGCAACTCGTCCACAGGGTCAACTCGTCGCGTCCCCAGGTCCACCAGGTCGAGCCGGCCGAATACCAGGCCCTCGTACTGCTGATCCAGGCTGGCCTGACGCCGCGCGGCATGGAACATCAAGGCGTCGCGTTCGAAGAGCCCGGTGATCTCCTCGTCACGGATGTCACCGGTGCGATCGGTCCGGCCGCGGGCCAGACCGTCCTGGGCGACCAGGCCGGCGCGCTCGCTGGCGCGGCCCAGTTCGGCATACACCCGATCGACGTGGGCCTGCTCGTGGGCGATCTCCCGGGCGACCACATCGGTAGTCGCGGTGGAGGGGGTGGTGCTCACTGTGTCTCGCGTTCGGTCAGCTGACTCGGGAACACATCAGTCTATGCCCACCCGGCGGCGGCAATCAGACCAGCCCCTGGCGGGCCGCCTCGACTCCCGCCTGGAAGCGCGTTTCGGCGCCGAGACTGTCCATCAGGTGCCGCACCCGGCGCTCCACCGTGCGTTGAGAGGTGCCCAGCCGCCGGGTGATCGTGGAGTCCGTCGCCCCGCTGGCGAGGAGCTTAAGGATGATGGCATCGCGGCTGGCGGCCGTGGACGGCAGTGGCGCCGCGGCCTCGCTCGAGAGCGGCACGGCAAGCGCCCACAGGGCGCGCATGATGCGCACGAGCGCGGTGACGAAGGGCCGGCTGCGCACCAGGAGCGCGCCGCTGCCGGAGGGGTCGATATTGCTGAACTCGATCACCGCGGCCATTTCGTCGACGATGATGGCCGAGAAGTGGATGGGGCCGGTCAGCCGTACCTCCTCGCCGCCGATGATTCTCTCTCGCAACGCTTCCAGCGTTCCGGACGTGTCGAGGATGGCCGGGTCGTAGATCGCCTGCACATTGATGGGGTGCCCGGCCGCGTTGCGGAAGATCTCGCGGTGCGAGTTGTAGGGGTCGAGGAGCAACTGCTCGGTGCGACGCGACGCGGCCCGGATGCAGAGGATCTCCTTGGTCGCGCCCGCGGTGATGGTGGCCGTCGCGGAGGCGATGTCCGCGAGCGTGCCGATGTCCCGATTTTCCGAGTTCAGTGCCTTGGCCTGCCGGGCCGCCGAATACACCTGGTGCAGTTCGCTCGCCGTCGCTCGCCACGCGCGGGCCCGCCGCTCCGTGTCAGCGGCCCAGGCCGGCAGGGCGATGTCGGGGGCCGGCACCTCCCAGGTGCCGTCGGCCGCGATGACCAGCAGCCCGCGAGCGTGCAGCATACGGCTGGCCTGGTCGACGAGGTGGGCGTCGATGCCGCTCTCCAGCAGCTGTTCACGACTCGGCGAGGGGTGGCCGACGATCGCCATATAGACGAAGCTGATCTCCTCCTCGGTGAGCATCTGCGGCCAACTGTGCGCCAGCGGCGCGGTGGCGACGGGGTGCTGACCGTTGGGTTCGGGCATTTGGCAAGCGTGCCAGGCTGGCGGGTTTCCGTCAATGTCGGGGATGCGACAGGTTTCGACTTTACTCGCGGGTAGAACATTGTTTAATCTTTCATTGGTTGATCCCGCGTCAACCCGCACGCAGAGCGCCGGTTCCCCCAACTGTTGCGCCGCGTGCCTCGGCGCGGCGTTCCCGGGGGAATCCCCCCCTGCTCCCCGGGAACGCCGCGCCGAACCTATTTCTTCTTGTTCTTCTCCTCCGCTGGTTCTTCTTGTTCTTCTCCTCCGCTGGCTCGGCGGGTCCGCTCGTTCCTCGCGATCCCGTCTCGCCGCTGCGTCGAAGAACGCGGCGTCGAGTGCTCATTTGGCTGGCTTGCGCTGCCGTCTCGCCATCGGGCTGTCGGGTGCCCGCTCGTTCCAACCGTTTCTTCTGGTTCTTCTCCTGCGCCGGCTCGGCGGGTCCGCTCGTTCCTCGCGGTCCCGTCTCGCCGCTGCGTCGAAGCCGTTTCTGCTTGTTCTTCTCCTGCGCTGGCTCGGCGGGTCCGCTCGTTCCTCGCGATCCCGTCTCGCCGCTGCGTCGAAGCCGTTTCTGCTTGTTCTTCTCCTGCGCCGGCTCGGCGGGTCCGCTCGTTCCTCGCGGCCCCGTCTCGCCGCTGCGTCGAAGAACGCGGAGTCGAGTGCTCATTTGGCTGGCTTGCGCTGCCGTCTCGCCATCGGTCTGTCCTCGCGGTCTCCCCAGACCCGCCGGCGATCGCCTAACCATTCGGTAACCGAATCGAAGCGACAGGTGCGGGTGCCATCGGCAGACGCCACGAGCGCGGACACCACGAGCGACTGACGGCCCGAGCGACAGACGCCACGGGGCGGTCCGGCTCCGAGCCACCGACCGACGGCGAGATGAGAACGAACGAGATCGGAACGAACACTAGGCTCGGCGGCATGAAGGTGTTGGTGCTGGGGTCCGGCGCTCGCGAACATGCTCTCGTCCGGTCCCTGGTGGCCGACCCGGTGGTGGATGCGGTGGTCGCGGTGCCGGGCAACCCCGGGATCGCCGAACTCGCGGACTGTGTGCCCGTCGAGGGGGGCATCACCAATGGCCCGCAGGTCGTCGAGCTGGCCACAGCACATCACGTCGATCTTGTGGTCATCGGACCGGAGGCGCCGTTGGTCGAGGGGGTCGCGGACGACCTGCGGGCGGCCGGCATGCCCACCTTCGGGCCCTCCGCCCGCGCTGCCCAGCTCGAGGGCAGCAAGGCCTTCGCCAAACGGATCATGGCCGAGGCGGGAGTGCCGACCTCCCTCTCCCACGTCTGCACCACCCTCGACGAGGTCGGCGAGGCTCTCGACGCGTTCGGGCCGCCCTATGTGGTCAAGGACGACGGCCTGGCCGCCGGCAAGGGAGTCGTCGTCACCGAGGACCGCGACGCCGCCCTCGCCCACGCCGCCGCCTGCTTCGAGCGGCCCGACGGACGCATCGTCATCGAGGAGTACCTCGTCGGGCCCGAAGTGTCCCTGTTCTGCATCAGCGACGGCGAACACGTCATACCCCTCGCCCCCGCGCAGGACTTCAAACGCGTCGCCGACGGCGACCAAGGCCCGAATACCGGTGGTATGGGCGCATATTCGCCCCTGGACTGGATCCCGCCACATCTGGTGGAGGACGTCGTGGAGCGGGTCGCCAAGCCGACGATCCGCCAGATGGCCCTGCTCGGCATGCCCTTCGTCGGGGTGCTGTATGTCGGTCTGGCCCTGACCGCGCGCGGGCCCAAGGTCATCGAGTTCAACGTCCGATTCGGCGACCCCGAGACACAGGTCGTGCTCGCCCGGCTGCGCACCCCTCTGGCGGGACTGCTGCACGCCGCCGCGACCGGCCAGTTGGAGGAGGTCGGCCCCCTGCACTGGCACGACGGCGCCGCAGTCACCCTCGTCCTCGCGGCCGAGGGCTACCCGGCAGCGCCGCGGACGGGCGCCGCGATCACCGGCCTCGAGACGATCACGGGAGAGACGGCATACGTCCTGCACGCCGGCACCGCGACCACCGCCGACGGGCTGACCGCAGCCGGCGGCCGGGTGCTGTCGGTCGTCGGGCTCGGCGCCGACCTCGCCGAGGCGCGGGCCACGGCATACCACGCCCTCGGCAAGATCGAGATGCCCGGCGGGCACCACCGCAGCGATATCGCGCTCGCGGCCCAAAACGGACAGATCGAGGTACCCCGATGACCCAGCCCGACGCGCCCGACCTGCCCGGCTACGTCCATGTCTACTCGGGGAAGGTCCGCGACCTCTACGCACCGACGTTGCCCGACGGCGAACCCGACCCGGACCGGCTGCTGCTCGTCGCTTCCGACCGGCTCTCGGCCTTCGACCAGATCCTCGACACCCCCATTCCCGACAAGGGCCGGGTGCTGACGCAGCTGTCGCTGTGGTGGTTCGACCAACTCGCCGACCTGGTGCCCAACCACGTCATCTCCACCGACGTGCCCGACGCGGTCGAGGGCCGGGCGGTCCTCGTGCGCCGCCTCGACATGGTGCCCGTCGAGTGTGTCGCCCGGGCGTATCTGACCGGGGGCGGGCTGGGGGAGTATCGCGCGTCGGGTCACGTCTCCGGGGTCGCGCTCCCCGACGGCCTCGTCGACGGCTCGCGCCTGCCGGAGCCGATCTTCACCCCATCGACCAAGGCGCCCCAGGGCCAGCACGACCAGCCGATGCCGTATGCCGATGTCGTCGCCGAGATCGGTCCCGACCGAGCGGCCGAGGCCCGTGACCTGACGATCGCGATCCTGGCCCGGGGCAACGAGATCGCCGCCGGACGCGGCATCCTCATTGCCGACACCAAGGTGGAGTTCGGGATCGACGGGGACGGCGGGATCATGCTCGCCGACGAGGTTCTCACCCCCGATTCCTCCCGCTTCTGGCCGGCCGACCAGTGGCAGCCGGGCCGGCCCCAGCCGTCCTACGACAAACAGTTCGTCCGCGACTGGCTGCTGACCGAGAGCGGCTGGGACAAGAATTCCGGCGACGCGCCGCCTTCGCTGCCGGATCACATCGTCGAGCAGACCCGCGACCGCTACGTCGAGGCCTACGCACGGCTGACCGGCGCCTCCCTATAACGACGCGTCGATTCCGCACCCGGAGGTCTTCCCGGGGCGGTGCGGCAACCTCTACTCTGCGGTAACCACACACCGTCGTGTGGTTTCCATCACGCTGATCCGGCGTGGCAGACCGAGGGAGCCCCCCATGCCCACCACCCGCTTCGTCTCCTCGCGCGCGACGCGCACCACCACCATCGCCGGCCTCGGCGCCGGCCTGCTCGTCGCGGCGACGGCCCTCAGCGCGCACGCCGCCGGCTCGTCCTATGTCGCTCTCGGCGACAGTTACTCCTCCGGCACCGGCACCCGGACCTATATCGACGACGGCACCTCGTGCCTGCGGTCCGTCTACGCATATCCGAGCCTGATCGCCAGCGCCAAGGGCTACGCCCTCAACTTCCGCGCCTGCTCCGGCGCGACCATCGCCGACGTGACGAACACCCAGCTTTCGGCCCTCAGCGCGTCCACGGCATACGTCACGATGTCGGTCGGTGGCAACGATGCCGGCTTCGCCAGAATCTTGACGACCTGCGCGCAGCCGTCGTGGATGAGCGACTGCTACGGCGCGATCGACAAGGCGACGGCCTTCGTCAACAACACTCTCCCCGGGTCCCTGTCGACCCTCTACACCTCGATCCGGGCCAAGGCCCCCAACGCCAAGGTGACCATCGTCGGCTACCCGCGCATCTTCAACGGCGAGGACTGCAACGCCTTCACCTGGTTCTCGCCGACCGAGGAGGCCCGCCTCAACGCCGCCGCTGACCTGCTCAACAGCAAGCTGGCCGCCGCGGCATCCGCCAAGGGTTTCGCCTTCGCCAACCCGACGTCGCGGTTCATCGGCCACGCCGTCTGCGACAGCGCAGAGTGGATCAACGGCCTGTCCTACCCGATCGTGAACTCCTACCACCCGAAGGTCGACGGCCATGCCTACGGCTACACGCCGGCCGTCAGCCCGTACGTGACCGGCTCGACGTTGCGCGTCACCTCGGCCATCAAGGCGACCGCCGCCGCGTCGGCCGACCGGCTCGCCCGCCAGCAGCGCGCGTATGCCGCTGCGGACTCCCGCATCACGCCCAAGAGCTTCGTCGCGCCCGACCTGAGCACGCCCGCGGCGAAGGCCGCCGCAGCGCGGGCGGGTGTCGACCTGTCTTCGCGCGCGAGCATCGACGCCGCCGACCGGCGGTATGACGCCGCGCAACGCGCCGCGCGTGGCTGACCGTTAGCCGCCACCCCGCGACGGCAGGGGCAACCGGCCCCGAGGCTTTTCGTGCCTGGGGGCCGGTTCGCGCTGGCAGGATTGCCGGTATGCCGCCGCGTCGCCGAATCGCCCCCGCAGCCGGTGCCGACGCGCTGGCCGCGTGGCAGGCTGCGCAGTCCTCCGGGGCGGTGGTGAACCGCGAAGTTGTGGCCACGGCGGTGCGGTTCACGTTGGAGGAACTGGCCGTGCGTCATCCCGGACGCAGTGTGGAGGTGCGGGTGCCGCCCTACGGGGCGGTGCAGTGCGTCACCGGACCGGTGCACCGGCGCGGCACCCCACCCAACACGGTCGAGACCGACGCCGACACCTGGCTGGCGCTCGCCTCCGGCCGGCTGACCTGGGGCGCGGCCGTCGACGCCGGCCGTGTGCGGTGGAGCGGCATCCGGGCCGACCTTTCGGACTATGTGCCCGTGGTGGCCGAACCCCCCGGCGGACTGCCGGCCGGTTATGACCCCGACCGCTGATGAGCCGCGGACGCGGCGGTGGGGTGGGCCGTCTCGGACGCGTAGACCGTGACTCCGCCGGTCACGACCGTTGTCGCAAGGATGAGGGCGGCGAAGGCATTGCGGGCCTTGTCGATGGTGGACGTCTCGGACACGGTGGCGCTCCCTTCACGGGCCGGGCAGGTGGTCGGTCCTGATACCGATGAGCCTGAGGCTCCCTGCTGTGGCGTCGGTGTGCGGGGCCTGCCAATCCGGTGTGGCCGTCATTCGCCCGGGTAGTGCACGCCGATCTGGGCTCGCACCTCATCGAGGGTGCGCATGACGGAGAGGGTCTCGTCGAGGGGCAGGAGCGGCGACTCGAGGGCGCCCGCATGCAGGCAGCGGGCGGCTTCGGCGGCTTCGAAACGCAGCCCGAAGTGCCGAGTGCCGAGGTCGTATTCCCAGCGTTCGAGTTCGGCGCCGCCGGAGTCGAGCAGTCGGACGGTGTTGGGCATGTAGAAGTCCCCGTCGATCTCGATGCGTCCGAGGTCACCCGAGATGGTGGCCGTGGTGGGCGTGCGCGCCCCCATCGTCGTGCTCAGCAGCGCGTGGGCACCGTCGCGGCCCGTTGCCACGATGCTCGTGGTGGCGTCGACGCCGGCATCGGTGAGCGTGCCGACGGCCCGCACGTGTTGGAGGCCACCCAAGACCATGTGGGCGAACGAGACCGGGTAGATGCCCAGGTCGAGCAGGGCGCCGCCGGCGAGCCCAGGGTCGGACAGGCGTTGCGGCCCCTCGGGCCAGAGGCGCTGGCCATGATCGGCGGTCAAGGTGCGGACCGAGCCCAGCCGCCCCGTCTCGATCAGCTGGCGGACCACGTCATAGTGCGGTAAAAACCGCGACCACATCGCCTCCATGCACAGCAGCCGCCTCGACCGGGCTTCGTCGGCGATCTGAGCTGCTTCGACGGCGTTGCGCGTGAACGCCTTTTCGACCAGCACCGGTTTGCCGGCGCGGAGCGCGAGGAGGGCGTTCTCGTGGTGGGCCGAGTGCGGGGTCGCGACGTAGACGATATCGACGTCGTCGGCGTCCACGAGTTCCTCGTAGCTCCCGACTCCGTGTCCCGCGTCGTGCTCGGCCGCGAAAGCGACCGCCTTGTCCCGATCACGAGAGCCGACGGCCGTCACCGCGGACCGGGTGCCGGTGCCCACGGCGTACGCGAAAGCGCGTGCGATCGAGCCGGCCCCGAGGATGCCCCACCGCACGGGCGGGGCATCCATCGGGTCCGGGATGCGGCTCTCGATGCGGGTCAACGCGCGGCGTGCAGCTTCGCGTTGTCGAGGATGCGGGCCGCGGACGATGCCGTGCCGCCCGTGCGGGCAGACAAGAAACCGTTCTCGGCCGTGTGGGCCGGCTTGACGCGCTTGGTCAGCCAGTTGTCGAAGAAGGCGCTCAGCTCCTCACCGGAGATCCGCTCGGCGAGGGAGGTGAACTCGGGAATGCTGCCGTTGCCGCCCTTCTTGCTGGCGGTCCACGCCTTGAGGATCTTCGTCATGTCCTCCGCGCCGACGCGGTTGCGCAGGGCCGCCAGCGCCATGCCGCCGCGGATATAGACCTGCCACGCGAACTCGTTGTGGGCGCCCGGGTTGGAGATCGGGAGCTTCCAGAACTCGGCGTCACCTCCGAGCTCGGCGTAGTAGCCCTCAAGCAGCTGGTTGGTCGTGCCCTCGCCATGCTTGTCGGACCACAGGAACTCGGCGTAGGTCGCGAAGCCCTCGTTGAGCCAGATGTCGCGCCAGTTCTTGACACTCACCGAGTCGCCGAACCACTGGTGGGCGTTCTCGTGCGCCACGACATAGATATTGCTGCCGCCGCCCCAGAAGGACGGGGTGTAGACCGGCCGCTGCTGGGTCTCGAGCGCGAAGCCGGTGTCCATCGGGGCGAGCACGCCGCCGACCTGCTTAAACGGGTAGGGGCCGAACTGCGCGGCCGACCAGTTGATGACCTCGGGGGTGCGCAACAGATCCGTCCGGGCCCGGGTGACAGCCACATCGGACCGGCTCGCGGTGATGGCCGTGGTGTAGGGCCGCTGGTTTGCGGTGCCGGTCAGCACGTCATACTGCCCGATCGCCATGAAGGCCAGATAGGTCGCCATCGGTGACGGGGAGCGCCACTTCCACGTGTCCTTGGTCGTCCCGCTGGTCTTGCCGACGAAGTCTCCGGCACCGATGGCCTCCAGCCCCTTGGGCACGGTGAAGGTCATGTCGAAGCTCGCCTTGTCGCGCGGGTGGTCGTTGCTCGGGAACCACCAGGCGGCGATCTCCGGCTCACCCAGCGCCAGCGCCTCGGTGCCCGAACCGATCCAGGGCTTGATGCCGCCATACGACAGCTTGCTCGGGATGCCGGTGTACTTGACCTTGACCACCATCGTCGACCCATTGTTGATCGGCAGCGAGGGCTTGACGACCAGCTCGTGCGGGTCGGGCTTGGCGAACTCGGCCGCCTTGCCGTTGACCGTCACCGACTTGGCCGTGAGCATCAGGTCAAGGTTGAAGGACGAGAGATCCTGGGTTGCCTTGGCCGTGATCACGGCCGTGCCGGTGATGCGGCCGGTGCCCGGAATGTAGTCGACGAAGAGGTTGTAGTTGGAGACGTTATAGCCGCCGTTGCCGTAGGCCGGGTAGTAGGGGTCGCCGATGCCCCCAGCACCGGGGGAGGGGACGGCCGAGGCGGCGGTTGCCGTCAGCATGGCGACGGCCGAAGCCCCGGCGAGGCCGGCCGCCGTGCGGCGGTGACGAATCGATCCAGCATGCGTGCTCGTCATGGGTGGTCCTCCCTGTCGTGGAACGAACAGGTGACACACTAGGGGGCGAGGCCGACAACCGCCCGTGGCTGGCGGGGATGTCGGGTAACGCGTGCGTGAAAGGACGATCATGGCCCCCGGCTCGATGACGACCCGCGAACCCCGGGTGGTGGCCTTCATCGTGACCGGCGCCCTGCTGGGCTTCCTCCTCGGCGCCGGGATCTATCTCCTCGATGAGGACAACGGTCAGTACTCCGCACGCACCGCTTTCGGCTATCTCGCCGTCTTCGGGTTGCTCGTCGGGGCGCTCCTGGGTGCTTTCGCCGCGGCCATCGTCGCCGGCCGTCGTCGTTAGTGGGCTCAGCCGGCAGCGTCCGGACGCAACGTGACGAAGATGGCGCGAACCTCTCCGTCGTGCCACGTATCGGCTGTCGGCTCGGACCCGTAATCTGAGTTGGCGCGGGCCCCCCGAGGGGGCACGCCGAGTCGAAACGGAGCAGCTGATGGCGAAGGACGAGTCCGATTTCCGGACCGATGAGGATTCCGGGTATGCCGCGGGGTCGGGCCGCGTGGTCGGCCACGAGCGGGTGGTGACCTGGGCCGAAGAGACCCGGCGTTATCGCCGCACCCCCGGCGGCTGGTGGTGGCTGGCCCTGATCGCCATACCGTTGCTGCTCGCTGCGCTCGGGACGGCCTTCGGCGACGACGAGCCCAACACCAGGGCGGCGGGTTCGTCGACGACCTCGGTGACCCGCTCGGCAACGGCTTCGACCTCACCCGCCGAGTCCACGTCGCCGGCCACGTCCGAGAGCAGCAGTGGCGCCAGCACTGCAAGCGAATCGGCCAGCTCGAGCACGGAGACGTCGGCGGCCGCCGATTGCGCTGGCCTCAAGGATGAGGTGGGCGCCAAGCTCGCCGACACCAACTTGTCGTTCCCCAAGTCGAACGCGGAGTTGAGCGCCGGCACGGTCTCGGCGCTCAAGGACGTCGCCGGGATGATCGCCCGGTGTCCTGACGCCAAGGTCACGGTGAGTGGCTACACAGACGCCTCGGGCTCGGCCAGCGAGAACCAGCGCATCAGTCAAGAACGGGCCGATTCCGTACGCCAGCTGTTGATCGACAACGGCGTTGCAGCGGACCAGGTCGAGGCCGTCGGCAGGGCCGCCGCGGAGCAGATCCCTGGCGGCATCGCCGCGAACCGGCGCTTTGAGATCACGGTGAAATAGGAGGCGACGATGGATTTCGTTACGGAATGGCTCTGGTATCTACTGGCGTTCGCGCTGGGCTCGCTCGTCGCCTATGTGGTCGCCGCGGCCACCATCAAGCCCACCAATGAGAACGAGGCGTTCGCCGACGTTCCCGAAACTCGTGCGATCGGAGACCGCTGATGAAGTGGTGGTTGTTCGTTCTGGCGTTCCTGCTGGGCGCCTTATTGACGTGGATCTATGTGGTCCGCCGCGCGACTCGCGAGGTGCGCATCCTCCAGGATGTGCCGGTCCGCGAGGGCGAGGCCGGCCTCGCCGCCGGTGCGGCGGCCGGTGCTGCCGGTGCGGCAACGATTGAGCGACCCGAATCCGAGGCAGTTGAGGTCGACGAGGTCGAGCAGCCGTTGACCGGCGCCGACGCAGACACCGTGGTCGATCTGCCCCCCGCGCCAGCGGCCGCCGCCGATCTCGACACGCCGGAGTCCGCAGCCCCCGCCGGTGCGCTCGACCTCGACTCCGAGGCTCCCGCCCTTGACCTGGACGGTGGCGCCGATCTGGACGCGCCCAGTGTCGATGCGCCGAGCGCGGCTGCGCCGGCTATTGACCTGGATGGTGGCGTGGATCTGGACGCGCCCAGTGGGGCCGCGCCGGCCGCGGCTGCGCCGGCTATTGATCTGGATGGTGGCCTGGATCTGGACGCGTCCAGCGGGGCTGCGCCGGCCGCGGCTGCGCCGGCCATTGATCTGGATGGTGGGCTCGATCTGGATGCCCCGAGTGTGGATGCTCCGGCGGTCGACGTGGAGGCTCCGAGTGTGGAGGCGCCCGCGGTTGATGTGGACGCGGCTGCGCCGGCCCTCGATCTGGATGGTGGGCTCGATCTGGACGCCCCGAGTGTGGAGGCTCCGGCGGTCGACGTGGACGCTCCGAGTGTGGAGGCGCCCGCGGTTGACGTGGACGCGGCTGCGCCGGCCCTCGATCTGGATGGTGGGCTCGATCTGGACGCCCCGAGTGTGGAGGCTCCGGCGGTCGACGTGGACGCTCCGAGTGTGGAGGCGCCCGCGGTTGACGTGGACGCGGCTGCGCCGGCCCTCGATCTGGATGGTGGGCTCGATCTGGACGCCCCGAGTGTGGAGGCTCCGGCGGTCGACGTGGACGCTCCGAGTGTGGAGGCGCCCGCGGTTGACGTGGACGCGGCTGCGCCGGCCCTCGATCTGGATGGTGGGCTCGATCTGGACGCCCCGAGTGTGGAGGCTCCGGCGGTCGACGTGGAGGCGCCCGCGGTTGATGTGGACGCGGCTGCGCCGGCCATTGATCTGGATGGTGGGCTCGATCTGGATGCCCCGAGTGTGGAGGCTCCGGCGGTCGACGTGGAGGCTCCGAGCGTGGAGGCGCCCGCGGTTGATGTGGACGCGGCTGCGCCGGCCATTGATCTGGATGGTGGGCTCGATCTGGATGCCCCGAGTGTGGAGGCTCCGGCGGTCGACGTGGAGGCTCCGAGCGTGGAGGCGCCCGCGGTTGATGTGGACGCGGCTGCGCCGGCCATTGATCTGGATGGTGGGCTCGATCTGGATGCCCCGAGTGTGGAGGCTCCGGCGGTCGACGTGGAGGCTCCGAGTGTGCAGGCGCCCGCGGTTGATGTGGACGCGGCTGCGCCGGCCATTGATCTGGATAGTGGGCTCGATCTGGATGCCCCGAGTGTGGAGGCGCCCGCGGTTGATGTGGACGCGGCCGCGCCGGCCATTGATCTGGATGGTGGGCTCGATCTGGATGCCCCGAGTGTGGATGCTCCGGCGGTCGACGTGGACGCTCCGAGCGTAAAGGCGCCCGCGGTTGATGTGGACGCGGCTGCGCCGGCCATTGATCTGGATGGTGGGCTCGATCTGGATGCCCCGAGTGTGGAGGCTCCCGCTGTTGACGTGGATGCGGATGCTCCGGCTCTCGATCTCGATGCCCCGAGTGTGGATGCTCCGGCGGTTGACGTTCATGCAGAGGCTCCCGCTGTTGATCTGGATGCGGAGGCTCCGGCGGCCGACGTGGAGGCCCCAAGCACGGGTGCGTCCGCGGTTGCCCTGGATGCCAACGCTCCGAGCGTGGACGCCAACGCGACCGAGGCCGACGCAATCGACCTTGACGTGCTCGACGTCGAGGCACCGTCGGCGCAGGCCGAGTCGGACCTCACGGTGCTCGGAACGCCGGACGCGGAAGCGGCCGAGGCGCCGGTCGATGAGGACGACATTGCGACGGAGTTCGCCGCACCTGAGCCGCAAACACCTGAAGTCGACGATCCCGCTCCATGGGTGGCATCCCAAGCCGCGCTGCTCGACCTCGACACCCCCGAGATCACGGCGACCGCAGCCGCTACCGAGGACGACCTCTTCGTCGACCTCGAGGAGCCCCAGCCGGAACCAGAGCCGGAGCCCGAGCCCGAGCCGGAACCCGAGCCGGAACCCGAACCCGAGCCGGAGCTGGAGCCTGAACCCGAACCCGAACCCGAGCTGGAGCCGGAGCCCGAGCCCGAGCCCGAGCCGGAACCCGAGCCGGAGCCGGAACCCGAGCCCGAGCCGGCACCCGAACCCGAGCCGGATCCCCAACCCGAGCCCGAACCGGAGCCGGAGCCGGCTTTCGACACTGAGCCAGCCGGAGCCACGGCGGGCGCGGCCGCGGCCTTCGTCGCGGCCAAGTACGGCGCCGGGTCGGTCCTGCCGGCGCGGGACGGGTCCGGTCCCGAGGGCTGGGCGATCAAGGGCAACGAGGACTCGATGCTCTTCCACACGGTGGACAGCCCCGGCTACGCCCAGACCACGGCCGAAGTGTGGTTCGAGACCGAGGAAGCAGCCACGGCGGCCGGCTTCCAGCGGTGGGACCACAAGGCGCAAACCGCCCAGGAGGCGGCGCCGCTGACGCTGGTCGACGTGCCCGACGGCCCCTACGGCCCGGGCTCGGCGGCGGCGGGGCCGCGGGGCAAGGGCCCGGAGGGCTGGGCGGTCAAGGGCAACGAGGACAGCAAGCTCTATCACACCCAGGAAAGCCCCTGGTTCAAGCGCACGCGCGCCGAGGTCTGGTTCATCGACGTGGCCACGGCCGAGGCTGCCGGTTTCCAGCGCTGGGACGTCAACCAGTCCTGATCCGCGCGGTGGATCCATTCCGGGCGCCTTCGATCACGGTCGGGGGCGCCCGGCGCCATAGGCGGGGGCCGACACGCGTCACAAGTCGGGCGATCTTGGTGCCGAGATTGCCCGACTTGCGACCCCAGGGCGGCCAGGGTGTCGCGAGTTGGGCGATGCGGGCCGCCCAGATGCCCATCTGGTGACGTCTCCCGCGGCCGCCCGGCGCGGCCACTCCGGTGTGGGAGACTAGGGCAGTGCCAGGTGGAGACGGGCTGCTCACTCATGATCTGATGCCCGGCGAGCGCGGTCCGCAGGACGCCTGCGGTGTGTTCGGCATCTGGGCCCCCGGCGAGGACGTCGCCAAACTGACCTATTTCGGGCTCTACGCCCTCCAACACCGCGGCCAGGAGTCCGCCGGCATCGCCGCCTCCGACGGCCGGCGCCTCCTCGTCTACAAGGACATGGGCCTGGTCTCCCAGGTCTTCGACGAGCGCTCCCTCGCCAGCCTCCAGGGCCACATCGCCGTCGGACACTGCCGCTACTCGACAACCGGCGGCTCGACGTGGGAGAACGCCCAGCCCACCCTCGGCGGGCACAGCGGCTTCACCGTCGCCCTGGCCCACAATGGCAACCTCATCAACTCCGCCGAACTGCGCGAGCACGTCATGCAGCGCGCCGACGAGGGTTTCGACGTCCACGCCGGTGAACTGCGCCGCGGCAACACCACCGACACCGCGCTGGTCACGGCGCTGCTTGTCGACGACCCAGGCAAGACCATCGAGGAGCGCGCCCTCGAGGTGCTCCCGCGGCTGCGGGGCGCGTTCAGTTTCGTCTTCATGGACGAACACACGCTGTATGCCGCCCGCGATCCCCAAGGCATCCGCCCGCTCGTCCTCGGCCGGGTCGAGCGCGGGTGGGTGGTCGCCTCCGAGACCGCCGCCCTCGACATCGTCGGCGCCTCGGTGATCCGCGAGATCGAGCCCGGCGAACTGATCGCGATCGACGAGGACGGCCTGCGCTCACGCATCTGGGCCGCGCCCGAACCCAAGGGCTGCGTCTTCGAATACGTCTATCTCGCCCGCCCCGACACGACGATCCGGGGCCGGGTCGTCCACGAGTCCCGGGTCGAGATGGGCCGAACCCTCGCCCGAGAGCACCCCGTCGACGCCGACCTCGTCATCCCCACCCCGGAGTCGGGCACCCCGGCCGCCGTCGGCTACGCCCAGCAGTCCGGGATCCCCTACGGTCAGGGCCTGGTGAAGAACGCCTACGTCGGCCGGACCTTCATCCAGCCCAACCAGACCATCCGCCAGCTCGGCATCCGCCTCAAACTCAACCCGCTGCGCGAGGTCATCCGCGGCCAGCGGCTGGTGGTCGTCGACGACTCGATCGTGCGCGGCAACACCCAGCGCGCCCTGGTGCGGATGCTGCGCGAAGCCGGCGCCGCCGAGGTGCACGTGCGCATCTCCTCACCCCCCGTGCGCTGGCCCTGCTTCTACGGCATCGACTTCGCCACCCGGGCCGAACTGATCGCCACCGGCTTGGAGGTGGAGGAGGTATGCCGCTCCATCGGCGCCGACTCCCTCGGCTACATCAGCGAGGCCGGCATGATCGCCGCCACCTCGCAGGCCCCGGACCAGCTCTGCACGGCCTGTTTCACCGGCAGCTATCCCGTGGAGCTACCCGACGAGGAGCGCCTCGGCAAGGGCCTGCTGGAGTATCAACTCCCGCTCGACGTGAGCTGACCGGCGAGCGCGCATACCCAGACGCTGCGCGCTGGGTATCGTCAGCCTCGTGAACCTCGAAAAGGTGGTCTTCGCCTTCTTCGTCGTCCTCGCGGCGACATTGAATTTCGGCTTCTGGTACGGCGACTTGACCGACGCGCGCGTGCACAACGTCTACGAGCTGTATGCCGCGGTGATCGTCAACATCATCGCCCTGGTGTTCAAGTTCGGGGATCGCACCCAGATCGGCGCCCTCCACCTGGCCACCAGCCTGGTCGCCGTCATCCAGTTGATCGCCGCAGCCACGGTGTGGATCTGGGCGCGCGAGGCGACCGAAGCCGGGCTCACCGTCGAGCACATGAGCAGCGTCGTCTCCCTCTCCGCCGGCGCCCTCCTGGCCAATATCGTCTCGATCATCCTGCTCGTCATCGAGACCGCGAGCTACCAGCGGCGCTGACCGGCCTTGGGGAACCCGCTGCTCTTCGTCCGCCCGCTGCTGCGGATGCGGGCGGTGCTGCGTCGCCTGCCGGTCGACATACCCACCGACATCCCGGCGACGGATGCCATCTTCCTCGTCCTGCGCCGCATGCGCTGGCCCCTGATCAGCCTCATCCTCGTCTTCACGATCGCGGTCTTCGGCCTGTCCGCCGCCCCGGGCTTCGACGCCGACGGGAATCCGCGCAAGCTCACCGTCTTCGAGTCCTTCTACGTCATGAGCTACACCGCCACGACGATCGGATTCGGCGAGATCCCGCAGACCTTCACCACCCAGCAACGGCTCTGGGTCACCTTCACCATCTACGCCACCGTCATCGTCTGGGCCGTCGCGATCGGAACGATGATGGCCTTGGTGCAGGACGAGGTCTTCCGTGATGCCGTCGCGGCGCAACGCTTCGGCCGCAAGGTGCGGGGCATCCGCGAGAACTTCCACATCCTCGCTGGCTACGGGCAGGCCGGGCGCCAGGTCGGCGCGGGGCTCGACTGGCTCGGGCGCCGCTTCGTCGTCGTCGAGCGTCTCGGTGCGCGCGTCGATGCGCTCGGCACCGACCAACTGGCCGTCGACACCCCGGGCGTCGAGGGCGATGCCGCCAATCCGGCGCTGCTCGGGATGGCCGGCCTCGGCAGCGATCACTGCAAGGGTGTCTTGGCCCTGACCGACGACGACGACACCAACCTCGGGGTCGTCCAGGCCGTCCACCTGCTGCGTCCGGAGGTCCCGGTCATTGCCCGGTGCACCGACCGGCGCATCGGTGCCTATATGGAGAGCTTCGGCGCCGAGGCCGTCATCAACGCCTACGACCGATTCGGCGGTTACCTCACCCTCGCGCTGCAGAAGCCTGCGGTCTACCAGCTGATCACGTGGCTGATGAGCCCCGGCGGCACACCGCTGCCGGACCGCGGCACCGCCGTCCCCGGCGGCAAGTGGCTGGTGTGCGCCGAAGGCCAGTTCCGCGACGAGATCGACCGCGACCTGCTCGCCGCCGGCTACACCGTGGACCACGTCGAGCCCGACGGCGCCCTCGACACCCTCGACTCCATCGTCGGATTCGTCGGCGGGACCGATCGGGATACGACCAATCTGGCGCTGGCGGCGACGGTCCGCACGGACGCCCCCGACGTCTTCGTCTGCCTGCGCCAGACCAAGGCCAGCTCCGCGGCGCTGTATGAGGCGTTCGCCCCGGACAGCCTCTTCGTCCCCACCGAACTCGTGGCCCGCGAGGCCTTTGCCCGGATCGTGACGCCGCGCACGTGGGGATTCCTCGAGTACGCCATGACACAGGACGACGAGTGGGCCGAAGACCTCGTCCGCCGGCTCGTCGATCGCTGCGGCTCGCGATCCCCCGACCCCTACGGCCTGACGATCGACACCACCTCCGCTCCGGCGCTGGCCCGCTGGCTCCGGCGGAACACGTTCACGATCCGCGACCTGCTGAGCAACCCCGACGACCGCGACGACGCCACCGGCAACGCGATCCTCGCGCTCGGGCGGGACGGGCAGATCGCCTACGACCCCGACCTGGATACGGCACTGGAGATCGGCGACGAACTGCTCGTCGTATCCCAGCGGCGCTCCTTCTCCCGGCTCAATGACGTGCTCTTCAACGACGCCGCGGTGGAGTATGTCGCCACCGGCCGCGAGGTGCCGAGCACCTGGATATGGCGCAAGTTCACCGGCAGCCGCCGCGGCGCCTGACGCCACCCACCGGGCGCGGACGCGGCATACGACCCGCTGCCCTCGGCACGTAGGCTGGCCCGCGTGAGCGAAGGCCCGATCACCTATGCCGCAGCCGGAGTCGACGTCGAGGCGGGAGACAAAGCCGTCGAGCTGATGAAGGCGTCCGTCGCGCGGGCCACCCGTCCGGAGGTGCTCGGCGGGCTCGGCGGTTTCGCCGGGATGTTCGACGCCTCGGCGCTGGCCCGGATGGCCCGCCCGGTCCTCGCCACCTCTACCGACGGCGTGGGCACCAAGGTCGCCATCGCGCAAGCCCTCGACATCCACGACACCATCGGGTTCGATCTGGTCGGCATGGTCGTCGACGACATCGTCGTCTGCGGAGCCGAACCGCTGTTCATGACCGACTACATCGCGTGCGGCAAGGTGGTCCCCGAACGGATCGCCGCCATCGTCTCCGGCATCGCCGGCGCCTGCGCCCAGGCCCGCACCGCCCTCATCGGCGGGGAGACGGCCGAGCACCCCGGGTTGCTCGAGACGGACGAGTATGACGTGGCCGGCGCCGCCACGGGTGTCGTCGAGCATGCCGAGGTGCTGGGTGCGCACCGGGTGCTCCCCGGCGACGTCGTGCTCGCCCTCGCGTCGTCGGGCCTGCACTCCAACGGCTATTCGCTGGTTCGCCGCGTCATCGCGGCGGCCGGGTGGGGGCTCGAGCGGCACGTGGCGGAGTTCGGGCGCACGCTGGGCGAGGAGCTGCTCACCTCCACCCGCGTGTATGCCGCCGATCTCCTCGACGTGATCCGCGACGAGCGCGTACGCGACGGGGGCGGCATCCACGCCCTCTCGCACGTCACCGGCGGCGGCCTCGCCGCCAACCTCGCCCGCGTGCTGCCCGGGGGCGTGCACGCCACACTCGACCGGTCCACCTGGACCCCGCCGCCGGTCTTCTCGGTCATCGAAGGCCTGGGCCGGGTGCCCCAGCCCGATCTCGAACGCACCCTCAACATGGGCGTCGGCTTCGTCGCCCTGCTGCCCGAGGCCGCGGCCGACGCCGCCGTGGCGCTGCTCGGCGAGCGGGGGATCCACGCGTGGCCGATCGGGCACGTCGACACCGAAGCGGCCGCCGCGATCGAAGCGGGCATCGAGGTGGTCCGGGGCGCCAAGGGCGTCACCGGCGGCTCCGTCCAGCTGCTCGGGGAGTACGCCCGCTCCTGAAACCCGCGCTCCTCAAACGCGGCCGCCCTTCTCGTGCCGCGCCGGGTCGTGCCGGCCCCGAGCCGAGGCCGACCGGCGGTATGCCGCGCCGTCAGGCGGGAGTGTCAGGTGGGAGTGCACCACAGCCGGGCCGCTGGTCCGGTGGCGACGCAGAAGCGGCCGTCGAAGGCCGCCGCGGCGGTCAGCCGGGCGGCGGGCGGAGCTTCGACGCTCCACCGCAGATCGGCTGCGGCGAGGGAGTCGCGGGCTCGCAGGAGGACCGGGCCCGCTGCCCGTTGCACGGCGATCCAGAGGTCGTGCTCGGTGACGCCCGTTCCCAGGACGCGATCGGTGTCGGCCAGCGCCACGCCTGGTAGCTGCAGCGGCACGGCCGCGGGCAGGTCGCCACGCCAGGCGACCAGGCGCCCCGCGACGCGGCCGGCCAGCAGGCACGGCCCGTGACCCGGGCAGTGGCCGGCCTCGGCCCGGCCCTGCCCGCTGACCCCGCCCGGCAGTGGTAACTCCTGAGCCGTCCACACCGGCCGCGCCCCGCCGCCGGCGGAGATCCACACGGTCGGCGCGACCGTCACGAAGCCGGCCCCGAGGTGGGTCGTGGACCCCAACAGCACACTCTCAGGGCCGCGGGGAATGACAGCCGTGGCCGCCCGCAGCACCTCCGGAGAACTCGCCAGCGCCGCGGGCACGTCGTCGCGTGCCCACGTGGCCCCGGATGCGTGCCAGGTGGCGATGTCCAGCCCGGTCGAGCGGGACTTCCAGCCGCCGACGACGAGGGGGTCGGCGCCGACATACCCCACGCCGCTCAGCCCGCCCATGTCATAGCCGCCGAAGGTCCAGAACTCCTGCTCCTCCTCGGTCACGCCCGAACGGTCGCCGCGCCAGATCGTCCAGCGCACATTGCCGTGCGCACCGCCCACCTGTCCCGCGATCCCCAGCAGCGCGGACTCGCGTACCGCGAGCGCGCGCCACTGCCCGCCGAAGGCATAACTCGACAGGGCGTGGACCGGCACCCGCTGCCCCGTCCCGGAGGCGCCGTCCCACCACGTCAGCCCGGCGGCGGGACGGACGGCAGCGTCATATGTCCCGATCCACAGGCCCTCCCCGCCGCCCGCCAGCGCGCTCACCGGCCCCGGCAGGTCGACCTCGACAGCGCGCAAATGGGTCGGCGCCGGCTCGGCCAGCGTGCCGCGCACCGGCTCGCGGGCCAGGGCGAACACGCCGCCCGCCACCAGCGCGCCGAGCAGCCCGCCGGTGACGATCTGGACGACGGTATGCCGCCCGGCCCGCCACCGCGCCCACCCCACCAGGGCGGCGACCGGAGCCAGCGCCAAGGCCCACCACCCGAAACGGAGGACGAGGACCGCCACCGCTCCCGCGATGACAGCCGTATGCAGTGACACCTTGGCCACGAGGGTGGCCAGCCCGAGGACCAGCACCCCGCCTGCCATCGCGAGCATCACCGCGAGCACATCGCGCGGCGCGCCGAGCCGCCACAACAGCGCCACCCCCGCGGCCGCGCCGGCCAGGGCGACGAGCGCGGGCACGAGCCGCTGGTCCCGGCGCACCAGGTGCCGGTCGTCGACCCGGCCGCTTCGCACCAGCACGGCGAGGGCGGCATACGGAACCACGACGGTGAACGCGACGGCGAGTGCGGCCCAGCCGGCGGCCGCACCCCAGGACGGTGTCGATGCGGCGGCGATCGTGCCGATCAGGGCCAGGACGACCCAGCCGGGGTCGAGGACGTTCGAGATCGTGTCGGCGAGGGGGGAGGGGGTCGCGCGCTCGCGGCGTGCGAGGTCGCGCTCGTCGCGTTCGCGGGACCTCGTCACCGGGTCAGCAGATGACGATCTGCGGGCCGAACAGGGCCATGACCTGGAGAGCTGCTGCGTGGTTCTCCAGGCTCGACCCGGCGCAGGCGGCAGCCGGCACCCGGATCGTCGCCCCCGCGTCAGCGGCCGGCAGGGCGGTGGCGATGATGCAGCAGTCGGTGGAGACCCCACCCAGCGTCAGCCGCGGCTGCGGCCCCACGAGGCCCCGCAACTGATCGCCCCACTTGCCGAAGGTCGCCTCAGTGACCACGTGCCCGGCGAGCGGGGCGAGGGCGGGATCGACGGCATACAGCGGGTCGGCGTCGGGGACAAGGGCGAACGCCCAGTCTTCGTAGTACGTCGCCCACGATCCGCCGAGCCCCGGGTCGGCGACGAAGCGAGTGACGATGGTGCGCTGCGGGCCGTATGCCGTGGCGAGCCGGATCATCTCCGGCAGCGCCCCGGCGAACATCGGCGAACCCCACTGGCTGGTCGCCGGGTCGGCGAAGATCGCCTGCGGGTCGATCAGGACCAGCCAGTCGTCCGCGAGCGGTTCGACGGTGCTCACGCGCGCGGGCCGTATGCCGTCGCCCCGCCGTCGGCGCCGGCTCCGGGGCCGTAGCCGGCGTAGCCGCGGGCCATCTCCTGGTCCCGGACCTTCGGGCGGCGCAGGAGGTAGGTGATCAGGAAGGAGCCGGCCAGGGCAAGCAGCACCCCGAGGTTGGCGTAGGGCCAGTTGCCTTCCCAGTAGGCGCCTGCGGGGTCGTCGACGAAGGTGCCGAGGCCGAGCGGTTCGAGGAGGAAGCCCTGCCAGTTGTTCCAGCTCGCGTCGGCAGCGAAGTTGTTGACGACCAGGCCCCACCCGAGGATCGACATGACGATCATCGTGCCGATGGAGATCCAGTCGACGGACCCGTAGACGCCGCGGGAGTCGAAGAGGGCGTTGTCGTCGTAGTCGCGCCTGCGTAGCGCGATGTCGGCGATCATGATGCCCGCCCAGGCCGCCAACGGGACGCCGAGCGTGATGAGGAACGACTGGAACGGCCCGAGGAAGTTCTTGGCAAAGAAGACCACCCAGATGGTGCCGAGGGTGAGGATGACGCCGTCGATCAGCGCCGCCGCGGGCCGGGGGATCTTCACCCCGAGGCTGAGCAGGGTCAGGCCGGAGGAGTAGATGCCGAGCACCGCGCCACTGACCAGGGACAGGATGACGGCGATGAGGAAGGGCACGAGGAACCACGTCGGCAGCACCTGGGCGAGCGATCCGATCGGGTCGGCGCCGATGCCGTTGCGGACCTCCTCGTTGGAGCCGGCCAGCAGGAGCCCGAACAGCACGAGCAGCACCGGCGCGATGGCGCCGCCGAAGGTGTTCCAGAAGACGATGGCGCTGCCGGAGGCGTTGCGATGCTGATAGCGCGACCAGTCGGCGGCGATATTGATCCAGCCCAGGCCGAAGCCGGTCATCAGCATCACGAGGGCCCCGACGACGGCCTGCCACGGCCCGCTCGGGATGGCCGAGACGGTGCCCCAGTCGATCTCCTTGGCGGCGATGATGACGAACAGGATCGTGACGATGCCGGTGATCCAGGTCAGATAGGACTGCATCTTCATGATGATGTGGTAGCCGGCCACCGAGGCGAGGACGATCATCGCGGCCACGACGGCGGCGGCGATGATCTTCACGGTCGTGCCGGAACTCCAGCCGAGCCGTTCGAACACGGTCGCGGTCGCGAGGACGGCCATGATCGACAAGAAGGTCTCCCAGCCGATCGAGACCAGCCAGGAGATGACGCCCGGCAGCTTCTGCCCGGTGACGCCGAAGGGCGCCCGCGACAGGATCATCGTCGGGGCCGACCCCCGCTTGCCGGCGATGGCGATGATCCCGCACAGCAGGAAGGAGATGACGATCCCGAGGACCGTCACCAGAGCCGCCTGCCAGAAGGAGATGCCGAAGCCGAGCACGAATGCGGCATACGAGATGCCGAACACGGACACATTGGCCGCGAACCACGGCCAGAAGAGGTCCTTGGGGGAGGCGGTCCGCTCGGACTCGCCGATGATCTCGATGCCCGTGGTCTCGACCCCGAGCGAGCGCACGCGTTCCGCGCCCGAACTAGCAGTCATACGCCGAAGCGTGCCAGATCGGCCCCCCTGCGTGGGGGATGCTGCACGACATCGACCACCGTGCCCGAACGCCGGGCCTGGTGGAGGGGGTCCCTGTCAGCTCAGGGGAGCCAGGTCAACGACCGGAAGCCCAGCGGGCGTAGTCGTCTTCGTACTCGTCGTCACCGTCGGGCTCGTCGCTGACGAGCGGCTCGGCGGTTGGTGCTGCTCCGTGGAGCTCTCGCTCAAGCGCGCTGAGATCGGTCTTCGGGGAGTAGTACTTCAAATCCCGAGCAACCTTGGTCTGCTTGGCTTTGGCCCGGCCGCGCCCCATGGCGTGACCCCCTCATGCGTCTAGCGGGACGGCATCACTCCGGCCGGTCGGTGATCGGCCTTCGCGCAGCGGTCCCGGTGATGTGTGTTCTCGTGGTGCTAACGCTACATGGTGTGGCGAAGATTCCGCGACGGACAAAGCCGTCGGGACGTGACGGCTTCGTTATCTGTTCACCCCAACCACAGGTCGGCGTGGGACGTCGGAAGAAGTGAGAAGGGCGCACGCCCCACCGAAACCGACCTCGGGAGGAATCATCATGAACCGCCGGACCTGTGCACTTGTCCTGACCGCTGCCGCGGTCGGCCTGGCCGGATGCGGCGCCGGCACCTCGCAGCAGGGCGCCGCGACCGCCACCCCCGGCGTGATGTCGAGCACGACCGCGCCGGCCACCTCAACCTCGACTGGCTCGACCACTCCGCCCGGCGCCACCGCGACGTCCTCGGCCACGACGTCCACGATTGGCACGCCGGCCACGACCAGCACGTCAGGCACAGCCACGCCGTCAAGCACGACCAGCACCTCGAGCCCGACCACGCCGAGCCCGACCACGCCGAAGCCGACCGCCACCACCCCGCCGCCCCTGACCGACACCTCGACCATGAAGCCGGGCGACCGGGGCGCCGCGGTGCAGCGGATGCAGCAGCGCCTGTCCGACCTCGGCTACTGGCTCGGCACCCCCGACGGAGACTACGGCTACAACACCACGCAAGCCGTCATGGCCCTGCAGAAGACGGCCGGCCTCGGCCGCGACGGCATCTACGGCCCGGCCACCCGGGCCGCGCTCGACCGGGGCGTCAGGCCCACGGTCGTCGTCAGCGGCAACGCCGTGCAGATCGACATCGCCCGCCAGGTCCTGACCATCGTCGAGAACGGCGCGATCGTCGCGATCGTCAACACCAGCACCGGCAGCGGCGAGACCTACATCAGCGGCAACGGCCAGCCCGCCGTCGCCACCACCCCCCGCGGCACCTTCTCGGTCATCCTGCAGATCGACGGCCTCGACAAGGGCCCCCTCGGGGACTTGTGGCGCCCCAAGTACTTCCGCGGCGGCTATGCCGTGCACGGCTCCGCCTCGGTCCCCGCCTATCCCGCCTCACACGGCTGCGCCCGGGTGAGCAATGCCGTCATGGACATGATCTGGGCCCGCGACCTGATGCCGATGGGCCGGACCGTGGTCGTGTTCTGACCCGGTCGAGAGTGCACGACACGCCGTAATGGTCATGCCATTACGGCGTGTCGTGCGCTTTCGACGGGAAAGGGCGGGGGCGCATTGTCGTCACGGCCCGCGGTCGCTAGGTTCGGAGGATGCTCACCGCCTGCCTCAACGGCGCCCGGCTCCCGGGGGAGCACCCGGCGCTTCCGCATACGGCCGAGCAGTTGGCGGCGGACGCCGTGGCCGTGCGGGCCGCCGGTGCGGCCGAGGTGCACATCCATCTCAAGAACGCCGCCGGCGCCGACACCCTGACCCCCGGCCCGCTCGAGCAGGCCCTGCGAGCGATCCGCGCGGCCGCGCCGGGTATGCCGGTCGGGGTCACCACCGGCGCCTGGGCCCAGCCCCTCGCCGACGCCCGGGTCGGGCTGATCCAGTCGTGGCGCGAACTGCCCGACCACGCCTCCGTCAACTGGCACGAGGACGGCGCCGAGCAGGTGGCGGCGGCCCTGCTCGAGCGGGGCATCGGCGTCGAGGCGGGCCTGTGGACCCCCCAGGACGTCGACGCGTGGCTACGCTCGGGCCTGCGCGACGACTGCCTGCGGGTGCTGCTCGAGCTACCCAGCCGTGACGAGCGGACGACGACACGGCTCGCCGACCACCTGCTGGCACGACTCGCGGAGGCGGGCAGCCGCATACCGGTGCTCCTGCACGGGGAGGAGGAGAGCGCCTGGCCGGCCGTGCGGCACGCGCGCCGCCTCGGCCTCGACACTCGCATCGGCCTCGAGGACACCCTCACCTTGCCCGACGGCTCGCCCGCGCCGGACAACGCCGCTCTCTTTGCCGCCGCGCTGAATCTCGCGTGAGTCGGGAACGAAACGACTTCACCGGCCCCGGGCCGGACTTCTTCCCGGCAGCCGAGCGGGCCGTCCGGCGCCGCGGCTGGACCCGGGCCGCCGCGTCCGCGGCGGGTGTGGCCGTGATCGCGGGCGCCACCTGATGTTCCTCTTCCTCGACAACCGGCCCGGGGTGCCCTCCGAGGACGTCGGCGACCCGGTGTGGACTTTCGCGGTCGACCCGGTCTTCCCGCTCGACGGCGACAACCTGGTCGTGACCTGCGCCGACGGCACGAGCGCGAAGGTGCCCGTGTCCGATAGGTCGTGGCTCGGGCCGTCGGCCCCCACCGCCACCCGGCCCGCCGCCCCCGGCTCGGGCGACTTGCAGACCGCCGCGACATCGCGCCCGAGTTGAGGCTTAGGCCAGGAACCCGCGCAAAGTCGCGGTGAACTGGGGGCCGGCGGTGTTCCAGTCGTATGCCGCGAGCGCCGCCGCGTGTCCCGCCGCACCGTAGGCCGCTGCCCGCGCCGGATCCTCCCGCAGCGCCAGGATTGCTGCGGCGGTCGCGTCGGGGTCGTCGAAGGGCACGACGATGCCCGCCGGCGCCTGCTCCACGAGGTCGACGGCGACCGGCAGCGGCGTCGTCACCACGGGGACGCCGTGCGCCATGTACTCGACGATCTTGGTCGGCCGCGAGTGGCGGTAGTTCGGCAGGTCCTGCAGGAGTGACAGGCCGGCCAGGGCGCCGGGGAGCAAGGCCAGCGCGGTGGCGCTGGGCACGAAGCCACGCCATGTCACGATCCCCTCCTCGCATGCGTCGTCGAGCAGGCGGGCGGACTCGGGGTCGCGCGCCCCGCCGACGACGTCGAGGCGGCAGCCACCGTCGGTGGCCGCGTGGACCCGGCGCGCGGCGTCGACCATGACGGCGGTGCCGCGGGCCATCGTCACCGTGCCGAGATAGACGATCCGGTCGGTCCCCGGCGCCGGCACCTCGGCGGGCACGCGCACCGTGTTGGGCACGACTGGATGGGGACGCCGGAAACGGTCCTGGTAGGCGTATTCGGCGAGCAGGAGCCGGTGGCGGCGCTCGGCCAGGCGTTCGGCCGCGCGCCAGCCGCCGCCGACCAAACCTTTGGCCGGACCGGGCAGCCAGTCCTTGGCGACGAGCGCGGCAGCGGGGTCCTCGTGGACGTCCCAGACGAGATTGCGCAGCGCCAGCCCGGCGACGGCGGCGACGAGTTCGGGGTCATGGACCAGGACCAGGTCGTGGGTGCCGGCCTCGGTTCGGATCAGGTCGCGGGCGGCCCGGTCGGCGCGCATCCGGTCCCGGCCGATCGCGCGGGGCAGGTCGAGGGTCCGCAGCCCGCCGAGAATGGGCTCGGGACGGCCGTATGCCCGGAAGGGCGCGGCATATGTCACCTGCCAACCGTCGGCGAGCAGTGCGGGGATCTGCCGGTGGCGGATGCGGGAGTCTTCGGGGTCGTGCACGACCGTGACGACGAGGATGCTCGGCATACGGCGCTGCTCAGCCGATGCCGGGCGGGCCGGCGGGGTGTTTCTTGGGGTCCCAGCCCTCGTAGGCCGTCAGGATGGCCTCGGTGGGGCCGTCGGCGATGAGGTGGCCGTGGTGCATCCACAGGACGCGGTCGCACAGGTCGCGGACGGTGGAGTTGGAGTGCGAGACGAGGAAGACCGTCGAGGCCTTCTCGCGGATCTCGTCGACCTTCTCCCCGCTGCGCTTGCGGAACTCCGCATCGCCGGTCGAGAGCGCCTCGTCGATCATCAGCACATCGGGGACGGCGGCGGTCGAGATGGCGAATCGCAGCCGGGCTGCCATGCCCGAGGAGTAGGTCGACATCGGCCGGTAGACGGCGTCCCCGATGCCGGAGAAGGCGACGATCTCCTCGAACCGCTCCTTGACCTGGGCCTTGGTCAGGCCCAGGGCCTGACCGCCGATGTAGATATTGCGTTCGCCGCTCAGCGCGCTCATCAGGACCGCGTTGACGCCGAGCAGGGCCGGGGTGCCGGCGAGGAAGACCTCGCCGTTGGTGGGCGGCAGCAGGCCGGCGACGGCGCGCAGCAGGGTCGACTTGCCCGAGCCGTTGCGGCCGATGATCCCGACGGACTCACCGTGATAGGCGACGAACGAGACGTCCTTGACGGCATGCACGCTCTGCACGGTCGCGACCGTCTTGCCCCGGCCGATCAGGTTGCGGAAGATCGACTCGCCCTCGTCGTCGCCGATGGCGGAGGTGTTGGAACGCTTGCCGCCGACGACCCGATAAATGATGTCGAGGTGGGAGACGATCGCGGCGGGCCGGCGCTCGGGGACGGGTGACGTGCGGCCGCCGGCGGGGGTGTCAGGCGCGGCCATACTTCGCCTCGTCCCGCCAGAAGAACCACAGCCCGAAGGCCGGCAACACGACGGCCCACCCGAGCCCCGCAGCCCACTGGATCCACTGGATCGGCGCCTCCTCGAGGAGGCACTGGCGCACCAGCGCGATCGGCAGCGCGAAGGGCTGGATCATCAGCACGTCGCCGACGATGGGGTCGAAGCGCGCGGCATACGCCTCGATGCTGAAGAACACGCCGGAGACATAGCGCAGGACCCGGATCGCCACCGGGATCAGGTTGGTCATGTCCCGCGAGATATTGACCAGCCGCGCCGCGATGAGGACCATGCCGCCGAGGATCGCCGTCTGCATCGCCAGCGCCACCGGCAGCAGCAGCCAGTGCCAGCGGACGGGCTCACCCGTGACGATGACGACGACCATCAGGACCGCGATGGCCGGCAGGACCGTCACGACCTGGGTCAGCGTCTCGGCGACCGGCAGCACCGCCCGCGGGAAGCGAAGCGCGCGCACGAGACCGATGTTGTTGACGATCGACTTCGAGCCCCGGGTGATGGAGGAGGCCATGTAGCCGAAGATCACGACGCCGATGGCGAGGAAGGCGATGAAGTTGGTCGTGCCCTTCGTCGTCGGGACGAGCAGGCCGAAGACGAGGTAGTAGCTGCCGATGAGCAGCAGCGGGTTCAGGACCGTCCACAGCATGCCGAGCCGGTCGGAGCTGTTGCGCGCCACGGTCTGCGCGGTCGACAGGGTCCAGATGAACGAGCGCTGCCCCCACAGGCTGCCCACGTAATCGCCGAACGGCGGCCGTCCGCCGAGCGACGGCAGGCCGTGGCGCTTGGCCAGCGCCGCAGCCTCCTCCGCGCTCAGCGCCGGAGGGGTCTGCGGCAGACCCTCCGGGCCTGCGGTCACAGGCGGGAGACCTTCTCGCCCGGGGCGGCGACGCCCCGGGTGTCGAAGAACCGCTGCGCGCGCGCGGCGAGGGCGTCCACGTCATACTCCCGGTGGTTTTGCACGAGGATGACCAGGTCGGCGGTGGACACGGCGGTCTCCAGGTCCTCGGCGCGGCTCGCGGACCCATTGGCGGCCGTCCAGTCGGGCACGTGCGGGTCGTGATACTGCACGACGGCGCCCTTGTCGGCCAGCGCCTTCGCCAGCGGCACGGCCGGGCTCTCACGCTGGTCGGCGATATTGGGCTTGTAGGTCACGCCGAGCAGCAGCACCCTCGAGCCCCGGAGCGGCTTGCTGTCGAGGTTGAGCAGGTCCTGCGCGCGCGAGGTGACATAGGACGGCATACCCGCGTTGATCTCCTGGGCCAGCTCGACGAACCGGAACGGGTAGCCGAGGCGGGCGCGGACATTGTGCGAGAGGTAGTTGGGGTCGATCGGGATGCAGTGGCCGCCGACGCCGGGGCCGGGATAGAACGCCTGGAAGCCGAACGGCTTGGTCTTCGCGGCCGCGATGACATCCCACAGGTCGATGCCGAGGTCATGGCAGAAGCGGGCCATCTCGTTGACGAGGGCGATATTGATGTGCCGGTAGGTGTTCTCGAGCAGCTTGGCCGTCTCGGCCTCGCGGGTGCCCTTGGCCCGCACGACGGTGTCGACGAACTGGCCGTAGAAGGCCGCGGCCGCGTCGCCACACGCGGGGGTGTGGCCGCCGACGACCTTGGGGGTGTTCTTGGCGCCGAACTGCTCGTTGCCCGGGTCGATGCGCTCGGGGGAGAAGGCGAGGTGGAAGTCGGTGCCGGCCTTCAGGCCGGTCTCCTCGAGGATCGGGCGGACGACCTCGTCGGTCGTGCCGGGGTAGGTCGTCGACTCGAGGATGACGAGCATCCCGGGCTTGAGGTTGTCGCGGATGGTGTTGACGGCCGCGATGACGGGCCCGAGGTCCGGGCCCCCGTCCGCCGAGAGCGGCGTCGGCACGCAGATCACGATCGTCTTGGCTTCCGCCAGCCGGCTCGCGTCGGTCGTCGCCTCGAAGCCCTGCTCGAGCATCTTGGCGATGTCGGCGTCACTGAGGTCGTCGACGTGGGAGGCGCCGGCGTTGAGGCCGTCCACGACCCGCTGGCCGATGTCGAAGCCCAGCACCTTCAAGCCCACGTGGGAGGCCTCCTGCGCGAGCGGCAGGCCGACATACCCGAGGCCGACGATGGCAACGTCAACGGACATACGTGTTTCTCCTTGATGGGCCGAGAGCCCGCGGGATGGCAAGCGGTGGCGATCGCGACCTGCGCGACTCCGTGCAGCGGGAGTCCTCAGATCCACAACATTCTATCCGCACCCCTGCGGGCCCCCGATCCACGACACAGTGCGCCCGGGGGTGCCAGGCACGCCGGCCCGCCGGGGCGAGCGTGACATGATCGGGCCACCATGACCAGCGCCGGATCGCCGAACCCTGCACCGCGCCGGCAACCGCCCGGCGCCGAGCGCATCCTGCTCATGTCGAGCAATGGAGCCGGCATGGGTCACCTGACCCGGCTGCTCGCGTATGCCGCGCACCTGCCGGCCGAGGTCGAGCCCTACGTGCTCTCGCTCTCGCAGGCCGTGCCCGTGGTCGCGCAGTTCGGCTACCGCTATGAATACCTGCCCTCGCACGGCGCCCTCGGGATGACCTCGGCCTTGTGGCAGCCCCTCTTCCAGGAGCGCCTCATCGAGACCGTGGGCCGGGTGCGGCCCCGCGTCGTCGTCTTCGACGGAACCCACCCCTATCGCGGCATCGACGCGGCCCGGGAGGTGCACCCCGGCGTGCGCTGGGTGTGGTCGCGCCGGGGCATGTGGAAGCCGGGCCTGAACGGCGACCAACTCGCCAAGTCGGCGTGGTTCGACGAGGTGATCGAGCCCGGTGACATGGCGGCCGAAGCCGACAAGGGTGCCTCGGCGACCGCACCGGCATACCGCGTGGGCCCGGTGACCCTGACCGACCGGGAGGACCTGCTCTCGCGGGCCGAGGCGCGGGCGGCCCTGGGGCTGCCGGCCGAGGGCCGCATCGGCCTGATCTCGTTGGGAGCCGGCAATATCAACGACACCTCGCGCGACATCGGCGCGGCGGCGGCGGCGTTGCGGGCGGCGGGGTGCGCGGTGGCCGTGACCGATGTCGCGATCGCCGCGGCGGCCCACGCCAGTGACGTCCACCTCGTGCGTGCCTACCCGCTCGCGCGCTGCTACGCCGCCTTCGATCTCGTCGTCGCGGCGACGGGATACAACTCCTTCCACGAGGTGCTGCGGCTCGGCGTCCCGGCGATCCTGATCCCCAACGCCGGCACCTCCCTCGACGACCAGGCCGCCCGCGCGACGTATGCCGCCCAACGCGGCTGGGCCCTCGCCCCCGAGGCGGGTGGCTTGGACGACGCGGTGCGCACGATGCTGTCGTATGGCGCGGACATGGCCGCCGCCGCGCAGCACGCCGATCCCGGCAACGGAGCCCGCGCGGCCGCCGAGCGTCTCCTGGCCGTGGCGGTGGGCGATGTGGAGGGGGGCCGGGTATGACGGGTGGTCGCACGAGCGATGGCAAGCCGCGTTGGCTGGTGGGCGCGGCGCGCACGGTGCGGTCCTCGGGCCGGCTGTCCGCGCTGGGCAACCGAGCCGTGGGCGGGGTGCAGGGCAACCGCACGCTGGTCGACGTGGCGACACGGGTGTTCGCCTTCTCCGGCGGGGTGCCTCTGATCTATCTCAAGGGCGGCGTGGCGGTGGCGGACGTGCCCAATCCGGAGCGGCTCCCGGTGGTCTTGGTCAATGCCGTCGGCGCCGCCGTGGAGGCGATCCCGGGACTGATCGAGGAGGTTGCCGGGCTGCAACGGGAGACGCTGGGGTTCCGGCCCGTGCTGCTGGTCTCCGTGCCGTGCTTCCGGGAGGTTCGCGCCCAGGGCTGGCCGATGGAACTCGTTGTGCCGCAGCAGGAGTGGGACTTCGAGCAGGAGTGGGAGGATTATCTCGCCGGGCGCGTGGCGATGATCGCGACGCGTTATCGAACATGGGGGAGTGTGGGGGTCGTGGACGGTCGTCTCGAGCCGATGGGGCGGCGGGTGTTGCAGCAGCTGGCGACCTATCGCCCGTGGGAGGCGAGCTTCCTGTGAGGCCGGTGCACCAGCACGGCGAGTGGAGCGAGGCCCAACTGCTCGGTGCCAAGGCCGGCCAGCGGGTCAGCGTCGTCATCCCGGCTCGGGACGAGCAGGACTCGGTGGGTGATGTCGTCGCGCGAGTCCGGGAGGAATGGGTCGAGCGTCATCCGCTAGTCGAGGAGGTGATCGTCATCGACAGCGACTCCCAGGACGCGACGGCGGAGCGCGCGCGCTCTGCGGGGGCCCTCGTGTTCGCGGCTGCGGAGGTCAGGCCCGATCTTGGTGCGGCACAGGGCAAGGGCGAGGCACTGTGGAAGGCCCTGCACGTCGTCACCGGCGACCTGCTCGTCTTCCTCGACGCCGACCTGCTCGACTGGGGACCCCATTTCGTGCCCGGGCTGTTGGGCCCGCTGCTCACCGACCCGCAGGTGCGGCTGGTCAAGGCGGTCTACGACCGGCCAATGGTGGACGACGGTGGACGGCAGGCCGAGGCGGGCGGCCGCGTGACGGAGCTGGTGGCGCGCCCCCTCATCGCGCTGCACTGGCCCTATCTCTCCGATCTCGTCCAGCCCCTCTCCGGCGAGTGGGCGATCCGCCGCTCCACCTTCGAGCGGCTGTCAGTGCCGATGGGCTACGGCGTCGAGATCGCGGCGGTCGTGGACGTGGCCGAGCGGCACGGCGCCGACGCGATTGCGCAAGTCGATCTCGGGCGGCGCACGCATCGTCACCATCGCCACGACACGCTCGGCCCGATGGCCGTGCAGGTGCTGGCCGCCGCGGAGGCGCGGCTCGGCTGGCGCTCACCCGGGCGCCGCGAGGATCATGTGACGCTGGTTCAATATGACCGCACGCCAACGGGATTCGTGCGCCACGAACGTCATCCCAATATTGGTGAGCGACCACCGGCATGGTCGGTGGAGGGTTACCGGAACGAGACGGGCGAGGATTTGCGGCAATGACCTTCCGCTTGGGGCGGGCCGTGTTCGACAGCGATGCCCGCCTGGTGATGGCGATCGTCAATCGCACCCCGGACTCGTTCTATGACAAGGGTGCGACGTGGGACGACGCCGCGGCCAAGGACCGCGTCCGGCTGGTCGTCGACCAGGGCGCCGACATCGTGGACATCGGCGGCATCAAGGCCGCGCCCGGGGTCGAGATCGACGCCGAGGAGGAGAAGCGCCGGGTCGTCGACTTCGTCGCGTGGGTGCGTGGCGCGTTCCCCGATCTGATCATCTCGGTCGACACCTGGCGTGCCGAGGTGGGTCGCGCGGTGTGCGAGGCCGGCGCCGACCTGCTCAATGACGCCTGGGGCGGCGCGGACCCTGAACTGCCCGCTGTCGCAGCGGAATTCGGGGCGGCGCTCGTGTGCACGCACACCGGCGGGGTGCCGCCGCGGACCCGGCCGTTTCGCATCGAGTACGACGACGTGGTCGACGACATCCGCGAGTCGCTGGTGGAGCAGGCCGAGCGAGCGGCTGCCCTCGGGGTCGCACGCGACCGGATCCTCATCGACCCGGCGCACGACTTCGGCAAGAACACCTACCACTCGCTGGAGGCGACCCGGCGGCTCGGTGAACTGGTCGCCACCGGCTGGCCGGTGCTGGTGTCCTTGTCCAACAAGGACTTCGTCGGCGAGACGCTGGACAAGCCGGTCGGCGAGCGACTCACCGGCACACTCGCGACGACAGCGGTCTCGGCCTGGCTGGGCGCCAACGTCTTTCGGGCCCATGAGGTGGCCGAGACCCGGCAGGTGCTCGACATGGTCTCCAGCATCGCCGGCCACCGTCGGCCGGCGCGCACGGTCAGGGGTCTGCAATGAGTCCGTCGGCTGAGCAGGATCTCGGGGCGATCCGGGGCGCTCTCGTCGTGCCCGGCCTGCCGATGCAACTGCCGGAGTATGCCGGGCAGGCCGACGCCGGCGGTGAGATCCGCGAGCGCTCGGTGGCTGCGCTCGTCGAGGCGATTGCGGACTGGAAGCCCTCGGCCGTCGTCGTCGTGGCCGGGCATGACCCGCTCGCGGAACACACCAAGGGGTCCGTCGGGGCGCGCGTGGCGCGCCTGTTGCTCGCCGGGGCCGGCTGGGAGGGGCCGGTCCGGGAGATCTCCGTCCCGATCGACGCCGACCCCGGTGAACTCGACGGGGCCGCGGAACGGGTGCTCGAGGGCCGCACGGCCACGGGCGCCCTCGTGCTCGTGCCGGCCGACCTGAGCGCCAAGCGCACCGAGGCCGCGCCCGGCCATTTCGACGCGCGCGCCGCCGCATTCGACGCGCACGTCCTCGACGCCATCGCCTCCGGCGATGCCGCGGCGCTCATCCGGTGCGATCTGGTTCTGGCCCAGGAGCTGTGGGCCACGGGGCAGGCGCCCCTGCAGGTCCTCGCCCGGGTGCTACCCGCTCCGGTGCGCAGCGAGATCATGTGGAGCGCGCTGCCCTGGGGCGTTCAGTACGTCCGGGCCCGCTGGTGGGGCCGCAAGGCCTGACCCGCCGCCTTCCCTAGCCCGGGACCGACCGACGGGCCAGACTGGCCCACACGCGTCATACCGTGTGACGCCGCGAAGGAGGCAGCGAAACCATGTCCGGACACACCTACGGCATCTCCGAGGTCGTCGGCACCTCCGACGAGTCCATCGACGCCGCCATCAAGAGTGCCATCGCCAAGGCCAGCGAGACGGTGCGCCACCTCGACTGGTTCGAGGTCGGCAGCATCCGCGGCCATGTCGTCGACGGCGGCGTCGGCCACGTCCAGGTGACCCTCAAGCTCGGCTTCCGCATCGAGGACTGACCAGCCGGCCGCGATCGTGCCGGTGCCACTGGATACCCTTCGAGGAGGTCCCGCACACCCGACGAAGGAGTCCCCATGGAGTTGGCCGGTCGTTCTGCGCTCGTGACGGGGGGTGCGTCCGGGCTGGGTGCGGCCACGGTCCGCCGGCTGTATGCCGAGGGCGCCGCCGTGGTGATCGTCGACCTGCCGGCGTCGGCCGGTGCCGACCTGGCAGGCGAGTTGGGGGAGCGGGCCCGGTTCGTCGCGGCCGACGTGACCGATGAGGGGCAGGTGGCCGCTGCCGTGGCGGCGGCCCAGGAGGTCGGCGCCTTCAGCGTCGCCGTCAACTGCGCCGGCATCGGCACGCCCGGCCGGGTCGTCGGCCGCGACGGCGCGCCCTTGGCGCTGGAGACCTTCGCCAAGGTCGTCCAGGTCAACCTCGTCGGCACCTTCAACGTCATCCGGCTCGCCGCGGCCGCCATGGTCGCCGGGGCGAGCCCGGACGAGGACCGCGGCGTCGTCGTCAACACCGCCTCGATCGCGGCCTACGACGGTCAGATCGGGCAGGCGGCATACGCAGCCTCCAAGGGCGGCATCGTCGGCATGACCCTCTCGATCGCCCGCGACCTGGCCCAGCAGCGCATCCGGTGCGTGACCATCGCGCCCGGGCTCTTCGCGACCCCGCTGCTCGCCGGCCTCCCGGAGGAGGCGACCAAGGCCCTCGGCGCGAGCGTCCCGCACCCCAGCCGCCTCGGCGACCCCGCGGAGTATGCCGCCCTGGTCGCCCACATCGTCGCCAACCCGATGCTCAACGGCGAGGTCATCCGCCTCGACGGTGCCCTGCGCATGGCGCCCCGCTGAGGAGCACACAGAGTCCGACGTTTGACGTGCTGTAGGCCGCCAAGCGTCGGACTTTGTGTCGGTGTTAGCGTCGCAAGAGTGAGCATCGACGGGCCGTTGACAGGGGTGGGCATCATCGAACTCGGCGGCATCGGCCCCGGGCCCTTCGCGGCCATGCTGCTGGCCGAACTGGGCGCCGATGTCGTCCGGATCGACCGGCGCGACCCCGGTCCGCTCGCGGGGGCCGGCTCGATGAACCGGTCCCGTCCCAATATCGCTCTCGACCTCAAACATCCGGAGGCCGTCGAGACCGTGCGCCGGCTCGCCGACTCCGCCGACGTGCTCATCGACCCGTGGCGCCCGGGGGTCGCCGAGCGCCTCGGCCTCGGCCCGGCTGACCTGCTGGCCCGGAATCCGCGGCTGGTCTTCGCCCGGATGACCGGGTGGGGCCAGGACGGTCCGCTCGCCCAGCGCGCCGGGCACGACATCACGTATGCCGCGATCTCGGGTGCCCTGCACCTCTCGGGCACCGCGGAGAAACCGATCGCCCCGGTCAACGTTCTCGCTGACTACGCCGGCGGCGCGCTCTATCTCGTCATCGGAATCCTTGCGGCACTTCACGATCGCGCACGCACCGGGGCCGGCCAGGTCGTCGACGCGGCGATGGTCGACGGGGCCGCGTCGGTCGTCTCGATGTTCTATGGACTGTACGGCCGTGGCGCCTGGCGCGACGAACGCGGCGTCAACCTGCTCGACGGCGGTATGCCGTTCTACGACACCTACGAGTGCGCCGACGGCGGGTGGGTCGCCGTGGGCGCCCTGGAGCCGCAGTTCTGGGCCGAACTCAACCGGGTGCTGGGCGTGAGTTTCGTTGCGGACCAATACGATCCGGCCGGGTTCGCGCAGCAGCGCCAGACATATGCCGCCGCCTTCCGCTCCCGCCCTCGCGACGAGTGGGCGGCGCTCTTCGAGGGCACCGACGCGTGTGTCGCCCCGGTGCTCGGCCTCGCCGAGGCGCCGGCGCACCCGCACCTGGCCGCGCGCGGTGTCTTCGCCGACGTCGACGGCGTGGCCCTGCCGCGCGTCGCCCCCCGCTTCTCGGCGCATGCCGTTCCCGATCCCACCCCGGAGCGGGCCCCGGGGGCCGACACCACGGCATACCTGCGGGCGCACGGCTTCAGCCAGGACGAGGTGGAGGCCCTGCTGGTGAGCGGGGCGGCATACCAGTTACCCCACGAAGTTCTCGACTCGCAAGCTCGCTCCGATACGGCGCGGGGACCCCGGACGGCGAACGAGGGCAGCTAGACGGGTGGGGCGGCTCACGCCCGCGGCGCATTGCCCGCGCCCGCCCCGCGTGACACCGTGGCAGCACCACGATCTTTGGAGGAATGCCCTGTGTCCGATCGCGATGCCGTCATCGTCGAAGCCGTTCGCACGCCCGTCGGCAAGCGCAAGGGGTCGCTGGCCGAGGTCCACCCGGTCGACCTGTCCGCGCACGTGCTGACGGCGCTGGCCGAGCGATCGGGCGTCGACCCGGCGCTCGTGGACGACGTCGTGTGGGGGTGTGTGCAGCAGGTGGGTGCGCAGGCCTTCAACGTCGGGCGCAACGCCGTGCTGGCCGCCGGCTGGCCCGAGTCGGTGCCGGCGACCACCATCGACCGGCAGTGCGGATCCTCGCAGCAGGCAGTGCACTTCGTCGCCGCCGGGCTGGTGAGCGGGCAGTATGACGTGGCCGTCGCCGGTGGTGTCGAGGCGATGACCTTGATCCCGATGTTCGCCGGCGCCAACCCGGCGCTGGGCCTCGGCACGCCCTATCCGGCGAGCGCGCTGGAGCGGTATGGCGTCGAGACCTTCAACCAGGGCATCGGCGCGGAGATGATGGCGACGAAGTGGGGCTTCACGCGCGAGGCGTGCGACGCCTTCGCCGCCGAGTCGCACGCGAAGTTGGCCGCGGCTGTCGACGCGGGCGTGCTGGCGGGTCAGCTCGCCCCGGTCCCGTTGCCGGACGGGTCCGTGCTCGATGCCGACGAGGGGCTGCGGCGCGGCACCACCGTCGATTCACTCGCCGGCCTGAAGACGGTCTTCAAGGAGGACGGCGTCATCCACGCCGGCAACTCCTCCCAGATCTCCGACGGCGCGGCCGCGCTGCTGATGATGACGTCGGCCAAGGCGAAGGAGCTCGGGCTGACGCCCATCGCCTGCTATCACACGGGCGTCCTGGCCGGCGATGACCCGGTGATGATGCTGTCCGCCCCGATCCCCGCGACCAAGAAGGTGCTCGAACGCTCCGGGCTGTCCCTCGACGACATCGGGGTCTTCGAGGTCAACGAGGCCTTCGCGCCGGTGCCGATGGCCTGGCTCGCCGAGATCGGCGCCGACCCCGCCAAACTCAATCCCAACGGCGGCGCCATCGCCATCGGCCACCCCCTCGGCGGCTCCGGCGCCCGCATCATGACCCAGATGCTCCATCACATGCGCGACAACGGGATCCGCTACGGACTGCAGACGATGTGCGAGGGCGGCGGCATGGCCAACGCCACCATCATCGAACTGCTCTAGGAGGCCGCGTCCGGCTCCCGAATGGGCGAGATCGCGGGTCAGATCGGCTGACCCGCGGTCGACCACATGCAAGGACCCGGAAGGGTATCTTGAGTAGATGGTACCGTCTTCGGTACCATCTAGTGTTGGCTTCTGGTGCGAGGATCCTCGCCGCAACGAGGGCAAATCCCCGCGACATCAGCTACGCGTGAACATCCAGAACGATCACGGAAAGGCGAAGGCACACCAGGTCAGACAGGTCCTGGCCGCCAGCGAGAAGAAGGAGACACGATGACCACAGTCGACATCGAGGTCACCCATTACGGCTATCGCGTGCTGTGGTCACCCGAGGACGCGGAGTTCGTCGGCACGTGTGTCGAATTTCCCTCCCTGTCGTGGCTGGCCCCGACCCAGGACGATGCGCTGAGGGGAATTCGCGACGTGGTCACTGAGGTCGTCGCCGATCTCGGCTCCGACGGTGAGCCCATCCCAGAGCCGCTCGCCACCCGCACCTACTCTGGGAAGTTCAACCTCCGTGTCGGCGCACGGCTCCACCGCAAGCTCGCGATAGCAGCCGCCGAAGAGCATCTCAGCCTCAACCAATACATCGTCCGCCGTCTCAACGACGCCTCGTAGTGGCGCAGGCCTTTGGGCGCCGGCTGACACGTCCTGCAGACCGACTCGACAACGACGAAACCGCGGGCCCAGTGTCGCCGGCCCGCGGTTTCGAGGGTGGCTAGGGACGGGGTCGAACCGTCGACCTTCCGATTTTCAGTTCGAGACGGGCTGTCCCAGAACGTTTTTGGGGGTTCGTTTCGTGCTCACGGCCTCCTCGAATCGTGCGGTGACATCGGGTTCTGTGCGGTGTGCGGTTAGCAAAGTGTTAGCAGCGGGGCGGGTCTGGGCTGTCGTGCCGCCCGGGCCCGGATCCGTGCGGAGGTCACGAAATCACGGAAGTGCAGGTGTCCACAAGAGCCTTGTAGGACGCTTTCGGATGCAAGCCGGCCCGCACCCGATCACGGCCTGGCGGGCGATCCCAGGGAAGGGGAAGACCATGGAGGACAAGATGCTGTACACGCTGAGCGACGTCGCGGCCGCGTTGAGCGTGGGCCGCAGCAAGGTCTACGAACTGGTGCGCTGCGGGGCGCTGCCCTCGGTGCGGATCGGCGGCTCGCGACGGGTCCGCAGTGAGGACCTCGCGACCTACGTCGACTCCCTGGAGCGCGTGTCCGCTGCTCCGCTGGGGGGTGCCCGATGAGCAGCGCCCGCCAGGGTGGTGCGGCGCCGAAGCTGCGCAACGGGGTGATCCGGCGCGGGAACAGCTGGTCCTACGTGATCCGGGTGACCGACAGCGCCGGGATGAGCAAGCCCCGCTGGGTGGGTGGGTTCCCCACTGAGGCCGCGGCCAAACGCGCCCGGGACGAGGCGAGGATCGCCGCCGGCCGGGGTGAGTTCGTCGACCGCAGCACGCTGACCGTGGGGGAGTACCTGGACCGGTGGCTCCTGGCGCACGCCCTCGAAGTCAAGCCCCGCACCCGGGCCGGGTACGAACACCTCATCAACAGATATGTGGCGCCCCGGATCGGGCAGGTCCGGTTGCAGGCGCTGCGCCCGGCGGACCTGAGCACCCTGTACCGGCAGCTCATGGAGTCCGGTGGGCGGGGCGGTAAGCCGCTCTCGGCGCGGTCGGTTGAGTACGTGCACGCGGTGCTGCGCAAGGCGTTCGCCGATGCGGTTCGCAACGACCAGATCCTCACGACCAACCCGGCCGAGCGGGCCAAACGACCCCGCAAGGAGCAGGCTGCCGCAGTCGTCATGTGGACCGCGGACGACCTGGCCTCCTTCCTGACCACAACACAGGGTCACCGGCTGCACGGCTACTTCCGCCTCGCCGCGTACACCGGTGCCCGGCGCGGGGAGCTGATGAACCTGCGCTGGGCGGACGTTCACCTGGGCGACGGACACGGGCAGGGCGCGTTCGTACGCCTACGGGGACCGTGTCGGTCATCAACGGGGTCCGGGTCGAGGGCAGCACCAAGGGTGGGCGCGAACGCACCGTGAGCATCGACCCCGGCACCGCCGCCGTGCTGACCGGCCACCGCCAACGCCAGGACACCGAACGTGACCTCGCCGGGACGTTGTGGGTGGGCGGTGACCACGTCTTCCGGCGCGAGCTCGGCGAACCACTGTTCCCCGACACCCCCACCGCGCTGATGGCCAAGCTGCAACGCCAGCACAACACCAGTGCGGCACAGACCGGCACACCACCGTTGCCGGTGATCCGGCTGCACGACCTGCGCCACTTGCACGCCACCCTGCTCCTCAAGGCCGGCGTGCCGGTGCACGTCGTCGCCGCCAGGCTCGGGCACGCCGACCCGGCCATCACGCTGCGCGTCTATGCCCACGTCCTGGACGACCAAGCAAGCGGCGCCGCCACCACCTTCGAACGCCTCATCAACGGCACGCCCACCGACTCCTAGAGTGACAGCGTCTCGACGCGCGATCGGAAATCCGTCGCACTTCAGAGCTTGATCGCTGTGGACGAGCGCCAACCTTTGTGTCGTTGTCAAGGACGTGGTCCCGACCTTGTTCGGCTGAGTGGCTCAGGCGTCGGCTGCAGCGAGCAGCGCCGCCAAGATTCAGGACTGCGCCGAGCCGTGATCTGGTCGACGTCAGGCGTCGTGTCTCCGGTCGCCAGTTGCGTAGCGATCGTGGTTTGTCACGGGTCCCCGTCCCTTAGCATCGTCATATGACGATAACAACGTCGAACGGTGTTTCTGGTCACTATCAGCCGTCTGAGCGAGCCGCCCTGACCGCAGCGGCCTGCCTGTTCCACGGGTTCTCCGACCGGTCTCGACTGGTGATCGTGCAGCACCTCACGCTTGGCGAGCACCGTGTGGTCGACCTCACCGGGCATCTGGGCCTGGCCCAGTCGACGGTGAGCAAGCACCTGGCCTGCCTGCTGGACTGCGGGATCGTCACGGTGCGCTCGCAGGGCAGGGCGTCGGTGTACGCGCTGGCTCACCCGCAGTCCACGATGGCCCTGCTGGCTGCGGCGGAACAGCTGCTCGCCGCCACCGGCGACGCCGTCTCCCTCTGCCCGCGCTTCGGCGAGCGGGCCAGCACGTGAGCGGCGGTCACACCCACGGCCACGCTGGCGGTGCCCACCGGTGGCGCCTGCAGGTCGCCTTCGGGTTGGTGGCCGGGTTCTTCGTGGTCGAGCTCGTCGCGGGCCTGACGTCCGGCTCGCTCGCACTGCTCTCCGATGCCGGGCACATGGCCGCCGACGTCGTCGCGCTCGGCGCGGCCCTGGTCGCCACCCGGATAGCCACCCGCACGGACACCACTGGTCTGCGCACGTTCGGCTCCTACCGGGCCGAGGTCTTCGCGTCCGGCCTCGCGGTGCTGCTCATGCTCTGGGTGGCGGTGTACATCACCGTCGAGGCCATCGGCCGCATCGGCACCCCCGCGGACGTCTCGTCGGTCCCTTTGCTGGTCGTGGGCAGCATCGGCCTGGTCATCAACGTCATCGCCCTGCTGTTGTTGCGCGGCGGCGCCTCCGACTCCTTGAACGTCAAGGGCGCCTACCTCGAGGTCGTCGCGGACACGGTGGGTTCGGTGGGGGTGATCGTCGCGGGGGTGCTCGTGGCAGCCACCGGTGACGCGTGGTGGGACACTGGCATCGCGCTGGTCATCGCGGTCTTCGTCGCGGTGCGTGCCGTCATCCTGGGCCGCGAGGTCTTGGCGGTCCTTGCCCAGCACGCCCCCTCGGGCATGGCGCCCGACGACGTCAGTGCCGCGCTGGGCGCCATCGCGGGGGTCACGGATGTCCACGACCTGCACCTGTGGACGCTCACGTCGGGGATGAACGTGGCCACCGCGCACCTGATGACGGCCCCCAATGTGGACGCGCACACCGTGCTGGACCAGGCCCGGTCAGTGATGCGATCAGAGTTCGGCGTCGAGCACGCGACGCTCCAGGTCGAACCAGACACTCACACCGGATGCAAAGAGGTCAGCTGGTGACCACCTGGACCGCCATGACCGACCCGGTCCGTCGGGCAACGCTGTTGCGACGCGCTCAACTGCTCGCCTCCGCGTCCGTCGCGTACAACCTCATCGAAGGCGCCATCGCCATCACCGCCGGGAACATCGCTGGCTCGTCCGCACTGGTCGGGTTCGGCCTGGACTCCCTGGTGGAGGTTTCCTCCGGGCTGGTCATCCTGTGGCAGTTCCGTCATGCGCTTCCCGAGTCCCGAGAACGGACCGCGCAACGCCTGATCGCCGTGTCGTTCCTCGCCTTGGCTATGTATCTGACCGTGGACGCCGGGCACGCCCTGCTCACCGGCGCTCAGCCCGAGAACAGCCCCGTCGGCATCGGGCTCGCGTTGCTGTCCCTGGCCGTGATGCCGTTCCTGAGCATGTGGCAACGCCGTACCGGCCGTGAACTCGGCTCTGCATCCGTTCAAGGTGACGGCACCCAAACCCTGCTGTGCACCTATCTGTCCGCGGCCCTCCTCGTCGGGCTCCTCCTGAACGCAACGCTCGGCTGGTCCTGGGCCGACCTCGTCGCCGCCCTCGTCATTGCCGCCGTTGCCGCGAGGGAGGGCCTAGAGAACTGGCGGGGAGAGGCCGACTGCTGCGCGCCCAAGCCTTGAGCGCCGCCCACAGCGAAACTCCCGCACCCGGCGCGAAGGGTAGCTGCGCAGACGCCTGCTGAATGCAGTTACCGACATGGGGCGCAAGGTACAGCCGGAAACGCATTCTCGGTCTTCCGAGATGGCCGACTCATCCGCTTATGCCGCGAGGCGCGTCCGTCGCGCCGATGAGCGCACCTGCAGCAGCTGCAATTTCACGTTGGCCGGGCTGAGCATCGGCACCTGGTCGGATCGATCGCCAGAATGGCCGCATGTCCTCGGGCTGGCCTGTTCCGTAGGGGGGCGTGGTCGCTCTCGCCATCTGAATTGCGCGGGACTGCAGGTGGCCGGTCCAGCAGATCAAGACGTGTCAGCGGGAGGGGTCGAAACGTCGTAGGCGCAGGCTGTTGCTCACGACGAACACCGAGCTGAATGCCATGGCAGCGCCGGCGATCAGGGGGTTGAGCAGCCCGAGCGCGGCCAGGGGGAGGGCGGCGACGTTGTAGGCGAACGCCCAGAACAGGTTGCCCTTGATGGTTCCCAGAGTGGCTCGGGAAAGCCGGATGGCGTCCGGGGCGGCTCGCAGGTCCCCGCTGACCAGGGTGAGGTCGGAGGCCTCGATGGCGACGTCGGTACCGGTGCCCATGGCCAGCCCGAGGTCGGCCTGCGCCAGGGCCGCGGCGTCGTTGACGCCGTCGCCGACCATCGCCACGACCGCTCCTTCGGACTGCAGGCGCTTGACGACGTCGACCTTGTCCGCCGGGAGAACCTCGGCGATGACGTCCTGCGGGTCGATACCGACCTGGCGGGCGACCTCGCGGGCGGCGCGTTCGTTGTCGCCGGTGAGCAGCACCGGGCGCAGCCCGAGTTGCCGCAGGTCCGCGATGGCAGGTCGTGAGCTGTCCTTGACGGTGTCGGACACGACGATGACCGCGCGGATGCTGCCGTCCCAGGCGATCCAGACCGGGGTCCGGCCTTCGGTCTCGGCGACCTCGGCCAGCTGCACCAGGTCCTCGGGGGCGGTCAGCGACCACTGATCGGCGAGCCAGGAGCGGCGACCGGCCTGGGCGGCGTGCCCGTCCACGACGCCGGAGACCCCATTGCCACCGTGCCCGGTGAAATCCTCGACGGTGGCCAGGTCGATGCCGGCCTCGCTGGCGTGCTTGGCGATGGCGCGACCGATGGGGTGCTCGGAGGCGTCCTCGAGGGCACCGGCAAGGGTGAGCACCGTGGCGACGGATTCGCCCGGGGCGGGGTGGACCTGGCGGACGCCCATGTGGCCGGTGGTCACGGTGCCGGTTTTGTCGAGCACGATGGTGTCGACGCGGCGGGTGGACTCCAGGATCTGTGGGCCCTTGATGAGGATGCCGAGCTGTGCGCCGCGGCCGGTGCCGACGAGCAGGGCTGTGGGAGTGGCGAGCCCGAGCGCGCAGGGGCAGGCGATGATCAGGACGGCGACGGCCGCGGTGAAGGCCGCGGTGGCGGAGTGGCCGGTGAGCAGCCAGGCGGCCAGGGTGGCGAGCGAGAGGCCGATGACGATGGGGACGAACACGGCGGAGACACGGTCGGCGAGTCGTTGGACGTCGGCCTTGCCGTTCTGGGCGTCCTCGACGAGGCGGGCCATCTGGGCGAGCTGGGTGTCGGAGCCGACGCGGGTGGCCTGGACGACCAGGCGGCCTCCGGCGTTGACGGTGGCACCGACGACGCTGTCGCCGGCGGCGACCTCGACGGGGACGGGCTCGCCGGTGAGCATGGCGGCGTCGATGGCGGAGGTGCCGCTGATGATCGTGCCGTCGGTCGCGACCTTCTCTCCCGGTCGCACGACGAAGCGGTCGCCGACGGCCAGCTGCGAGACCGGCATCCGGATCTCGACCGGGCCTTGCGGGCTGTCCCGCAGCACGGCGACGTCCTTGGCGCCCATGTCGAGCAGGGCGCGCAACGCGGCACCGGAGGTGCGCTTGGCCGTGGCCTCGAAGTAGCGTCCGGCGATGATGAACGTCGTGACCGCGGCGGCGACCTCGAGGTAGAGGTGGGCTTCCTCGGCTCCGGAGCGGCCGGGGAAGAGGTCGAACGGCATCCGCATGCCGGTCATGCCGGCGTCGGTGAAGAACAGCGCCCACAGCGACCAGAGGTAGGCAGCGCCCACGCCGACCGAGATGAGAGTGTCCATGGTGGCCGCGCCGTGGCGCAGGTTCGCCCAGGCCGCACGATGGAACGGCAAGGCTCCCCACACGACGACGGGGGAGGCCAGGGTCAGGGAGAGCCACTGCCAGTTGTCGAACTGCAGGGCCGGCACCATGGACATCAGGAGCACCGGCACCGTGAGGACGGTCGACACGACCAGGCGCTGGCGCCACGCGGCGGCTTCTTCGTCCTTGGCGCGCTGAGCGGCATCCACCGGGGCGCTGGTGGTGTCCGTGGGGGGCGGGGCAGGCAGGGTCGCTGTGTAGCCGGTGGCCTCGACGGTGGCGACGAGGTCGGCCGGGTCCACATCGGCGGCGAAGCTGACCTTGGCCTTCTCGGTCGCGTAGTTCACCGTGGCCGTGACGCCGGGCATCTTGTTCAGCTTCTTCTCGACCCTCGCGGCGCAGGACGCGCAGGTCATGCCCCCGATGACGAGCTCGACGTCGCGGTCATGCTGCTTCGTGTCGTCCACGTGCGTGGTCATTGCTGTCCTTCCGACCCTGTTCGAGGGTCTGTGCTGCGTTGTCAGGCGGTGGCGAGGTGGTAGTCGCCGGCCTCGTCGAGGGCGGTGGCCACGTCGGTCTCGCTGACCGGGGTGTCACTGGTCACCGTGACGGTTGAGGTGCCTCCGGCGGCGAGGTCGACGGTGACGGCGCTGACGCCGGGGATCTCCTGGATCTCGCTGCTCACGGCGCTCACGCAGTGGCCGCAGGTCATGCCGGTGACGGGAAAGGTCTGGGTGTTCATCTGTTGTCTCCTTCAGGTACTGCTGGTGGGTTTCTGGCTCAGGATCGGACGAGTCGAGCGATGGCGGAGGAGGCCTCGCTCAGCTTCTCCTCGAGGTGGGCGGGGTCGTTCGCGGCGTGGACCATGCAGTGCCGCAGGTGGTCGTCCAGCAGGCCCAGGGCGACGGCTTCGAGGGCTTTGGTGGCCGCGGACACTTGGGTGAGGATGTCGATGCAGTACGTGTCGGCCTCGACCATCCGCTGCAGCCCGCGCACTTGTCCTTCGATGCGGCGCAGCCGCGTGAGGTGGCTGTCCTTGTCGTCGATGTAGCCGGGGATCGTGGCGGGGTGTGGCGCGTGCTCGGTCATGGTGCTCCTTCGCTCACCCCCGTCAACGATACCCCCGGGGGGTGTATTCCTTGGGCCGTGGTCGTCATCCGGAAACGGCGGGTAGGCGGATGCGGAACGTGGCTCCTTGCCCTGGGCCGGCACTGTGTGCGGACAGGCCACCGCCGTGGGCTTCGACCAGGGCGCGGCTGATGGTCAGGCCGATGCCGCTGCCGCTGTTGCCGGGTTGGCGCAGGCGGGCGGGGTCGGCGCGGTAGAACCGCTCGAACACGTGGGGAAGGGCTTCGGCGGTGATGCCATCACCGCTGTCGGCCACCTCCAGCTCCACCCAGTGCTGGTCCGGTCGGGTGGCGCAGAGGCGAACCGACCCACCTGGTGGGGTGTGCCGCAGCGCGTTGTCGAGCAGGTTGGCCAGGACCTGCCCCATCCGTTCGGGGTCCACGTGCACGTCCGGGACCGTGCCGCCCGCCTCGATGCTGAGCCGTACCTGAGCGGCGTCGTAGGCGTCCTGGGCGGCGGCGGCCGCCCTCAGGAGCAGCTGGGGGCTGGTGCGGACGGGGCGTGAGTCCAGCTGGCCCTCCTCGGCGCGTGAGACGGCGCTGATGTCCTCGGCCAGGCGGTGCAGCCGTTGGGTACCGCCGTGCAGCGCCGCGAGGGTTGGCTCGTCGAGGTCGCGCACGCCGTCCTCGAGCGCTTCCAGGTGCGTCTCGATCGTGGCCAGCGGGTTGCGCATCTCGTGGGCGAGGTCGGCCAGGATGCGGCGGCGGGTTCGTTCGACGTCGCCGAGGCGTTCGGCCAGCTCGTTGACGGTGTCGGCGAGCTGGTCGAACTCGGGGCCCAGGCCAGGGCTGGGCACGCGTGCCCCGAACTGTCCCTCGGCGATCCTGGCCGCGGCATGGGACACCTGGGTCGTGGAGCGCTGCACCCGGCGGGTGAAGTGGCCGGTCACCAGCAGGGCCATGAGGACCGAGGTCAGGAGCGCGACCGCGAACGAGATGAGCAGCGCAGAGCCGAACGCTTCTTCGACGTGGGCGGCCTCTGACCCGGAGTGCCCGACACCGGCCTGGGCGAGGTGGTCGTGGAAGATCCCGGGTGCGACGACGGAGGCCACTACCCACGCGGTGAGCGCGCCGGCGAACAGGACCAAGGCCTGAGCGACGAGCAGTCGGGTGGACAGCGGCGCAGTGGTGCGCCGCCTGGCCAGCCAGCTCTGCCCGCTCACTCGCCCGAGCCCATCCGGTAGCCGACACCTCGCACGGTGCGGATGAACCGTGACGCGCTGGCGTCGTCGTCGAGCTTGCGGCGCAGGTGGCCGATGTGGACGTCGACGAGGTGCTCGTCGCCGACCCAGGTCTGCCCCCAGACGGCGTCGATGAGCTGGCGCCTGGTGTAGGCCAGTCGGGGGCGCTCGGACAGCACAGCAAGGACGTCGAACTCGGTGCGGGTCAGGGCGATTGGCTCGTCGTGCAGCCAGACATCCCGCCCGGTGGGGTCGATGCTCAAGGGGCCGAACACCCTGAAGCCTGCCGTGTCCGGGGCGGGGGTGCCGATGGGTCGGGGGCGGCGGAGCATGGCCCGCAGGCGGGCAACGAGCTCGCGCGGGCTGAACGGCTTGGTGAGGTAGTCGTCCGCGCCGACCGACAGGCCGATCAGGGTGTCCACCTCGTCGGTGCGGGCCGTGAGCATCACCACGTACGCGTCAGAGAACGTCCGCAGCTGCCGACAGACCTCGAGGCCGTCCTGGCCGGGCAACCCCAGGTCGAGCACGACGATGTCGGGGTCGACCTCGCGAGCTCTGGCCACGGCATCCACACCGTCGTGGCTGAGGTGGACCTCGAAGCCCTCACGTTCGAGGTAGCTGCCGATCACCTGGGCCATCTCGACCTCGTCCTCCACAACCAGCGCCCTGGTGGCGACCCGGGCGAGGGGTTCGGCGTCGCCGGGCGCCGACCTGGGGTCGCGGTCAGTGGCGGGCATGCCGTCATCGTCGCAGCCGCGCCGCACCGTTCACTGCCCCCACAGGGTCTGGGCGCACATCTTCAGCGAACCTTCATGGAACCGCGACCGCGCAGCGGGGGCTGGCCGAGGAGGGTGGCCCCATCGACCTGACGCGAAGAGGTGAGCACCATGATGTGGGGCAACGGAATGGGATGGGGCGGATGGCTCCTGATGACGCTGACGACGGTGGCCTTCTGGGCCGTGGTCGTCTTCGGGATCGTGGCACTCTTCCGGGGTAGCGGAGGCCCGGGTCCGCGCGACGGGAGTCGTGACAGGGATGCCCGGCAGATCCTGGACGAGCGGTTCGCCCGCGGCGAGATCGACGCCGAGGAGTACCGCTCCCGACAGAGCATCCTGTCCACTCACGGATGAACCGGGCATCGAAAGAACGTCCTCGGACAGGCCGGGATCTACCCACCACGGTGCGCCTGCCACGTCAGGGGCCACCCGTGGTCAGCGCTCCCGCGCTGGCCGCAGCTTCCACCCTTCACGCACGTCCATCACGAGAATGAGGAACCCGTCATGACCCGCTTCGCCCTGAGGTTCGCCGCCACAGCCGCATCCGTCACCCTGGGCCTGGTAATGGCCTCCTCGGCATCGGCAGCACCCGCAGATGCGGCGGTGTACGGCCAGCACGTGCGCGACTGCGCCCAGTCCATGGGCTTCGACCAGAACCACAACCCGGGCATGCACCAAGGCATCTCGATGTGGGACCCCGCCCACACCTGCTGACACCAACGTGGCGAGGCCGCCGGTGATAACTCACCCGCGCTCACGGGCAGCTCGCGAAGCTCACCTGAAGCTGCGGCCCCACCGGGCGGGCGGTGACAATTCGGCGCATCCAGCCCGAGCCCCACCGCGCTCCCGTCACTCGCCTCCGGCGCCGCCGGCTCGAACGGAGTACGCGCCCGTAGCGCGGCTCGATCACAACCCGCGAACCCTGAAAGGACGTCCCCCATGAACAACCATGCCATCGACCCTGCCCACGGCGACGTGCACGCCGACCTACCCGCCACAGGAAGCAGCCTCGGGGCGCAACCGCAGCCAGGCCCTGAGAAGCACGAACGCCCGTGGCGCCACCACCTGCTGATGATGGTCATGTGCCTGCCCATGCTGGTGATCGTCGGCGCCTTGGTCATCACCGGCGTTGCCGGCGCTGGAGCAATCGGATACGCCGTGCTCTGCACCGCGATGATGGCCGCCATGATGATGCTGATGCGGGGAGATCGGCACTGAGCGCACCCCTCGGTGCCTAGGCGACTCACCGAGGGCTCCGCTGAGTTGCCGGCCGCGTCCGCAGCTCGAGCATGATCGCGCCGCCAATCTCACCCTTGCGTGCCGGCTGGCGCAGCGTCACGCGCTGCGGGCGGCGTGCCCGGGACAGCCGGCAACTCACACAGCCGGCGGGCGCATCACGAGCACTGCAGCCATCCGCTACGAGGTCGGAGACACCTCCCCGGGAATACCCCCAGGGGGTATCAGGTTGGACGGGAGAGAAGCACCTCGGGAACCAGTTGAAAGCGAAGTAGATCACCATGAGTCAGACCACGGTTCTGCACGTCGGCGGACTGCACTGGGCCACCAGTGAACACGCCATCGAGTCCATCCTGTCGCGGCGCGAAGGCGTCGAAGCGGTCGAGGCCAACGCCGCCAACCAGAGCGCCACGGTCACCTACGACCCAGACCGAACCTCCGTGGCCGAACTGGCCGAGTGGGTGCGCGAGTGCGGCTACCACTGCGCTGGCCGCTCCGTCCCCATGCACGTGTGCGAGCCAATGGACGAGGACCCAGTGCCCGAGGCTGCTCGCGCACACGCGCACCACGCCGATCAGGCGAGGCACCCGGCCGCTCACGTCGACGCCACCCACGCGGGACACACGGCTGTCACCACGGCAACGACTGCGGCTGAGCACTCACCGCACGAGATGATGGGCCACGGCGGCCACGGCGGCATGTCCATGGACGACATGGTCCGCGACATGCGCAATCGGTTCGTCGTTGCCGCACTGATGACGGTGGGGATCGCCCTGTGGTCGCCCATGGGCCGCGACATGCTCGGCTTCACGGCCCCGGCACCGTTCGGGCTGCGCGATGACGTGTTCGCGCTGCTGCTGAGCCTGCCCGTGGTGTTCTACTCGGCCTGGATCTTCTTCGACGGCGCCTACCGGGCTCTGCGCAACCGCACCCTGGACATGATGGTCCTCGTCGCGGTCGCGGTCGCTGCGGGCTGGTTGTACAGCGTCGGCATCACTCTGACCGGTGGCGGCGAGGTGTTCTACGAGGCCGCGGCGATGCTCACGGCATTCGTGCTGCTGGGCCACTGGTTCGAGATGCGTGCCCGCGGGGGCGCGAACGAGGCAGTGCGCGCCCTCATGGACCTGGCCCCGCCGATGGCCACCGTGGTTCGCGACGGTGAGCCGGTCGAGGTCCCCACCGCTGACGTCCTCGTCGGCGACCTGGTCCTCATCCGTCCCGGCGGGAAGGTCCCGGTGGACGGCACCGTCGAGGACGGCACGTCAGAGGTGGACGAGTCGATGGTGACCGGGGAGAGCCTGCCCGTCGCCAAGACGCCGGGCTCGACGGTCATCGGCGCCTCGATCAACACGACCGGGACGCTGCGGGTGCGGGCGACCAAGGTCGGCTCGGACACCGCGCTGGCGCAGATCGTCGCCCTGGTGCAGCAGGCGCAGAACTCCAAGGCCCCCGGGCAGCGACTGGCCGACCGGGCCGCGTTCTGGCTGGTCCTGGTCGCGCTCTTCGGCGGCCTGCTGACCTTCGCGGTGTGGCTGCTCTCCGGTGCCAGCGTCGAGACTGCTCTGCTGTTCGCCATCACCGTCGTGGTCATCACCTGCCCCGACGCCCTCGGGCTGGCCACCCCGACCGCGATCATGGTCGGCACCGGCCTGGGCGCCCAACGCGGCGTGCTCGTCAAGAACGCCACCGCGCTGGAGGCCTCGGCCCGCATCGACACCGTCGTCATGGACAAGACCGGCACCCTGACCAAGGGCGAGCCGGAGGTCACCGACGTCATCGTCGACGGCATCGACGAGACCGAGCTGCTCGCCCTGGTCGCCGCCCTCGAGAACGAGTCCGAACACCCCCTGGCCGCAGCCATCGTCGGCCATGCCGCGCAGCGCGAAGTCGTCCCCGAGCGCCCCACCGAGTTCCGCAACGTACCCGGCCACGGCGCCGTCGCCCTCGTGAACGGACGGCGGGTGGTCGTGGGCAACCGCAGGCTCATGGACGACGAGGGCATCGACGTGTCGGCCATGACCGCACGTCGCGACAAGCTGGCCGCCAGCGGACGCACCGCGGTCCTGGTCGCCGTCGACGGCCGGGCCGTCGCAGTCATCGGTCTGGCGGATGCCGTGCGCGACACCTCCGCGGCCGCCGTCGCGGTCCTGCACGACATGGGAGTCCAGGTCGTCATGCTCAGCGGCGACAACGAGGCCACCGCGCGACGCATCGCCGGCCAACTCGGCATCGACACCGTCCTGGCTGAGGTGCTCCCCGGTGACAAGGCCGCCGAGGTGGCCCGGCTCCAGCAGGCCGGCCGCAAGGTCGCCATGGTCGGGGATGGCGTCAACGACGCCCCGGCGCTGGCGCAGGCAGACCTCGGCATCGCCATCGGCGCCGGAACCGACGTAGCCATCGAGACAGCTGACGTAGTCCTCATGCGCTCCGACCCCCTGGACGTACCCACGGCGCTGCGCATCGGCAGGGGCACGCTGCGCAAGATGCGGGAGAACCTGTCCTGGGCGGTGGGCTACAACGCGATCGCCCTACCCATCGCGGCCGGGGTCTTCGCCAGCTGGGGTCTGGTCCTGCGCCCCGAGATGGCCGCCCTGTCCATGTCCGGGTCCAGCGTCATCGTCGCCGTCAACGCCCTCATGCTCAAACGGCTCCGGCTGCCCCGACCCGAGGCAGAGGCGACAGCTGTCAGCGACGGGCAGGCACCTTCATCGAACCTTCATGAAACCACCGGCTGACCTCTACGGTCCGCCGGACAGGATCGTCCTTTCCGCTCCAGCCCCAGTTCCAGGAGACCTCTCGTGCGTCTGACCTCTCGACTTGCCATCCCCGCCGCGTCCGCCGTCCTCCTCCTGGCGTTGAGCGCCTGCGGCTCCGGCGACGACTCCCACACCACGATGTCCGGTGCAGGCACCACCTCCTCGACCATGGCTGAGGGCACGACGACCACCGCTACCTCGGGAGACGTGGAGTTCGCGCAGATGATGATCCCGCACCACGAACAGGCCGTGGAGATGGCCGACGTTGCCCTGGCGAACGACACCGCATCGCCCGAGGTCAAAGCCCTGGCCGCCCAGATCAAGGCCGCGCAGGATCCCGAGATCCAGACCATGAAGGGGTGGCTCGCCCAGTGGGGGGCCTCGGAGAGCGCAGGCCAGATGGATCACGGCGGGATGATGAGCGACGAGGACATGAGCTCACTGATGGGCATCTCCGGCCCCGAGTTCAACCAGATGTGGCTCACGATGATGATCGAGCACCACGAGGGCGCCGTCGAGATGGCTCAGGACGTGCTTGACACCACGTCAAACCCTGAGGTGGAGCAGCTGGCGACTGCGGTCGTGCAAGGCCAGGAGAAGGAGATCACTACCATGAAGGGGATGCTCGGCTGACCATGCGTGAGCGACTCTCCCCGTCACGACCACTCAGCCTGCTCGTCGCGGTGATCTCCGTCGGGCTCGTGGCGGCGTGCTCCGCCTCACCTGCTTCGGCACCCGCCCCCGCGGCCGCCACCAGCGACGCATGGGGCGGCACGCCAAGTCCAGAACCCGTGGGCCCGTCAGCCAGCCCGGGCGCCGACGAGCTGAGGCTTCCCTCGGCGCACGTCCATGCCATCGCCCGTGACCCCGGCAGCGGCAACGTGGTTGTCGCCGCCCACGACGGGCTGTACGTCTATGACGGGGCGACGCCGAAGCGGGTCGGGCCAGTCATCGACCTCATGGGGTTCACCGTGGCCGGACCAGGCCACTACTACGCCTCCGGGCACCCCGGGACCGCGACCGACCTCCCGCAACCGGTCGGGCTCATCGAGTCACGCGATGGCGGGAACACCTGGACCGTCCTGTCCCGCGGAGGCGCTTCGGACTCCAATGCACTGACCACCGCCGGCAGCACCGTCGTCGGATTCGACGGCGTCCTGCGCAGCACTGCCGACGGCCGGACCTGGCGCGACGGGAACCTCGACGCCCAACCCCGGACGCTGGCCGGCTCACGCGACGGGGCCACGGTTCTCGCGACCACGCCAGAGGGCCTGACGCACTCCACAGATGCCGGGCTCAGCTGGCGCTGGAGCGAGCAGGCGCCCCTTCTACTGATGGTGGCCTTCGGTGACGGGACCACCGTCGCCGGTCTCACACCCGATGGACAGGTCCACACCAGCACCGACGCCGGTCAGACCTGGCGCGCTACCGAACTCCTCGCACCCGACGCGCAAGCACTGCACGCATCAGGCGAAGGAGAGCAGCTGGAGATCCTCGTCGCGAACGACCGGACAATCCTTGCCTCCACCGGCGGCCAGCCGTTCCAGTCCATGCGCTGACCCAGCGAATGAGCTGGGTGCGACAACCCCACGGCTCCGCCCCTGTCAAGCGAACCCAAAGGCCAGGGCCAGGGCTCCGGTGCGCCCTCCTGCGGCTCCGAGCCGGGGTGCATTCACCAGAATCGCCGGGACGGCTGAAAGCGTTACGTCCCACCGTTGTGTTAGCAAGCGTTAGCAACGACTGAATGTCGCTGGTCCCTAGCAAGCCTGTGACCTGCGGTTTTGTGTGGCTAGGGACGGGGTCGAACCGTCGACCTTCCGATTTTCAGTCGGATGCTCGTACCAACTGAGCTACCTAGCCGAGCCGGATCGCTCCGGCCGAGCCAGCATACCCGCCGCCTGACGAGCGATGAAATTCACCGTCCTCATGTGCCGCGTGGCAGTGGTGTCTGCCGGTTGGCACCGTATGCGGTGCCGATCGGCAGCCCTACCCGCGGCTAGCAGCGCTCACTCCTCGTCCTCGGTCACGGGGGCGAGCGTAGGAGGAGGCGGGGCGGGGTGGGCGCGCGCCCACGCGACATACGCCTCCTCGGCCACCGGGAGGGTGGGGAAGACCATGTCGTCGCCGATCAGCTTCATCACGCCGGCCTTACGCAGCGGGATGTAGAGGTCCTGGCGCAGGCGCACCAGGCCGAGCCGCACCCCTTGAGCTGCGAGATCGGCATACAGATCCCGCAGCCCGTCGCACGCGGTGACGTCGACCTCGGTCGTCGCCTCGACGTTGAAGAGGAACCAGCGCGGTGGCGCGTCCGGATAGCCGGCGAACTCCTTGTCCACCACCCGCTGGACCCGGCGGCGCAGGTCTCCGACATTGGCGAAGAAGAGCGGTGCCTCGTAGCGGTAGATGATCAGCCCGGGCAGCGTCTCGGCGCTGGGGTAGTCGGCGGTGTCGTGCATACCGGGCAGGTCCGGCACGCGGCCGAGCACGGCGTCGCGCGGGCGGGCCAGCCGCTGGGCCATCTCCAGGAGGCTGATCGCGATGGCGACCCCGATGCCGACGATCAGGCCGAGCACGATCGTGCCGACGAGAGTGACCAGCGCGAGCAGCACCTCGCGCTTGCGGAAACGCCACATCCGGCGGAATTCGCCGCCCTTGACGAGCTTGGTGGCGGCATACAGCACCACGGCGCCGAGGGCGGCCTGCGGCAGCTTCGCCATGAGCGGCCCGGCGACGAGCAGGACGGCGAGCACACAGCCGGCCGCGACGAGCGAATAGACCTGACTCTTGGCGCCGGCCGAGAGGGCGAGCGCTGTGCGCGAGCCGGAGGAGGAGACCGGGAAACCACCGAAGGCGCCGACGGCGACGTGGACGCCCCCGAGCGCCACGAGTTCGACCTGCGGGTCGACGGCGCGCTCGCTCGGGCGTTCGCCGGGGATCTCGGGGGAGGGGAAGGCGCGGGCGCCCAGCATGTTGTCGCTGTAGGCGAGCACCGCGACGCTGAGGGCAGGCAGGAGCAAGGCCTGCAGTTGGTCCATGGTGACCGCCGGCCACTGCGGCAGCGGCAGGCCGTTCGGGACCGAACCGACGACCGCAACGCCCTTGGCCTCCAGGTCCAGCAGTGCCGAGGCGATGGTGGCGCCGGCCACGGCCAGCAGGGCACCGGGCCAGCTGGGCTTGATCCAATGCAGCACGAAGATGAAGGCGGCCGTCCCCAGTGCGACATAGAGAGTCGTCAGGTGGGTCGCGCCGACCACGTCGAGAAAGGAGCGGGCCTGGGCGATGATGGACTCGCCCTCGACGCTGGTGCCGGTGAGCTTGCCCAATTGGCCGACGACCATCAGGACCGCCGCCCCGGCGAGATAGCCCACCAGCAGTGGCTGGGACAGCAGGTCCGCCATCACCCCGAGGCGGAACAGACGCGCCAGCAACAGCCACCCGCCGACCAGCAGGCTCATCGCGGCGCTGAGCGCGACGATGGCGCCCGGGTCGGGGGCCAGGCCGGCGATGGCGGTCCCGGCGAGCAGTGCGATCGTCGACTCGGGCCCCACAGACAGGATCCGTGAGCTGCCCATCAGGGCGTAGACGACGAGGGCGACGAGGGCGGTGTAAAGGCCGTAGACGGGCGGCACGCGCACGATGGCGGTATAGGCCATCACCTGAGGGATCAGGTATGCCGCGACGGCCAGCCCCGCGATCACGTCCGGTCGCAGCCACTCGCGCCGGTATTGGTGGGTGAGGAAGTGCAGGCCCGGTGTTGCGGATTTGAGGGCCAGCACCACCCAGTGCGTGGACTGGGGGTTGAGGTCGTAGTCGATGGCCGCGTGGCGCCGCAGGTCGCCCTTGGGGGTGACCACGGGGACGGGGTCACCTGCGCGGGCATACGGCACGTTCAGCTTGCGCTTCGTTCGCGCCCGCTTGACCGGGGCCGCACCGGGCTCCTGGGTGAGATCGGCGAAGGGGTGCGTGGTGCGTTCTGGATGAAGCTCCGGCACCTGCTCGGGCGGCTCGTCCATCTGCGTCTCCCCTGACGTTCACCTGGTGTTCACCTGAAGCGTACGCGCGCCCGGGGGTGGCGGGGGAGAGGCGTGGCGGGGGAAAGGCGAAGCGGGCGGCTCCCGAAGAGGAACCGCCCGCGTGTCGCATCTGACGCGACCCCGACGGGGCTCGAACCCGCGACCTCCGCCGTGACAGGGCGGCGCGCTAACCAACTGCGCTACGGGGCCTTGTGTAAGGCCTTTACTGCGTATCCCCAACGGGATTCGAACCCGTGTTGCCGCCGTGAAAGGGCGGAGTCCTGGGCCGCTAGACGATGGGGACCCGATCTCGCCGGGACCCCGATCGCATGAGCGAGCAGGGCTCGAATCCGTCGAGGACTCCGAAATCATAAGGGTCGCCGCCGCAATGTCCAAAACGAGGGGTCTCCCAACGTCGAGTGAGCGCGACACGCCCATGTTTCGCTCGGGAACCGGGCGTGTCGCGCTCACTCGACTGGGATCTGGTGTCACGCCCGGCGCCCGGCCCACTCCCGGAGCCGGTCGACGTCCCAGGTCGTGACGATCCGGTCGGGGTCGATGCCCAGGCGCGTGGCCCGCTCGGCGCCGTAGGCCTTCATGTCCAGCTGCCCGGGCGCGTGGGCGTCGGAATCGATGCTGAACAGGCAGCCGATCTCCTGCGCCAGCAGGATCAGCTCGTCCGGCGGGTCGCACCGCTCGGGCCGGGAGTTGATCTCGACGGCGACGTCGTGCTCGGCGCACGCCTCGAAGACGGCGCGGGCGTCGAAATCGCTCTGCGGGCGGGTGCCGCGAGACCCGGTGACCAGCCGCCCGGTGCAATGCCCGAGGATGTTGACCCGAGGGTTGCGCACCGCCGCGACCATCCGCCGCGTCATCGGCTCGGCGTTCATCCGCAGCTTCGAATGCACGCTCGCGACAACGAGATCCAGTTTGGCGAGCATGGCTGGGGTCTGGTCGAGGCTGCCGTCGTCGAGGATGTCGACCTCGATGCCCTTGAGCAGGGTGAAGGTGCCCGCGAGCGAGGCGGTGATGGCGTCGACGATGGCGATCTGCTTGGTCAGGCGCTCGACGGTCAGCCCGCGGGCGACCTTCAGCTGGGGGGAGTGGTCGGTCAGGACCATCCACTCGTGGCCGGTCTCGACCGCGGTGAGCACCATCTCCTCGATGGGGCTGCCGCCGTCGGACCAGTTGGAGTGTGTGTGCGCGTCGCCGGCCAGCGCGGCATACAGTGCCTCACCGCCGGGTTCGAGCAGGCTGGTGTTGTTGTCCTGCAACGATGTCAGGTATGCCGGGAGCTCGCCCTCCAGGGCCTCGCCGATGACTCCCGCGGTCGCCTTCCCGATGCCGGGCAGGTCCTGGACGGTGCCGGCGGTATGCCGCGCGGCCAGCTCCCCGTCGGGCAGCGCGCTGATCGTCGCGGCGGCCTTGCGGAAGGCCTCGATGCGATAGGAGCCGGCCCGCTGGCGCTCCATCAGGAAGGCGATGCGCCGCAGCGCGGTGACCGGATCGACGGGCGCCGTCAGCGCCGGGACGAGGGCGACCATCCGCTGATCAGTGCTTGAACTGCCGGTTGACCACGGCGTCCCAGACCAGGTCGCCCCCGATCCGGCGCGTGTGCACCATGGCTCGGGCAGCGGCCGTGACGAGATAGCGCGACTTCGGCGGGTCGGACTCGACGGCCTTGAGGATCGCTTTGGCGACCGCGTCCGGGCCGACGGACAGCAACTTGTTCGCATAGGCGCCGGAGTTGACCGACCGCACCTTGGCGACCAGATCGGCATACGGCGAATCCGAATTGGCCACGGCCGCAGAGGAATTGATCGTCTCCTCGAACTGGGTGCGGATGGGCCCGGGCTCGATCAGGGTGACGTCGATGCCGAACTCGCGCACCTCGTTGCGCAAGGCATCCGTGATGCCCTCCACCGCATACTTCGTCGCGTGGTAGTAGCCACCGATCGGGAAGGCGATCCGCCCGCCCATCGACCCGATGTTGACGATCAGGCCGCCGCCGGCCGTGCGCATTCCCGGCAGGACGAGCTGGATCATCCGGGCCAGCCCGAAGACGTTCGTCTCGAACATCCGGCGCACCGCGTCGAGGTCCGCCTCCTCGATCGGGCCGTACTCGCCATACCCGGCGTTGTTGATCAGCGTCCCGACGGCCCCGTGCGCGCGCTCGACCTCGCCGACGGCCGCCGCCATCGACTCCTCGCTCGTGACATCGAGGGCAAGCGTCTGGGCACCGGCGACGGCGAGTTCGGCGAGGGTCTCGGGGCGGCGGGCGGTGGCATAGACCGTGTAGCCGGCCTTGAGCAGCAGGTCGGCGGTGGCGCGCCCGATCCCCGTCGAGCAGCCGGTGATGAGGACGGGATTGCGGGACATCGCCATGGGGCAACTCTAGGTTGCGCGTCCGGTCAGCCCAGCAACATCTCGCGGAGCGCGGCGAGCAGTCTCTCGATGTCGTCCTCGCTCGTGTAGGGCGCCAGGCCGACCCGTATCCCGCCGGCGTCGCCGAGCCCGAGATGGCGCGAGCACTCGATCGCATAGAAGTTGCCGGCGGGAGCGTTGATCCAGCGGGCCGCCATCTCGGTGCGGAGTTGCTGGTTGTCCCAGCCGTCGATCGTGAACAGGATCGTCGGGGTGCGGCGGCCGGCGTTCGAATACACCTGCACCCCAGGCAGATCGCGCAGCGTGGGTTCGAGCAGATCCCGCAGGTGCTTCTCATGCTGGTGCATCGCGGCATACCCGGCCACCAGCCGGTCGCGGCGGGATCCGGCGTGGCCTTCGGCAAGCCCGGCGAGGAAGTCGATGGCGGCGGTCGTGCCCGCCATGAGCTCGTATGGCAGTGTCCCCAGCTCGAACCGCTCCGGCACCTCGTCCGTGGCGGGCAGCAGCTTGTCCGGGCGCAGGGTCTCGAGCAGGGCCGGGTCGGCGGCGACGACGCCGCAGTGCGGGGCGTCGACTCGCGCGTCGGGCTCGTCATCGCAGCCCACCACACCGGGCTCCCACGCTAAACGGCAGGGCACGCCGCGTCGGCGCGCCCCACACACTCGTCACGGCCCGAAATGGCACCCAACAACAAGAGCGCCAAGCGGGCTCCACGCGCCACGGCGGGATGGTCGACCTCTAGACGGCGGGGCACTGTGTGTGGGACGGTGACGAGCACCGTCCGGGCGAGTGGCCCGGGCGCACAGGAGGCCGCACGGTCATGACCTCGACCGTCACCGTGACGCGCGGATTGGCTACGCGCGACGGCGTGACGCTGCCGGTGGTCTGCGTGCTTCTGGCCTCGCTCGCTCTCGCGCTCGCGTCCGGAGCGGAGCCGGTGGTGGTGCCGGCGACCACGTGGCCGGTCCTCGTCGCCATGGTCGTGGCCGTTGTGGCCTTGGTGGCCGCGAGACGCGCTCTGGGCGGAGGCTGGTCCGATCTCCGCCGGCTCCTCACGCTCCTCACGGTGATGGTGGCCGCCTATCCGGGAGTATGGGCGCTGGCCGTTATCGTGACAGGCCAGGCGCCGAACTCGACCGCGGCATGGGCCACCGGTGTTCTCGCGGGCGTAGCGCACCTGCCGGTTGTCGGTGCCTTCTCCGTGGTCCCCTTGATCAGTGTCCGGTATCTCGGACCGGGCACCGGACGCTCGGTCCTGGCCGCGGTGTTCGTGCTCGGCGCGGCCGCGGCGGCCACGTTCGTGGTGTTCTTCGACGACTTCGATCCGCTCCGCGCGAGCGCGCTCGTTCCGTCCGCATTCGGCGAGCGCGTCGGCATGGCCCTGAACCTGTGCTATCTGGCCACAGTAGTCCTTGGACCGGGCATGGCTCTGCTCGCGACGTGGCGCAGCGCAGCTGACGTGGCCGCGGCACGGCGCCTGGCGATGGTCGCCGGCTCGTCTCTGGCCGGCACCCTGCTCGTCATGGTGTGCGGCGCCGTCGGCGGAGCGTCGATACTCGGGGCGGTGGTGCTGCTCGTGGGGATGTATGCGGCGCTCGCCGTCGTCGTGACCGGATGCGTGCGGTCGCTGGCCACACAGTTGGTCGGACCGGCGCAGACCGCAACGTCGCCGATGCCTGGGATGCTTTCGATGCCGCCAGCCGAGCGGGCCGCGCAGGACCCGTCTACCGCGGGCCCGGAGTCGACGTCCGCGAAGTCGGCCCCCAACGACGGTCCGGGCCGTGCCCCCGTCGCCACGGGCGCGGCCACTACGGCGGGCGGACTCGAGGTGCTCACCCGACGGGAGAACGAGGTCATGCAACTCCTGGCCGATGGGCTGTCGAACGCGGGCATCGCAGCCCGTCTCGTCCTGTCGGAGCGGACGGTCGACGCCCACCTGCGCTCGGTGTTCGTCAAGCTCGAGCTTCCCCAGGGACCGGAGCACAATCGGCGGGTGCAGGCGGTCAACGCCTTCCGTGCCGGTGCGACCGCAGCGCCGGCGGACGCTCCTTGGACGAGGGCCTCGGCCTGATCCAGGTCTCTTCAGGGAGTTAG
>Ga0102832_1000492_pt1 | contig 61606 bp, 50 predicted proteins | sample EBPBio282013_DNA_FD_88942 | JGI IMG/M metagenome (GOLD analysis project Ga0102832, IMG submission 88942) | Wastewater treatment Type I Accumulibacter community from EBPR Bioreactor in Madison, WI, USA - Reactor 2_5/28/2013_ DNA (Illumina Assembly) | ecosystem: Engineered > Bioreactor > EBPR >...
ATAAGCGCGAGCTCTGGTTCCTCTTGCAGGGCCCCGATCAGGAAGTGCTGCCCGCGTACATGGATCACCGCGTGTCGGTGGCCGGCCTCATCAAGAAGCACCACAACTACGGTGGCACCATCGACGTGCGGAAGTACTCCGCGAAGAAGGTCGAGTCGGCCGAGCCCGTCGTCGAGGCCGTGCCTGACGAGGCCAAGCTGCTCCTCTTCTCGCCTGGCCAGATCGAGACCATCAGCCAGCCCGGAATGGCCGTCGGCCAGAAGGGCTACGCGACCCTGCGTGGCCGCCTCGAGATGAGCGGCGAAGAGTTCTACCTGGTCGTCACCAACCACGGCACCCGCCAGCAGGTGGCCTTCACGATCGAGGGCAAGGCGCAGAAGGGCCTCAAGAAGTACGTCGGCGAGATCATGGTGGCCACGGGCGTCATCGAGAAGATGACGGGCTGGGGCGGCACCATTCAGGCCGAGGTCTGTGAGCCCCGCGCTCCCGAGTACCCGCCCGTGTCGCGTGACACGATCGAGATCGCGACGGTCGAAGGCGCCTCGAGCAACCCCAAGACGGCCACCGTGAAGGTGAACCACGGCCTCGTCGTGAAGCTGCCCGAGAAGCAGGGCTATGTCTGGGCCATCGAGCCCTCGACCGCCAAGCGCCTCTCGCTGCGTGAGGTGAACCTCGACCCCCATGGCCCCGTGCGTGAGTTCTTCTTCACGCCGCGCAACCCCGGCCTGCTCGACGTCGACTTCTTCCTCGCGAAGACGCACAACCCCATGCAGGTCTCGAAGCAGTTCCGCCTCACGGTCGACGTGAAGCCCCTCGAGGTCGTGCTGCCCTGAGTTTCAAAACCTGCGCACCCCGGCGCGATGCCGGGTCTACCGCGCGAAGCTGAACCCCCTCTGGAGGAATGCCGTGAAGCGACTGTGCGTGGCAGTGCTGGTGACGATGAGCTCGATGGCGTTGGCGCAGGAGATCGGCACGGAGATCACTCCGGTGACGCCGGGCTCGGGCACCACCAAGCCCGCCAACCAGCCCAACGACAACCCGTACGCCAACAACCCGCCTTCCAACACGGGCGACAAGCAGGCCGAGGTGAAGCCTGCCGCCAAGCCGGTCTCGGCTGACGGCATTCTTTCGGCGCAGAAGGGCGCCTTTGGCGTTCGCGCGACGTTCGGCGGCCAGGGCATCGGCCTCGCGGGTCGCGGCACCGCCGCGGCGCCGGTCGACACGGGCTCGCTCGGCTTCTCGTACTGGGGCAGCGATCAGTTCACGCTGCTGTTCGACGTCGGCGTCGGTCTCGGAATCTCTGGCGGCGGCGTGCTCTTCGGCTTCGGCGCGACGATCGGCATGGACTACCACTTCCGCAGCTCGACCGACGCACTGCGGCCGCTCATCAACGTGCAGGTCGGCATTGGCAGCGGCATCGCGGCCGACATCGGCAACGCGCTTCAGCTGACCGCACAGTTCGCGGGTGGTGCCGAGTACTTCTTCAGCCCCAGCTTCTCGGTCTCGGGCCGCATCGGCCTGGGTCTGCGTCTTCCCTTCTCGTCGGGCAGCATGACGCTCACCACGTTCACGCCCGCCGCGATTCCGCCCGAGATCAAGAAGCGCGCGAAGCGACTGGCGAGAAGGGTGCGCGCGAACGTCATTGGACCCTGGCCGCCATTTCTCGTGCTACGCGCACCCCCTCCGATATGCCGCGGTCTTCGGGGTAGTAGGACGACGTGTCGGCGATTTGCAGGCCGCGAATCTCGCTCTCGATCGGCGGCAGCATGTCGCGGAAGCCCGGCGGGCAGATTGGTTGCGCATATTTAAGACGGCCCAGGGCGGAGGTGATGCGGTCGCTGTCCTGCAGGTTGGGATTGATCCGCTTGAGGTAGCCGAACGACTCCGCGATCAGGGCGTCATCGCTCCACGCGAATTTCGGATGCGTGATCGGCATATAGTAGGGCACGTAGACGACGGTGTCGCCAACGGGGCGGAGATTCGAGAACTCGACAATCCCGGGGATCTCAATGGCTGGATCGTTGATGTTCAACCAGAAATTTTTGGTCACGGAGTGTTTGAGTTTATGCACGACGCAGACCACACCGATGTTCTCCAGGCGCGCGTAGGCGTCTTTCACCGGCGCGGGCAGGCCCGGAATCAGTTTCGGGACCAGCGGCAACGGCATGGTCGAGATTATGTGAGTGAAATCGTGACGCACGCCGCCGGCGGTCAATCCTGTCACCATCCCATTTTCGATATGCACTTCGCTGACCGGCGCGCCCAGATGAATGCGCCCGTTCATTGCTTCGATTCGTTCGACCAGGCGCTTCACCAGCGTCTCGGAGCCACCTTCGATATAACCGAGCTCTTCCTGGAAAAGGTTACGCCGCGACGTGCCGACACGCTTGAGGCGCGTCCACATCCAGGCGGCGGAGATCTTGTCGGCGTACTCAAAGAACTTTAGGGCGAACAACTTGTCCCACAGCACGTCCCAACCGCGCTGTCCGCACCAGTCCTTGAGCCATTTGTCGGCTGTGATTTTGTCGAGCTTCGACCAATCGCTGCGCTTGGTGGACAGAAAGGCCATCAGGCCGTAGCGGATCTTTGAGATGAGTCCGAGATGCGGGAACGTCAGCAGCGAGATCGGATCGCCCCATGGATAAAGGCGGCCATTATAGAAGTAGCCCATCGCCGTGGGCCGCCAGCGCATGGCCTCTTTAAGTCCAATTTCATTGAGCAAATCAAAGGTCGGTTGATCGGCCTTGCAGACAAAATGGTAGAACCGCTCGATGCTGAGGCCGCCGAGATCGAAGTGCGCGGCCATGCCGCCCGCGACTTTGTCCGCTTCGAAGACGTCAACCTGGTGGCCGGCTTTCGCGAGATGGTAAGCGGCCGCGAGACCCATGGCGCCGGCGCCGATGACTGCGACCTTGACCATCAGAACTCCAAGACCACGTCGGCGTAACGGCCTTTGAACGTTTCACGCACGGCGTCCGGGAACGGCGTGGCCGGCACGTTGAAAATATCCCACCAGGGAATCAGCTCAAATTCTTCGGGAATCACCAGCGCTTCAAGTTGTTTGGTCGTGAAGGGCGGGTCCTTATCGAACAGCGCGTAAACCTTCAGCAGCACCCAGAACATGGAATAAGGAATGCGCACGATCATGGCGCCGGCCCCGGCTTCGCGTTTCACGGTGCGAATGATGTCGATGTAGTCGACGCGGTCACGGCCTGTGATGTTGTACGTGCCTGTGGCGCGCTGTTCCAAGCAGGCACGGATGATGCGGCAGAAATCCAGGACGAACAGAGGCTGGCGCAGATATCGCCCGGATCCAGGGATTGGAAACACCGGCACACGCCGCATAAACCGTGAAAGCCAACCCAGATGCTTGCGGTCGAACCAGCCGAACATCAGCGTCGGGCGCAGCACGACATGACGGATGCCGCTTTCGGCGATCACCTTCTCCTGGGCCTTCTTGCTTTCGGTGTACCAGTCGACGGCCTGGGAATTGATCACGGACGAACTGATGTGAACGATATAGGGCACATCGTATTTCTTGCAGGCGGCGATGGCCTGAACGGTGGACTCGACGTTGTTGCGCGTGAACGCGCTCTCGTCCTCGCCGCCGATCTGGGCCTGCAGCATCACAACGGAATTGGCGCCGGCAAATGAGTCCTGCCATGAGCCGGACGCGGCCATGTCTGCTTCGATAACGGTAAGCTCGGGATGCAGTTTGCGTAGCACAGCGACGTTTGGCGCGTGTTTGTCCACGATGACGAGGTTGGTGAACCCTTCGTCTTTCAATTGAACGACGAGATTCTGGCCGACAAGGCCGGCGCCGCCGAGGAGGACGATTTTATCGGTCTTATTCAGGCTCATTGCGGATGATCTAGAGACGGGTACGCCGAAAAATGGCGTCGGGGACCGATCTGATGATCAGCATGATCCAGCGCCAGAACCACGGCGTATATAGTATCGCCGCGGCGCCTTCCATGGCGGCTTTGATGTCCGCCGCGACCTTTGCGGGCGTTGCCCACAAGGGCCCCCCCTTGGCGAGACCCGCAGTCATCGGCGTGTCGACGAAACCTGGCTTCACCAATGTGACATTGACCCCATGACGGCTCATGCGGTGGCGCAGGCCTTGCACGAAAGCGCCCAGCCCTGCCTTGGCGCTGCCATAGACGTAATTGCTTTGGCGGCCGCGGTCGCCCGCGACCGAGCCAATCACAGCAATCGAGCCCGCGCGTTGCAACTCCATGACATTGGCGATGTGCGTGAGCAACGAGGCGGCGCTGAGGAAATTGATCCCGATTTCCCGCACCATCATCTCGGCGCTGGTCTCCGCGGCGCGCTGATGGGTCAATGTCCCATGCGCGATCAGCACGCGGTCCAGCGTTCCGAGGGCGCTTTGTGCGCGGGCGACCAGGTTGGCGTGGAGTGAGAGGTCGCCGAGATCGGCGCCAGCGGTCTCGACGTGGGCCGCGCCGCGCGCGCGCAAGTCGGCGGCGATGGTCGCGAGCCGCTCTTCGTTGCGCGCCACCAAAAAGAAGCGCGCGCCTTTTTTTGCGTAAAGCCGTGCGACGGCCTGAGCAATGGCGGACGTCGCGCCGAAGATGACCACGTTCATGCCGCGGCCCCTGCGCTTACGCGGCGCCAGAAGCTGGACGAGAACCCGGGATCGATAAGACGCGCGAAATCCGTCCACTGCGGATAACCGGCCTGAAAGTCGGCGGCGGAGACCCGACCATCCTTGGCGGCGTAGATGCGGCCACCGGCCGCGCGGGTGATGGCGTCGAGGCGGGACAGCAGGGCAAGTGTCGGTGCGCCGTCATTGGCGAAGTCGAGGGCGAGGGTCGTTCCAGGCATGGGGAAGGACATCAATCCGGGCGAGGGTTTATCACCGAAGGTCTTTAGCACCGCCAGGAAAGATCCGACACCGGCTTGCGAGATCTCGGTGAGCAGTGCGCGGGTCGCTTCGCGCTCGGTCGCCGCAGGAACGACACATTGGTACTGATAAAAGCCCCGGTTGCCATAAAGGCGGTTGAACTGGCCGATAGCGTCGAGTGGGTAGAAGGCCCCGTCAAAGGGCACCACTTTGCGTGTGGGTTTGCGCGAGGCACGGCGGATATAAAGCGCGTTGAAGACCGCCAAGGTGACCTTGTTCAATGCGATGTTCGGCAAATTGACCGGAAGCGCGAGGCGCGGGTCCTGAAGCGGTGGCGCGGGACGGGTTGCGGCGACATGGCGTGAACGCGAGAAGATGCCGCGCCCCATGGACCTTCCCCGCGCCAGGCAGTCGATCCAGGCGACGGTATATTCCCAGTCTCCGAGCGACTCATTGGTCAAGGCGTAGAAATCGTCCAACGTGTCATAGCGGATATCTTCGTTTTCGACCCAAGGGCCGGGCACGGCCTTCAATGCGATGCGCGCCGATAGGATCAGTCCCGTCAGCCCCATGCCGCCGAGGGTGGCGCGAAAGAGCGCGGCATTTTCATCGGGTGAGCACGTCAGTACCATTCCGTCGGAGCGCATGAGACGCAGCGATAGGATGTGATTGCCGAAGCAGCCGGCGCCGTGGTGGTTCTTGCCATGTACGTCGTTGGCGATAGCACCGCCGAGGGTGACGAACTTCGTGCCCGGTGTGACCGGCGGGAACCACGTTCCGCCGTGTTGCGCGCATAGCTCCAGGACGTCCTTCAACGTAATGCCCGCTTCGGCATCGAGCACGCCGGCGGTCGCATCGAAACTACGGACGTGATCCAGCGCGCGCATGTCGATCAGGACATTGTCCGCGTTAAGGCCGCTGTCGCCGTAGGAGCGGCCAAGCCCGCGCGCCAGGACGGGGCGCGGGCCGCATTCCTTGAGAATAGCGGGCAATTCGTCGGCGAAGGCCGGCTGCGCCATATGATGCGTAAAGTGGTGGGCGCGGCCCCAGCTCAGCGCATCCTTGCGTTGATGCAGGGCGCCCATCAGAGATTTGCAAGCAGGCCGAGGATCGCGCACAGCGCGCCAAGGGCAAGCGAGACGCGGTCCTTCAAGGCGAAGACCACCACATCATCATGCATCTCGCCGCGACCCGCGAATAACCATGCTCGCCCCAACCAATAAGCGAGGACGGCGCACACCATCCACAACAGCTCCGGGCGGTTGTATGCGCTCACGGGCGATAAGGGATCGATCAGGAACAGGAAGAAGACCAGGATCGAACAGAAGCCGCTGGCGATGCCGAGCGCCATCAAGGTCGCGGCGTCGGCCGCGTGGTAGCCGCGTCCTGTCAGGTGGCTGCGGCCTTCGGCGGCCATCACGCGGCATTCGCTGTAGCGCTTCACCGTCGCCAGGCTAAAGAAGAAGAACATGGAGAACACGAGCAGCCACGGCGAAATGGAAGTTTCGGAGGCCGCGATGCCCGCGAGGATGCGCACGGTGAAAAGGAAACCGAGCGCCAGAAGGTCGAGGATCGGCGTGCGCTTAAGTGCATAAGAATAGGTGAGGGTCACGCCCAGATAGACGAGCGCGACAGCGGTGAACGTCCATGGCAGTTGGGAGAGAAGAGCGGCGACGACAAGCGCCATCGCCGGCAGCGCCCTGAACGCGGAACGCAGCGGTAATGTCCCCGAGGCGAGCGGACGTTTCGACTTTGAGCGGTGCATGCGGTCCGCGCGCAAGTCCACAAGGTCGTTGAAAAGATAAGAAGCGGATGCGAGTAGGCTGAAGGTGAAAAAGCCGAGGGTCACCCGGCCGATCAGGCTCAGGTTCAAGAAATCGCCCGACAGCAGCAGCGGCACAAACAACAGCGCATTCTTGGCCCATTGCTGTACCCGGAACGCGCGCGCCCAGGTGGCTGCGGTGACCTTCGGCGTCGCGAAAGCGCCCACGACGGTGACCGCGGGCGAGAGGTGGTCCCGCAAGTTGCAGCCGCGGCCCGCCAGCACGGCCGAGCGGCAATACTCCCAGATCACGATGTCGCGCTGCTCATCGCCGACATAGGTGAAGTTCGCGCCGAAGCGCGCCTTCAGCGCGTCGAGTTTACGGCCGCCCGCGAGGTTGGCCGTACCGTCGCTGCCCTGCACGATATCGAACAGGTCGCCAAACCGCTCGGCGACACGGCGCACGATGCCATCATCGGATGCAGAGACGAGCGCCAGCGTGCGTCCACGCGCTTTTTCGGCTCGCAGCCACTCCAGAAGCTCCTCGTTGACGGGCAAGGTATCCACATCGAGGTCAACGCGCCGCGTGAATTCGCGCTTCAAATAGGCTTTGCCGCGCAGGAGCCAGAAGGGGATGAGCGCGAGGATCCAAGGTGTCGAGAACAACAGCAGCGCGAATTTTTCGTACAGGAGATCGGTGCGCAGTAGCGTCCCATCGAGGTCCACAACCAGCGGCACCTGAACGTCGTCGATCGCCGGCCGGGCATTCTCGTTCATCGAACCTGTCTCGCGAACGTCCATAAGTCCTTGGGTCTCTGCAATTTTACGGCACCGCTGGCGCCGCGTCAGCGGAATTCTCAACGCGGCTTCTATACCGGCGCCAAGCAGCGAGCGCAAAGCCCGTGAGAAGGAGAAGGGCGGCGCCCGCCGCGCCGAAGGCCGCCGCGGCGAAACCAGGCGGTTCGTAGCGAAAGGCGACCTCGGCCGATCCCGCCGGAAGCTCAATGGTCTGGAACGTATGATCGGCAAGTCCGATCGGCGTGTCGTTGCCGTTTACCGTTGCGGTCCATCCCGTCATGTGGACATTCAAGCGAACGAGCTGCGAGGCGCGCCGGCAGGACGTTTGCATTTTATCGTAAGAACGTAAGGTCACGTCGCAGTCCGGCGCCGAGGCATAGGGCCGGACGTTCTCAAGTTCAAAGATCGACATGGACCGGCTGACATGGACTGGTTTTGGCCGGCCGGCGGGGACAAAGGCCAACTCGATGCCGTAGCCATCGGTGAGCGGCGAGGGGCTTTCCAAGGCACGCTGCAGCGGCGCATCGCCGCCCCGTGGATAGGTCCAGAGGACTCCGGCAGTCTTGCCTTCCTTCCGGAATTCAACGGTATAAGCGCCCCCGGCCTCCAGTGTGAGCGGCCGATCCAATGGGATGAGGGCAAGTTGACCGTCCTCGATATTCGCGAAGTCCGCTGTGCCCTCCGCGCATGTGTCGCCGGAACACAACCGCGCGGCTAGAAGGCCGGTCGTTGTATTGCGGAAATTGCTGGTGCGTACCGTGAGTGCTTCCACCTGTGTCGTTGTGGTGGTGTGCCGGCTTGCGATCCTCAGAACGCCGCCTTGCGGAAGAATGATCGGCTTCTCATCGCGCCAGATCACCTCGCCCGCCGGTTCGGCATAAAAGTTCGGAGCCGCCATCACATATTTTACACCCGCCTGTGCGTAGGCCGGCAAACGCTGACGCAGAAGCCGTCGGCGGTCGCTGAGTTCTTTGCCCGCGAGTGCTGGAGATTCCGGTAAGAAAATATTGCTGGCATACTCGTCGATATGCCTGCGCACATATTCAATTGTGCGCAGCGGTGAGGGCAGGTCATCAAAGTTGATGAGGCCCACGCCAAACGCCGCGCCGAAGTTTGCGCCCAGACCGAAGCTGTCGGTCTTGGCGACACGTTGATAGCCCGTGTTGGCCTGAAGGAACGCAAGTGCTTTCCAATCGATATCGCCGTCACGCGGATAGGCAAAGAAAGGCACTATAAAAAGAGCGCCGGCTTCAAGAACGGCGACGGCAATTGCGACCCGCCGCAAACGCGGCGCATGCAGCGCCGTTACGATACAGATCGTAACCAGCGTCCCCACCGCAATGCTCAAGATCACGGAGAGGGGGACGCTCTGCCAGGCGCGCGGGAGCATTTCGGCCGCGGGCGTGACGGTGGCGGCGATCACCACCATCAAAATCGCGATGGCGCCGTGCACGCACCGGCGCCGCTCTGCGGTCGTCATGTGCGGCAATCGGTCGATCATCAACGCCGCGAGGAAGATGACACAAAACAGCCAGCTTGGGTTCAGATAGCGGCCCGGCACCGCGAGTTTCATGAGCGGAAGCGACATGAACGCCGGATAGATCCCGGGCCACCCATGACTTGCGCCTAGCGCGATCAGCAGCCACGCGCAGAGCAGAAGTTTCACGGTGCGGTATCCGGGTGCGAACAGCGACGCGGCGGCGAGGACCACCGGTGCGACGGCGATATAGCCACCAGAGCTGATGGATAGGCCGCCGATGCGCGCATCGGCGGCGGCAATGAAGTTGCCGTAAAAGTAGGGCAGAAGATAAAGGATCGCGGTCTCCTTCTCCTGCGCCATCCCGACGAATTCCTCGCCGTGTCCGCCGATGCTGGCTTCCGGAAGGTAGGTGACGAAGGCCACGAGGATCGGCGCGCTCAACGCAAGCGCGAGCCCCGCGGCGATGGAAAGATCCAGAAAGACGGCAACGGCTTCGCGGTGTGTAAGTCCGGTCAGGCGAAAAAGAGCCCACGCGATGACGAACAAGCCATAAAGATAAGCGGTCTCGGGAAAGCCGGCATAGAGCGCGAGGGCGCCCATGGCCCCGGTGACGCAAATGGCCGTGAATCTCTCGCCGTAGCCGCGTCCACGCGCCACCAAATCGCGCGAGGATTCTACGCCGAACAGCAGCCACGGCAGGAAGGCGACAGGATTGAACGCGGCGTTGCGCAGGGTCGCGAAGACGCCGTTGAACTCGTACAGGATGGCTCCGGCAATGGCCGCTGTCGTGCCGAGACCGAAGCGGCGGAAGAAGAGATACGCGCCGGCGCCGCCGAGCCACTGCAAGAAGATGTGTTCAAGCGCTTGCCCGCTCGGTAGCAGCAGGAGGAGCGTGGGCGGGAAAAGCGCGGCCGACTGCATTTCACCTAGCAGTGGAGCGCCAAAGCCCTGAAAGTGATTCCAAAGCGGAAGGTGACCGGCGATCGCATCTTGGGCGGCGCGTAGTCCAAGCGCAAAGGATGTGATGGCGATGTTCGGATCGATCGTGGGGGCGCCCCCCAGTATCTTGAGTCCGACACCAACACCCAAGCCGCTGTGCGTATAAGTCGGGTCGATCAAGAAGGGGCCGAACAGAACGAACAGCACCAGCACAAAGGGCCCCGCCGACACGGCAAGGAGCGGTGACCAATTCCGAAGGCGTGCGGTTGGATCGCGAAAGGTCATGTAATGAAAACGCGGGCACGGTGGGCTATGTAGCTTATGGGCGTGCAAGGCCGTTCACAACACCGGCATGAACCATGCTATTGATACGGCGGCCGAAATTCAAAGCGTTCCATGAATCCCCTTCCCATTCGCCACGGCACCTCGCTGCCCCCATGGCTCGATCGCATCGCGCGCCTGATCGAACGTGTACCCGCCGCCGCTCTTTCGGTGATTCCCATCGCCTTTTTCGTGCTGATGGTCATTGGGTTGGTGCGTTGGTATAGCCCGGTACCCTTCTGGGACATGTGGGATGCCTATCTGGCCGGTTATATCGCCTATCTTGACGGCGATTGGCGGTGGCTTTTTGCGCAAACCAATGAACATCGCATCTGGTTCTCGAACGTCCTGTTTTTTCTGGATCTACGCTTTCTCAACGGCCGCTCCCTTCTCCTCATTCCCGCCAATGTAGCGCTTGTTCTGGCCCTGTGGCTGACGCTCGGACTTATTTCGCGGGCTCTACTAAAGGATACGCCGCGCCTCTGGCCTGTCGTATCCCTGGCGCTCGGCCCCTTATGCCTATCGTGGCTTCAGGAGCAGAATCTCAGTTGGGGGTTCCAGAGCCAATTCTTCGTTGCCTATCTCTTTCCACTCGTGGCCTTCGCGTGTCTCGGACTGTCGGACAGATCGCCGCATGGCCGAGCATGGTTTGTGGCGTCGCTGTTGTTTGGCCTCTTGTCGCTCGGCACCATGGCGAACGGCATCGCCGTACTTCCGCTTCTTGTGTTCATGAATCTTGCGATGCCGCGCGTCTCGTGGCGCCGCACGTTCATCATCGTCGTGGTAGCTGTTCTTTCTATAGCGGCATGGTTCCAGGGCTACTTCACCGTAGCGCGCGACCACGCGAGCCTGACTCAAGCCGCCACTTTTGTTTTGACGTTCTTCGGACTGCCCGTCGGCGAGATGCTCGGCAGTGAAAAGGCCAGTTATGTGGCTGGAACGTTTTTTATAGTCTCAACGGGGGGCTTCACGCTGTTCTGGCTGCGAACCCGCACGATTGAATCTCCTTTGGTTCTTTCTCTCGTCGCGTTCCTGATCTACGTCGGCCTGAGCTGTGCCGTGATTGCTCTCGGTCGCGCCGCGATTCAACCTAATGCCGCGTTGGTCTCACGCTATGCGACGCCATCACTGATGGCATGGTGCGCCCTTGCGATCCTCTTCGCATACCTTTTCCGTCACCAACGAAATGTCCGGTCGGTCACGATCGTTCTCGGGATTTTAGCGGCCGCGGGACTCTGGTCGGCACAACGGCAGGTATTCAGGGATACGGGGCCGGAACTCGTGCATCAGAGGATGGTGGGCGCTCTGGCGCTAAAGATGCGCGTCGCCGATCGCCGCGCTATCGGCGCCATTTATCCGACGGACACCGACGAGGCCTTTAATCATGTGCGCACGGTCGCGGACATGGCGGAGGTGAAAAAGTTATCGGTTATGGCGGATCCTGATCTTACTTTTGCCGTGGGGCAGATTGGCAAACCGGCGGGTCAGGGTTTCCATGAATGTGCAGGCGCGCTTGACCAAAGCGAGGACATCGACGGCGAGCCCAATTACGTGCGGGTCTCGGGATGGGTTTTTGATGAAAAGGCGCGCCGTGTTCCGGCCTACGCTTATATTGGCGTAAATGGCGTCATCGAAGGATTGGCGGCGGCAGGTGGTGTCCGTCGCGATGTGGCGGGCGTGCGCGGCGAGCCCGCGGTCAGGAGCGGCTTTACGGGTTTCTTGCGCGGCGTCATCGCAGAAAATGCCAGCACGCTTTACTGCGCTGACGAGCCCTAACGATATAACGCCAGAAGTTTGTTTGCGCGCGTAAGCGCATGGGAGACTTTGTGGATCACCATGTGATCGAACATCGCCGCAAGATCGGGATGACTTTCACGCAAGCGTTTCAGATCCTCCCGCCGCAGCACGTAAACGGTTGAGTCGACGTCCGCGACGATGGCTGCTGTGCGTGCCTCGCCCGTATAAAAAGCGAGTTCGCCGACCACCGATCCCGCATCCAGTTTCGCCAACCTTAAGACCCGCTTGTCGGTTGTGACTTTCACGACCTCAAGGCCGCCGCTTTCGAGGAAGTACACTTCGTTCGACATGTCGCCGTCGGCGCACAGGGCCTCGCCGCGGGTGATACGGCGTTGCTCGCAATAGCCAAGAAATGTCGCGCGCGCGCTGGCATCTGCCAGGAACTGTAGCGCGGTCGCGCGTCCCGGTGTTCCGCCGCGTCGCGCGATCAAATGGTCCTCGGCGGTTTCGATGGCGCGGTCAAGGGCGTCGAAATAGTGAATGCGCTGCGCCGCCGACGTCAGGGTGATGGCGCGTACGGCCCGTTCGGTCGGCTCGCTATAGACGAGGTAGAACGTGGTCCCTTTGTCCTGATGACGCCGGAGCATGCGCTGAAAGACGCCGACCGCTGAGCTATCTATACCGCTGACGCTGGAAAAATCGATTACGATCGCTTCGATATCCGGCGCCATGGCGCGAAATACCTTGTCGATCTTACTGGCTGATCCGAAGAACACATAACCGCGCAGGCGGTAAAGCAGTGTTTTCTCGCCGTGTTTGCGTAAGAGGTTTGTGCCGGCTTCGGATCGCGCGACGGAGCTGGTGAAGAGCGCGAGGTTGGTCGAAACGCTGGCAATGGGCAACCGGCTGTATGTGACGATGAACACGGCGCAGGAAAGAAGCACCCCCGCCAGGAAGCCGACCATGAAGCCGAAGTTCGCGACAAGCAGAAGAATGGACACGATCTGCGCGATTTCGAGGCGCGAGGCGCTGCGACAGGGATCCCACAGCCACTGCCTGAGCATTCCGATCCCGAGGAAGAGCACGAGGCCGCCGAGGGCGGGCTTCGGCACATAAGAAATCATGTTCCCGGCGCCCAACAGCGTGGCGAGACAGAGTGCGCCCGCGATCAGCCCACCGAGCCGGTCGCCGCCGGCGCGGTGGTTCAGAAGCGAACGGCCGATCGAAAGGATGGGCGAGAACCCGCCCACCATCGCTGAAAGGCCCGCTGCGGCGGCCTGTTGCTTCAGGATCTTGTTGAGGTCGAATTCCCTCTGATAGCTCAGCTCCAGGCTCGCGATCGATAGAAGTGTCGTCACAAGGCCGACAAAGGCGACGATCAGCATCTGCGCCAGATTGTCGAACAGGAATCCCGTATCCGACAAATCTAGTGTCAGCTCCCAAGGCGGCGTCCATGGTAATGCCGCCATGTTCTGGAACAGCCATGTATGCGCCGCGCAATATTCCGGCGGGCAAAAATCGCTTTGGAGGGCAAAATTCACGATCGCCGTCGCGCCCACCATGACGGCTGGGATGAGGACGGAACTGGCAACCCGTGGGGCCAGAACGAAAAGGATGAGCGCGATGGCGATGCCGAAAGCGAGCTCGGGTCGCCATGGATTGGCCAGGAACCTGCTCAAACCCGCGAAGCTCAATGGAATCCCAGCGATGATGTTGAGCGCGCCGCTTGCGATCAACCACCCTGTCGCCGCCAGAAAGCCGGCCATAACCGCGAACGGGATATAACGCACCAGTTGTGCGAGGTTGGCGCGGGCGACGAAAAAGAACGTCAGCGCCAGGAAGACGCCAGTCAACGCAACCGCCGCAAGCGCGAGCTGAAGCGCGAGGGGACCGGACGGGCCACCAGGCAGCTGCATTGAGCCGAGGACGGCTAAAATGCTGGCAAGCACCGTGATGGTGTTTGAATCCGGACCGACGATGAACGACCGGCCTTCGGACAAAACACCGACCACCGCGCCGATCACGGCGGTGATCAATGTGATGGTGATGGCGTACGCGACTAAGCTCGAAAGCGGCCCGGCAAACAACAGGGCGCCGTAAGAGAGCGAATAGATAATCGCCGAGAGTCCGGTAATGACGCCGGCCGATCCTTGGCGTATCAGGGCGGCGGCCGACATTTCAGGCGGCCGCGGGCGCCGCTTCCGCGCCGATGAAAAAGTTAAGCGCGGCGTCGACGAGCGCATCGTTGGAATCGACGAATTTCATCGGGTTGGCGCGATATTGACGTTCCATGCCGAACGGAATTTCCGTGCAGCCCAGCACCACAATCTCCGCGCCGCGATCCCATAGGCGCTGTGTGGCTTCATCATATAAAGGTTCGGCCTCGGCCCATTTGCACGCTTTGTTCATCGCGATGGCTGGCGAGATCAATGTCTCGAACTCATGATCGGTCGGCGTCACGACCTCGTAACCGATGGCGGTCAATGTATCGTGATAGATGCCCATGCGGTGCGTGCCGAGGGTCGAAAGCACGCCGACACGCGCCGCATTGGGATTCTTTCGGTGAATCTGTGCGGCGCTGGCTTTGACGATGTGAAGCAGGGGCGCCGGCGAGGCGGCCTGCATTTCGTCGTACCAGCAATGCGCGCTATTACATGGGATGCAAATCGCACGCGCGCCTTGGGCGGCGAGGAAGCGGATGCCTGCCAGAAGATGGGGAAGCGGCGAGGGCCCTTGACCGATCACGCTCGCGGTACGGTCCGGTGTCGTGCAGTCGCCGTAAAGAAGGACGGGAATATGTTTCTGATCGACGTCGGCCGGCGTCTTTTTCACCAGTTTCCGCAGAAAATCGGCCGTCGCCAGCGGCCCCATCCCGCCTAGGACGCCCAGAAAGCTCGTCTCCATCGTACGCCCCCATATCTCGTTCGGACCATACGCGAACGCGCGGACGAACGCATCTTTTCCGTTACATTGCATTCGGATGTCGGCCTGTCGCCCGCTATACTTGCCCGCAGGGAAGGCGAGGGGGAAATGCAGGCGGTTTTTGCACCAGCCGATACACGGGTATCGGGCTGGATGTCGCGGGTTTGGGCGGCGATGGGGCGGCCAGCCGTTCTCTGCGTCATTCCCGTTGTCTATTTTGTCCTCCTCCTTGTTGGCGTGGTGCGCGCGTACACGCCGGTCCCAACCCACGATATGTGGGAAGGCGCGTTGCTTTCGTACCTCCGCGCGTTGGAGAACGGCTTTCTTTGGGAGACCCTCTCCTTTTGGAACGAACATCGTATCGTTCTTTCCAAGCTCCTTTTCTGGATCGACTTCGAATATTTCGATGCGCGATTTGCCTTCTTGATCGCGGCGAATGTCGTCCTCCTGCTTTCGATCTGGATCGCATTGTGCGCCCTTGGTCGGCGTCTTATCGCCAGGCGCGGCGACTGGCTCGCCGTGTGCGCCGGTCTGTCGGCGATATCGCTCTCGTGGTTGCAGCGCGAGAATCTTGACTCGCCCTTTCAGAGCCAGTTTCTGCTCGCCTATCTCGTACCGCTGCTCGCCTTCTGTGCGCTGGCGCGCGCGATGCGCGACGCCGGGGGATGGCGCTGGTTTGCCGCTGCGCTTGTCCTCGGCGCGGCGTCGCTCGGCACAATGGCGAACGGCCTTCTGGTCTTTCCACTCCTCTTCGCCATGCAGGCCGCGCGGTGGTCTTGGCATCGCATCGGCCTAATTGTCGCGTGCGGCGCTGTGTTGACGGCGATGTGGTTCCGATCCTATTCCGGCGCGGCGGCAGCGCCGCCCATGCCGCGGGATTTTTTCTCCTTCGTCGCGACATTCATCGCGTTCCCGTTTGCAGACCTCACGGGGTCGATCGCGGGTGGGGTGATCGGCGCCGCGCTTTATATCTCGGGCCTCGCGTATGCTCTGTATCGGTGTTGGAAGGTGCGCGCCCGAATGGAGATCGATGTCTTCGCTCTTCTCGCGCTCATCGCTTTTGTTCTCGCGACGGCGATCCTCACGGCGTATGGCCGGGCGGCCGAACTCGCCAACGCGGCGCTAGTATCGCGTTATGCCACGCCATCTCTTGTCGCATGGGCCGCGCTCGCGCTACTCCTCGCGGCGGTGTCGCAAGATCGCGTCCATGCGGGCCGGCTGTTCGTTCGCATGAGCTTTGCGGTGGCGCTCTTTCTCCTCCCGATTCAATTGATACGGCCTCTGGGCGATGATGGGCCGGCGTTGGTGCAGGGAAGTTTCCGGGCGGCGCTGGCGTTCGAGCTCGATATTCCCGATCCGAAGGCCACGGCCTGGGTCTTTCATGTGCGGTCCAGCGAACAGTACGAGGTCCTGAGGGATGTGGCCGCCCAACTGTCATCGACACACCGCTCAATCTTCGCCGATCCGATGTGGGGGGACGCGATTGGACGCCTGGGCGGGCCTGCGGGGACCGGATACCGCGCGTGTGAAAACGCCGTCGAAGGCGTGAGTATCGTTCCGGGTGACGTCAGGTACCGCGCCGTGCGTGGCTGGGCCGTGGATCTGCGAAGCTGGCGTCAGCCGCGTTTCGTCTACTTCGCCGCCGACGGGAAAATCGTCGGACTCGCGGTTCGCGGCGCCCCCCGATATGACGTGATCGACATTTTTTATCCGCGTAATGGATATCGCGGTTTCGACGGCTATGTTCTGGCTTCAAGCGCAACGCGGTTCGAGGTGCTTTGTCCGGAATAAGAAAGGCCCCGGCGCGTGGTTCGCCGGGGCCTAGCTTACGTACTTATATTAATAAGCGAAGCGCGCGCCGATTCGGAACATCCGGCCGGTTCGATCGAAGTTGTCGTTATCGAGGCCGCCGTAAAAGCCGTTTTGGAGGCCGGCGGCGATCATCGGCGGATCGCGGTTGAGCGCATTCTGGATGACCGCGTACATCGTGACGTGATCGTCCATGATTTTGTAGTTAGCCGCGAGATCGATGTACTGCACCGCGCCGATGCTGTTCTGATTAATCGTCGGCGCCGTTGCGGTCGACGCGGGACATCCGGACGAACAGACAACAAACGCGTTGTTGTAGACGCCTGAGCCCGTGCCGCGCCACGTCACCGTGCCCGAGAAGGCTTCCAGGGTGTAGGTGAACGACGTCGTCCAACGGAAGTGCGGCGTCGCGAGGCCCGGCGACAAACCAATACCGCCGCTGTCCGGCATCACGCCGGCGCCCTTGATAATCGTGGTCACGTTGGTGACGGGATCCGTATCGCTCGTATCCAGCTTAAAGACGTAGTTCGCAAGACCGCGTAGCGCGACTTCGCCGTTCATGCCGTCGATGATCCGGTCGAGCGGCGTGTTGTAGGCGAACTCGAAATCGAGCCCGTCCGTCTTCTGGGTCAGCACGTTCTGAGGCTGGACCGCCATAAACGTAATCGGTCCGACGGTTTGACCGGCGGGCACTGGGCCGCGCTGAATGCCCGCGCACAGCGATGTGACGCCAGCGAAGCAGCGATTGAGCACGCGTTGCCCATCAAGGGTGGTAATCGCGTCCTTGATGTGGATCCGATAGTAGTCGAGCGAGGCGGTGAAGCCGTCCAGCCAGCCCGGCGAGTACACGAGGCCTAGCCCTGTCGTATCGGCTTTCTCCGGCTGCAGGTTGGGATTGCCGACGTCGGCCGAAACGATGGTAACGCTTTCGTTGTTGCGGAACGGATCGTTCACATTCCCCGTTCCGGCGCGGCCCTGATTGAACAGATCCCCCAGGTTCGGCGCACGAATGTCCCGCGACTGCGTAACGCGTAAGGTCAGGTCGCTTGTCGGAACATAGATCAACCCGGCTTTCCAGGTCAGATTAAAGCCCGACTCACTGTACTGCGCGCCGCGCACCGCGGCGTTCAGTTCCAGCGAATCCGCCCACGACTCTTCCTTCGCCAAGGGCACGACGGTTTCGACGAAACCTTCGGTCACATGCCATTGTGCATTTGTGGCGATGTAGTTCCCGGCGAAGTACCGGCGTGCCACGTCGTCGGTGCTGGCCAAGCCGCGTACTTTTTCTTTACGGTGCTCGCCGCCGAACGCGAGCGACACCGGGCCCGCCCAAGTTGAGAAGGGCTCCCCGGTGAGGCTCGCGGACATCACGTCCTGCGAGAGGATCGTGATGGCATAACCGGGTCGCGGCGCAAGGTATTTCCATTCCGTCGGTCCGTTCACGTTCGTCCCGAAGATATTGTACGGGATGCACCCATCGTTTGGGTTGGTGAGGGTCGACCGGCAGACGATCGATCCGTTGGCAGGATTGCGTACGGCATCGATGGCCTGGTTGAGTCGCGCGGGCTGAATATTGTCCGGAGAGCGTGTCGAGTTGTGCGTGGAGCTGCGTGCGTAGTAGGCGTCCCACTTCCAATTTGCATCCGCGACGTTGAAATTGCCTTCTAAGCCGGCGACATAGCGGCGCAGCGTGCGCCCGTTGTCCGCCTTGATGTCGATCGGCGTGTTGCCGGTCGCGGGATCGGTGATCGACGAGCGCGGTCCGGCAGCCATGAACGAGCCCATCGTCAGGCTGGCGACGCCGAGCGTCGTCATCTGCGAGCGGATGTTCTCGGGCAGGAAAGCGTTGTCGACGCGCACGTTGATGTTGCCGAGACGGAAGTCCGGGACCAGCGATCTGTTCAGCGCGTGGGTATAGGCCCAGGAAATCTCGGTATAGACGTTGACGTTGTCGGCGAGGTCATAGCTCAACCGGTTGAAAATGTTTGTCCGCTGAACCTCAAGATCGAGCGACGGCCATTTCCAGATATTGGATTGATCGTAGTCGCCGCCGACCATCTGCAATCCCGAGATCTGACCGAAACGGAACGGCGCCTGCTTGCCGTCGGCCAGGAACTGAATACCGCGGAACGGCGAGTTCGTGCCGTTCAGGTTGTCGCTTAGGATCAGGCCGCCCGCCGTGGCGTTCGATAGACCCACCGGGCCTGTGATGATGTATTGGGGCTGCCCGTTGCCGGCGACATAGGCCGGATTGACAATCAGCGCCGTCGAGTATTTTGGATCGTTCCAAGGGCGTGGATTGCCGACGATGCCGGCGGAGAACGTGTGTTCGCCGAATAACAGGATATGGCCCCGTCCGCCCGCGAACGGCGTGCCGCCGGTCAGGCTCAGCTTATAGTTCTCGTCATCGCCGTAAGTCGTGACGCCGCCCTGAATCTCACCTTTGATGCCGGTGTATTCGCGGTCCAGCACGAAGTTCACCACGCCGGCCAAGGCGTCCGAACCATAAACGGCCGACGCACCGCCCGTCACAACATCGACGCGGGATACAAGGCCGCCGGGAAATCCATTGATATCCGGTGTCGAGCCGTTGTTCTCGAAGCCGGCGAGAGTCGCGCCGACGATGCGCTTTCCATCGAGCAGCACGAGTGTGCGCACCGCGCTTAACGCGCGCAGGTTCAGCTGATTCACGCCGCCAGTTCCCGAGCTCACGTTGGTGCTGGCGTTGGTGGTTCCGAGGCTGCCTTGCAAGGCCGGCAGGCGGTTCACAGCGTCCGCGATGTTGGGCGTGGAGATCACATTCAAGTCGTCCGAGCTCAGCACGGAAACTGGCGTTGGCGCTTCAAACCCATCGCGCACGATGCGCGATCCGGTGACAACGATTTCGTCAAGCGACGCAGGTTCGCCTTGCGCCGTTTGCGTTTGCGCGAAGCTTTGCGTTGGCGTGGCCAAGGCGAGCAGAGCCGCGGCGGCCGTGGTGGAAAGTAGATTTTTGGCAAAGACAGATTTTAAGTGCGCATGCATCAGAGTTCCCTCCCAGGAAGCTGTGAATTCCGAACTCAATTTCTCTAAAGGGTGAAACCAACCATTAATCCCCCCGTCCTTGTAACACGCCCCGAGGCAAAACCTTCGTATATGATTGGAATTACGTACGATTCCGCATTGCGATAGCGCGCTTCCCCAACGAGCTTCATCGCAGCCCTCACGCGATTATTTTTGAATAAACTAATGAGATCAGAAGGCGTTAGGGCGCGACGGGGTACGGTCCTTCTGCGAACGCCGTCGCGTGATAACCCTTGCTGCTGATCTCGGCGGCCAGCGGGCTGCGGAAGTCCCGGCCCGTGCGCAAGGCGTCCAGCGCCTGAATAAAATCATATCCCGGTTCCCAGCCGAGGGCGCCGCGCGCGGCCGCGTTCACATAGACGCGGTCGATCGATGGAAACATCTTCCAGCCGCGCCGTGCATAGATTTGGGCGGCTTCCGGGAACAGGCGCGTCACGACCCCGCGCGCATCGCGGCGGAGCTCGGCAAGATCATCGGTGGAAAAGGGCGTTGTCGCCGAGATGATGTAGCTGCCAAACCCGAGGGCGGGTGCCCGCGTGGCGGCGAGCAGGTGCGCGTTCACGATGTCCGCGACGTCGGCGCGCCGATGCAGCAGTTCGTTCACTTGCATATTGGGCGTTTGATAGGCGCCACGCATCTTTTCATTGTCGTCGGCCTCTGGGAAGAAGCGCGATGTGCGAAGAACCACGACCGGCATGCGGTCCCGCCGCGCGAACAATTCGCACAGCTGCTCGGCGGCGATTTTGGTGGCGCCGTAGATGTTCTTCGGGACGGGAGCGGTCTGCTCGGTGATCCACGCGGCTGGCGCGCCGGCTGGCGGGGTCAGCGCGGACCCGAAGGCGCTGGTTGTGCTTGTGAAGACGAAAGCGTCGACGCCGGCTTTCGCGGCTTCTTCCAGCAGGCAAAGCGTGCCGGCGACATTGGTGTCTATGAAATCCTGTTGGCTATGGGTGCCGACGTGAGGCTTGTGGAGCGCCGCCGTATGAAGGACGGTGCGAACGCCGTCCATGCAGTTGCGCACGAGTCCGCGGTCGCCGATCGAGCCGATATGGTCGGTGAACGGCGATGATTTCAGATCGAGGCCCCGTGCGGCGCGGCCGTCGCGGCGCAGGGAGCGCATCAGTGCTTCTCCCAGATGTCCCGCACTGCCGGTGACAAGCACAGTCATTTTAGAAGGCCTTCAAGATCGTCAATGCCAACCGGTCCGCGCACGGACTGCTGCAGGTCTGCGCTGTGTCGCCGTGATAGCGCAGGTCGAAGGTTAGTCCAATCGCTTCCGCCACGAGACCGGCCTGCATTAGACATAGTCGGCGCCGGCGGGGCTGGCATCGAGAGTCAAACTAAAGACTGCGCCGAGGACGGGACGCATCAAACGTGCGCGAGGCAAAGCAGGGTGCAAGAAAAGCTATCCTTGATTTTCGACCTTCGCGCGCCATTATTGGTTTCTCTTCCGGGGCCAGCAAGAGGCTCCGCAACAAAGGTTTGTGTCGTGGCGGAGTTCAATCAGGTTTACGCGCGCGCGTCGTACTACGACATCGCTTTTCGCCGCGATATCGATCCCGAAGTCACCTTCATCATGGAAGAGTATCAACGCCTGAACGGGCGCCCGCTCTCCTCGGTGCTCGAGATCGCGTGCGGGCCGGGCTATCACGTCTGCGCTTTTGTGAAGCGTGGCGTATGGGCCATCGGTCTCGACCTGCGCCCCGAAATGATCGCGTTCGCGAAAGGCTATGCGAGCAGCCAAGGCGTTGAAGCGGAGTGGATCGCCGCGGACATGCGGGGTTTTTCGCTTTCCAAGCCCGTCGATGCGATCATCACGATGTACGACAGCATCGATTGTCTCGCGACCGGCGATGACCTTGTCGACCATTTCCGCACGGTGGCCAGGAATCTTACGCCCGGCGGGATTTATCTGTTCGAGGTCACGCACCCGCGTGACTGCTCGATGTTCAATTATGGATCTTATAAATACGAAGGCGAGCGCGACGGCACGAAGGTGGAGATCATCTGGGCTGTCAACGATCCGGTTCCCGATCCCATCACCCAGATCGCCGAGGTCGAGACGATCCTGCGCGTGACCGAGAACGACCGTGTGATGGAATTCCGCGACAAGGCGCGCGAGCGTTTCACCATGCCGCAGGAATTCATGGCTTTGATCAAGCTCGCCGGCGGTCTCGACGTCGTCGAGGTGTACGGCGATTTCGTTCAAGGTTTGCGCATGGATAATTCGCCCGCCTCGCGCCGCATGATTTTTGTTTTACGGAAGCCGGCTTAGTCCGATGAGCGCCTCGAGCGAGCTGCCGTCTCACGCCAATTATCTGTCGCCGAAGCTGACGGTGCGCGATTGCGTGGATAAACCCGGCCGCGGCGTTTACGCCGTCGAGCCCGTGGGCAAGGGCGAGCTGGTGGCGGTCTGGGGCGGACGCATCGTCACACAAGCGGTCGCCGAAGCTTTGCCGTCCGAAATTCGCCGCTACGTCGTGCAAGTCGAAGAGGCGCAGTTTCTTGCGCCCGTGGAACCCATCGACGCCGCCGAACTCATCAATCACTGTTGCCAACCCAACTGCGGGCTGAGTGGCCAGATTGCGCTTGTGGCGTTGCGTTCCATCCGGCCGGGCGAAGAGATTACCTTCGACTACGGGACGACGGACTCCAGCGCGTTCCTGTCTTTCTCCGTCGCCTGCGGCAAGTCGCCCTGCCGCAAGCGTCTGCGCCCCGACGATTGGCAGCGCCCGGACGTGCAGGACGTCAATCGTGGCCACTTCTCGCCCTATCTTCAGCGCCGCATCGACGAGGATGCGAAGCTCATCCAGGTCGCCGAATAGCTTTAGGCCGCCGCTAGCAGGCGATTGGTTTCGCGCAAGCGCGCCCCGAACATTTTGCAGATGTGAAACAGGACTTCCGGCCGCTGCATCACCAACGTTGAGAATCGGTCGCGGTCGAGGGTCAGAAGCGTGGTGTCGGCAAGGGCGATGATGCTGGCGGAACGCGGTTGATCGTCGAACAGCGCCATTTCGCCGAAGAACTCACCTTCCCCAAGCTGCGCGACTTCCTTCTGTTCCGCGCCGATACGTACAGAAGCCTTGCCGCTTGCCAGGATGAAGAGTGCGGCGCCGCTTTCACCTTCATTTACGATGGTTTCTCCGGCGAGATAACTGTCATTCCCGAGCGCTTCATCGACCGAGAGCAGGTCATCGAGGGACAGACCCTCGAAGAGGGGAATGGTTTTTAGGAAGATCAAGCGGCTCATGATGGCCTCCTTGTCCTTGGTGCTGACGGTCTCAATGGCGTTTTGAACGATGGGATCGATGTCGCTCGCGACGGTAAGCCCGAACTCCACGCCGGTGAGGATGGCGCCCGCGCGCATCCAGCGGTTCGAATCCTCGAGGGCGTTCTCGGCGACTTTCTCGAGTTCGTCGGCGGTGCTGTGGCCGCGCCGGCTGGCGGTGGCGTCCATGCCGCCTTCCAGAAGCGGTAGAAGCGGCAGCACAAAGCGGCGGTGGCCGATGGACGCCACCGTCTCAACGGCATTCGCGCGGCTGCGCGCATCGCCCCCAGCCATGATGCCGCGCATGGCCTGAAGCGTGCGGCGATAACCGAGCGCCGCGACAACGGCCAATGTCGTCTCGAACGCCTGGCGATTGCGATCGGCGAGCGCGGCGGCCAGCGGCGCCCAGCGGTCATTCGCGCGCGGCGGCGGCAGCATGGCGAGACGCTTTGCGTTGCGACGCAAGGTTTTGAAGTGACGCTCCTGTAAGTGCGCGTAGAGGATATCCTCGATCTCGGCTCCACCGATTCGTCCGGCCGATTCAATGGCGGCGGCTTCGATCAGATCGTCCCCGCGCGCGAGGCTGTCGCGTAACGTCGGCAGAGCCAAGGCGCCGAAGCTGGCCACCGCTTTTGCCGCCTGCAGGCGCACTTCCTGCAACGGATCGCCGAGCGCCTGGGCGAGCACGGGCAGAGCAAAACTGTCCTGGCGCGCGGCGAGCAAACGGCAAGCGGCGCGGCGCGCGGCGCCGCGCGCGATGTCTGTAACCGCGAGCGCCTCACGCGCCCACATGTCGGCTTCTGGCGGTGCGGCGGCGCCCAGCGCGGCGGCCGCGTCGAGAAGTTCGGGCAGGCTCGCCGCGGATGTTTCCCCGCGCAGCCGCATCAAAAGCGGCCGCAACGCAGGGTCCCGTGTGCGGCGCACGATATGGAGCACGCGAATACGAAACCGTTCCGGCCCCGCCAGGAAGCGCGACAGCGAGTCTTGTTGCGCTTGACTGGGAGCTTGCCGACGAAGAATGGCGATCACAGCCAGGGCGGCGACCGTCGGCGCCGGGTCTGCGGCGAGATCGGCGAGGCGCATGTCATCCAGGGCGCCCGGTGCGTTCATCAACGCCTCGAGTGCAAGCGCGCGCACTCCGGCGTCTTCGGCTGCCGTCAACGCGACGAGCGCGCGTGTAGAGGTCTCGCTCGGATATCGATCGATCAAGGTGAGGAACAACGCGCTCACGGCTTCCTGGCGTTTGGCGAGAAGGCTCTCGATCTCGCCCAGGACCGTTCCCAAATCGCTGCGCACCGCGAGTTCGAGCCCGGTGCTCTGAGCCTTGGGGTCGCTACTGAGAAGCAGACGCCGAATATCGTCCTGAGGGATCTGCAGTTCGCGCGCGGTGGTATCGCCGAACTCCATCGCGCCGGCCCGCAGCATGTCGCGCAACGCCTTGGGGTAGGCGTAGCGGATCGCGACGCCGCAGGCGAGGAACGCCAGAGCGAGGCCGAAGCCCACCCAGGTCACCATGCCTTGCGCGACATGGTCCTGTACCAGCCACAAGGCGCCGCCGGTTACCGCCATGGCGAAGGGGTAGACCAGGCCGTCATTGAAGATGCGCACCTTGCCGACAAAACGGTGTGGCATGGCGTTGTAATTCGAGACGAAAATCGGTGCGTCGACGCTATGCGCCCATGGATCGTAGACCACATGACCGTAGACGGCCGAGGGCAGGGTGAATGACGCGCCCAGCGCCCCGAAAGCGCTCACCGCCATCACCGGATAGACGATGTTCATGCGCGCGACGCCGAGGCGGTTCAGCAATGGCCCCGTGATCAATGTGCTGGTCAGGATGTTCAGGACATTGAGCGCGCCGTTCAGGATGCCGAGGAAACTTGTCAGGTCCTGTTCGTCCGGGAAACGCTCGGCGTAAATCACGAAGACCTGATACTCGATGACGCTCTGCACGACGATGTTGAGGAACACTCCGGCTGAAATCAACGCGACAATAGGGTAGCGCGCGACCAGCGGCGCGAAGGCCGCGAAGCTCTCCCGCAGGCTTTCGTCCTCCTGGGGCCCGGGTTCACCTAAAGGCTTCGTGCGCCGCCGCAGCACGATGAAAGCGCCCAGCGTCGCGGCCAGCAGGGCGGGCATGCCGAACAAAAGCGTGGCGGGGCTGAAACCTTCCGCGCCAAGGCCTGCAAGCGCGCCGCCGAAGAGGCCGCCAAGCGCCATTCCGACCGCCAGCGCCGTCGTGCTGCGGTTGGTCTCGACCGACGTGAAATAGTCCGCCACCAACACATAGAAGATGCTGTAGCTCGTCTGCTCGAACACGCTGATGACGATGTACAGCCCGTAAATGAGGGCGAGCGATTCGGTATGCGCGGCGGCCGCGGCCAGCACCATGACGGCCGCGCCTCCGCCGAGAAACGTGGTGAATAGGGCCGCGCGTGACCAGCGGTCGATCAGCCGTGTGAACGCGATGGAGATCGGAATCGAGATGACGGCGTAGACGACGTAGTAGACCGGGATCGCGTCCGCGCCCGCGCGGTTCAGGAACAGCGCGGCGGCCAGGGTCGAGCCGTAGGTGTTGGCGGTCGCCAGGACGGTCGCCAGAAGAACAAAGCTTAGAATCCGGGGAGATAAACGTGCCACACCCACCATGGGGCGCGTTGTAGCAACATCCGGCGCGCGCGGCTACCGGGCGAGCGGAAGTTGTCCGCTCGCCCAGCCGATTTTATTGCGCGGGCGTGGCCGCATGCGCGCGCGGTGGCGGCACACGCGCGTGCGAGGCTTGTTCATAGTCGTAGGCCAGCGCCAACAACGTGGCTTCGCTCCACGCCGTGCCGGCGAAGGATAATCCCACCGGCAATCCGTTCACGAGGCCCATGGGAACGGAGAGGATCGGATAACCGGCGACAGCCGTCGTGGTCGTGAGCGAAGCGGGGGCGGTGCCGCGTTCGGCGGGGATGGGGCCGCTTCCCGGTGTGCCGTCGGGCGGCAGCACGCCCGCCGGTCCACCCGTCGGGGTGACAATGGCGACGACATCGTATTCCTTGAGGATGCGGTCGATGCCGTCATCGCGCGTCATCTTCAAGGCTTTGGTCATGTTCTCGATGTAGGCCGGGTTCTGCCGGCCGCCCTGTGTCGCCTCGGAATCTTCCCACAGATCCATCTTGTGCATGTTTTCCCGCGGATCGGCTTTGCTGAAGGCGATGAGATCGGCGAGCGACTTCACCGTCACCGTATCCGGCGTCGCGGCCAGATAGGCCGTGAGGTCTTCCTTGAAGTCGTGCAGCAGGGTCACGCGCATTTCAGGACGGGGATCGATCAGGATATCCGCAGGCACCTCGATCAATTCCGCGCCTTGCGCCTTCAGGGTCGCGAGCGCCTTGTCGAACAGCGCGCCCACAACCGCTGCATTGTCACCAGACGGACGGATGACGGCGACGCGTTTGCCTTGAAGCGCGTCTTCGCTCAGCGCCGCGACATAGTCCGTTTTATGCGCATCCGCTTCCGCCGACCATTTGTCCCAGGGGTCGCTTCCGGCCATCACCGTCAACACCATCGCGGCGTCGCGCACATTGCGGGCCATGGGTCCGCCGGTATCCTGTGTCAAACTGATTGGCACGATCCCGCGGCGCGAGACCAGCGCGATCGTGGGCTTCACCCCGACCACGCCGTTGACGTTCGCGGGGCTGACGATGGACCCGCCGGTCTGCGTGCCGATCGTGGCGGCCGCAAAGCTCATCGCCGCCGAGATGCCCGACCCGTTGCTCGAACCCGCCGCCGTGCGCGTGATGTCGTAAGGATTCTTCGTGCTGCCACCGACGGTGCTGCCGTTGAGCAGCGAAGACGTGCGAAATCCCGCGAACTGTTGTGTGTTGGCCTTGCCGAGAATGACCGCGCCGGCCGCGCGCAGGCGCTTCACCACTTCAGAGTCCGCGGCGGGATAATTCTTTTCAAGCGCGAAAGATCCCGCGGTTGTCGGCATGCCGACGGCGTCGAAATTGTCTTTAAAGAGGAGCGGGATGCCGTCGAGCGGGCCGATCGCCTGCCCCGCCGCGCGGCGCTTGTCGGAGGCGCTCGCTTGCTCCAGCGCATCCGGCGCGATCATGATGATCGCGTTCAGCGGCTCTTCCATGGTCTCGATGCGGTGGATGTAAGCCTTGGTGATTTCGACCGAGGTCGTTTTGCCGGCCGCGAGATCGACGGCGACCTGAGAGAGCGGCGCTTCTTCGACGGAATAGGCTTCTGGCGCCTTTTTCTCCGAACAGGCCGCGAGCGGCAGAGCCAACGTCAGCAGGACCAGCAGGCGAGTGCGCATCTTCTATCCTCCGGGCAGCGGCGGGAAGGACAGGCAGCTTGGCGACAACGACGGCCAAAGTAAATGCGCGGCGCGTATGATGGTGCCCACTGCCGGACTTGAACCGGCACGTCCCTTTCGGAACTACGGATTTTAAGTCCGTTGCGTCTACCAATTCCGCCAAGCGGGCACGGGCGAGGATAGATGGGGCGTAACCTAACGGTCAGCCCGGTCGGGCGCAATCGCTAGAGGCCGCGCATGCTTGGCATGCGCTACGCTAAGATTGTACGGCCGAATAGCGCCGGAAGAGAGCTGCGTAGGGTGTATCGGCCGTCATAAGAAGGCCCTTTGCCGCGCCGGCCGTGAAAGCAAGCGTCCCGTCTATAGACGCTCCGTCAACGCGCGCGGTTTCTGGTCCGTAGAGCGTCAAATGCGGGCGGCAATGAAGCCATGCGGCAAATAGCGCGTATTGATCGGCACCCCAAAATGGCTTGTGCATAAGGCCATCGAGGATGTTCGCGATCGTACGCGCATATCCGGTTGGCTCCTTTCTCAATGTCACGACGCAGGCGCTGAAGTGATGCACGGGTTCAAAACGGCCCGCCCGTATGCGCATGCCGCAGCCATTCGCCAACAGATGCATGGGATTACGCACCACAAGACCGTCGGCGTCGATCGTACAAAGTGTGTGCTCCGACTGAGCCGCCGCCTCGGCAAAGCGCAACATCCTTGCAGTGTTGTAGTAGGTTTCGGGTTTGATTCCATGCCCCGCGATAAAAGATGCCGCGTTTTCATGCGTGCTGGTGATATCGAGATCAAGTGGCGCAAGGCGGCGCCATTGGTCGGCGTCGGTATCCATCATATGGATATGGATAGGAGCTCCGGGAGATTGAACCGCGAGGGAGCGCAGTAAGGGCGCGGCAAAGATCTGAAAATATCTTTTGTCGCATGCGATAAAGAATGATGGCCGGTCAGGCCACCGACCGTGTATCGCGGGCAATCCGGATGAGGGCGGTGAATTCGGGCGAGCGGCGAACCGCATCTGGCCCATGTGCTCGGCTGGAGCCAGGTTTTGATATACCGCCAATTCGCTGTCGGCATCGGCATAACGTCCTATTAAGACCAGAACGAATGCACGTATCAGCCGGAGCGATGGGTTTGTGGGGTATTGCCGAAGTGCTTCTGCCGTCGCGGGATCGAGCTCTGAAACAATTTGTTTGCTGAAGCGAACCGGGAAATCGGAAAAGTCGAGGACATGATCCGGCGGGAGGCCAAATGCCTTCCGGCCTTCTCGTTCTTCGTTCGTAAGGCGGTTTAGTAGATTCTGAATGAGTTGAGCGACATTCACTAGCGGCGAGCCTCATCTTCACGATGATCGCACCCTACCGTTCAGCTTCGTTCCAGGCAATCGCTAGAGGCCGCGCATGGCCTGGGCGAGAATCTCATAGGAACGTACGCGCGCCGCATGATCGAAAATCATGCCGGTGGCCATGATTTCATCGGCGCCGGTTTCGGCGATGGTTTTGGCAAGGCCCGCGCGGACGGTCTCGGCCGATCCGACGAAAGTATAGCGCAGCATGCGTTCCACATGCGCCTTCTCCGCCGGACTCCAGATCGCATCCATATCATCAACCGGCGGCGGTAACTGCGTGCGGGCGTTGCGGATGATGCCGACGAAGGCCTGTTGCACTGAGGTCGCGATGCGTTGCGCCTGTGCATCCGTATCGGCGGCGACAACGCCGACACCGACCACGGCATAAGGTTTGGCGAGTTGCGCCGATGGCTTGAAACGGGCGCGGTAGATGTCGAGCGCTTCCATCAAGGCATCCGGAGCAAAGTGGGAGGCGAAGGCAAACGGAAGGCCCATGTGCGCGGCGAGCTGTGCGCCGAACAGGCTCGAGCCCAGCATCCACAGCGGCACCTGCGTGCCGACACCGGGCACCGCGCGGATGCGTTGATCCGGTTGCGCGGGGCCTAACAAGGCCTGCAACTCGGCGACGTCCTGCGGAAAACGTTCCGCGGCGCCGGGATCGCGACGCAAGGCGCGCCAGGTCAGTTGATCGGTGCCCGGCGCGCGGCCAAGCCCGAGATCGATGCGGCCCGGATAAAGCGACTCAAGCGTTCCGAACTGCTCGGCGATCACGAGCGGGGAGTGATTGGGCAGCATGATGCCGCCCGAGCCCACACGGATGGTTGACGTGCCGCCCGCGATGTGACCGATCACGACCGAGGTCGCCGCGCTGGCGATGCCCGGGAAATTGTGGTGCTCGGCGAGCCAGTAGCGCGTGTAGCCCCAGCGCTCCGCATGCTGCGCGAGGTCGAGCGAATGGCGTAAGGATTCCCCAGCGGTTGTGCCTTGGGGGATCGGTGCGAGATCAAGAACGGAATATTGGGTCATGGACGCCTCAAATGTGTCAGTAACGTAGGGAGCGCTATGCTCTGATGCAACGCGCGCTTGACCCGGCCCGTATCTTTGCGGCAAAGCCTCGTCCATGCCGAACCCCGCAGCAGCGCCCATTTCCCAGGCCGAGATCGAATCCCGCGTGCTTTACCGCGACGCGATGATTTTGGTGATCGACAAGCCGACTGCGATGCCGGTGCATGCCGGCTTCGGCGGCGGTCCGAACCTTGAGCAATCCTTCGTGCATCTGACCTTTGGTTTGCCGCGCACGCCCTCGCTTGCGCATCGTCTCGACCGCGATACATCGGGCTGTCTCGTACTCGGCCGGCATTCGAAAGCGCTGCGTCAGGTCGGCGATCTGTTCGCGAGCGGGAAAATTCGCAAAACCTACTGGGCCATCGTCGATGGGCGTCCCCGCGAAGACGAGGGACGTATCAAACTCGCGCTCGCCAAGATCACTGGGCAGGGCGCCGGGTGGAAGATGAAGGCCGATCCCAATGGCCAGCCGGCGATCACCGACTATAAGGTGCGCGGTTCTATCGAGACGCCGGATGGGATCCGTAGCTGGGTTGAATTTCATCCTCACACGGGCCGTACGCACCAGATCCGCGTGCATGCCGCGTTGCTCGATTGTCCCGTGATGTGCGATCGCGTCTACGGACGCGCTGGCACCAAGGCCGCCGAAGGTCAGCTCATGCTGCACGCCCGTGCGGTGGCGATCCCGCTTTATCCCAAGAAGGACCCGATCCGCGTGCGTGCGCCGGCGCCGGCGCATATGATCGAGTTGCTGATGGCATGCGGTTTTAAGGGCGATACGCCCGAAAAAGATGGGGCGAAGGACGCTTAGGCATCGCTGCGCGGATCGCCGCCCTGGGCGCGCATCAGCGTCGCGACTTCTTCCAAGGCTTTGTCGATCAATGCACGGTCCGTGCCGCGCGCGACAATGCTGGTGTGAAAGCCGCCGTCGCGCATCGAGGGATAACTGCCAATCGCGACGCTTGGATATTTCTTCTGAATCGCCGCAAGGCCAGTGGCGATGTCGCCCTCGCGTACGCCGGCGCCGATGTTCCCCGACAGCATCGGCGCCCCGCCTTTCAGCTGCGGCGCCAGCGATTCAAACATCGCATGGGCTATGCTCGGGACGCCCGCGAGGACGAAGACATTCTCGATGCGGAATCCCGGCGCGATCGTCATTTCGCTCTCGATCAGGCTGACGCCCGGCCCATCGGGCACTTCCGCCATCTTGAGGCGCGCTTCATTGAGCCGGTCGCCGAAATAAGCGGTCATGCGTTGCACAACGCCTTCATGCCGGATCACTTGGCGGCCAAACGCGCGCGCGACACACAGCGTCGTGATGTCGTCATGGGTGGGGCCGATCCCACCCGTCGTGATCACATAGGTGTATCTGGCCCGCATTGTATTCAACGTATCGACAATGACATCGGCGTCGTCCGGGATGACCCGGGCTTCTTTCAGCCGCACGCCGAGTTCGGCGAACCGCGCTGCGAAATACTTGAGGTTTGCGTCTTGCGTGCGGCCCGACAGGATTTCATCGCCGATAATAAGGACGCAAGCCGTGGGGGCGTCGCTCATAGCCAATCCTGCAGGATAGGGATCAACGGGATATCCGCCGCCGGCATCGGATAATCGCGCAGTTTGTCGGCGCGCACCCAGGCCATGTTCTGGTTTTCCCGTGCCGTCAATTTGCCGCGCCACTGACGGCATACATACAGCGGCATCAAAAGATGGAACTTCTCATAAGAATGAGAGGCGAAGGTCAGCGGCGCGAGGCAGCTGGTACGGATGTCGACGCCGAGCTCCTCGTGCAACTCGCGGATGAGCGCGGCTTCGGGCGTCTCGCCTTCGTGCACCTTGCCGCCCGGGAATTCCCATAAACCTGCCAGCGGTTTTCCTTCAGGACGCTGCGTCAGAAGGATGCGGTTGTCCGCGTCGAGCAGCGCGACGGCGACGACGGTGAGAATCGGCAGGCCCACGCGCGGCTCTTCGCCGGCGCTCCAGCAGCCGTCTTCGTCGTCGAGATGCGCGCCTTCAGGTGCGGTAGGAGCCATTGATGTCGATATAGCCATGGGTGAGATCGCAGGTCCACACAACAGCGGCGCCGTTGCCGATCCCGACGTCCACATCGATGCCGATCTCTTGGCCCTTCATATGGGTTACCACCGGCGTTTCGTCGTAGTTCGGCACCGGGGCGCCGTCGCGTGTGATGGTCACGCCACCCACCGCGATCGTGAGCTTGTCGCGGTCGGCGCGCTCGCCGGCCTTGCCCACGGCCATGACGATACGGCCCCAGTTGGCGTCTTCGCCGGCGATGGCCGTCTTCACCAGGGGCGAATTGGCGATGGAAAGCGCGATGCGGCGCGCCGCCTTGTCGTGCTCGGCGCCCGCGACGCGGATCTCGATGAACTTGGTGGCGCCTTCGCCGTCCCGCGCGACGAGCTTGGCCAGCTCGATCAAAAGGGAGTCGAGCGCGCTCTTGAAGGCGCCGACGCGCCGATCACTGAGGGATTCAATGGGTGTATGGCCAGCTTTTCCGGTCGCGAACAGGAGCAGGGTATCGGACGTCGATGTATCGCTGTCGACCGTCATGCAGTTGAAGCTGAGATCGGCGCCCGCGGAAATCAGGTGTTGTGCCACGCCGGGCGCGAGCGCGGCGTCGGTGAACACATAGGCCAGCATTGTGCCCATATCCGGCGCGATCATGCCGGAGCCCTTGCAAAAGCCGTTGATCGTCACGGCCTTGCCGTCGATGGACAGGCTGCGTGTCGCGAGTTTGGGGAAGGTGTCGGTGGTCATGGTCGCCTGCGCCGCGGCCAGCCAGTCGGTGGCGCTGAGCTTTTCCGCAATCAGTGGCAGCGCGTCGGTGATCTTCTCGACCGGCAGCGGCACGCCGATGGTCCCGGTGGAAGAGACGAACACTTCCTCTGGTTTGCAACCGAAGGTCTTGGCCGCCGCCGCGCAGGTCGCGCCCACATCGGCGACACCCTGTTTCCCGGTGAAGGTGTTGGCGTTGCCCGCATTGACGACCGCTACACGGCCCGACCCGCCCTTCAGGTGGGCGCGGCAACTTTCGACCGGGGCGGACGCCGTCAGCGAGCGGGTCAGGACGCCCCCCACCGTTGTGCCGGGCTCCATGACCGCAACCATAAGGTCCGAACGCCCCTTGTAACGGATACCCGCCGCATAATGGGCAAGGCGGACGCCTGCGATCGGTGGAAGGGTGGGAACGGTCGCGGGCGCGAGCGGCGAGACTTTCGTGGCCATTCGGGTTCTTCGAGCAGATGGGTGGGCGAAAAAGGGTGTGCGCTTCAATGGCATAAGCGCCTGCGGCGAACAAGTTTGTCCGCTTTACATCGGAACCGGCGGGCGATTGCCGCGCAATCACGCGACCGTTATCCGCGTCCCAGCTGAAAAAGGCCCGAATAATCAATGAATTCAGCGAAATCTTCGGTCCCTTCCGTTGACTTCACCCCCCTCTGCTTCTATCTCTCTCGCCAGCGTCTACCGGCGGTCGGCTTCGGCCACGCGCCTTCCTGTCTCCCTCCTTGAGGTTCCAATGCTCGGCGCCCTCGCCAAACGCATTTTTGGGTCGCGCAACGACCGTCTTATCAAGTCCCTTCGTCCCATCGTCGAAGCCGTCAATGCCAAGGAGGCCGAAGTGGCCGCCCTGGACGATGCGGGCGTGCGCGCGCGTACCGAGTGGCTCAAAGGCCGCCTCGCGGCGGGAGAAAGCCTGGACGATATCCTCGTGGACGCCTTCGCGACCGTGCGTGAAGCCGCCAAGCGCACCCTGAAGCAGCGCCATTTCGATGTGCAGATGCTGGGCGGCATCGTCCTGCATCGCACCATGATCGCGGAAATGGGCACCGGCGAAGGCAAGACCCTCGTATCCACCCTTCCGGTGTATCTCAACGCGCTGTCCGGCAAGGGCGTGCACGTCGTGACCGTGAACGACTACCTCGCCAAACGCGACGCCGACTGGATGGGCCAGGTTCACCGCTTCCTCGGGCTTACCGTCGGCTGCATCCAGCACAACATGAGCGATGCCGAGCGCCGCGCGGCATACGCCTGCGATATCACCTATTCGACCAATAACGAGCTCGGCTTCGACTATCTGCGCGACAACATGAAGTACAGCATGGAGGACATGGTCCACCGCGACTTCAATTACGCCATCGTCGACGAAGTGGACTCGATCCTTATCGATGAAGCGCGCACGCCGCTGATCATTTCCGGCCCGTCGCAGGACCGCACCGATCTCTATGAGCGCGTGGACAAGATCATCCCGGACCTGAAGCCCGAACATTTCGAGAAGGATGAAAAACAGCGTTCCATCACCTTCACCGATGCGGGCAGCGAATTCGCCGAAGGGCTGCTGCGTGAGCGCGGCATCCTGAGCGAAGGCGACCTTTACGATCTGCACAACGTGGCGCTCGTCCACCACCTGAACCAGGCGCTGCGCGCTCACCATATGTTTAAGCGCGATGTCGACTATCTCGTGCGCGACGACAAGGTGCACCTGATCGACGAATTCACGGGCCGCATCATGGAAGGCCGCCGTCTCTCCGAAGGTCTTCACCAGGCCATCGAGGCCAAGGAAGGCGTCGCGGTGCAAAGCGAAAACCAGACCCTCGCCAGCATCACCTTCCAAAACTACTTCCGCATGTACCCGAAGCTGGGTGGCATGACCGGCACGGCAATGACGGAAGAAGAAGAGTTCGGCCAGATTTATGGCCTGGAAGTCGTCGAGATCCCGCCCAACGTGACGCGCGCGCGTAAAGACGAACACGACGAGGTCTATCGAACCGCCGAAGAAAAATACAATGCGATCGTGACGCTGGTGGAAGAGTGCATCGCGCGTCAACAGCCGGTGCTGGTCGGCACGGTCTCCATCGAAAAGTCGGAAACGCTCGCTAATCTCCTGCGCAAGAAGAGCACGGTCGTCCCGCAGGTCCTGAACGCCAAATACCATGAGCAGGAAGCGCTCATCATCGCCCAGGCCGGCGTGCCGGGCGCGGTGACCATCGCGACCAACATGGCGGGCCGCGGTACGGACATTCAGCTCGGCGGCAACGCCGAATCCCGCTTCCAGTTGGAAGAGGCCAAGCTCGGCCGCCCGCTCACCGACGGTGAAAAGGACGCCATTCGCGCCGATATCGCCGAGAAGAAGAAGGTGGCGCTTGCCGCGGGCGGTCTCTACGTCGTCGGCACCGAACGCCATGAAAGCCGTCGCATCGACAACCAGTTGCGCGGCCGTTCGGGTCGTCAGGGCGACCCCGGTGCGTCGAAATTCTATCTGTCGCTCCAGGACGATCTGATGCGCATCTTCGGGTCCGAGCGTATGGATTCGATGTTGCAGCGTCTGGGCCTTCAGCCCGGTGAAGCCATCATCCACCCCTGGATCAACAAAGCCATCGAGAAGGCGCAGCAGAAGGTCGAAGCGCGCAACTTCGACATCCGTAAGAACCTGTTGCAGTACGACGATGTGATGAACGATCAGCGCCGCGTGATCTTCGAGCAGCGCAAGGACATGATGCGCACCGAAGACCTTTCGGAGATGGTCGCGGATATGCGGCACGAAGTCATCGACGACATCGTGGCGAAGTTCATTCCCGCTGGCCAGATGCAGGAATCGTGGGATTGGGCGGGTTTGCATGAAGAAAGCCTGCGCCTCCTCAACCTCGACCTTCCGGTGAAGGAATGGTCGGCGGAAGAAGGCGTCGCGGAAGAGGAAATCCGCGAGCGCATCACCAAGCTGTCGGATGAAAAGTTCGCCGACAAGGTGGGCGCTATCGGCCCGGACATCATGCGCCGCGTGGAAAAGAGCATCGTCCTGCAGATGATCGATCAGGGCTGGCGCGATCACCTCGCGCAACTCGACATGCTGCGTCAGGCCGTCAATTTGCGCGCGTATGGCCAGAAGCAACCGCTGCTGGAATACCAGCGCGAAGCCTTCGACATGTTCAATTTGCTTCTGTCGAGCCTACGTGAGCGCGTGACGGGGATCTTGTCGCGCGTCGAACTGCGCGTCGCGCCGCCGCCCGAGGACCTTGAGCCCCGCGCGCCGCAGCATGTTCAGGAAATCAAGGAGCAGGTGCAGCCGGTCGTTGGCAGCATCGCGCCGCTGCCGTCCGCGATCGACGCCCAACGTATGTTGCCGCGTGTGCAGCCTTCGCAGCGCAATCCCAGCGATCCGTCGACCTGGGGTAAGGTCGCGCGCAACGAAGCTTGCCCATGCGGTTCGGGTAAGAAGTATAAACACTGCCACGGGACCGTCGAAGAAGTCGCCTAAGGCTAGATCCGGAGTTCGAGGATGCCGCGTGCGCGCAAGCAGGACGGCGTGAACGTCGCCGTCATCCGGCACGTCGCTTTTGAGGATCTCGGCACGCTCGGCGAGCTGTTCGCCGCGCGTGGCTGGAACGTACGCTACATCGAAGCGCCGGTTGCCGACTGGAAGGACTTCGACCCGCTCGCGCCGGATTTGCTGGTTGTTCTCGGCGGGCCGATCGGCGTCTACGAGGACGACCTGTATCCGTTCCTCAAGCAGGAAATCGCCGCGCTTCAGAAGCGCCTGAAGGCCGACAAGCCCACCCTCGGGATTTGTCTGGGCGCGCAGCTTATCGCGGGTGCGCTCGGCGCGCGGGTCTATCCGAACCGCGAAAAGGAAATTGGCTGGTCGCCCCTGATTCTATCGAAGGCGGGCTATACGTCGCCGGTTCGCCATCTCGGCCCGGAACATACCTTTATGTTCCATTGGCACGGAGACACCTTCGATCTGCCGCAGGATGCCACGCTCCTCGCCGGTACGGGTGTGTGCTTTCACCAGGTCTTCAGCTGGGGCAGGAGCACGCTCGGCTTCCAGTGCCATCCCGAGGTCATCGGCCTTGATCTTGAAAAGTGGTATGTCGGGCACGCCGTGGAAATCGCAACGACCCAGGGCGCACATGTGAAGGCGCTGCGCTCGGACGCCAAGCGTTATGCGGCGAATCTCGAAAAACAGGCGAAGCTGTGCTTCACCGAATGGCTGGATAGCCTCGGCCTCTAGGCGCTCTGGCCGTTTGTCGGCAGATCCGGGTTCAATCCCATCAAGCTCCGGGCGAAGTGATGTGATGTGAACGGTCGCAGGTCGTTCGCACCTTCGCCGACACCCACATAGTGCACGGGCAGGCCGAACTTCTCGGCCAGCGCCACGACGACACCGCCCTTCGCGGTCCCGTCCAGCTTGGTCATCACAAGGCCCGTGACGCCGGTCATGCTCTTGAAGACCTCGACTTGCGCATGGGCGTTCTGGCCGACGGTGGCATCGAGCACCAGAAGCGTCGCGTGCGGCGCGCTCGGTTCGACCTTCTTGATGGCGCGGACGATCTTCTGCAATTCGGCCATCAGCTGATCTTTGTTCTGCAGGCGTCCAGCCGTGTCGATCAACAGGACGTCGTCGCCGCGCTTCTTGGCCTCTAGCAACGCCTCGAACGCGAGGCCTGCCGCATCGGCGCCGGTCTCCTTGGCGAAAACCGGTGCGCCCGCCCGGTGGCCCCAAACTTTCAGTTGCTCGACCGCGGCCGCGCGGAATGTATCGCCGGCGGCGAGAGCCACCTTCTTTCCGGCATTTTTCATCTGATGGGCGATCTTGCCGATCGTTGTGGTTTTGCCCGCACCGTTCACGCCCACCACCAGCACGACGAAAGGCTTGTGGTCCGGGTCGACAACCAACGGCCGTGCGACGGGTTCAAGGATGCGGCGGATGTCGGCGGCAAACGACTCGCGCACGTCTTCCGGTGTGATGTCTTTCCCGAAGCGCTCTTTCGCGAGCGCCTGCGTGAGTTTGGACGCCGTCGCGGTCCCAAGGTCCGCGGTAATCAGAAGATCTTCCAGTTCGGTCAGCGTCGCGTCGTCGAGTTTGCGCTTGGTCAGAATGTCGCCGATGCCGGCGACGATCTTGCTTGACGATTTGGCGAGGCCCTCGCTCAGTTTGAGCTGCCACTCGCCTTGGTATTGGTGATGAACATCATCGGAGGTTTTGCCTCCGGGCAACATATCGCGAAGAGACATTAGATCACGCCAACAAGAGCCGTTTCCGTGGTGCTCACGATACGTGCCGTGAGCATGGAGCCGGGCGCCGCGTCGGCGATGTTCACCGGCAGATAATGTTCACTGTGGCCCCGGCCATCTTTTTCCATCAACACACTCACGGATTTACCGACGTACGCGGCAAGACGGCGGGTGAAAGCGTCCATCCCCTTGGCGCGCAAACGCGCGGCGCGCTCCTTGATCACTACGCCGTTGACTTGCGGCATACGTGCCGCCGGCGTGCCCTGCCGGATCGAATAAGGGAAGACGTGAAGCAGCGTCAGACCGGCGTCATCGACCAGAGCCAGGCTGTTTTCGAACATCGTTTCGTCTTCGGTCGGGAAGCCGGCGATCAGATCGGCGCCGAACACGGCATCGGGGCGCAGGGCTCGCACACGTTCACAGAAGGAAATGATATCGGCGCGGCTGTGACGGCGCTTCATGCGCTTCAGGATCATATCGTCGCCGGCTTGGGCGGAGATATGGAAGTGCGGCATCAAGCGCGGCTCGTCGGCGATCAGCTGGAATAAGTCCTCGTCCGCTTCGGCGGGGTCGAGTGACGACAGCCGCAGACGTTTCAATTCGGGCACCGCCATCAACAAGCGCCGGGCCATTTGGCCGAGGCTCGGTGTTCCCGGCAGGTCGCCGCCGTACCCGGTGATGTCCACGCCGGTGATCACGATTTCCTGATAGCCGCCCTGCACCAGGCCGCGCACTTCCTGGACGATGCGGCCCATGGGCACGCTGCGATTATTGCCGCGCGCGAAGGGGATGATGCAGAAGGTGCAGCGGTGGTCGCAGCCCTGTTGAACCTGTACGAAGGCGCGTGTGCGCCCATCGAAGCCTTCCACCAGATGTTCCGCCGTCTCGCGCACGGTCATGATGTCGCTGACGAGGACCTTCTCCGCCGGTTCGGCATGGAAACTCTCGGCCTTCATCTTGTGCTCGTTGCCGAGCACGCGGTCGACTTCGGGCATCGCAGCGTAACGCGCGGGATCGAGTTGCACCGCGCAGCCGGTCGCGACGATATGCGCGCCCGGATTTTCGCGGCGCAGCTTGCGCAGGGTCTGCAAGCCTTGACGTTCTGCTTCCTTGGTGACCGCGCAGGTGTTCACGATGATGGCGTTGGAAAGACCGGCGTCGCGCGCGTGCGCGCGCATCACTTCGCCTTCATAGGTGTTGAGGCGGCAGCCCATGCTGACGACGCGCGGCGCGTGATCGCGAGGTCCCTGATTGGGCGCATCGGGCGCGGTCATGCCTGCAAGCCCCGCGACAGATGCGCGTCGAGCGTGCCGCGAAAGCTGTCTTCCGCCGGGCCGGTCATGACGACATGGCCGTCGTCACGCCAGGCGATGAACAAATCGCCGCCGTCGAGGGTCACGATAGCTGAGCGGTCGGTGAGATTACGGCGCGCGGCGGCAACAAGGGTTGCGCATGCCCCGGTGCCGCACGCCATGGTAATGCCCGCGCCGCGCTCCCAAACGCGCATCCGCAAACGCCCACGGTTGATCACCTGCACAGCTTCCACGTTGGTCCGTTCGGGAAACAACGGGTGATGCTCAAGCTTTGGCCCGACCGCGGTAAGATCAACGGCGCTGGCATCTTTCACGAAGAACACGGCGTGCGGGTTCCCCATGCTGACGCCGACGGGATCCTGGAGCGGGCCTTCGCCGATGCCGAGGTGAAGCGTGTCGATTTCCTTGGCCAGGGGGATGCGCTGCCAGTCGGTTTGCGCGGGTCCCATGTCGACCGCGATCGCGCCATCTTGCGCGCGCCATGCGATCACCGGGCCGGCCAGTGTTTCGATGGTGATCTTTTCCTTACCCGTTTCCTCGAACAGGACCTTCGCGATGGCGCGGCTGCCGTTGCCGCAGCTCTGTACTTCGCTGCCGTCGGAATTTCGGATTCCCATGAAGGCGTCGCCACCATTGCGTGGGCGTTCAAGGATGAGGATCTGATCGCAGCCGACGCCCGTGCGTCTGTTTGCAATGGCGCTTGCGGACTCGCCCGTGAAGCGTAACGGCGCCGTGCGGCCATCGAGCACGACAAAGTCGTTCCCGAGTCCGTGCATTTTGCGAAATGCCAGGCCAGCCGATTGTGGTTGGGCGGAAATCATGGGCGGGTTATAGGTGGGGGGGGTCCCGCTGTCCAGGGGCTGTAAGTGGCGAATGGGTGTTAATCATTTGAATTATAAAGAATTTTTATCGTTTGGTGTGTCTGGAGAAATACGATGACGGGCGCGCGCGACAATTCCTCTGCGGTGCGCCTATTTCTAAAGAGCGAGGCCGCCGGCGGTATTCTTCTTATGGGTGCAGCCGTCGCGGCCATGATTGCCGCCAATAGCCCGGTGGCAGGGCTCTACACGCAAGTTTTGCAAACCTACCTCGGGCCTCTCTCGGTGCTCCATTGGGTCAATGATGGACTCATGGCGGTTTTCTTTTTCCTCGTAGGGCTGGAAATCAAGCGCGAGTTCGTCGCCGGCCACTTGGCGACGTGGTCGGACCGGATACTGCCGATGTTCGCGGCAGCCGGTGGAATGGCGGTTCCCGCAGTCGTCTACCTATTCGTTACACGCGATACGCAAGGTCTAGGGCGCGGCTGGGCAATTCCGTCCGCGACGGATATCGCCTTCGCTATTGGCGTCGTGACATTGCTTGGCAAGCGCGTGCCGATCTCGTTGAAGCTCTTTCTAACGACGGTCGCCATTGTCGACGACATGGGTGCGGTCGCCATCATTGCGCTTGCCTACACCGACAATATCCGCGGAATCGCACTGCTCGCCGCGCTGCTTATCATGGGCGTCATGTTCGTGCTTAACCGCACGAAAGTGACCCATCTCGCACCTTATTTGCTGCTGGCCTTGGCTCTGTGGGGGGCGATCTTTATGTCCGGCGTTCATGCCACAATCGCCGGTGTGCTTGCCGCATGCATGATCCCGATCCGCAATACCGTCCTTGAAGCCCAGCAGAGCGTTTCCCCGCTGCATCGGCTTGAGCATGCGCTTCATCCATGGGTTGCCTATGCGATCGTGCCGCTGTTCGGCTTTGCGAACGCCGGGGTTTCATTGGCCGGGCTTGGGCTAGAGCATGTGCTGGCGCCATTACCGCTCGGCATCGCGCTCGGCCTGTTTTTGGGTAAGCAGGTTGGCATCTTCTCGACCGTCTGGATTTGCGTACAGCTTCGCCTGACGCAAAAACCTAGCGGCGCGACGTGGGCGCAGGTCTATGGGATCGCGCTCTTGTGCGGCATCGGCTTCACAATGAGCCTCTTCATCGGCGGCCTCGCCTTTAAAGACCCGCTTCTTCTCGATGAAGTGAAGATTGGGGTCTTGGGTGGCTCGGTGATTTCCGCTGTTGTCGGATATTCGTTGTTGCGGCTATCCGGACGCGAGCCCGAATAACATATTGTAATAAAAACAATTTTCTGAGGTTTGTTGACTCTCGGGCCGGAGCCGCGTACACCACCGCCCGCTAAAGCCTGACAATCCGGGTTTTCGCTTCCCCTCCGGGGCCGCTCGTCCGCGTTATCGCGCACGGGCGCGGTACTGCTTTTTGGTTCTGGAATTCGTAGCGGCTGATGTTCGACACGCTGACAGACAAGCTGAGCGCCGTCTTCTCCAAGCTCACCGGCCGCGGTGCGCTCTCGGAAGCCGACGTGGCCGCGGCCATGCGTGAAGTGCGCGTGGCGCTGCTCGAAGCCGACGTCGCGCTGCCGGTGGTGAAGGACTTTATCGCCAAGGTCAGCGAGCAGGCCGTCGGCGAAGCGGTCGTGAAATCCGTCACACCGGGCCAGATGGTCGTGAAAATCGTTCACGACGCGCTCGTCGACATGCTGGGCGGCAAGGACGCGCAAGGGGACATCGATCTTGCCGCGCCCGCGCCCGTTGCCGTGCTGATGGTCGGTCTGCAGGGATCCGGTAAAACCACGACCACAGCCAAGATTGCCAATCGTCTTCAGTCTCTTTTCAAGAAGCGCGTGCTGATGGTCAGCTTGGACGTCTATCGTCCGGCCGCGCAGGACCAACTCGCCATCCTCGGTAAGCAGGTCAACGTCATCACCCTGCCGATCGTCGCCGGTCAGCAGCCCGTGGACATCGCGCGCCGCGGTCTTACCGAAGCGCGCAATGGCGGCTTCGATGTCGTGATCTTCGACACCGCCGGCCGTCTCACCATCGACGAAATGATGATGAGCGAAGTCGCCGCCGTGCGCGACATGGTGAAGCCGCACGAGACGCTGCTCGTCACCGACGCCATGATCGGTCAAGACGCGGTCACCACCGCGCAGTCGTTCAATGAAAAGGTCGGCATCACCGGGATCGTGCTGACGCGCGTCGACGGCGACGCGCGCGGCGGCGCGGCGCTGTCCATGCGCGCCATCACCGGCCGTCCCATCAAGCTCATCGGTGTCGGCGAAAAGGTCGACGCCCTCGACACCTTTAATCCCGAACGTATCGCCGGCCGCATCCTCGGCATGGGCGACGTGGTCAGCCTCGTCGAGAAGGCGATCACGACGATCGATCAGGAGAAGGCCGAGAAGCTCGCCGCGCGCATGCAGGAGGGCAAGTTCGACCTCAACGACATGCTCACTCAGTTGCAGCAGATTCAACGCATGGGCGACATGAAGGGCCTGCTCGGCCTCATCCCCGGTCTCGGCCAGGCGGTGAAGCAACTGAAGAGCGCCGATCTCGATCCCAAACAGTTCAAGCGCCTGGAAGCGATCATTCAATCGATGACGCCGAAAGAGCGCCGTAACCCGGATCTTATCAAGGCCTCGCGCAAGCAGCGCATCGCCACCGGCTCAGGGACTTCGGTACCTGAAGTGAACAAGCTCCTGAAGCAGCATCAGCAGATGGAGACCGTCATGAAGCGCATGAAGAAGATGGGCGGCCTCGGCGCCCTCGGCGCGATGATGGGCGGTGGCATGCCCGGCCTCGGTGGTTTGGGCGGCGGTGGGCTTGGCAAATTACCCGGCGGTGGCCTTCCGCGCCCCGGCGGCTTTCCTTTTGGTAAACGCTAACAACAAACACGCACTTGGATAAGGAGACTACATATGTCGCTTAAGATCAGACTGACGCGCGGTGGCGCGAAGAAGCAGGCCAGCTACCGTATCGTCGTCGCTGACTCGCGCAGCCCGCGCGACGGCCGTTTCATCGAGAAGGTCGGCACCTACAACCCGCGCGTTCCGCACGATCACAAGGAACGCCTGGTCGTGAAGGAAGACCGGATTAAGCATTGGATCGGCGTTGGCGCTCTGCCGACCGACCGCGTCGCGCGCCTGTTCTCGAAGATCGGCCTCGCGGAAGCTCCGAAGGTCAATCCGCAGACCAAGCAAGACAAGCCGAAAGCCAAGGCGCAAGAACGTCTGAAGGCTGCTGAAGAAGCGGCGAAGGCTGCGGCGGAAGCGGCGGCCGGCGGCGAACAAGCTTAACGAAGGCGATCCTCCGTGGACCGCTCCTCGCGCGTATGCCTTGGCGTCGTTGTCGGCGCCAAGGGACTGAAGGGCGAGGTGCGGATCAAAAGCTTCACGGAAGATCCCTCGGACGTCGGCGCCTACGGGCCGGTGACGACAGGTGACGGACGAAAGTTCAACGTCATCGTCGTCGGCGGCAAAGAGGGTGTGGTGATCGCGAAGCTCGCGGGCGTCGCGGATCGCACCCAGGCCGAAGCGCTCAAGGGCGCGGAGCTCTTTGTGGAGCGAACCGCTCTGCCGGCGCCGAAAGAGGGCGAGTTCTATCACGCCGATCTGATCGGCGCGGTGGTGAAGCTGACCAGCGGGGAAGTGCTGGGCACGGTCAGTGGCCTGCACAACTTCGGCGGCGGCGACATGATGGAAGTGGGCGAGGGACGCGCGTCCGTCCTGATCCCACTGACATCGGAAGCGATCGCCGAACTCGACGTGAAGGCTGGCCGGGTCGTGGTTCATCCGCTGCCGGGCCTCTTGGGCGGCGACTCGGAGACCGATGACGAGAATGGCCGGGAAACAGACGGGACGGACGGTTGAGCCTTGGAGAAAAGTGCCTCCTTTCGGGCCGTTGTGCTCACGCTGTTCCCGGAAATGTTTCCGGGCCCGCTTGGATTTTCGTTGGCGGGCAAGGCCTTAGAGGACGGTTTGTGGTCGTTGGAATCGGTGGACATTCGCGGGTTCGCGCGCGATAAACACCGCACCGTCGACGACAGCCCTTTCGGAGGCGGGGCCGGGATGGTGTTGCGACCCGACGTTCTGGATGCCGCCATCGGCGCGTCACACGTCGAAAGCACGCCGCTGATATATCTCACCCCGCGCGGGCGGCTGATGGATCAGCCTTTCGTGCGCAGATTGGCGGCGGGTCCCGGGGTGACGTTGATTTGCGGGCGCTATGAAGGTGTCGATCAGCGCCTTCTTGAATCCCGCGGCGTGGAGGAGGTCAGCCTCGGCGACTTCATCCTCTCGGGCGGCGAACCGGCGGCGCTGGCGCTACTTGATGCTGTGATACGGCTTTTGCCCGGTGTCGTGGGCAAGACCGCAAGTTTGGAAGACGAGAGTTTCGAAACGGGTCTTTTGGAGTATCCGCATTATACGCGGCCCGACCCGTGGAATGGGCGAGAAGTGCCCGAGGTTTTGAAGTCCGGTCATCATGCCAAAGTGCAGGCATGGCGCCGGGCGCAGGCGGAAGAGATCACCCGCGCAAGAAGGCCCGATATGTGGGCTCGCTACGCGGAGCAAGAGAAGAAGAAAACTTAACCCGGTCCGTTCCAAGGACCTCACGAAGACCAAAAAGATAGATACGAAAAGGACGATTACGATGAATACGCTGCAACAGCTCGAAAAAGATTACATGGCCGAGATGAAGGCCAAGCGCGCCGTTCCGGAATTCTCGCCGGGCGACACCCTGCGCGTTCATGTGAAGGTCACGGAAGGCCAGCGCGAACGTATCCAGGCTTATGAAGGCGTGTGCATCGCGCGCAAGAACGCCGGTCTGAACTCCTCGTTCACCGTGCGCAAGATTTCCTTCGGCGAAGGCGTGGAGCGCGTGTTCCCGCTGTTCGCGCCGATCGTCGACAAGATCGAAGTGGTCCGTAAGGGCCGCGTCCGCCGCGCGAAGCTTTATTACCTCCGTGATCGTCGCGGCCGTTCCGCGCGTATTGCCGAGGAATCGACGGGCGGTAACGACGGCGAAGGCGAAAACGCCTAGACCTCAACGTGGCCGACTCGGCGGGATTTGTTACAATTCCCGTAAGCCCCCGTTATTAAATGCAAATGCCCCGCGAAAGCGGGGCATTTTTTTGCAACCATTCGTTAATTTCGGGCGTATTACCCTTTGGCGAAATGGGGTAGTTTATCTGCACTCAATAGTGTGGCCCCGGGGCGAAGTTTCGGGCGTTCTATCTCCCGAATGGGGATGTCATGGCGTTAAGCGCGACCGAGATTCAGGCGATGTCGACGACCGACATCGGGAATCTATCCACGACAACCGTCGGTCAGCTGACATCCACCGAAATCAATCTTTTTACGTCCGTCCAATTCAGTGCGCTGAGTTCCGCGCAGCTCGACTATCTGTCGGTGCGTGCCATCGGCGCAATGAACGTCGGCGTTTTCAGCGGCATGAGCGCCGATCAGTTCCAGAGCTTGAACTCCAGCCAGATCCGCGCGATCGCCGTCACCAATATTCCGCAACTCACGACCACCCATATGGCGGGCCTCGTGGCGGCGCAAATTTCCGGTTTCACGGTTTCGCAGCTCAACGCGATGTCGACGACCATCATCGCAGGCCTTACGACCGGCCAGCTTGACGGTCTCACCACAGGACAGATCGCCGGTCTTTCCGTTACCGCATTCGACGCGCTCAGCGCCGATCAGATCCTCAGCTTCTCGGGCGCTCAGCTCGGTGCGTTGAGCGGCGCGAATTTCGGTGCGCTTGACCCCACGGAAATCGATGATTTCACCGACACGCAGATCGACGGGCTCAAGACCACGCAGATCAAGGCGATCGATTCCGTCGATGTCACGGGCCTGACGTCCACCCAGATCGCCGGGTTCAGCACCCTGCAGATCAAGGCGCTCGATACGCGCGCGATCATGGCCATGTCGACCACGCAGCTGCAGGGGCTCAATGCGACATTGATCGCGGCGCTTTCGACGCAGCAGATCAACGCGATGTCGACCCTGGCATTTTCTTCGTTGTCGACGACGCAGATCGCCGGACTCACGCGCTCTCAAATGGGCGGCCTGGACGCGCTGCATATGAGCGCGATGTCCGATACGGCGATCGCACACCTTACGAGCGCACAAATCAAAGGACTGAAGTCGAGCCAGGTCGCGGCGCTTTCGACCACGCAGCTCCAGACGCTCTCGACCACACAGATCGGCTCCCTTATGCGGACGCAGGTGTCCGGGCTTAGCGATTCCGACATTGGACTGCTCACGCCTGCGCAATACGAGGCCTATTTGATGGTGCGCGGCACGCCGCTCAGCACCACGCAGATCAGCCAGTTATCGACGACGCAGTTCAGCGCTTTCTCCGCGACCATCATCAAGTCGCTGACGTCTTCGCAAGTTGCCGCTCTGACGCCGACCTTGATTGCGCAGATGACGACGACGCAGATCGGCGGCCTGACGATGAACAATATCAAGGGGCTGACGACGACGCAGATGGCGGTGCTGTCTACGGCCAACTACGCGGCGCTCACCGAGACGCAATTGGGTGGGCTCTCGTCGAAGCAGATGGCCGCGATGAAATCAACGCAAATTGCCGCGATCTCCACGGCGAATATCGCCGCCCTGACCACAACACAGCTCGCCGGCTTCAAGGCGACGCATATCAGCTCGCTCACGTCGGCACAGATTGGCTCCATCAGTCTGGGCAACGTCATCGAACTCACCGCCGACCAGATGCGCGCGTTCAAGTCGACGCAAATCACCGCGTTTTCCACGGCGCAGTTCGCGGCCTTCACATCAACGCAAATTGGTCAATTGGCGGGTTCGCAGGTCTCGGGCATCACCACCGCGCAGTTTGCGCAACTGACCTCCACCGAAATCGGACAGCTCAGCGCCACGGCACTCAAGGCCTTCACGACGGCCGCGATGTCCGGCCTCACCGTGGCCCAACTCGGCGGACTGGCGGCGGACGGCATCGGCGCGCTGAGCGCCACGCAAATCGGCAGCCTGTCGACGGCGATCTTCGCAAGTCTTTCGACGACGCAGCTCTCCGGACTCACGGCGGCTCAATTCAAGGCCGTGAGCATTACGCAGCTTAACGCGCTGACCACGACCAACGTCGCCGGCCTTGACGAAGACCAGATCAAGTCGCTCGCCGCGACCCAGATCGGCGGCTTGACGACGGCCCAGTTTGTCGCGCTCACCAGCACGCAGTTCAGCCAGCTCAGTAACCAGCAAATCGGCGGCATTACGATCGGTCAGCTTTCGCAGATGACCTCCACGCAAATCGGCGACCTCTCGTCGGCCTCATTGCGGGCGTTTAGTGCGACCGCCATCGCGAGTCTCAGCGCCGCTCAATTCGCGGGTTTGTCGGGTACCGATATCGGAGCTCTCTCCGGGTCCGTCGTCTCCAATCTTTCGACGGCGATCTTCGCCAGCCTGACGACCAGCCAGGCCTCGGGCCTCACGGCCATGCAGATCAAGGCGCTGACGACCGTTCAGATCGCCTCGTTGACGGCGGCGGCGATCGGTTCGCTCGACACCACGCAAGTGCGAGCCTTGGCCGCTTCGCAAATCTCGGCCATGACTACGACCCAATTCCGTTCGCTTACCTCGACGCAGATCGGCGAACTCTCTGCGCAGCAGATCGCAGGCGTCACCGCGACGCAAATCGCGCAAATGACCTCGACGCAAATCGGTGAACTTTCGTCTACGGCGCTCAAGGCGTTCAGCGCGACCGCCATCGCCGGGCTGACGACCACGCAGTTCGCCGGCCTCTCGTCGACCGCGATTGGCGGTCTGACGTCGTCGCAAATTGCACGTTTGTCCTCGACGCTCCTCAGCGGCCTGACGATTGCGCAGTTCTCGGGTTTCAACGCCTCACAGATCAAAGCATTCACGACGACGCAGATCACGGCGTTGACGGGCGTGACGATCGCATCCCTGTCGGTGACGCAGGTCGGCGGGCTCGAGGCCGCCGACATCGCGGCCTTCTCGACGGTGCAAGTCACCTTCCTGACGACAACGCAGCTTGGGGCGATGAGCGCGCAGCAGGCGGCCGCGTTCACCGGACCTCAAATCTTCGCGTTCACGACCACGCAGATCCACGCGCTTTTCGGCTAGCCTGAAACCCGGGCGTGGCTCACGCCCGCCCGCTCCAGGTGTGGACGCAACCGGCCTGTGATCCACAGACCGAACATCCTGAAATCACTGATGAGCGACCATGCCGGATAGGTGAATGTCGCCGGGCGGTTACGCTCGACTGCGGCATGGGCGATCCAGGCAAAACCGTAGCCGGCCAGAGGCACCAGGAACCAAGCCGCGCCGCCCGCCAGAGCAGCATGAATCGCGCATGCGATGGCAAGGCTCGTCCCCGCATAATGCAATCCGCGGGTTGCCGGGCGCGCATGCTCGCGCAGATAGAAGGGCCAGAATTCAGCGTAGCTTGCGATCCTAAGGGGCGTCGCCATGGGCGTTCACGCTGCTTGCTCTACGAGGCCGGGGGGCGTAGTTTGCCGCACCTTTTTTGACCCTGGAAGATGTGAAGAAGACGATGCCTGACAACGCTCGCGTTCCCGCCCGTAAACAGGGTTTTGTCGTCGCGGTTATCGGCGCTACCGGCAATGTCGGGCGCGAGATGCTCAACATCCTCTACGACCGCCAGTTCCCCGTTTCCAAGGTGATCGCGCTCGCTTCCGAGCGTTCCATCGGCAAGGAAGTTTCGTTCGGCGAGGACGAGGTCCTGAAAATTCAGGATCTCGCGACCTTCGACTTCAAGGGCGTGCATATCGCGTTGTCGTCCCCGGGTGCCAAGGTCTCTGCGGTCCACAGTCCGCGCGCCGCCGCCGCCGGCTGTGTCGTGATCGACAACACGTCGCATTTCCGCATGGACCCGGACGTTCCGCTCGTGGTTCCGGAGGTGAATCCGGAGGCCATCGCCCGCTATAAGAAGAAGGGCATCATCGCCAATCCGAATTGCTCGACCATCCAGATGGTCACCGCGCTGAAACCGCTGCACGACGCCTTCAAGATCAAGCGCGTCGTTGTATCCACCTATCAGTCCACCTCCGGCAAGGGGAAGGACGCGATGGACGAGTTGTTCAATCAGACGAAGGGCATCTACGCCAACCAGTCGCCTGCGGAAACCAAGTCGTTGTTCACCAAGCAGATCGCCTTCAACGTCATCCCGCACATTGATGTGTTCCTCGATAGCGGCGAGACGAAGGAGGAGTGGAAGATGGTGGTCGAGACGCGCAAGATTCTCGATCCGGAAATCAAGGTGCACGCCAACTGCGCTCGCGTCGCCACCTTCATCGGCCACGCGGAGTATGTGAACATCGAATGTGAACGTCCGTTCACCGACAAAGCGGCGCGTGAAGTGCTCTCGAAGGCGCCGGGTATCGCTGTTGTCGACCGCCGTGCCGACGAAGGTTATGTCACGCCGGCGGAGGCGGCAGGCGAAGATCCGGTGTACATCTCGCGTATTCGCAAGGATACGAGCGTGGAGAACGGCCTGTCCTTCTGGTGCGTCGCCGACAATCTGCGCAAAGGCGCGGCGCTGAACGCGGTGCAGATCGCGGAAGTGCTCGCGAAGGAATACCTGAGCGTCGGCTAATCCGGACGTTTCATCCAAATGAAAACGGCGGCCCTTCCGGAGCCGCCGTTTTCATTTTTGGACGCTCTTTATCGTTACGCGGCAAGCGCGCGGTAAAGGACAACACCGAGCACGGCGACGCCCGACAGGATGATCAGTGCGCCGGAAAAGCGATTCAGCCGTTCAAGTCCGCGCTCCATCATGCTCCCGCGCCAAGAGCCCGCCGTGCCGGCGAGGATCAGCCACCAGGCCGCCGAACCTCCGAACACGCCGGTCACCAACGCGACGGCGTCCTGCGGGCCGGTCTGCGCGTGGGTCGGGCCGAAGGCGGCGAACACGCCCAACGCGGCGAACATGGTCGCCGGATTTGTGATCGCCATGCTGAAGGCGGTCATGAAATCGCGCCGCAGGCTCTGAACGTTCAGATGTCCGTCGGCCATCAGTACGGGTGCGCGGTACGTCAAAAGTCCTACGGCCAGAACGATGATGCCGCCGATCAGGCCGATGGCGACCTCATGGGCGATGATGAACGTGCTGATCACGGTCAGGCCCAAACCGGCGATGGCGCCGAACATCATATCGGCAACCGCCGCGCCGAGACCGGCGGCGAAACCCTGAAGACGTCCACGCGCCAGGGCGCGGCGGACACAGATCATGGCGACGGGCCCGATGGGCGCCGCCAGCGCGAAGCCGGCGGCCAGGCCGCGCACAAAGGCAAACTCAAACAGCGCGAAAGTCATGCGTTGGGAAAAACTTTTCACAGTGAATGGATGGGCCTTTCATAACGGTTTCGAGCGTCTTCATCAAGTTTACGAGGCCGTTTTACACGTCCGCCGGGTGCGGCGCCGCGCTTGTAACCAGTGTGCGATCGGTCAAAAATAATATAATCAAGTTAAGGCCTTACGCTTACCGACTCCAAGAAACATGAACGTCCAGCGACCGCGCCGTAGTCTTTTGTATGTCCCCGCGTCCAATGCGCGCGCGCTTGAAAAGGCGCGCATGCTGCCCGCGGACGGCTTCATTGTGGACCTTGAGGACGCGGTTCTTCCCGATGCGAAGCCGGCCGCGCGCGCGACGGCCGCGCAGTTGATTCGGGCCGGCGGTTTCGGGGATCGAGAGCTCATCGTGCGCGTGAACGCGCTCGACACGCCGTGGATCAAGGACGACCTCGCCGCGTTATCGGATGCGAAGGCGCCTGCGATCCTGGTCCCCAAGGTGAACAGACCGGACGACTTGCTTCGCGTGGCCGGCCTGCTGTCAGATCCGGACGCGGTCCGTCTATGGGCGATGATGGAGACGCCACTCTCGATCCTCCATGCGCGCGAAATCGCCGCGTGCGGCTCGCCGCTCGCCGGCTTTATCGTCGGCACGAATGATCTTGCGAAGGATTTGCGCTGTGCGCATCCGGCGGACCGTGCGCCGATGATGATGGCGCTACAAACCTGTGTCATGGCCGCTCGCGCCTTTGGCATCGCGGTCATTGATGGCGTGCATATTGATTTGGATGATGACGTCGGCTTTATCGAATCCTGCCGCGCGAGCCGCGCCCTCGGGTTCGACGGGCGCAGCCTCATTCATCCCAAGCAGATCGCGGGCGCCAATGAAGCTTATGCGCCTTCGGCGCCCGACATTGCGCGTGCGCGCAAAATTGTCGATGCGCACCGCGCCGCAGCTGCGGAGGGAAAAGCCGTTGTTGTTGTCGATGGACGCCTCGTGGAGTTCCTTCATGTACGTGAGGCCGAGCGCCTTCTTTCTCAAGCGGAAATGATTGCGGCCCTCCGCTAAGCAAAAACGCCGCTCCCGTTCAAGGAGCGGCGTTTCTACAATCGATGAGAGGCGAGGCTTGAGCCTAAGCGGAAGCTTCAAGCCGGCAATACATCAACGCAAAATCAGGACACGCCAGTCACGGCGCGAAATGACATCGGAAGATGTCGGCCAGTAGGCGTGGCAAACGAACGCACTCAAGAAACCCGAAAACAGCATCAAAGCGCCGATGGAAACGTCATCATGGCCGTGACCGAGCCGGACGCATCAACACGCTAACAACGCGCAGTCGCATCCGAGAGATATAGGGCGTCTGCAAAAATAAACGCACGCCCCAGACCGTCAACGCAGGACGAACTCACTTCGCGCGGGCGCCGGCCGCGCCAGAGACCGAGCCGGCCCCATTGGCGCCGCCGCTTACGGCGCCGGGCGTCGTGGACAGGCCGCCGGACGTTGCAGCGCTGCCGGAGACAGCGGAGTTCGCGGACGCCGGGTCGGCTTCAAGCGCGATGCTCGAAGATGAACCGCCTCCTACCGACACGCCGGTATTACGCGCCGCGCCCGCCGCGCCTTTCGCCTGACCGCGCGCGACATTTGCCGCGCCGACCGCATTTCCGGTCGCGACACCGGCCGCGCCACGGGCATGACCTTCGCCGACGCTCGAAGCGCCGGTCACGTTCCCGGTCACGACACCGGCCGTGTTGGCCGCCGCCCGGCCGGTGACATCGACGCCAGCCTCGGCATTGGCTCTCGCCGCGCCGGTCGCGCCGCCTGCCGTCGAGGCGCCAGCCTCAACGCCGCCGCGGGCCCGCGCGCGGGCCTTCCTGCCGGTGTCGTCGACCGAACCCTTGGCGCGTGAGGTTGCACGGGCCGCACCGGAAAGATCCGGCCGGTCAAGATGACCGCCCAGACTGCCGGAGCCGCTCAAACCGCCACCCAAACCGCCGCCGCCGAGACCGCCAACCGCGCCGGCGCTGCCACCAAGCGCACCACCAGCGCTGCCGCCCAAGACCTGGGCCCCTGCCGGGCCGGCGGCGATGACCGCCATCGCCGTGACCATAAGAAACTGCTTAAACATGCGAGCCCTCCATAAGGTGTTTTCCCGTCAAACCCACCGCGGCCATTCACCCGCGACGGGTCTATGTACAAACGCAGCCATCGCGGCAAGAAAGGGGCGCGATCCAAGGCAATGTTGGGGCGAGGTTGTGTCTGGCCTGCGTGCCGACAACCTTTGCGTACAGGGCTGGCGTGAATGGCCCGCAATTTCATATGTGCAGACCTGCCGCGCGCGGAACGCGTGAGAACAGCGATCCAATCTGACCGTTCGTTGACTTAATAAGGTCAGGTGAGTACACAACAGGTCGGGGATCGAAAATATTGGGCTCATGCCCAAAAATTTCATTATTAATCAATACGTTATACTGTAACGGACGCTTCCATGACCCAAGCCGCGAAGTCTTCCGCCCGGCCCTTGTCGCCGCACCTTCAGATCTACCGGCTGCCCTTGGCCGCCTGGCTGTCCATCAGTCACCGCGCCACCGGCATCGGCCTGACAGCCGGCACGCTTCTTCTGACGTGGTGGCTGGCCGCCGCCGCATATGGTCCAGACGCGTATGGCGTCTTCTCGGATTTCATCAGCTCGCCCTTTGGCCTGCTGATCTTGTTCGGCTTCTCGTTCGCCCTGTTCTTCCACCTCTGCAACGGCATCCGTCATCTGCTGTGGGATGCTGGTAAGAACTTCTCGATCGAAGCGACCAAACGCTCGAACGCTTTCGTCATCGCCGGCACGGTCGTCTTGACCGCGATCGCCTGGCTCATTGCTTACCTCTAAGGGAGGCGCAGAATGTCCGGTCCTTCCCATTCCCTCCGTTCGCCGCTGGGCCGCGCCCTCGGCCTCGGCTCGGCCAAAGAAGGCCTGCATCACTGGTGGACGCAGCGCCTCACGTCGATAGCGCTCATTCCGCTGGTCATGTGGTTCGTGGTCTCGCTCATCGGTCTGCGTCAGTCCGACTGGGAGCAGTACACGCTCTGGATCTCGAACCCGATCAACGCCACCGTGATGATTCTCTTCCTCGGCGTGACGTTCCATCACGCCCAATCCGGCATGCAGGTGGTGCTTGAGGACTATGTGTCCTCGCACGGTACGCGCATCGCCTCGATCATCGCCGTGAAGTTCATCTGCTATGCGCTTGCGGCGCTGAGCATCGTTTCCGTTTTGATTGTCGCGTTTGGAGTCTGACCGCCATGGCTGCCTACAACATCGTTGATCACGAATACGACGTGGTCGTGGTCGGCGCCGGCGGCGCGGGCCTTCGCGCCACCTTCGGCATGGTGCAGCAGGGTCTCAAGACGGCCTGTATCACCAAGGTGTTCCCGACGCGCAGTCACACCGTCGCCGCGCAGGGCGGCGTCGCCGCCTCGCTCGGCAACATCGGGGAAGATAATTGGGCCTGGCACATGTACGACACCGTCAAGGGGTCGGATTGGCTCGGCGATCAGGACGCCATCGAATACATGTGCCGCGAAGCCGTGCCGGCCATCCGCGAACTCGAGCACTACGGCGTGCCGTTCTCGCGTACCCCCGAAGGTAAGATCTATCAGCGCCCCTTCGGCGGTCACATGCGTAACTTCGGCGAAGCGCCGGTGCAGCGTGCCTGCGCCGCCGCCGACCGCACCGGCCACGCTATCCTGCATACGCTCTATCAGCAGAGCCTGAAGTACCAAGCCGAGTTCTTCATCGAATACTTCTCCATCGATCTCATGATGGACGAAAGCGGTTGCCGCGGCGTCGTCGCCATTGACATGGCGACCGGCACCATCCACCGCTTCAAGGCGCACATGGTGGTCATCGCCACCGGCGGATACGGCCGCGCGTATTTCTCGTGCACCTCGGCGCACACCTGCACCGGCGATGGCAATGCGATGGCCGCGCGTGTCGGTCTGCCGCTTCAGGACATGGAGTTCGTTCAGTTCCACCCGACCGGCATCTACGGCGCCGGCGTGCTCATCACCGAAGGCTCGCGCGGGGAAGGCGGCTATCTCACCAACTCGGCCGGCGAGCGCTTCATGGAACGCTATGCCCCCACCGCGAAGGACCTTGCGTCTCGCGACGTCGTCTCGCGCTCCATGACCATGGAAATCCGCGAAGGCCGCGGTGTCGGCGCGGAAAAGGATCACATCTTCCTGCACCTCGAGCATCTCGGTGCGGAAGTGCTCCATTCACGCCTGCCCGGCATCACCGAATCGGCGAAGATCTTCGCGGGTGTCGATGCGACCAAACAGCCGATCCCGGTGCTGCCGACCGTGCACTACAACATGGGCGGCATTCCCACGAACTACATGGCTGAAGTCGTGCGTCCGCAAGCCGGCAATCCGGATGCGACCATCCCGGGCCTGATGGCCATCGGCGAGGCGGCGTGCGTCTCGGTGCACGGCGCCAACCGTCTCGGTGCGAACTCGCTGCTCGATCTCGTCGTGTTCGGCCGCGCCGCGGCCTTGCGCGCTAAGGACATCGTGAAGAAAGGCGAAAAGCACCGCGCGCTGTCTAAGGACGCTTCGGATCTCGCGTTGTCGCGCCTCGACCGTCTGCGTAACGCCAACGGCTCGCTGACCACCGCGCAGATCCGCAAGAACATGCAGCGCACCATGCAGACCGATGCCGCCGTGTTCCGCACGACGAAGAGCCTGCAGGAAGGCATCGGCAAGCTCAGCCAAATCGCCGCGTCCATCAAGGACATCAAGGTCAGCGACCGCTCGCTGGTGTTCAATACCGACCTCATTGAAGCGCTCGAACTTGAAAACCTGATGACGTGCGCCGTCGCCACCATCACCGGCGCCGAGGCGCGCCATGAGAGCCGCGGCGCACACGCGCACGAAGATTTCCCGAACCGCGACGACGAGAACTGGAGCAAGCATACGATCGCCTACGTCGACGATCAGTATAAGGTGAAGCTCGATTACCGTCCGGTGCACAAGTACACGCTGACGAACGAGGTTCAGTACATTCCGCCCAAGGCGCGCGTTTACTAGGCGTCGTGCGCGGCCGGAAATGTGGAATCCGGTTTTCCGATAGGGTCCGCGCACCGGATAAAGAGTCGAGAAGGATCAGGCACATGGTTGAATTATCGCTCCCCAAGAATTCCCGGCCCGTGAAGGGCAAGCATCACGCTGCGCCGTCCGGCGCGAAGAACGTGAAGCGGTTCGATGTCTACCGCTACGATCCGGATAAGGACGCGACGCCGCGCATCGACTCCTACGACGTCGACATGGACACCTGTGGGCCAATGGTGCTCGACGGGCTCCTGAAGATTAAGGACGAGATGGACCAGACATTGGCTTTGCGGCGGTCCTGCCGTGAAGGCATTTGCGGGTCCTGCTCCATGAATATCGATGGCGGCAATACGCTCGCCTGTCTGAAGCCCATCGAAGAGTGCAACGGCACGGTGAAGATTTATCCGTTGCCGCACATGCCGGTGGTGAAGGACCTCGTGCCTGATCTAACCCACGTCTACGCGCAATATGCTTCGATCGAGCCGTGGATGAAGACCGAGACCCTGCCGCCCTCATCGAGCGAGCGTCTGCAGTCGCCCGAGGAGCGCGAGAAGCTCGATGGCTTGTGGGAGTGCATCCTGTGCTTCTGCTGCTCGACTAGCTGCCCGAGCTATTGGTGGAACGGCGACCGTTATCTTGGCCCGGCCATCCTTCTGCAGGCGGCCCGCTGGATCAACGACAGCCGCGACGAAGCCACTGGTGAGCGTCTCGACAATCTCGAAGATCCGTTCCGCCTCTACCGCTGCCACACCATCATGAACTGCACGCAGACCTGCCCCAAGGGATTGAATCCCGCCAAGGCGATCGCGGACATCAAGATGAAACTGGTGGAACGCGCCGGTTAGGCCGCGGATCTAGATCGGAATTCCGCGCTTCTTCTGGGTTCTTATCAGCCAGCGCACGTAAAGCGGGTTCTGCGGATCCATCCGCATTGCTTTGGTGAAGTCGGTTTCCGCTTCGGCAAGATCGCTGTTCACAAAGTGGCTCACGCCGCGCGCAAAGCGCCATGGCGCGTTTTCACGCCGGCTCAAAAGCGCTGTGAAATCTGCGATGGCGGCCTTCATGTTGCCGATCTCCATATGGAGCAGCCCGCGCTTTTGCCAGAGCGAGGTGCGCCGCGGATCGAGCGCGATGGCCGCGTCCAGGTCCACGATCGCATCGCGCGGCCTCTTCAGTTGGCGCAGGATATTGGCTCGCGCGCTCCGCACAAGAATGACCGTGTGAAGCGTGTGTGTTTCGGGTAGGCGCGAATTCCAGGCGCGGAAGCCCAATTCTTTCGTGGTTTGGACCACCGGGCTTAACCGCACCGCCATGTTTAGGTCCGCCAGGGCCGGCTCCAGCTTGCCCTGATCGGCGAGCGTTACGCCGCGCCGGTAATAGGACATATAGCTTTCCGGATGCCGCCGGATCGCCTCGGAATAGGCTTCGAGCGCGCGGGCGGGCTTGCCGTTTTCAAGGGCCGCATAGGCCCGTTCAGCAAGGCGTGACTCGGAAGAGGAGAGGGCCTCTCGCACCGGATCGGCGGCGGCGATACTGACGGCCATGGCCAGCGCGATAACGCTGGAACGCAACACAACCATTTTCCACCTCGCGTCCCCGCACGCCTTAACAACGGCGGGCTGGCGTCAAGGTTTCTGCGGTTTCACGGCGCAACGGTAAAAAATGCGGGTCGGCGCGAAAACCGTACATGACCATTTCACCTGATCGGCGAGGACGGGTACGCGTCCCGTTTTGGCGCACTCCGACTCGGCCAACTTGTACACGTCCTCCGGCGTCGCGCTCTGACTGGAGTAGCAGATGGCCACCATATCGGTCGTTGAGGTCCCCACCGGCTCGCGTTGTCCGGCTTCCCGGCGGCTATCCACATAAGGGGCGGTCCCGCACGCGCTCAGCACTGTGAGGAGGGTCAAAAGGCCGGCGGCGCTGGTGAGCCTATGTCTCATTCTCGTCAAAAAAATCCCTCCGTGCCCGGTGTGCCCCTGCTTACCATGGGTTGTTTTAAATGCCCGGCCTGTTTATCTTTTCGCCCGGGAAATACTTTTGTCGAGGGGAGTTTTAGATGTCCGCAGGGAAATATCGGCTTGTCACCCGCAGCGACTTCGACGGGCTGGTCTGCGCCGCCATCATGCGTGAACTCGGGATGATCGATGAGATCAAGTTCGTCCACCCCAAGGATATGCAGGACGGCGTGATCGAAATCACGAACCGCGACATCACGACCAATCTTCCCTTCGTGGAAGGCGTGCACCTGGCGTTCGACCATCACGAGAGCGAGACGATCCGCGTCGGCAAGAAAGCCAACCACATCATCGATCCGAAAGCGCCTTCGGCCGCCCGCGTCGTCTATGACTATTACGGCGGCAAGAAGAAGCTCCCGCGCATCTCCGACGCCCTGATGGCCGCCGTGGACAAGGGCGATGCCGCTCAGTTCAACAAGGACGAAGTCCTGAACCCGCAAGGCTGGGATCTCATGAACTTCATCATGGACGCCCGTACCGGTTTGGGCCGTTTCCGTGAGTTCACCATTTCCAACTATCAGCTGATGATGGAGCTGATCGAGAAGTGCGTGCAGATGCCGGTGGAGGATATCCTCATGCTGCCCGACGTGGTCGAGCGCGTGGACCTTTACGTCGAGCATGAAGCGAAAGCGAAAGAGCAGATCAAGCGCTGCACCACTGTGCACAAGAATCTGGTTGTCCTTGATCTGCGCGATGAAGACACCATCTGGGCCTGCAACCGCTTCCTGATCTACGCGATCTTCCCCCAGAGCAATATCTCGATCCATGTGATGTGGGGCCTCAAGAAGCAGAACACCGTGTACGCCATCGGTAAGTCGATCTTCGATCGTTCGTCCAAGACCAATGTCGGCGAACTCTGCCTCAAGTATGGCGGCGGTGGTCACCAAGCCGCCGGTACCTGCCAGGTGCCGAACGATCAGGCCGAGAAGACGCTGAAAGACCTGATTGAAAAGATCAACAAGGACGGCTAATTCCGCCGCTCCGTAAGATGCGTGATGTGCCGCCTCTGACATCGGGGGCGGCACATTGCTTTTATGACCGCGGCGTCTTGAAGTGACCGACACACCCGTTCAGCGTTACCGCGCGGCCGTCGCGTCGGGCGAACTCAAGCCCGATCCGATCCAGGAACTGGCCGCCGAGAAACTCACCAGCCTTTCGCATGCGCTCGCGGGCTATACGCCCCGCGGCGGCAAAAAAAGCTGGATGGCGCGCTTTGGTCTTGGCGCCAAGAACGATGCGCCGCCGCCGCAAGGTCTTTACCTGTACGGCGGCGTCGGGCGTGGCAAATCCATGCTCATGAACCTGTTCTTCGACGCCGTGCCCGTCGACAAGAAGGAGCGCGTGCACTTCCACGCCTTCATGCGCGATATCCACGCCGAAATTCACCGTCGCCGCCAACTGCCGATGTACGAGGAAGAGAGGGATCCCATCCCCGGCATGGCGGAAGGTATCGCCGACAACGCGACCCTTCTGTGCCTTGATGAAATGGAGATTCGCGACATCGCCGATGCGATGATCGTCGGCCGTCTCTTCCAAAAATTATTCGAGCGCGGCGTGGTCGTCGTCACGACGTCCAATCGTCATCCCGATGATCTCTACAAACACGGCCTGCAGCGCGACCGGTTTTTGCCATTCATCGCGATCATCAAGGAAAAGCTCGATCTCCTGGAGCTCGAGTCCGCGCAGGATTATCGTTTGGGCCGCCTCGCCGGACAGGCGGTCTATCACACACCGCTTGGCCCCGAATCCGATGCCGCGCTCGATGCCGCTTGGTCGCGATTGACCGACGACGCCAAACCGGAAGCCGACTTTATCCTCGTCCACGGACGGCGCGTGGAAATCCCCGCCGCGGCGCATCAAGTCGCGCGTTTTAGTTTCGATGAGCTGTGCCGTACGGCCCTGGGGCCGACGGACTATCTCACCATTGCCGCACAATTCTCGACCGTGATTGTCAGGGGGATCCCGGCGATGACCGAGGAGCTGAAGGATGCGGCGCGCCGCTTCGTGACTCTCATCGACGCGCTTTATGAACATCGCACCGCGCTGATCTGCTCGGCGGCGGCGCCTCCGGCGGCGCTTTATACGGGTTCCGAAGGCGGTTTCGAATTTGCGCGAACAGCCTCGCGCCTGATCGAGATGCAGGCGGCGGATTACATCCGTCAGCGGCATATCGCCTAAATCAAAGCTCGCACTTGTTGTCCTGGCGCTGAGACATCTGTTTCTTGATGGCCGCGCGCGCTTCTTCTTCCGTCACATAAGGGTCGGGCAGCGGGCGCACCACCAGCAGCATGGTGCCGCTCTTGAGGTTGGCGGATGTGACCTTCGGTTGCGCTTCGTCGCCGTTCTCCAATGGCGTGATCACGGCGATCTTGAGATTCGGCATGCGCAGTTTCAAACGCTCGACCGTGCCGAGGAAAGACTCGCTGTGAAAGTAACCGGTCGTGTGAAAGACCTTACGGCCCGGGTTCTTCTGCAAGTGATCGGCGATCGATTCCGCCATGGTGTCGTCGCGCACGACCTGCGCGGCGAAGGCGCGCATAGCCTGATCGCTCGGCGCGCGCTTCTCTCCTGGTTTCGCATGCGGGTCTCCACCATGCCCCGCGTCGCCGGTTGCAAAACCCATGAATTTGTCTTTGTACGGCCCATCTTCCAGATGAAGCGCACGCGCGGCCCAGGGCCGTTGGTCCGGCTTCATGCGCGTGAGAAATTGCGGGCCTTCGAGACCGACGCAGCGCACGACCATTCCAGGCGCATTGGCCGCGATGACCGGCAACTTGTGATCCTTGGCGAACTCCACCAAAGGCCGGTAGCTGGTGCCGTAGTTGGCCCAGAGTTCGATACGGTCGGCCATGGTGACCTCGCCGATCTTGCCGGACATATATTCGTCGAGTACGGCCTGCTGGTCGCGTTCGAACTGTTCCATGGACAGGCTCATGGCCGGGTGGCGCGCGTACAGCTCGCGGAAAAGGGCCATTTGGGCGTGATGGACCCCGACATGGCGATGCACCTCTCCGAAGAACACGACATCGACATCCGCCAGCAAGGTGGCGGCGCGGGAAATATCGATCACGCGCGGCCTATCGCCGTCCACCTGCAGGAGTTCGTAAGACGTCAGGTCCGGGACCGGCGCGGCGAGCATGTAGTCCGCGCCGCTGCGCACCACGGCCGGCGGCGTGAGTGGAGTTGCGCCGGCCAGCTCCGTCCGCGCGGTGCAGCTCGCAAGGAGCAGGCTGCCTAAAGTGAGAAGCGGGCTTCGGGATTTACGCGGCATGGGTCTTCCAGATGGGGTGGCGGGATCGGCGGAAACTTGCCGATTTTAGTCCGCATCCCATTGATCTGTAATCAGACTTTCGTGATGCATGTGCTTTTCGCCAGAGCTTGCTCCGAGGGGCCGTTTCGCGCTACCACACGCCCCGACGGGGAATGGGGCCGGCCAGCCTGGCCGACAGCGGGATTCATCGAGTTTCCAAGGCCCTTCCGCACATAACACAGAGGTAAAAATGGCACGCAAGAAGATTGCGCTCGTAGGTTCCGGCAACATTGGCGGCACACTCGCGCACCTGATCGGTCTCAAGGAACTCGGCGACGTGGTGTTGTTCGACATCGCCGAAGGCATTCCCCAGGGCAAAGGCCTCGATATCGCCGAATCCACCCCGGTTGAGCGTGTCGACGCCCACTACTCCGGCGCGAACGACTACGGCGCGATCAAGGGCGCCGACGTCGTCATCGTCACCGCCGGCGTGCCTCGCAAGCCGGGCATGAGCCGCGACGATCTTCTCGGCATCAATCTGAAGGTCATGAAGGCCGTCGGCGAAGGCATCAAGGCGAACTGCCCGAATGCGTTCGTGATCTGCATCACCAATCCTCTCGACGCGATGGTGTGGGCGCTGCGTGAATTCTCCGGGCTCCCGCACAATAAGGTCGTCGGCATGGCCGGCGTGCTCGACTCCGCGCGCTTCCGCTACTTCCTTGCCGAAGAGTTCAAGGTGTCCGTGAAGGACATCACCGCGTTCGTGCTCGGCGGTCACGGCGACACCATGGTGCCGCTCGTGCGTTACTCCACCGTCGCCGGCATCCCGCTGCCGGACCTCGTCAAGATGGGTTGGACCAGCCAGGAAAAGCTCGACAAGATCGTTCAGCGCACCCGTGACGGCGGCGCCGAGATCGTCGGCCTCCTGAAGACCGGTTCGGCCTTCTACGCCCCGGCCGCCTCGGCCGTCGAAATGGCCGAAGCCTACCTCAAGGATCAGAAGCGCGTTCTCCCGGTCGCGGCCTACATCAACGGCCAGTACGGCGAGAAAGA
>Ga0102832_1000498_pt1 | contig 60553 bp, 55 predicted proteins | sample EBPBio282013_DNA_FD_88942 | JGI IMG/M metagenome (GOLD analysis project Ga0102832, IMG submission 88942) | Wastewater treatment Type I Accumulibacter community from EBPR Bioreactor in Madison, WI, USA - Reactor 2_5/28/2013_ DNA (Illumina Assembly) | ecosystem: Engineered > Bioreactor > EBPR >...
ATGCAGGACATGGAGTTCACCATCGAAGAGGGCAAGCTCTTCATGCTCCAGACCCGCAACGGCAAGCGCACCGCCGCGGCGGCCTTCAAGATCGCCTGCGACCTGGTGGACGAGGGCAAGATCACCAAGGAGAAGGCCGTCTCCATGATCGACCCCAAGCAGATCGACGCCCTGCTGCACCCGCAGTTCGACGCCGCCAAGCTCGCCGCGGCCCAGCCGATCGGCAAGGGCCTCCCGGCCTCCCCGGGCGCGGCCACCGGCAAGGTCTCCTTCACCGCCGAGGACGCCGCCGCGCGCGGCAAGGCCGGCGAGCCGGTCATCCTGGTCCGCCTGGAGACCACGCCCGAGGACATCGAGGGCATGCACTACGCCAAGGGCATCCTGACCGCCCGTGGCGGCATGACCTCCCACGCCGCCGTCGTGGCGCGCGGCATGGGCACCTGCTGCGTCTCCGGCCTCGGCGAGGTGTCCTTCGCCGCGGACGGCAAGAGCTTCAGCCTGGGCGGCAAGACCTTCACCGAGAACGACTGGGTCTCCCTCGACGGCTCCACCGGCAACGTGTACGGCGAGGAGATCGACACCGTCCCGGCGGAGGTCGGCGGCTACTTCGGCCGCGTCATCGAGTGGGCCGACGAGTTCCGGACGATGAAGGTCCGCACCAACGCCGACACCCCGGCCGACGCCCGCCAGGCGCGCGAGTTCGGGGCGGAGGGCATCGGGCTGTGCCGCACCGAGCACATGTTCTTCGAGGCCGACCGGATCGCGGCCATCCGCGAGATGATCGTCTCCAAGACCGTCGAGCAGCGCGAGGCCGCCCTGGCCAAGCTGCTGCCGATGCAGCGCGGCGACTTCGAGGGCATCTACGAGGCGATGGAGGGCCTGCCGGTCACCGTCCGCCTCCTCGACCCGCCGCTGCACGAGTTCCTGCCCACCGACGAGGACGACATCAACGCGCTGGCCGCGGAGATGAAGCTCGAGGTGGCGGAGCTCAAGGAGATCATCGCCTCCCTGCACGAGTTCAACCCGATGATGGGCCACCGTGGCTGCCGCCTCGACGTGACCTACCCCGAGATCGGCGCCATGCAGACCCGGGCGATCATCGAGGCAGCGATCAACGTCCAGAAGCGCCACCCGGAGTGGAAGGTCGTTCCGGAGATCATGATCCCGCTGGTGGGCGAGGTGAAGGAGCTGGCGTTCGTCAAGAAGATCGTCACCGACACCGCCAACGCGATCATCGCCGAGGCCGGCGTCGAGCTGGACTACCTGGTCGGCACCATGATCGAGATCCCGCGCGCGGCCATCACCGCAGACGAGATCGCGACCGAGGCCCAGTTCTTCTCCTTCGGCACCAACGACCTGACCCAGATGACCTTCGGGTTCAGCCGTGACGACGCGGGCAAGTTCCTGGACGCCTACTACCAGACGAAGATCTACGAGAGCGACCCGTTCGCCCGCCTCGACCAGAACGGCGTCGGCAAGCTCGTGAAGACCGCCGTCGACCTGGGCAAGTCCACCCGCCCCGACATCAAGCTGGGCATCTGTGGCGAGCACGGTGGCGACCCGTCGTCCATCGAGTTCTGCCAGCAGGTGGGCCTCAACTACGTGTCCTGCTCGCCGTTCCGGGTGCCGATCGCGCGCCTGGCCGCCGCGCAGGCCGCGCTCAAGGCCAAGTAGCCTCTGGCCGCACAGCCTGTCCTGCACGGTGCGCCGTCCCTCCGGGGGCGGCGCACCGTCGTTTCCGCCGCGTTACCCGGTAGTGGGAAAACTGCCGCCCGGACCCGACATTGAGCCGGGAGGGCATCGGTGGGAGGATGGGAGTACGCAGATGCGCGCGTCGACCGGGGGGGTCGATGTTTGGGGGGGATTCGCGATGCATCGCACAGTCAGGCGTTCGCACGCCGGGTCGCTGGGGGTCAGCGACCGTCTTGTGCAGGTCCCGGAGCCGATGGGCGTCCGGGACGTTGTCGCGTCCGCACCCTCTCCACGCAGCGTTCACAGTGAGGGGCGAGACAGATGAGCGGCGTCGAGAAGAGGAAGGGCCGCCGGCTGGTCGCACTGCGACTCGCTGTGGCCGGGGCCCTGGCGTGGGGATCGCTCGCCGCGGGGGCAGCCGCCCCGGCGCAGGCGGCCCAGCTGGGCTATCCGGCACCGGTGCAGGGCCGCGGGCCCGACGCGGTGTCCGCCAACACGCTGCCCACCGCGCAGATCGACAGCGGCGTGGTGTGGGCCCTGAAGATCTCGGGCAACACCGTGTACGCCGGTGGCAGCTTCAGCAACGCCCGGCCGGCCGGCGCTGCGTCCGGGCAGAACCTTGTGCCCCGCACGAACCTGCTGTCGTTCAACCTCACCACCGGCGCGCTGTCGTCGTTCGCGCCCAGCATCAACGGCCAGGTGAAGGCGCTCGCGGTGTCACCCGACGGCACCCGGCTGTACGCCGGCGGCGCGTTCACCCAGGTGAACGGCAAGACCCGCTGGCTGATCGCGGCGTTCAACACCGCCACCGGTGACCTGCTGGAGACCTTCAAGCCGGCCGTGGGCGGGTCGTACATCAACTCGATCGTCGCCACCAACAGCGCGGTCTACGTCGGTGGCCTGATCGGCGCAGGCAACGGCGTGGCCCGCAAGAACCTGGTGGCGTTCGACACCAGCGGCAACCTGCTCGGCTGGGCGCCCACCACCGACCTCCAGGTCGACACGATGGTGATGAACACCTCGGGCAGCAAGCTGATCGTCGGCGGCCGCTTCGCCACCGTGAACGATGTCTCCCAGCGCGGCCTGGCCGCGCTCAGCCCGTCCGACGGCTCACTCCTGCCGTGGGACGTCACCAACACCGTCAAGAACGGCTCGAACACCTCGCCCTACATCGGCAAGGCCGGCATCTACGCGCTCTCCAACGACGGCAACGCCGTCTACGGCACCGGCTGGGTCTACGCCAACGCGACGATCGGCAACCTCGAGGGATCCTTCTCCGCCGACCCGGAGACCGGCGCGATCAAGTGGATCGAGGACTGCCACGGCGACACCTACGGCGCCTACTCCGACGGTGGCACGGTCTACGCGATCGGCCACGTGCACGACTGCGAATCGGTCGGCGGCTACCCGCAGAAGTCGGGCAACCCCGGCAACATGAAGAACTCGCTGGCCTTCACCGCCGAGACCAAGGGCACGCTGTGGCGCAGCCCGCGGGTGAGCAGCATCTACGCCGACTGGCAGGGCTACCCGGCCCCGGCGATGGTGAACTGGTTCCCGGACTGGACCACCGGCACCGCGTCGGGTTCCGGCCAGGCGGGCTGGGTCATCGACGGCAGCGGTGACTACGTCGTGGTCGGCGGGGAGTTCCCGTTCGTCAACGGCCAGTGGTCGCAGGGCATCGCGCGGTTCGCCCGTCCCGGCACGGCAGCCGCCACCCTCGGTCCGATCCTCAAGGGAGCCGACTGGGTGCCGTCCGTGGCCTCGGTGAGCAACGGGACGGCCCGCGTCACGATCCCGGCCAACTACGACCGCGAGGACATCGACCTCACCTATCGGATCACGCGCAACGGCCAGCAGGTCTACAGCGGCACCACGCGGGCCTTCTACTGGTACCAGCCGGCGGTGACGTTCCTGGACACCGGTCTGACCCCAGGGAACACCTACACCTACCAGGTGACCGCCGTGGACAGCGACGGCAACCAGGCCCAGAGCAGCTCGGTCTCGGTGACGGCGTCGGGCACGGCGCAGTCGGCCTACTTCAACCGGGTGCTCGCCGACGGCGCGACACCGTACTGGCAGCTCGGCACCTCCGGTGACTCGACCTACGCCTACGACGCGCTGGGGATCAGCAACGGCCTCAAGGGCACGGGCGTGACCGTGGCGGGCACCGGCGCGATCGGCTCCGGCGTCGGCTCGACGTTCAGTGGCACGAGCTCCGGCCGCATCGGCGCCGCCCAGAAGCTGGTGAGCCCCGACGACTTCAGCGCGGAGATCTGGTTCAGGACGACGACGAACCGCGGCGGGAAGCTCTTCGGCTGGGGCAGCTCGCAGACCAGCACGTCGAGCAGCTACGACCGGCACCTGTACATGCTGAACGACGGGCGGCTCAGCTTCGGCGTCTTCCAGAACAACACGGCGAAGGTCGTGACCACCTCGGCCACGTACCGCAACGGTGCCTGGCACCACGCCGTGGTCACCTCCGGGTGGGCCGGCACCACGATCTACGTCGACGGCGTGCAGGCGGCGTTCGACGCGAACGTGATGAAGGGCCAGGAGTTCGACGGGTACTGGAGGGTCGGCGGCGACAACCTGTCCGGCTGGCCGAACCGTCCGAGCAGCGACTACTTCTCCGGTGACCTCGACGAGTTCGCGGCCTACCCGACGATGCTGACGCCGAGCCAGGTGCAGTCGCACTACCAGCTCGCGACGGGGGCGGTCGCGCCCACGGCGTCCTTCACCAACACGGTGAGCGACCTGCACGTGACCCTCGACGGCAGCGCCTCTACCGCGCAGTCCGGCCAGACCATCACCGGCTACAGCTGGGACTTCGGGGACGGCACCCCCGCGGCCACCGGCGCCACGGCGGTCCACGACTACGCCGCCGGCGGCACCTACACGGTGACGCTGACCGTGACCGACTCCCGCGGGCTCACCGGCCAGGCGACCAAGCAGGTCACCGTCGCTCCGGCACACCAGCCGCCGACGGCGTCCTTCACGGTCTCCGACTCCGGGCTGACAGCGTCGGTGGACGCATCGGCGTCCGAGGCCTTCGACGGCGCGACCCTCACCTATGACTGGGACTGGGGTGACGGCACGAGCCACGGCAGCGGCAAGACCGCTTCCCACGCCTACGCCAGCGCCGGGGACAAGACGATCGTCCTGACGCTGACCGACAGCATGGGTGCGACGTCGACCACGAACAAGACCGTGACCCTCACGCACGCCAACCCGAAGGCATCGTTCACCGCGAGCACCGACGGCTTCACCACCTCGGTGGACGCCGGCGCGAGCACGGCCTCCGATGGCGCGACACTCAGCTACGACTGGAACTGGGGCGACGGGTCCGGCCACGGCAGTGGCGCGACCGCGACGCACACCTACGACACCGCGGGCGACTACACGGTGACCCTGACCGTCACCGACTCCCTCGGTGGCAGCGACACCGCGACGAAGACCGTGACCGCGGTCGACCCGTCGTCGCTGGTCGTGGCCGACGCGGGCTTCGGCACCGATGTCGCGTCGGGCTGGGGCAGCGCGAGCAAGGGTGGCTCCTGGACGACGAGCGGCTCCGGCTTCTCGGTGTCCGGCGGGGTCGGCCGGATCTCGCTCGCCGCGTCGTCGACGCGGACGGCGAGCCTGAACGCGGTGTCCGAGCAGAACGTGGTGGGCGCCGTCCAGGTGGGCCTGGACAAGGTCCCGGTCGGCGGCCGTGCGGACGTCAACTACGACCTGCGCAAGAGCTCCAACGGGTCGTACCGGGTGAAGGTGAGGTTCCTCGCCGACGCCTCCGTCTCGGTGCTCCTCACCAAGCTCGTCGGCACGACGGAGACCGTGATCACGACCAGGACGCTGACCGGCTACACGTTCGCCGCCGGTGACAAGCTGGACATCACCTTCGAGGTGAACGGCAACGGCACCAGCACCACGGCCCGGGCCAAGGTGTGGGGGCCGGGCCAGTCCGAGCCGTCGAGCTGGACGGTGAGCGGGACGGACGCCACCGCGGCGCTCCAGGGCTCGGGTGCGGTTGGCCTGGTCGGGTATGTTCAGTCCGCCGTGACCAACGGGCCGATCGTGGTCCTGGTCGACAACCTCAAGGTCACCCGGCTGGCCTGACGCGGAGGACAGCGTGACGATGGACCGCCCCCACAGGCTGGCGGCGCGGGCGACCGCGCTGCTGGTCGGGCTGATGCTGGCCGGCTGCACCGGGGGTGCAGCCGGCGGCCCGACCCCCGCCCCCGGGGGTGGGGCGACGCCGACAGCGACGACCCCCCCGACCAGTGCAAGCCCGAGCGCCAGTGCGACGCCCACCTCGAAGGTGACCCCGGGGTCGATCGACCAGACCGTCGAGCCCCGGGAGCAGAGCACGGCCAAGCCCGTGCGCCTGGACAAGGCGCAGAGCGACGGCGGCGTCGAGGTGAGCCTGGTGAGCATCAAGAGCCGCAAGATCGAGGCGGTCGGGCCGGGCGAGATCGGCGGCGCGTCGCTGGTCGTGACCGTGCGCATCCGCAACGACACGAAGAACGACCTGGACGTCGATTCGGCCTACGTGACGTTAATGGATTCAAAAGGCAGGATGGCCGTTGGTCTGACCAACGACCCGTCCCGTCCGTTCTCCGAGTCGATCGGCGTGGGAAAGTCGGCGACCGGTGTCTATGTGTTCCGTGTGCCCACCAAGGCGCGCTCGAATATCACCGTGTCGGTGACCTATTCCCTGTCGCACAAGACGGCGGTGTTCGTCGGCGACGCCAGCTGACGCGATCATCCACCCTCGTCAGAGGGAAGTCCGGGGTGCCGATGGGTGCCCCGGACTTTTGTCTGTGAGGAAACTAAAAGCCCGGCGACATTGTCGCCGGGCCTCAGTCAGGACTTCGGCAACATCCGCTCTCGCTGCGGGAATGCCGGTGGGTCCCCCTGTTTGTCCGGTTAGCTGTTCCGGACGTGGCCGCCTGTTCCCCCCCGAGAAGTACGGCCACCTACGATCATAGCCAGACGATCGGCGAAACGCCAGAACCCCGCACCCTCGCGGGGCGACGCGTCGCCGTCCGCCCGGCGTGGCCGCCCCGGCTGCCCGCTCCCCATCGGTGAGACTGGACGGCGTGGACAGACGAGGATTCCTGCTCGGCGCGACCGCGCTGATCGCCGCGGGCTGCGCCCGCGTCCCCCCGCCCGAGGTGAGCGGGACGGCGTCGGCCACACCGTCCGCGCCGCCGCTGGCGATCGGGTCGGACGGCTCCCCGGCGGGACTGCTGCTGGCCGAACTGCTGGCCGGGGCGGTCGCGGCGAAGGGCCGTGCGGCCGGCACCGGGCCGGCCGGGCCGGACTGGCAGGCGTCCCTGGGCCACGGCGACCTGGCTGCGCTCCCCGGCTTCGGCACCACCTTGTGGACCGAGCTCAGCCAGGGCAGGGAGGCGCCCGCAGCGGAGGACCTGCTGCCCGAACTGGCCGGACTGCTGGAGCCGGAGGTGGGCCTGCTGGCCGTGCCGGGCGTGGACGCCGGGCTGGTCTGGCTGGTGACAGAGGAGACGGCCACGGCGGGGATCGCGAGCCTCACCCGGCTCCGCGGCTGGTCGAAGGGCCGGCGCGCGGCCGTGCCGGGCCCCGTGCGGTCCCGCGCGGACGGCGTCCCTGGGCTTGAGGCGGTCTACGGGGCGCAGTTCAGCTACGACGTCGTCGACGACCCGGTGCAGCGCGCGTCCCGGCTCGTCGACGGCCAGGCGGCGGTGGCCGCGTTCCGGCGCACCGAGTACCTCGGGGCCTCCGGCCTGGTCGCGTTGGTCGATCCCGACCGGCTCTCCGCCCCCGAGCCGGGCGTCGTGCTCGTCGCCGGCGCCTTGTCCGACGCCGAGCCGGACACGGTCCTCGCCATGGACGCGGTCGCGCAGGCCGTCACGACCGACGCCCTGGTCGACCTCCAGGCACGGGTGGCCGGTGGGGGCACGCCGAGCGAGGTCGCCGGTGAGTGGCTGCGGGAGCAGGGCCTGGCCGCCTGACGCCCCGGCCGGTGCGTCAGTAGCCCTCGCTGGTGCCGCCGTCCAGCACCGCTGCGGTGCCGGAGAGCCCGAGGCGGGTGGCGCCCGCCTCGACCATGGCCACGGCGGTGGCCCAGTCGCGGATGCCGCCGGAGGCCTTCACTCCCAGCCGTCCGCCCACGGTCTGTGCCATCAGCGCGACGGCGTGCGCGGACGCCCCGCCCGCGGGGTGGTAGCCGGTGGAGGTCTTGACGAAGTCGGCTCCCGCCGCCTCGGCGGCCCGGCAGGCGGCGACGATCTCCTCGTCGGTGAGCGCCGCGGACTCGATGATGACCTTCAGGACCTTCGGGGCGGGCACCGCAGCCCGCACGGCGGCGATCTCCGCCCGGGTGGCGTCCAGTCGTCCCGCCTTGACCAGGCCGAGGTCGATCACCATGTCGACCTCGTCGGCGCCGCGCGCGACGGAGTCGGCCGCCTCCGCGGCTTTCACCGAGGCGGTGTGCTTGCCGGAGGGGAATCCGCAGACGGTGGCCACCTTCACCGCGCCGAGCTCGGCGGTGACCGGCAGCATCGCGGGGGAGACGCAGATGGAGTAGGTGCCCAGACGGACGGCCTCGGCGGCCAGGGCTGCGACGTCGGCGTCCGTGGCGGTCGGGGAGAGCAGGGTGTGGTCCACGAGGTGGGCCAGTTCGGAACGGGTGATGGTCACGCTGTCGACGCTACCGCAGGCGGGTCGCACGCGACATTCCCGAACCGGCGCCGGTAGGCCTGGGGCGACAGGCCGGTGGCCCGGCGGAAGTGGTCGCGCAGCACGACGGCGGAGTTGAAGCCCACCCGGTCGGCGATCTGCTCCACCGCGAGGTCGGTGGCCTCGAGCAGCGCGCGGGCGGCGATGACGCGTTGCTGCGTGAGCCACTTGTGCGGCGTGGTTCCGGTCTCGGATTGGAAGCGCCGCGCGAAGGTGCGTTCGCTCATCAGCGCGCGCTCGGCCAGGCTGGCCACGCTGTGGTCCTCATCGAGGCGTTCGGCCGCCCAGCCCAGCAGCGGCGCCAGGCTGTCCGCGGTGCAGGCGGGGATGGGGTTCTCCACGAACTGCTGCTGGCCGCCGTCGCGCTGCGGGGGGACGACCATCCGGCGCGCGATGCGCGTGGCCACGGCCGCGCCGAGCTCGCGGCGCACCAGGTGCAGGCTGGCGTCCACGCCGGCGGCCGTGCCCGCGCTGGTGACGATCGGTCCGTCCTCGACGAACAGCACGCGGGCGTCGACCTCGGCCTCCGGGAAGCGCCGCTGCATCTGGTCGGCGTAGATCCAGTGGGTGGTGCACCGGCGTCCGTCGAGCAGCCCCGCAGCCCCGAGCACGAACGACCCCGAGCACAAGCTGAGGACGGTGGCACCGTCGGCCACCGCCCGGCGCAGCGCCTCCAGCGCCTCCTCGGGGTACTCGTCGTCGGGGCGCGGCTGGGTGGCCGCCACGATCACCAGGTCGCTCCCGGCGACCGCGTCCAGGCCCAGGTGGGGGGTGATGGTGAAGCCGCCCGCGTTCCTGGTGGCCAGCGGGCGCCCGGGCTCGAGGCCACAGACCCGGAAGTCGAACGGCTCGATGCCCTCATCGGTCCGGTCAACGCCGAACACCTCGACCGCGACGCCGAACTCGAAGACGCCCACGGGCTCGAGCACGATCATGCTCACCTGGTGCAGTGCCATGCTCCGATCATACTGGCAGAAATCTTTTGAGCAATGGCTTTCCAGCCACTGGTGGCAGGGATCCATTGGAGGAAGGATTTCTGCCATGACCGGAACGATGATCCTCCTCGCAATGGTGGCGCTGCTGCTGGCGGCGCTGGAACTGACGCACCGGCGGTCGGCGAGCCGCTGGGTGCCCGGCAGGGACGCCCGGCACGACCGGGACGCCGCCCGCCTCCACGACGACCTCCGGGCCGCGTCCCAGCGGGACGAGTTCCCGCGGGAGCCCGGCGACGTCCTGCGGCTCACCGGCAGGCGTCCGATGCTCGACCCCCGTCTCACCGACTCGCGCATCACCCGGACGGCGGCGTGACCTCCGGCCGGTTCATCAGCAGCCGCAGGACGAGGAAGCGCCCCAGCGTCGCCACGGCGTTGGCCACCACGAGGACGGCGACCTCCACCCACCGCCCGGCCGCCGGCCAGGCGGCGGCGAGGACCCACAGCGCACCGCTCGTCAGGCCCAGCGCGGCGACGAACGCCGCCAGGCCGCCGAGATGGTGGCGCAGCGCCCCGGCCCGTCCGCTGACCCCGAAGGTCAGCCGCCGGTTCGCCGCGGTGTTCGCGACCGCGGTGAGCAGCAGGGCCACCAGGTTGGCCGGCTGGGCGCCGAGCGGACGCAGCAGCAGGTAGAGCACGAAGTAGGCCGCCGTGCTGGCCAGGCCGACGGCGCCGAACCGTAGGAGCTGGCCCGGCAGCCCGGTCGGGACGCCCGGCAGTGCTGCCGGCAGGTCGGGACGCCTCAGCTGCGCGGCGAGCCCGGCCACCGGGATCCGCCGGGTCGCGAGGCCGTGGGCGAGCCGCCAGACGCCGCGCAGGTCCTCGACGGCCGTCGCAACGACGTCGACGGTGGTGCCGGGGTCGTCCACCCAGTCCACCGGCACCTCGTGGATCCGCAGGCCGGCGCGCTCGGCGAGTACGAGCAGCTCGGTGTCGAAGAACCAGTTGTCGTCCTCCACCAGGGGCAGCAGCCGACGGGCCACGTCCGTGCGCATCGCCTTGAAGCCGCACTGGGCGTCGGTGAAGGACGCGCCGAGCACCGTGCGGAGGATCAGGTTGTAGGTGCGCGAGATGAACTCCCGCCGCGGGCCGCGGACGACCCGTGCGCCCCGGGCCAGCCGGGTGCCGATCGAGACGTCGGAATGCCCGGACAGCAGCGGTGCCACCAGGGGCAGGAGGGCGTCCAGGCCGGTCGAGAGGTCGACGTCTGTGTAGGCCACGACGTCGGCGTCCGAGGCGAGCCAGGCCTGGCGCAGTGCGCGTCCGCGTCCCTTGGCGTCGAGGTGCGTCGCCCACACCGTGCGATGCCGGGCGGCCAGCCGCTGCGCGATGGCCCAGGTGGCATCGGTGGACGCGTTGTCCGCGATCACGATCCGGTAGGCGTAGGGCAGGTTCGCGGCCAGGTAGGCGTCGAGCCGCAGCACCGAGGCCGACAGCTCGTCCTCCTCGTTGTACACCGGGACGACGACGTCGAGCAGGGCCGTGCCGGTGGCGGCGCTCCGCCAGCCGCTGCGGAGGGGCAGTGTGGTCATCGCTCCGCTCCCCTCACGCCGCCGTGGTCAGGTCGTACACGGTGGAGCCCGCGACGGTGGTGGCGGTGTAGTGCTGCGCGACCCAGTCGGCGATCTCGCCGGAGGAGTCGGAGCCGCCGTTCCGGCGACCGCCGGTGTCGCCGGCGATGAAGTAGTGGACGCGGCCCTGCGCGACGTCCGCCTGGAACTGCGCCAGCGTCGGGGACGGGTCGGAGCCGTTGAAGCCGCCGATCGCCATCACCGGCAGGCCGGTGGCGAGCTGGTAGCTCGCCGCGTTCTGCGAGCCGACGGTGGCGGCCACCCACGTGTAGGACGACCCGTCGGCCTGGAGCAGCGCCACCAGCTCCGACGAGGCGGAGGCCCCGTTCAACAGCCCGCCCGTGCCGCGGTCGGGCGCCCGGCCCGTCGGGCGCCCGCCGTTCGGTCCGCCCCGCCCGCTGCCGAGGCCGGAGACCGGCCCCGCGGTCACGATCGAGCCGGTGTGCGCGGTGGCCGCGGTGTTCACCGAGTAGGCGTACGGCCCGGCCAGCGCGGCGATCACGGCCGTGCCCACGGCCAGGGACGCGACCACGCGGGGTACCCGATCGGCGACGGCGAGGCCTGCGGCGGCGAGGACGGAAAGGGCGAGCACGACCCAGCCAAGGGCGGAGTACCAGCCGCCCGCCTGCTGGAGCAGGACGACGGCCCAGGCGCCGGTGCCCGCTGTGGTCGCCGCCAGGACAAGGCGCGGGACGAGTCGCCCGCGTCGGGCCCACAGGACGGCACCGCCGAGGGCGACCGCCCCGCCGATCGCCGGGGCGAGGGCGACGGTGTAGTAGTCGTGGTAGATCCCGGCCATGAGGCTGAACACCAGGCCGGTGACGACGAGCCAACCGACCCAGATCACGGCCCCGCTCGCCAGTGCGCGGGCAGGCGTCCGGCGTTCGTCCCCGCCGGGAGCCGGGGCGCCGCGAAGCCCGGCGACGGCGACGCCGAGGGCGGACAGGCCCAGCACGAGCGCTGCCGGGATGAGCCAGGACACCATGCCGCCGGAGACGCCCTCGAACAGGCGCGTGAGGCCGGTGGAGCCCCACCGCCCCCCGCCGACCGAACCGATCTCCTCTCCGGTGATCCGGCCGAGGCCGTTGTAGCTGACGATCAGCTCGAGCAGCGAGTTGCCCTGCGAACCGCCGATGTAGGGACGCATGTTCGCCGGGGTGAGCTCGACGACGGCCACGTACCAGCCGAAGGACGCGACCATGGCCGCGAACGCGACCAGCAGGTCGACGATGCGCTTGCGCCACGGCGCGGGGGCGGCCACCGCGTACGCGACGACGAGGGCAGGCAGGACGAGGAACGCCTGGAGCATCTTGGTCAGGAAGCCCAGCCCGACCGCGACCCCGGCCAGGGCCAGCCACCCGCGCGACGCGTTCTCCGCGGCGCGGACGGTGAAGTAGCCCGCCAGCACCAGGGAGAAGACGAGCAGGGCGTCGGGATTGTTGAAGCGGAACATCAGCGTCGCCACCGGCGTGAGCGCGAAGACCGCTGCGCCGGCCAGCGCGGCCCAGTGCGCGGTGCGCGGGGTGAGCGGGTGCGTGGCGCCCGGGGACCCGCGCTGGGCCAGCAGCGTGCGCCGGAGCGTCGCGTACAGGACCCCCACGCTCGCCACGCCGAGCAGTGCCTCGGGCACGAGGATGCTCCACGAGCTCAGGCCGAACAGCCGGACCGAGAGCGCCATCAGCCAGATCGCGGCAGGGGGCTTGTCCACGGTGATGCTGTTGCCGCCGTCGAGCGAACCGAAGAACCAGGCCTCCAGGTTGGTGGAGCCCGCCTGCGCCGCGGCGGAGTAGAACGCGTTCGCGTAGCCGGAGGCGGACAGCCCCCACAGGTAGAGGACGGCGGTCCCGGCGAGGAGGACGATCACGCCGGCCCGGGCGATCAGGTCGGGACGGTCGTCGACGTAGGCGTAGTAGCGGGGCGCGGGCGCGTCCGCTGCGGCGGCAGAGGCCGGTGCCGGGGTCTCGGTCAGGGTCATGCACCCATGGAACGGCCGCGTGCTGAGCGCGTCCTCGCCGCCCGCTGTGAGCCCCCGGTGAACGGGCGGTCGACCGTCAGGCCAGGGGGACGCGGATCGTGAAGGTGGTTCGCCCGGGTCGGCTGTCGAGGGTCACGTCGCCGCCGTGGGCGTTCACCACGGCGGCCACGATGGCCAGGCCGAGCCCGGTCGACGAACCCCCGGCGCGACGGACGCGGCTGACGTCGGCGCGGGTGAAGCGCTCGAACACCGAGTCCTGGATCTCCGCCGGGACACCGGGGCCGTTGTCGCTGACCGAGATCACGGCCCAGCCGTCGGCCGCGCGCAGCGACGCCTCCACGCTCGTGCCGGGCGGCGTGTGCGTGCGCGCGTTGGCCAGGAGGTTGGTGACCACCTGGTGCAGGCGGTGCGGGTCGGCCCGCGCCGTGACCACGTCCTCGGGCAGGTCGAGCGACCACGTGTGGTCGGAGCTGGTGGCCCGCGCGTCGCTGACCGCGTTCAGCACGATCTCCGTGACGTCGGTGGGCCGGAGCTCCAGCGTCGGCTCGGAGTCCAGCCGGGCGAGCAGCAGGAGGTCCTGCACGAGCGCCGTCATCCGCTCCGACTCGGCCTCGATCCGGCCCAGCGCGTGCGCGGTGTCGTCGGGCAGCTCGTCGGACCCGCGGCGGGTGAGTTCTGCGTACCCGCGGATGGAGGCCAGGGGGTTGCGCAGCTCGTGTGAAGCGTCGGCGACGAACTGCCGCACCTTCGTCTCGCTGCGGTGCCGCGCGGCGAGGGCGGACTCCACGTTGTCGAGCATGTGGTTGAACGCCAGGCCGACCCGTCCGACCTCGGAAGCGGGGTTGGCGTCGGCGGGGGCGACCCGGATCGGCACGTGGCCCTCGCCGCTGGCCAGCGGCAGGGTCGACACCCGGGTGGCCGTCGCCGCGAGGCGGGTGAGCGGACGCAGGCTGCGTTCCACGACGCGGCGGGCACCGACGTAGGAGAGCAGGATCGCGCCGAGGGTGAGCAGCCCGGCCATGATCAACTGGCTGGTCATCGGCGCCGTGACCTGCGAGTACGGCAGCGCGACCAGGGTGGTGATGTCCTGGCGGGTCTGGACGAGGACGCGGTAGAGCCCGGCCCCCTCGGCGTGCACGTTGGCCTCGCCGCGGGTCGTCCGGGTGAGCATGGCGTTGTACAGCGCGATGGCGGCGTCCCTGCTCACCCCGTCCGGCCGGGTCACCCAGTACAGCACCTGGCCGTCCACGGTGGCCGAGTCGACGCGGATCAGGCCGGAGCCGCCCGGGTCGCCACGCCCGGCCGGGTCGTCCCCATCGCCGGACGGGCTTCGCCACGGGAGGCGGTCGATCGCCGAACGAAGCTGCCCGTCCAGCTGGTTCTGCAGGATCTGGAAGCTCGCCAGGGCGGTGAACATGCTGAGCGCGACGGTCACCAGCGCCACCAGGGCTGTCGTGCGCAGCACCAGCTGCCTGCTGAGCGTCCCCTTCCCCATCGCCGCCGGCGGGGGCGGGGTGGGCGGCAGGACGGGCTGGGTCATTCGCTGGCCGGCTTGAGCACGTAGCCGGCCCCCCGCATCGTGTGGATCATCGGGGCACGGCCCGCGTCGATCTTCTTGCGCAGGTAGCTGATGTACAGCTCGACCACGTTGGCCTGGCCGCCGAAGTCGTAGTTCCAGACGCGGTCGAGGATCTGTGCCTTGCTCAGCACCCGCCGCGGGTTGCGCATCAGGTAGCGCAGCAGCTCGAACTCGGTGGCCGTGAGGCTGATGACCTCCCCGCCCCGGGTCACCTCGTGGCTGTCCTCGTCGAGGATGAGGTCGCCGACCACGAGCTGCGACTCGTTGCGCAGGGTGGTCGCGCCGGAGCGCCGCAGCAGGGCCCGCAGCCGCGCGACCAGCTCCTCGAGGCTGAACGGCTTGGTGACGTAGTCGTCCCCGCCGGCGGTGAGCCCGCCGATGCGGTCGTCGAGGGCGTCCTTGGCCGTGAGGAAGATGACCGGGACGTCGGGCTGCTCCGCGCGGACGCGGCGCATCACCTCGAGGCCGTCGAAGTCGGGCAGCATCATGTCGAGCACGATCGCGTCAGGACGCACCTCGCGGGCGGCCTTCACCGCGGCCAGTCCGGACGCGGCGGTGGTGACCTCCCAGCCCTCGTAGCGCAGGGCCATGCTCAACAGCTCGGTGAGGCTCGACTCGTCGTCCACGGTGAGCACCCGGATCGGGGTGCCGTCGGGTCGGGTGAGCGCTTCGGCTCCGCTTCGTGCAGTGATGGCCATGGCTCCACTTTCTCAGTGCCGGGTGGGCGTCCGCTGGCAGTTTCCTGTGTGGATGCTATGAGCGGTCACCAACCGGACGGCCCCGCTGCGCGGCCCGGAGTAGCCTTGGCGGCGCCCGGCGCCCGGCCGGCCGGCGGCAGGAGGTGGCATGCGGATCGTCCGCGGTGTCGCCGGCCTGCTCGGCGAGGCGCTGGTCACGCTCGGCGTGGTGCTGCTGCTGTTCGTCGGCTGGCAGCTGTGGTGGACCGACGTGGTCTCCGACGCCGACTCCGCGCAGGTCGTCGCGACGATGCAGCAGGAGTTCGACGACCCGTCCTCGGCATGGGTGCACCCCGACAAGGCGATGCCCGGCGACGCGTTCGCGATCGTCCGCATCCCCCGGTTCGGCGAGAAGTTCGCGCGTCCGCTCTACGAGGGCACGACCAGCGACGTCCTGGCGCGGGGCATCGGCCACTACACCGGCACCGCGCTGCCCGGCGAGGTGGGCAACTTCGCGATGGCCGGCCACCGCACCACCTACGGCAAGCCGTTCAACCGGATCGCCGAACTGAGGAAGGGTGACGTCGTGCTGGTCGAGACCAGGGACACCTGGTTCGTGTACCGGGTGAGCGGGCACCAGATCGTGCCGCCCACCCAGGTGTCGGTGCTACTGCCGGTGCCCGACGAGCCGGACGCGGAGCCCGGGACCGCCGTCTTGACCATGACGAGTTGTCACCCCGAGTTCAGCGCCCGCGAGCGCTTCGTGGTGCACGCGGAGCTGGACGCGTCGTACCCGCACGCCCAGGGCGTGCCCGCCGACGTCTGGGAGGTGGCGGGCTGATGTCGTTCTACGGTCTGCTGTGGCGGCTCCTGCCGGGGCCGCGGGCGTTGAAGGTGGTGCAGGCGGCGATCCTGCTGCTCGCCGTGGTGGCCGTCCTGTTCACCTGGGTCTTCCCGCTGGTCGCGCCGTACATGCCCTTCAACGACACCACCGTGGGCGAGTAGCCCGTGACGACGGCGATCGCCAGCGAGCTGCTGCCGCTGCTCGTGCTGGCGCTCAGCATCCGCCACGACCCCCGCAAGATGCGCACCGCGCTCTACCTGTTCGGCGTACTGCTGTGGGGCGGTGTCGTCCTGACCGGTGCCCTGGTGGGTGCGCTGTCCGGGTGGACGAACGACGCCGGGATGTGGCTCGTCCTCGCGCTGCTGGCGGGCGCGCTGGCGACCGTCGTCGGTTTCGCGGGCTTCCTGGTGGCGAGCGGCGTCACCATGGTGCGCAAGGAGGGCCTCGGATTGTCCCGGGTGCTGGGCCTCGGGCTCGGCCTGGTGCTGCTGGCCTACGTCGGCCTCGGTGTGGTCATGGTCGCGACCGCCAACACCCGGCTGGTCCCGTGGGTGCTCCTGCTCGCCCTGCCCGCCGGCTACCTGGGCTTCGCCTTCACCGCCTTCCTGCTCTACGGCAGCATCTACCCGGCCTGGATGGCGCGCTGCGGCGGGCCGGTGTCCGCCGTGGTGGTGCTGGGCTCGGGCCTGATCGAGGGACGCGTCCCTCCGCTGCTGGCCTCACGGCTGCGCAGGGGACGCCAGGTGTTCGACCGCATGGACGGCGCCGGGCTGCCGGTGGTGCTGGTCACCTCCGGTGGGCGCGGGCCGGACGAGCCGGTCGCCGAGGCCGAGGCGATGGCCGGGTTCCTGGTCGCCGAGGGCGTCCCCGCGGCACGGATCCTCGTGGAGGACCAGTCCCGGAACACGGACGAGAACCTGTCGATGACCGCGGTCCTGCTGGCCGGGCACGGGGTGAGCGGGCCGATCGCGGTGGTGACCAGCGACTTCCACGCCTTCCGCGCCGCGCTGCTGATGCGCCGGCACGGGCTCGCCGGCTACACGGTGGGCGCCCCGAGCGCCCGCTACTACTGGCCGGCCGCGGTCATCCGGGAGTTCATCGCCGTGCTGCGCGACAACCTCTGGCTGAACGTCGTGCTGCTCGGGCTGGTCTCGCTGCCCCTGGTGGTGGTGGCCGGCGGGGCCCTGGTCCAGCGGGTCCTCGGCTAGCGGTAGCCGAAGGCCCGGGCCCCGGGCACGACGTCCACCCACGCGATGTCGTAGTCGTCCACCCACCCGGGCCTGGCGGTCGTGGACGGGTTCTCGACGACGAGCCGGATCATCCGGCCGACCGCCTCGTCCTCGCCCTGGGCGCGGATCTCGACCGAGCCGTCGTCGAGGTTCTGGGCGTACCCGGACAGCCCGAGGTAGCGGGCCTCGCTGGACGCCCACCAGCGGAAGCCCACACCCTGGACCCGTCCGCGGACGGTGATCACGACGGCGAGCACAGGCCCATTCAACCCGTTCGTGAGCGGTTCCGCGACGGGCCGGTGGTTCTGGAAGGATGTGCGCATGAGCGAACCGGTCCGCGAAGTACTCACCTGGGAAACCTTCGGGAAGGCGGCCCGGCAGCTCGCCCAGCAGGTCGTCGACTCCGGCTTCGAGCCCGACCTGATCATGTCCATCACGCGTGGCGGGATGATCCCCGCCGGCACGCTCAGCTACGCGATGGGCATCAAGAACCTGCACATCATCAACGTCGAGTTCTACACCGGCGTCGACACCCGGCTGCCGCTCCCGGTGCTGTTGCCCCCCGTGCCGGCAGCGGTGGACCTCTCCGCCAAGAAGGTGCTGATCGTCGACGACGTCGCCGACACCGGGGAGACGCTGCGGATGGTGCGTGACTTCTGCGAGGCCCACGTGTCGGAGACCCGCACCGCCGTGCTCTACGAGAAGCCCCAGTCGGTCGTGAAGTGCGACTACGTCTGGAAGCGCACCGCGGAGTGGATCTCCTTCCCGTGGTCGAGCGAGCCGCCCCTGGTCGGCCACTCCACCGACAACTGAGCACCCCCTCGCCTCGCCCCAACCCTCCGCCCCGCCACCTCCCAACGGCCCCAAAGTGGACCCACACCGCCGACCTCGGCGGTGTGGGTCCACTGTGCGTGTCGGGGTGGGGGAGTCGCCCGTCCTTCCGGGCTCCTGGCCGCGGCATCGTGCTGCCGAGCCCGCGCCGCCGCTCGCCTGCCCGCGCGTTCGCCTTATGCCGTCGCCACCCTCACCAACCGCCGCAAGATGGACCCAGACCGCCGACGTCGGCGGTGTGGGTCCACCTTGCGGGTTGAGGGCGGGGGCGTGGCGTAGGGGGCGGGGCGGGGGGTGGCGGAGGAATCCTTTGGTGCGGCGGGCCGCGGCCAGCGATATTCGTGGGCCGGTTGTGCTCTGTAGTGCGTATTCCGTAATCTGGCTGACTCACGGGGGCGGTAGCGTGAGGGCCGTCAGGCCGGAACGTGACCCAGGAAAGGTGGGTGAATGCAGCACTCGACTGCATTCGAGCGCGGGCGCCCGACGGCGGGGGCCGTCGCTGAGGCGCTGCGCGACAGCCGTCCGGCCGTGTTCTGGCTGGACGGGCTCGACCGGCCCGAGCGCCCGGCGCTGGTCGGCGGGCACGCGGCGGACCTGGTGGTCGTCGGCGGCGGCTACGCGGGGTTGTGGACGGCGGTGCGTGCCAAGGAGCGCGACCCCGGCCTGAAGGTGGTGCTGCTCGAGGCGCACGAGATCGGCTGGGCCGCCTCCGGCCGCAACGGTGGCTTCTGCGAGGCCAGCCTGACCCACGGCGAGGAGAACGGACGGCGGCGCTGGCCCGAGGAGTTCGACGTCCTCGAACGGCTCGGTGAGGAGAACCTCGACGGCATCGAGGACACCGTGCGCCGCTACGACATGCAGGTGGAGTTCGAGCGCACCGGGCAGCTGTCGGTGGCGGTCGAGCCCCACCAGGTGGCGTGGCTCGCCGGGGACGACAGTTTCCTCGACCAGGCGTCGGTGCGCGCGGAGATCGACTCGCCGACCTACCTGGCCGGGTCGTGGGACCGCCGCGGGTGCGCGCTGCTGCACCCCGGCCGGATGGCGCGCGAGCTGGCCCGGGTCGCCGAGGATCTCGGCGTCGAGTTGTACGAGCACTCCGCGGTGACCGGAATCGAGCGGGGCGACCGGCCGGTGGTGCGCACCGCGCGCGGCTGGGTGCGGGCCGGCCGGGTCGCGCTGGCCACCAACGTGTTCCCGCCGCTGCTGAAGCGCAACCGGCTGATGACGGTCCCGGTGTACGACTACGTGCTGGTCACCGAGCCGCTGGACGACGCCCGGCTGTCCGGGATCGGCTGGCGGAACAGGCAGGGCGTGGCCGACCTCGCCAACCAGTTCCACTACTACCGGCTCACCGCGGACAACCGGGTCCTCTTCGGCGGCTACGACGCGGTCTACCACGCCGGGGGCCGCGTCCGGCCCGAGTACGAGGAGCGCCCGGCGACGTTCTCCCGCCTCGCGGGCCACCTGCTGACGACCTTCCCGCAGCTGGAAGGCGTCCGGATCAGCCACCGCTGGGCCGGCGCGATCGACACCTCCACCCAGTTCTGCGCGTTCTACGGGACGGCGTCCCGCGGCCGGATCGCCTACGCGTCCGGCTTCACCGGGCTCGGTGTGGGCGCCACCCGGTTCGCCGCCGACGTGATGCTCGACCTGCTGGCCGGCGCCGAGACCGAGCGGACGGCCCTGGCCATGGTCCGGCGTCGGCCCCTGCCCTTTCCGCCGGATCCGATCGCCGCCGCCGGCATCGCCGCGACGCGGTGGTCGCTGGACCGCGCCGACCACAACGAGGGACGCCGCAACGCGCTGCTGCGCGCCCTCGATGCCGCCGGGCTGGGGTTCGACTCGTGAGCGCCCCCGACCCCTGGCCGCCGACCCCGGCGACACCGACCATCCACAGCCACGCCGTGACCCCCAGAGAGGATCCGTCCGCATGACCGTTGTGCCCCACATCATCGCCGGCAGGGAGGTCACCGGAGACCTCCGCAGCGGGCCCGTCTTCAACCCGGCCACCGGCGAACGCATCGCCTCGGTGGGCTTCGCGGACGCCGCCCGCGTGGGCGAGGCGATCGCGGCCGCGTCCGCCGCACTGCCCGGCTGGCGCGAGACCGGGCTGATCAAGCGCGCCGACGTCTTCTTCCGCCTGCGCCAGCTGCTGGTGGAGCGGTCGAAGGAGCTGGCCGCGATCATCACGACAGAGCACGGCAAGGTGTTCTCCGACGCGCTGGGTGAGATCAGCCGGGGGATCGAGAACGTCGAGTTCGCCGCGGGCCTGGTCCACCTGCTCAAGGGCGAGTACTCCGAGCAGGTGTCCCGGGGGGTCGACGTCCACTCGGTGAAGCAGCCGGTGGGGGTCGTGGCGGCGATCACGCCGTTCAACTTCCCGATCATGGTGCCGCTGTGGATGACGGCCTCCGCGATCGCCTGCGGGAACACCGTCGTGCTCAAGCCGAGCGAGAAGGACCCGTCCGCGTCGGTGTTCCTCGCCCGCCTGTTCGCCGAGGCCGGCCTGCCCGACGGCGTCCTCAACGTCGTGCACGGCGACGCCGAGGCGGTCACCACCCTGCTCGACGCGCCGGAGGTGCGGGCCGTCAGCTTCGTCGGCTCGACCCCGATCGCCCGCTCGATCTACTCCCGTGCCACCGCCAACGGCAAGCGCGTGCAGGCGCTCGGCGGGGCGAAGAACCACATGATCGTGATGCCGGACGCCGACCTCGACGCCGCCGCGGACGCGGTGGTCTCCGCGTCCTACGGTGCGGCCGGCGAGCGCTGCATGGCCATCTCCGTCCTGGTGCCGGTCGGGGACGCGACGGCCGATGCCCTGCTGCCGCGGATCGCCGAGCGGGTCGCCCGGCTCCGGATCGGTGACGGCACGGACCCCGCCAGCGAGATGGGCCCGCTGATCACGGCAGAGCACCGGGCGAAGGTGGCGTCCTACGTCACCGGCGCCGCGGCCGAGGGGGCGGACGTGGTGATCGACGGCACAGCGCAGGAGTTCGCCGGCGACGGCTTCTTCCTCGGCGTGAGCCTGGTCGACAAGGTGCGCCCCGGCATGCGGGTGTACGACGAGGAGATCTTCGGGCCGGTGCTGTCGGTGGCGCGCGTGGGCAGCTACGCCGAGGCCGTCGCGCTGGTCAACGCCAACCGCTACGCCAACGGCACAGCGATCTTCACCCGCGACGGCGGCACCGCGCGACAGTTCGAGGTCGACATCGAGGTGGGCATGGTGGGGGTGAACGTGCCGATCCCCGTGCCGGTGGGGGCCTTCTCCTTCGGCGGCTGGCGTGATTCGCTGTTCGGCGACGCGCACATCTACGGCCCCGAGTCCGTGCACTTCTACACCCGCAGCAAGGTCGTCACGTCGCGCTGGCCGGAGCCGAGCGAGTCGCAGGTCGACCTGGGCTTCCCGAGCAACCACTGAGAGGGGTGAGCCGGATGAGTGAGCAGCCGAGCTACGTCGGCCTGGACAACGCCGTGAGGCCGCTGCCCGATCCCGAGGCCGAGGCGGTGGTACGGGCGAACGACCGTGGCCACGTCTTCCACTCCTGGAGTGCGCAGGGCGCGATCGACCCGCTCCCGGTCGCCGGCGGGCAGGGGGCGACCTTCTGGGACTACACCGGGCGCAGCTACCTCGACTTCGGGTCGCAGCTGGTGAACCTGAACCTCGGCCACCAGCACCCCGACCTGGTCGCGTCCCTGCACCGGCAGGCCGACCGGCTGGTCACCATCCAGCCCGGCATGGCCAACGACGTGCGCTCGGAGCTGGCGCGGCTGATCGTCGAGGTGGCCGGCGAGCCGTTCACCAAGGTGTTCTTCACCAACGGCGGCGCGGACGCGAACGAGTACGCCGTCCGGCTGGCGCGGCACTCGACCGGCCGCAACAAGGTGCTGTCGACCTACCGCAGCTACCACGGGGGGGTCGGGACCCCGATCGGGCTGACCGGCGACCCGCGCCGCTGGGCCAACGAGGCCGCGGCCGGCGGCGTCGTCCACTTCTTCGGGCCCTACCCGTACCGCTCGCCCTTCCACTCCTCCAGCCCGGAGGAGGAGACCGCCCGCGCGCTGGAGCACCTGGAGTCGGTGATCGTCCTTGAGGGTGCGGCCACGATCGCGGCGATCATCCTGGAGACGATCGTCGGCACCAACGGCATCCTGGTGCCGCCGCCGGGGTACCTGGCCGGGGTGAGGGAGCTCTGCGACCGCTACGGCATCGTCTACATCGCCGACGAGGTGATGGCCGGCTTCGGCCGCACCGGCGAGTGGTTCGGCTTCCAGGGCTTCGACACCCGGCCGGACCTGATCACCTTCGCGAAGGGCGTGAACTCCGGGTACGTGCCGCTGGGCGGCGTGGTGATCTCGGAGGCGATCGCCGACGCCTTCACCGACAGGGTGTTCTACGGCGGCCTCACCTACTCCGGCCACCCGCTGGCCTGCGCGCTCGGCGTCACCACGTTCGAGGTGTTCCGTCGCGACGGGATCCTCGAGCGCGTGCGGGACCTGTCCGACCGCGTCGTGGAGCCGCGCCTGCGGGGGTGGCTGGACACCCACCCGTCCGTCGGGGACGTGCGGGGACGCGGCCTGTTCTGGGCCGTCGAACTGGTCCGCGACACCGGCACCCGGGAGCCGCTGGTGCCGTTCAACCCGACCCCGGCGCAGAACGCGCCGATGGCGGCCTTCGCCGCGGCCTGCAAGGCCGGCGGGGTGTGGCCGTTCATCCACTACAACCGGACGCACGTCGCGCCGCCCCTGGTGATCACCGAGGCAGAGCTGACCCGCGGCCTCGACGTGATCGACGAAGCACTCACACTCACCGACCAAGCGATGGAGGCATGATGAGCAAGTACGCAGTGACCAACCCGGCCACGTCCGAGGTACTGGCCGAGTACCCGCAGATCAGCGACGCGGACCTCGCCGAGGCCATCGGCAGGGCGAACGCTGCCACCCGCGGCTGGGGTCGCAGCAGCACCATCGCCGAGCGGGCCGAGCTGGTGCGCCGGATCGGCGACCTGCACGCCGAGCGCCGCGACGAGCTCGCCGCCGCGCTGGTGAAGGAGATGGGCAAGCCGCTGGCACAGGCCTACGGCGAGGTGGACTTCGCCGCCGACATCTACCGCTACCACGCGGAGATCGCGCCGGAGGAGCTGGCCGACCAGCCGATCGGGCTGCGTGCCGGCACCGGTTCCGCCGTCATCCGAAACGCGCCGCTGGGGGTCATCCTCGGCGTGATGCCGTGGAACTTCCCCTTCTACCAGGTGGCCCGGTTCGCCGGTCCCAACCTGGCGATCGGCAACAGCGTGCTGCTCAAGCCGGCGTCCCAGTGCCCTCAGACCGGTGAGCTGATCGCGAAGATCTACGCCGACGCCGGGGCCCCCGAGGGCGCGTTCGAGATGATCTTCGCCGGCACCGACCAGATCGCCGGCGTGATCGCCGACCCCCGGGTCCAGGGCGTCTCGCTGACCGGTTCGGAGCGGGCGGGCATCGCGGTGGCCGAGCAGGCGAGCCGGCACCTGAAGAAGGTCGTGCTCGAGCTGGGTGGCACCGACCCGTTCATCGTGCTGTCAACCGACGACCTGGACGCGGTGGTCGCCGACCTGGTGGCCGGCCGGCTCGACAACTCCGGCCAGTCCTGCAACGCGCCCAAGCGGGCGATCGTGGTCTCGGAGCTCTACCCGGCGTTCACCGAGAAGCTCGTGGCGGCGATGGCGAAGGTCGAGGCGACCGACCCGTTCAGCGACGGCTGCGAGCTCGGTCCGGTCTCCTCGCTCGGGGCCGCGGAGGGGCTGGCCGACCAGGTGCGCCGTGCGGTGGAGGCCGGGGGGCAGCTGCTGCTGGGCGGCACGAGGGACGGCGCGTTCTTCGCCCCGACGGTCATCGCGGGCATCCCGCGTGGCAGCGACATCTTCTACGAGGAGATGTTCGGCCCGGTCGCCCTCGTCTACGAGGTGGCGGACGAGGACGAGGCCGTCGCGGTGGCCAACGACACCCCGTTCGGTCTGGGCTCCTACCTGTACTCCACCGACCCCGCGCAGGTCGACCGGGTGGCCAACCAGATCGACGCCGGGATGGTGTTCGTCAACTGCGTGCTGGCCGACGGGGCCGAGCTACCCTTCGGCGGCGTGAAGCGCAGCGGGTTCGGCCGCGAGATGGGCCGGCTGGGCGCCACCGAGTTCGTGAACAAGAAGCTCATCCGGATCGCCTGATCCGGCGACGCCGTGGCATGGCCGGGGCCGGTGGGCCCGCGCCCCGGTCAGCCGCGCAGCGTGCGCTCCAGCAGCGCCCGGACCTCCTCGGGCAGGACGTGCTCGGCGACCTCGACGTCCAGGTCGGCGTCCCGGCACACGACGCCGTAGCAGAACGCGTCCGGGACCGGGCTGCCCGCGGCGGCGAGGCGGGGCAGCGTGCGGCCGGCGAGCAGCCCCGACCACGCCCTCCGGTCGCCGCGCGGCAGGTCGGCGAGGCTCGTCCGGCGTTCGCGGACGAGGCCCGCCACGCCCCCGGTGCGGCGCACGAGCAACTCGGCGCGGGGGTCGACACCGGCCGGGGTGCCGGGTGACGTCGGCGCACCGATGACGCCGACCGCCTGCCAGGCCGCCCGGATCGCGGCCGCCTCCGCCCCGTCCCCGTACCGCGCGAGCGCGGCCGCGACGGACAGCGCCGCGAAGTCCTCGAAGCCGCTGCCGGAGCGCAGTTCGCCCCCGGTGAGCACGTCGTACCAGACCCGACCCGCGCATTCCCACGCCGGGCCGCCGATGGTGGTCGCGGCCAGGGCGAACGCCCGGTTGGGGATGCCCGAGTTGTAGTGCACCCCGCCGTTGTCGTCGGTGGTGCGCACATAGCCGCTCATGTGGTCCGGCTGCGGGTCGCGGCCCAGGCGGGGGTCGTCGTACGCGGTCCCGGGGTGCAGCATGCTGCGCAACGCCGTCCCCTTCACCCCGGGGAGCAGCAGGTCGGCCCCGATCAGCCAGTCGGCCTCGCCCGCGTCCTGCCCGGCGGCGTACTGCGCCACCAGGCTGCCGAACACGTCGGCCATCGACTCGTTCAGGGCACCCGGCTGGCCGGAGTAGGTGAGGTTGGCCGTCCGCTCGACGACGCCGTGGGTGAGTTCGTGGCCGATCACGTCGAGGCTGGCGGTGAAGCGCCCGAAGATCTCCCCGTCCCCGTCGCCGAACACCATGCGCGAGCCGTTCCAGAACGCGTTCTGGTAGCCCCGCCCGTAATGGACGGTGCCGCGGAGCGTCAGCCCGGCGCCGTCGATCGAGTTTCGCCCGTACACCTCGTCGAAGAGCCGCCAGGTGGCGCCGAAGCCGTCGTAGGCCTCGTCCGCGGCGGCGTCACCGGTCGCGGGTTCACCCTCCGAACGGACGGTGCGTCCCGGGAGTTGCTCGGTGCCGCCGGCGTCCGCCACCTCCCGGGACGGGCCGGCGGGTGCGGCCGCACCCGCCGGGCGGACCGTGGGCGCGGCGCCGTGCCCGGAGGCCCGCGCGTTGCGCTGGTGACCGTCGGCGTCGAGGGTGAGGCGTGCCAGCGGGGCGATCGCCGCGTCGCTCTCGGCGAGGTGGCGCAGCAGGAACGGCGGGACGATGTGGGCCGCGGGCCCCCAGGGGTGGGTCATGCTTCCAGCATGCCCGCGCCCACAGACACCTGCGCCGCAGGCCTCACCCGGCGGGCTCGGAGATGTCTGCCAGGCCGGCGCCGAGGGCGGCCAGCGCCGCGTCCGCGTCGACCAGCACCGTGGCCCCGTGCTCGCCGGCTCCGAGCGAGATCGTGCGCCCGGCGATCGTGGCATCGGCCACCACCGGCCACGGCCGCGTCGAACCGAACGGGGTGATCGTGCCGCGCTCGTAGCCGGTGGCCGCCTGGGCGGCGGCCGCGTCCGGCAGCGAGAGGCGGTTCACCCCGAGGTGGGCACGCAGCAGCGGCCAGGAGATCTGGCGGTCGCCGGGCACGAGGACGAACAGGTAGTCGTCCTCACCCCGGCGCACGACGAGGGTCTTGACGATGTCGGCGGGGCTGATGCCGCGCAGAGCCGCAGCCTCGGCCAGCGAGGACGCCCTGCGGTGCCGTACGACGCGGTAGGCGATGCCGGCGGCGGCCAGGGCGGCCTCCGCCGGCGCTGCCGGGACGGCGTCCGGCTCAGGTGTGGAGGTACTCAAGCAGGTGGTTGCGTTCGTCGGTGAGCTGGTCGATGCGGTACTTCACGACGTCACCGATCGAGATGATCGCGACCAGCTTCCCGTCCTCGGCGACCGGCAGGTGCCGGAAGCGGGAGTAGGTCATGGTGTGCGCGGTCGACTCGAGGCTGTCCTCTGCGCTGCAGGTCTTCACGTCGGCGGTCATGATGGCCGAGACCGGCTGCGAGAGCACGGCGGCACCGTCGGTGGCGAGGTGCCGGACGACGTCGCGCTCGCTGACGATCCCGTTGATGGCGGACCCGTCCTCGCTGACCACGACGGCGCCGATGTTGAACCTGCCCAGCAGGTCGATCAGGTCGGAGACGGTGGCGGCCGGAGTGATCGTCACCACGTCCGCGCCCTTCTTGCGGATGATGTCCTCGATCTTCATGGCTCGGACGCTACCCGCCGTGGCCCTCCAGCACCAGAGCCTGCCCAGTGCGGCAAGTGCCTCTTGGTAGGGTCTGCGGGCATGAGCACCCGACGGAGTTCGCCTCCTCCGCTGCGCTCCCCCGAACTCCGCGGGGGGCCCGCATGACGGAGCAACACCCGCGGACCCGGGCGGTGCGGGCGGGGATCAACATCGACCCGGCGCACGGCGCGGTGGTGCCCCCGGTCTTCCTGTCGACGACCTACGCCTTCTCCGGCATCGGCCGGCCCGGCGAGTACGACTACAGCCGGTCCGCCAACCCCACCCGCAGCGTGCTGGCCTCGGCGGTCGCCGGGCTGGAGGGCGGCGCCGGTGGCGTGATCACCGCCTCCGGGATGGCGGCCGTCACGGCCACCCTCCTCGGCCTGCTGCCCCCGGGGGGCACGCTGGTGGCCGCCTTCGACGCCTACGGCGGGTCCTGGCGCCTCTTCGACGCCCTCGAGCGCACCGGCAGGCTCGTGCTGCGGCTGGCCGACTTCACCGACCCCCGCGCGCTGGACGACCTGGCCGGCGCCGACCTGGTGTGGCTGGAGACGCCGTCCAACCCCTTGCTGCGGGTCACCGACCTCGCGGCCACCTGCGCCGCCGCCCACGCCGCCGGCGCACGGGTGGTGGTCGACAACACCTTCGCCAGCCCTGCGGTGCAGCGTCCGCTGGAGTTCGGGGCGGACGTCGTGGTGCACTCGGCGACGAAGTACCTCAACGGCCACAGCGACGTCGTCGCGGGGGCGATCGTCGCCGGGACCCGCGAGGTCGCAGACGAACTCGCCTGGTGGGCGAACACGCTGGGGGTGACGGGGGGCGCCCTCGACTCCTACCTCGCCCTGCGCGGCCTCCGCACGCTCCACCTGAGGATGGCCGCTGCCCAGGCCAACGCCGCCGCCGTCGCGGACCTGCTGGTCTCCCACCCGGCCGTCACCGCCGTTCACTACCCGGGGCTGCCCACGCATCCCCAGCACGCCCTCGCCACCCGTCAGATGGACGGCTACGGGGCGATCGTCACGTTCGACGTCGGCACCGAGGACGCCGTCCGGGCGCTGGTGGACGGCCTGGAGTGCTTCTGCCTCGCCGAGAGCCTCGGCGGGGTGGAGTCGCTCATCTCGCACCCGGCCACGATGACCCACGCCGCGATGCCGCCGGAACTGCGGGCCGGGGCGGGCATCACCGAGGGCATGCTGCGGCTCAGCCTCGGCGTGGAGGACCCCGCCGACCTGGTCGCGGACCTGAGGAACGGGCTGGACCGGGCGCTCCGCGCCTGACCCGGGCGGGCCTTCAGCGCGGCGGGGGCAGGACAGCGCTGGGCGGCCTGGTGGGTCCGGAGGCGTCACCATGGCAGCCGCAGTCGCAGTGCCAGACGTACGTGGCCTTGGCCGGGCCCATCCGGATGCTCCCGACGCAGCCGTCATGATCCCGGGCGATGCAGCGCCCGCATCGAATGCCGCTCACGCCAGGCCCCGCGCCGGGCTCCGGGACACGTCCCTCGGCCACGCCGGACAAGGGCATCGGGGGCCATGGCCCCACCCACCGAGCGCCCGCGCTCCCTTCGCCGCCTCCATGGTCCGCCCTTCCCGATCGTTGCCCCCACCGTAACGCGGGGGCTGTCCGGGGCGGCAGGGGAGTTCCTGCCACCCCGACGGTGCGGCAGCGCCGCGCCCCGTCGTCAGTCGTCGATCTCCACGCCGAACCGGGGCGCAGCCGCCTTGATGCGGTTCCGGATCTCGGCCGCGTCCTTCTTCAAGTACTTCGCCGCGTTGCTCTCCTTGTTGATGTAGCTCCACGCGTGGCGAACATGCTCGGCGGTGTCGATCGGGTACTTCTTGTTGGTCGGGTCGGCGAACTCGACGTCGCCGTACTCGCGCGTACCCTCCGTCGGGTTCACGTCCTCGCGCCTGCCGATGGCTGCCATGGGTGCCTCCTTCGTCGAGGCTCCCCTTACCCGCCCGCGCTCCGGCCGAACCGGTGCCGGTTCAGCGGCTGAACAGCGCCCGCAGGAGGAACAGCAGGTTGGCGGGACGCTCGGCGAGGCGGCGGACGAGGTAGCCCCACCAGTCGGTGCCGAACGGGACGTAGACACGCACGGTGTGTCCGGCGGCGGCCAGCCGCCGCTGCTCGTCGGACCGGATCCCGTAGAGCATCTGGTACTCGTAGCTGCCCGGCGCCCGGCCGTGGCGCACGGCGAGCTCGCCGACCGCGGCCACCATCTCCGGATCGTGCGTGGCGAACATGGGGTAGCCGTCCCCGTCCAGCAGCGTGCGTGCGCACGCGACGTAGGAGGCGGACACCTCCTCCCGCGTCTGGTGGGCGACGTCGGCCGGCTCGGCGTAGGCGCCCTTGCACAGGCGGATCCGCGAGCCGGGCCCCGCGAGAAGGGCGCAGTCGTCGAGCGTCCGGTGGAGGTAGGCCTGGAGCACGCCGCCGGCGTCAGGGTACGCGCGGCGCAACTCGGCGAGGATCCCCAGCGTCGCGTCGGTGGTCGTGTGGTCCTCCGCGTCCACCGTGATCGTCGTTCCGGCCCGGGCGGCCGCCGCGCAGATCTCGCGGGCGTGGGCGAGCGCGAGCTCTCGCCCGCCGGGCAGTCCCAGGCCGAGCGCGGTCAGCTTGACCGAGACCTCAGCGGTCGCGGCGAGGCCCTCCTCCTCCAGCCGCGAGAGCAGGCCGAGGTAGGCGTCCCGGACGCCTTCCGCCAACGCCGGGCTGGTGGTGTCCTCCCCCAGCACGTCGATGCTGGCCCGCAGCCCGTCGCCGGCCAGCCGGCGCACCGCGGTGATGCAGTCCTCGACCGTCTCGCCGGGCACGAAGCGCGCCACGAGCGCCGCGGTCGCCGGCAGCCGCAGCGCGAGGGCCTTCAGCCGGGCGCTGCCGGACGCGGCCAGCAGGCCGCGCCGCACCAGGTCGGCGATCATCGTGCCTCCAGCAGGGCGGAGACGCGGTCGGCGGTGAGCTCGTCGAGGGAGTCGAGGACGAGGTCGGCGAGGGCGAGGGTCTTCGCGGGAGGCGGGTTGAAGTGCGGGGGGATGGCGATGACGGCCAGCCCGGCGGCACGGGCGGACAGGATGCCGTTGTGGGCGTCCTCGACCGCGACCGACCGGACCGGGTCGGCGCCGAGCCGGCGGCAGGCCTCGAGGTAGACGTCCGGCGACGGCTTGCCGGCCTGGAGCTCCTCCGTGCTCAGCGTGGTGCCGAACACCCCGTCCAGGCCCATCGCGTGGACGGCGGCGTCGATCAGCACCCTCGGGGACGAACTGGCCAGTCCCACCGGCCAGCGCCCGGCCATCCTGCGGACGGCGGCGACCGCCCCGGGCAGCAGGTCGAGCCCCGCCTCGTAGTGGGCCACCATCGCGCCGATCGTGCGGCGGGCGGCGTCGTCCGCGTCCCCCGCCAGGCCCACCACGTCGCTGAGGTAGGCCGACCACTCCTGGGTCGACATGCCCATCATCGCCCGGCTCGCCTCGGCCGGCCAGGGGAGCCCTTCGGCCCCGGCGAGGCCGCGCCGCACCACGTCCCAGACGTGCTCGGTGTCGGTCAGCGTCCCGTCCATGTCGAACACCACAGCGCTCATGCCCGCCATTCTCACCCCTGTGACCGAGCGCGGCGAACCGGGTCCGGCCCGCGCCCGCCCCGGCGGTGGCCGGGGAATGCCCGGGGGCCTCGCGGCGTCGCTACCATCGAACCCGTGGACGATGTCGCTCGACCCCGGCTGGTGATCACCGCCGACGGGCGCGCCGTCCGGCCCCGGCCCGCGATCCAGGTACGGCAGCACACCCTGCGCCCGCGCGGGCTCGCGCCGCTGGACGCGCTGGTGGCGACCCCACCGGAACCGGCCGGGGTTCTCGTGTACTTCCCCGGGTTCAACACGACCCTCGGGCCGTGGGAGATCGCGAAGTGCGCGCACCTCGCCGACGCCACGTCGCTGACCGTCGTGGTGACCGAGATCCCCGGCATGAGCAGGTTCGCCGACCCGATCCCCCGGACGATCCGCAAGGAGATGCTCCGGGGGCGTATCGAGGCGTGGGCCGAGCTGAATCTCGCCTACGTCCGCGAGGCCCTGGACGTCGGTGACGTCGGCAACACCGAGTACCTGCAGGTGCTCGGCTACTCGACGGGTTGCTCGCTGGCCGTCGCGTCGCTGCCCGTGCTGGGGGAGTGGGGGCCGATCGAGGGCCTGAACCTCGTCGAGCCCGTGGCGATCACCGAGCGCAACATCGCCGCGCTGCAGGCCCACAACCTCGCCGACTGGGGGCGCATGCCCCGCGTCCTGGCCACGAACAAGGGCCACGAGTGGGTGGTCGCCGCCCGGAGGGCGCAGGAGCGCGAGCCGTCGGTGCGGTACTCCCCGGTCGACCTGGTCGCGATCGGGCAGGTGCTGGCCACCCAGGGCCTCCTCGACGGCCTGGACGCGGTCGAGCTCGCACGGGTCGCGCTGGTGCGGGGCTCGCGGAGTTCGCTGTGCCGCCTGCGCGACTACGACCGGTTGCACGACCTGCTCTGCGAGCGCGGTGTTCCGGGGCCGACGATCACGGTGGACGGCCTCGGCCACCAGCTGTGGCACTCCTTCCCGGTCATCGTCCAGCTCACGAAGGCGATGCTCGGCGACGTCGGCGTAGCGGGCTGACCCGCCGCGCCGGGTCCGCGGCGGTGACAGGGCGATCAGGGAATACCCCCAGCCGACCCACAGTTGAGTCTGGTGAACTCAATCTGTGGAGTTGAGCGTGCTAAGCTCAACCCCGTCCAAGACTCAACCGGAGGTAGTACACCATGGCACGAGCAGTCGGCATCGACCTCGGCACCACCAACTCTGTCGTCGCCGTCCTCGAGGGCGGCGAACCCACCGTCATCCCCAACGCCGAGGGCTCGCGCACCACGCCGTCCGTGGTCGCCTTCGCGAAGGGCGGAGAGGTCCTGGTCGGTGAGGTCGCCAAGCGCCAGGCCGTCACCAACGTCGATCGCACGATCCGTTCGGTGAAGCGCCACATGGGCACCAACTGGACCGTCGACATCGACGACAAGAAGTACACGCCGCAGGAGATCTCCGCGCGGGTGCTGATGAAGCTGAAGCGGGACGCCGAGGCCTACCTGGGCGAGCCGGTCACCAACGCGGTGATCACCGTCCCGGCCTACTTCGGCGACGCCGAGCGGCAGGCCACCAAGGAGGCCGGCGAGATCGCGGGCCTCGTGGTCGACCGGATCATCAACGAGCCGACCGCCGCCGCGCTGGCCTACGGCCTGGACAAGGGCCACGTCGAGCAGACCATCCTGGTCTTCGACCTCGGCGGCGGCACGTTCGACGTGTCCCTGCTGGAGATCGCGGAGGGCGTCTTCGAGGTGAAGGCCACCAAGGGCGACAACCGCCTCGGTGGCGACGACTGGGACCAGCGCGTCGTCGACTGGCTGGTGACCCAGTTCAAGAACAAGAACGGCATCGACCTGAGCAAGGACAAGATGGCCCGCCAGCGCCTCCAGGAGGCGGCCGAGCGCGCCAAGATCGAGCTGTCCAGCGCCCAGGAGACCGCGATCAACCTGCCCTACATCACGGCCGGTGCCGAGGGCCCGCTGCACCTGGACGAGCGCCTCACCCGCGCGGAGTTCCAGCGCCTGACCCAGGACCTGCTGGACCGGTGCCGGGCGCCGTTCAACGCGGTGATCGCCGACGCCAACACCTCGATCGGCAAGATCGACCACGTGATCCTGGTGGGCGGCTCGACCCGCATGCCGGCCGTCGTCGACCTGGTCAAGGAGCTGACCGGCGGCAAGGAGCCCAACAAGGGCGTCAACCCCGACGAGGTCGTCGCTCTGGGTGCGTCCCTGCAGGCCGGCGTGCTGAAGGGCGAGGTGAAGGACGTGCTGCTGCTCGACGTCACCCCGCTGAGCCTCGGCATCGAGACCAAGGGCGGCGTGATGACCCGCATCATCGAGAAGAACACCACCATCCCGACCAAGCGCTCGGAGGTGTTCACGACCGCGGAGGACAGCCAGCCGTCGGTGATGATCCAGGTGTACCAGGGCGAGCGTGACTTCGCCCGGGACAACAAGAGCCTGGGCAACTTCGAACTCACCGGCCTGATGCCCGCCCCGCGCGGCGTCCCGCAGGTCGAGGTCGCCTTCGACATCGACGCCAACGGCATCGTCCACGTCCACGCCAAGGACCTGGCCACCGGCAAGGAGCAGTCGATGACCGTGACCGGCGGCTCCGCCCTCGGCCGCGAGGACATCGACCGGATGGTGAAGGAGGCCGAGGCGCACGCCGCGGAGGACCACAAGCGCCGCGAGGCGGTGGAGATGCGCAACGAGGCCGACAACCTCGCCTTCCGCACCGAGAAGCTGCTGGCCGACAACGCCGAGACCCTCCCCGAGGACACCAAGGCGCCGGTCGTCGAGGCCCTCGCCACGCTGAAGGAAGCACTGAAGACCGACGACAACGACGCGGTCAAGGCGGCGATGGACGACCTCAACACCAAGGCAGCGACCATGGGCCAGGCGATGTACGCGGCCGCCCAGGCAGCCCAGCAGGCCGAGGCCTCCGCCCCGTCCGACGCCGGCTCCGGCCCCGCGGCCGCGGACGATGACGTGGTGGACGCCGAGATCGTGGATGAGGACGGCAAGGAAAAGTGAGCGGACCCGACACGACGCCCGAGCCGGAGGACGGCCTGGTGCCCGAGCCCGGTGAGGGCTACGTGCCCGACGGCGAGGCCGGCGGGGACGGTGCGGAGGAGCCGCTGGAGGCGAAGGCCTCCCCGGTCCTGGACGCCAAGGTGGCCGAGCTGCAGGAGCTGGTGGATGAGCGGACCGCCGACCTCCAGCGCCTGCACGCGGAGTACGCCAACTACAAGAAGCGGGTGGACCGCGACCGGGCGCTGTCGCGCCAGGGCGGGATCGAGGCGGTCGTGCTCGACCTCCTCCCCGTCCTCGACAGCGTCGAGGCCGCGCGCGAGCACGCCGAACTGGTGGGCGGGTTCAAGCTGGTCGCCGACGAGCTGGAGAAGATCACGGCCAAGTACGGCCTGGAGACCTTCGGCGAGGTGGGCGAGCCGTTCGACCCGCAAGTGCACGACGCCCTGATGCAGATGCCGTACGAGGGGGAGGTCAGCGAACCGACGATCTCCGCGGTGATGCAGCGCGGCGTGAGGCTGAACGACCGGGTGCTGCGACCCGCCCGCGTGGGCGTCGCGAACCCCGAGTAGGAGGAGAGGAGGCGCGATGAGTACCAAGGACTGGCTGGAGAAGGACTACTACAAGGTGCTCGGCGTCGCCTCCGACGCCAAGCCGGAGGACATCAAGAAGGCGTTCCGAAAGCTGGCCCGGCAGTACCACCCGGACCAGAACAAGGACAACGCCGGCGCGGAGTCGCGGTTCAAGGAGATCTCCGAGGCCAACGCGATCCTGTCCGACCCGGCCAAGCGCAAGGAGTACGACGAGGCGCGCCGGCTGTTCGGCGGCGGGGGGTTCCGCTTCCCCGGCGCCGGGCAGGGCGGCCCGTCCATGGAGGACCTGTTCCGCAACGCGACGGGTGACTCCGGCATCTCCGACCTGTTCGGCAACCTGTTCGGCGGGAGCACCAGCCGTCGGACGAGCCGCGGCCCGCGCCGGGGCTCGGACATCGAGGGCGAGGTCACCATCGACTTCGCCGACGCCCTCGCCGGCTCCACGGTGACCATGCAGACCACCTCGGACGCCGCCTGTCCCACCTGCCACGGGACGGGGGCCCGCCCGGGCACCCAGCCCACGGTGTGCCGCGCCTGCCAGGGCAGCGGCATGCAGACGTCCACGTCCGGCGGGGTGTTCGCGGTGAGCGAGCCCTGCCGCGAGTGCCGGGGCCGCGGCATGGTGGTCGAGAGCCCGTGCCCCACCTGTGCCGGCAGCGGACGGGGGCAGTCCACCCGCAGCATGCAGGTGCGCATCCCGGCCGGCGTGACCGACGGCCAGCGCATCCGCATCAAGGGCAAGGGCGGCGCCGGCGAGAACTCCGGCGCGGCCGGTGACCTGTACGTGCTCGTGCACGTCCGGCCCCACCGCGTGTTCGGGCGCAAGGGCGACCACCTCACGGTGACCGTCCCGGTGACGTTCGCCGAGGCAGCGCTCGGCGCGGAGATCTCCGTGCCCACCCTCGACGACGGCCCGGTGCGGCTGAAGGTCCCGGCCGGTACCCCGAACGGGCGGACGTTCCGCGTCCGCGGTCGCGGGGTGAAGGGCGGGGCGGCCGACGGCGACCTGCTCGTCACCGTCGAGGTCCAGGTGCCCAAACACCTGTCGGAGGACGCGCGGGCCGCGCTCGCGCAGTTCCAGAGCCTGGCCGGCGGCGGCGACCCGCGCGCCCACCTGCTCGAGGGCCACCGGTGACCGCGGGCCTGCCGGACCGGCTGGACGCCGACGCCCCGATCTTCGTGATCTCCGTCGCGGCCCAGCTGGCCGAGATGCACCCGCAGACGCTGCGCGGCTACGACCGGCTCGGCCTGGTCGTGCCCGGCCGGACCCGCGGGCGCGGCCGCCGTTACTCCCTGCGCGACATCGCGAAGCTGCGGCACATCCAGTACCTGTCCCAGAACGAGGGCATCAACCTCGAGGGCGTGCGCCGCATCCTCGCGCTGGAGGCGGAGCTCGACGGGCTGCGCCAGCAGCTCACGCGGCTCGCCGAGGTCGTGCAGGAGCTCCAGCTGCTGCCGGAGGGATCGCGGCTGTTCACCGCGGAGGCCGGGGGACCGGTGCACATCGGACGCGCGCGGCTGCGGCGTCCGCTGGCCCTGCCGCCGGCCTGAACCCTCCGCTTCGGTCCTCGGGCAGACTGGGCGGCGTGCCCCGCTCCGTCCCCGGTCCGCTGCGTCCCGCCTGGAGCGTGCGCGCGCGAGTGATCGCCGCCGTCGTGGTGCTCACCGGGCTCGCCCTCCTGCTGTCGGGGGTCATCGTCTACAACCGGGGCCACGCGCTCACCCAGGAGCGCGTCGCGGCGGAACTGGGGCGCGCGGCCGACGAGTTCCGCGCCCTCGCCACCGAGGGGGTGGACGCCGCCACCGGCGCCCGGTTCGCCGCGGCGGAACCCCTGCTCCGCGTGGCCGTCCAGCGGTCGGTGCTCGCCCCCACCGAAGGCGTCCTGGGGATCGTCGACGGCCGGGTGCGCTGGGCCGCCCAGTCCGGCGTCGAGCTGAGGCTCGAGGACGACCCCGAGTTCGTCGCGGCCGTGCTGCCGCTCGCCGGCGCGTCGACGATCAGCCAGGGCACCCTGGCCACGTCCCTGCGCGACTACCGCTACCTCGTGGTGCCCGTCGGCTTCGGGGACGCCGCCCCGTCCGGGGCCCTCGTCCGCGCGGTCGACTTCGGCGCGGAGGAGGCGCTCCTGGGCGAGGTGTCGCGGAGCTTCGTGCTGGTGGCGGTCGGGTCGCTGCTGCTGGTCGGCCTGCTCATCTGGCTGCTGGTGGGACGGCTGCTCGAGCCGATCAGCTGGATGCGTCGTACGGCCGACGAGATCTCCGAGACCGACCTCGGCGCGCGCATCCCGGTGCGGGGGGCCGACGACGTGTCCGCCCTCGCGGAGACCTTCAACAGCATGCTGGACCGGCTCGAGGGAGCCGTCGGCGCACAGCGGGCCCTGCTGGACGACGTGGGCCACGAGCTGCGGACGCCACTGACCATCATGCGCGGGCACCTGGAACTGCTCGACCCCACGACCCCGGCGACGTCGCCGCCACCCGGGCGCTCGTGCTCGACGAGGCCGACCGGATGGGTCGCCTCGTGGACGACCTGCTCGCCCTGGCGAAGGCCGAGCGGGCCGAGTTCATGCAGCCCGAGGCCACGGACCTCGCCCGGCTGACCGACGAGACCCTGGTGAAGGCGACCGCGCTCGGCCCCCGTCACTGGGTGCTGGACGAGCTCGCGGAGGCGGAGGTGGTGCTCGACCCACAACGCGTGGCGCAGGCGTGGCTGCAGCTGGCTGCGAACGCCGTCCGCTTCTCCGCGGACGGCAGCACCGTCGGCCTCGGCAGCAGGATCGAGGGGAACCAGGTCCGGTTGTGGGTCCGGGACGAGGGCGCCGGCATCGACCCGGCCGACCACGAGCGCGTCCTGCGGCGCTTCGAACGCGGGTCGGCGGCCGGCGGGAGCGGGCTCGGCCTGGCCATCGTGGCGGCGATCGCGCGGGCGCACGGCGGCCGGGTGGAGATCGAGTCGGAACGCGGACGGGGCAGCCGCATCAGCATGGTGGTGCCCGTGCGGACGGAGGAGGACGGATGAGCCAGATCCTGATCGTCGAGGACGAGCCGCGGATCGCGGCGTTCGTGGCGAAGGGGCTCCGGGCCGCGGGGTTCACGACACTGGTCGAGTCCTCCGGGGAGGCCGCGGTCGAGCTGGCGCTCGGCGAGCAGATCGACCTCGTGGTGCTCGACGTCGGCCTGCCCGGCATCGACGGGTTCGAGGTGCTGGCCCGGCTGCGCGGCCAGGGTGCCACGATGCCGGTGATCATGCTCACGGCCCGCTCCTCGGTGGCCGACCGCGTCCAGGGGCTGCAGTCGGGCGCGGACGACTACGTCCCCAAGCCGTTCGCCTTCGAGGAGCTCCTCGCCCGGATCCTGCTGCGCCTGCGCACCGAGGGCGTGCCCGACCCGTCGCTCGTGCTCTCCCACGGCGACCTGTCGCTCGACCTGCGGACGCGTCGCGCGGACGTGGCCGGGCGCAGCGTCGACCTGACCGCGCGCGAGTTCACCCTCGCCGAGATGTTCCTGCGCAACCCGGGGATGGTGCTCAGCAGGGAGCAGTTGTTGTCCGGGGCGTGGGGCTACGACTTCGACCCGGGTTCCAACGTCGTGGACGTCTACGTCCGCTACCTGCGGCGCAAGCTGGGGGCGGAGCGGTTCGAGACCGTCCGCGGGATGGGTTATCGCCTGATCTCCCCGTCGTGATCGGTGAGGTCGCGGCGAGCTGTCCGCTGGACGGACCACCCTTGCCGACCGGTGCCTCCTAGTCGTCCGGCGTCTCCGCGCTCGGCGGGGACACCGGCGAGGGGCCGGTGGCGTCATCGGTGTCGGTGGGGTCCGTCGAGGGACGGGCCGTCGGGCTCTCGCCCGGGAGCGCTGTGCCGGAGACCGTGACCGCGGGACGCGGCGCAGGCGGCTCCGCGGCCTCGCCGTTCCCGGTCACCAGCAGGCCGGTGGCGAAGGTCGCCACGCCGAGCGCGCCCGAGACGGCCCAGGCCGTGGTCGCCGTGATCCTCATCCGTCCACCTCCTCCGTTCACCGTAGCCGCCGGCCGGTGACCGCTGAAGGGCCCGCCGGTGAGGGTTCTCTCATCCTGCGCGGCCGACCCACTGCTCGGCCAGCGCGAGCCGGGTTCCCGCCTGCTCGGCGTCCCCGGCGACCAGGCTGAGCAGGACGGCGGACACGCGCGCCGCCAGCGCCGCCGGCTCGGGCGTGGCCGCGGCGAAGGCCTCCCACCAGGCCTCCAGCACCACGGGCACCGCCGCGTAGTGGCCGGGCGACAGCGACGGGAGCACCGCCAGGTGGGCGAGCAGGCAGGCCAGGTCATCCTCCCGGTGGCCGGGGCCGGCCGCGTCGAGGTCGATCAGCGACAACCGGCCGTCCTCGACCATGATGTTGGTCTCGTGGAGGTCGCCGTGGGTGGGCACGGTGGGCCCGACGGGTGCGGTGGCGAGGACCCGCTCGAGCCGCGTCCGCAGTGCACCGACCCGACCGGCGGCGTCGGGGAGGCGGTCGACAGCGGTGGCGGCGTGGAAGTCGAGCCTCTCTGCCCAGGGCGCGCGCCGGGGCAGCGACACCAGGCCGGGGGGCAGCCGGTCGAGGAGGGCCAGCAGGTCGCCGGCACCCGGCAGCCCGAGCCCCGGGTCGGCGAGGTGCGCGGCCAGGGGACGCCCGCCCGCGGCCGGCGTGACCAGCACGCCCGGCGCGGGCCGGGACAGCAGCGCGGGCGTGAGGCCTGCTCCGGCGAAGAGCGCCTGCCGCTCGGCAAGGGCATCGGCACGCCGCGGTCGCAGCACCTTGAGGTAGGCCACGTCGGCGTCCGCCGTGGCGCGCAGGACCGCCCGGCGCAGCGGCCGGTAGCCCAGCAGCGACAGGTCGAACCGTTCGGGACGGACGCCGAGCCACCCCATCACGGTCGCGGGGTCGCAGGACGGGGCCAGGCCCGGCAGGCGGGGGTCGTCGGGATGGCGCCAGACGGCGAACCGCGACGCCCCCCGGGCCAGCACCGCCGCGGGGGCTCCGACGGTGGACGTGGTGGCGAACAGGTGTTCCACGACGTGGCCGCCCGGGGTGTCGTACCCGACGCGGTAGCCCGCGGTCACCTCCGCGCCCGGGCGGTAGTGCCAGTCGGTGAGCGCTGCCGTGAACCCTGCGGGTTCCGGCCCGCCGGTGAGGGCGGCCGCGAGCAGCCCTCCCGCGTCCGTGGATCGCAGGAGGGCTGTCGCCGCCGTGAGGTCGTCCACCCGGTCAGTCTGCCGAAGGGGCGCTCGGAGCGCTGGTCGGGCTGGTGGGCGAGTTGGGGGTGTTGGGCGTGTTGGGGGTGTTGGCGGTGTTGGGGCTGTTGGGCGTGTTCGGGGTGTTGGGGCTGTTGGGCGTGTTCGGGGTGTTGGGCGTGTTCGCGGTGTTGGCCGTGGCCGGCGTCGCCGGGGTGTTCGCGGTGGGCGCGGTGTTCGCCGTGACGACCGTGGGCGACGACGCCGTTCCCGCGGTGCCGGACGGGCTCGTGGTCGGCGCGGGTGACGACGGGGCCGTCACGCTGCTCGTCGGGCTCGGCGTGGGCGTGGCCTCCTCGGCCATGGCGACGGCGGTTCCGCCCAGCAGCGTGACGCCGATCGCGCCGGTGACGGCCCACAGGGCGGTGGAGCGGTTGATCCTCATGGTGGTTCCTTCCTCGGGTCTTGCGGTGATGGGACGAGTCCACCAGCGCCGCGTGAGACCACCGGGAGAACTCCATGAGAGACCTCTCACGCCCGACCGCCGCAGCGCAGGTGGCGGCGGGTGAACCGCCCCGGCGTGTCCGGAGACTCGAAACCTTGGGAAGGTTGGAGTCATGTCAGGGAACACGTCGAAGAGGTATCCGGCTGAGCTGAAGGCCAGGGCGGTGCGGATGTATGCCGAGATCCGTCCGGACCAGGAGACGGACTGGGGTGCGATGGCCCGGGTCGCGGAGCTGCTCGGGGTCTCGACTGCGGAGACGGTGCGCAAGTGGGTGCGGCAGGCCGAGGTTGATCAGGGTGCCCGGCCGGGGGTCACGAGCGAGGAGTCGGCCGAGATCAAACGGCTGAAGCGGGAGAACGCGGAGTTGAAGCGGGCGAACGCGATCCTGAAAGCGGCGTCGGCTTTCTTCGCGGCCGAGCTCGACCGGCCAGGGCAGTGATCGTGGACTTCATCCGCGAGCACGCCGACCACACCCCCGCCGCCGGCGGGCTGCGATGGGGGGTGGAGCCGATCTGTGCCGTGCTGAGTGAGCATGGTGTGAAGATCGCCCCGTCGACCTACTACGAGTGGCGCGACAAGCTTCCCTCCGCCCGCGAACAGCGCGACGAGGTGCTGCTGGAGCACATCCACCGGGTGCATGCCGAGAACTTCGGGGTGTACGGGCCGAGGAAGGTGTGGCTGGTCTTGAACCGGGAAGGGATCCCGGTTGCCCGCTGCACGATCGAGCGGCTCATGCGCAAGGCCGGGCTTGCCGGTGTGGTGCGCGGCAAGGTGAAACGCACCACGATCGCCGGGGCCGGGCCGAAGCCGGCCGATCTGGTGAACCGCAACTTCGAGCCGCTCGCGCCGAACCGGCTGTGGGTGGCGGACTTCACCTACGTCTCGACCTGGGCCGGCTGGACCTACGTGGCGTTCGTGATCGACGCCTACGCCCGCCGGATCCTGGGCTGGCGGGCAGCCACGACCATGACCGCTGAGTTGGTTCTCGACGCGGTCGAGCACGCGATCTGGGTGCGTGAGCGGGAAGGCCGTGACGACTTCACCGCTCTCGTGGCTCATCACGACCACGGCAGCCAGTACCTGTCCCTGGCGCACAGCCAGCGGCTCGCCGAGGCCGGCATCCGGCCCTCCGTCGGCACGGTCGGATCGTCCTACGACAACGCGCTAGCCGAGAGCATCAACGGGCTGTACAAGACCGAGGTCATCCGCCGCCGCGGCCCCTGGAGGAACGTGGATGCGGTCGAGATCGCCACCGCCGAATGGGTCGAGTGGTACAACCACCGCCGCCTCAACGAATACTGCGGCGACATGCCCCCGGTCGTCCTCGAGCAGGTCCACTACGCTCACCAACAACCCTCAGCAGCAAGCTGAGGAATCAAACCAGCGAGTCTCCGGACACGCCGGGGCGGTTCAGGGAGGCCGCGGCGTCAACCTTTGTCTACGACTGTCTTGAACAATTCGGGCCGCAGTGGTCAACTAACCCGTTGAACCGTGGACGCCGTTCGCGGGCTCGGGGTCATCGTGCGAAGGCATCGGGCCGTCCTCACCGACGGCCCCCACGCCGGGGTCCCGGGCAGGCCGCGCTGAGGGGAAAACAGGGCGATCACGGTTCACTCGGACGACCGGGCTTGGCGGAGAACGGTCGTCCGGACCAGCCGGACCCACCCGCCGCGTCGGGAGACCGGCGCGGCCGGTGGGGCCCGCCGGCCGGCTCGCCGCCGACGTTCCCGCCCCACCTGTCGCCGTCCCCGCGCGGGGAACAGACGCCGCACGCCCGCCGCGGTTAGCCTTTCCCGGACGAGACGGAAGGGCCGAGCGTGAGCGACACAGCGACCACGACCCGGCGTACCGGCATCCTCGCGGTGGTGCTGGTGGCCGGCGCGATCGCGGTCGGTGCGCTGCTGGTCTACGGGCTGGTGGTCACGTCCGGGACCGCAGGGATGCTGGGCGACCTGGACATCTACCGCGGCGCCATCTCCTACGCGTTCGGCGGCGGGAACCTCTACGAGTACACCTACACCCACCCGACGGTGCACGGACTGGGCTTCACCTACCCGCCGTTCGCCGCCATCCTGCTGACCCCGTTCGCCCTGGTGGACTCCCTGACGGCCAAGGTTGTCTGGACGGTCCTCACCTTCGCCGTCGTCGTGGCCTGCCTCGCCGTCCTCGTCCGGGCGTCCGGACGCGACCGCGGGGCCGACGGGACGCGCTCGTCCACGCTCGGCGTGGCGTGGATCGCCGGGCTCGCCGTACCGGTGATGGCGACCTACCCGTTCCTGCACAACCTGATCGTCGGCCAGGTCAGCCTCTTCGTGATCGCGCTCGCGCTGTGCGACCACCTGCTCCCACGCCGCTGGCAGGGTCTCCTCGTGGGCCTGGCGGGAGCGATCAAGCTCACGCCGCTGGTGTTCCTGCCCTATTACCTGCTCACCCGCCAGTGGCGGCAGGCCGCGGTCTGCGGCGGAACATTCGCCGCGGCAACGGGGCTGGCTCTCGCCGTGCTGCCCGGTCCGTCCGTGGCGTACTGGACGGACAAGCTGTGGCAGACCGGCCGGGTCGGGCGGACCGACTCGACGGTGAACAAGTCACTGCTGGGCACGCTGGCCCGCCAGCTCCCCGACGGCGCCCCCGTGACGCTGGCGTGGCTGGGCGTGGCCGCCGCGGTCGCCGCGCTCGCGTACTGGCGGGCGGCGCAGCACCTCCGCGACGGCGACCTGCTCTCCGCCACCCTGGCCGTCGGAGCCCTCTCGGTCGCCGTGTCGCCGATCTCGTGGCCGCACCACCAGCTCTGGCTGGTGCTCGCCGCGGCCTGGTACCTGCTCCAGCGGGGCCCGCTGCCCGTGGCGCTGGGCGCCGTCCTGTTCGTCATCTTCCTCGGCTACCCGTGGTTCGGCGACTACCCGGCTGGCACCGTCGGAACCCTGCTGGGCGTCGGGGTCGAGCTGCCCGCCCTGGCCGTCCTGCTGGTGCTCGGGTTCGGCCTGCGGCCCGGGCGGCGAGAGCCGGACCTGCCCGGCGCGACGCCGTGACGACGACGTCGGAGCCGCGTCCGTGGGGGGTCGGGCGCCGGGGCATCGCCCTCGCGGGGATCGCCGCGGGGCTGATGGTCCTGGGCTTCTTCGCCGTCGCGCTGGTGCGGGACGTCCGGTACACCGACTACGAGGTGTACCGGGGGGCAGTCCAGTACCTCCTCGACGGACGCGGCCTGTACGACTTCGTGCTCGAGGGGCTCCCCGGCCAGCACATGCCCTTCACCTATCCGCCCTTCGCGGCCCTGGTGTTCCTCCCGTCGGCGTGGCTCCCCCTGGGCGTGGGGCTGTACGGCTGGATGGCGGTCCTCGCGCTGCTCACGGTGGGGCTGGCGGCGGTGGTGATCGACCGGTCACCCGCCCACGCCCGGAAGGGGACGACGGAGGGCCGGCTCGTGCTCGGCCTCGGCGCCGTGGGCCTGCTGCTCAGCGAGCCCGTGGTGAACGGCATCACCGTGGGCCAGGTCAGCCTGGCGCTGGTCGCGGCGGTGATCGCGGATGCCGTCCTGGTGCCCCCGCGCTGGCGGGGCGTCCTCGTCGGCCTCGCCGGCGCGATCAAGCTGACCCCTCTGGCCTTCATCCCCTACTTCCTGGTCACCCGCCAGTGGCGCGCCGCGGCGGTCGCCTCCGCCACCGCTGCGGGGGCGACCGCGCTGGGCTTCCTGGTGCTGCCCGGGGAGTCGGTGCGGTACTGGACACAGCTCCTGCTGGACACGAGCCGGGTCGGGGAGGTGGACGGGGTCCGGAACAAGTCGCTGCTCGGCGTGATGGCGCACTGGGGCATCGGGGGCGACGCGCAGCGCCTGCTGTGGCTGGTGCTGGTGCTCGTCCTCGGTGGCGTCGCCCTGGCCAGGGCGCGCCGCCACCACCTCGACGGGGACGAGATGGCCGCCGTCCTCGTCGTGGGAATGATGACCACCGTGGTCAGCCCGATCAGCTGGCCGCACCACCTCGTGTGGCTCCCCCTCGCCGGCCTGTTCCTCGCCCTGCGCGGGGGATGGGCCCGCTGGGCGGGGTGGGCGGTGCTCGTCGGCTTCTCCGCGCTGATGCCCACGATCAGCTTCCGGCCGGACCTTCCCACAGGCCTGCTGCTGCTCGGCGACTCGGCCACCGTCGTGCTCGTCCTGTTCTGCCTGCTCGGGCTGCCCAGGACCCCGTCGCAGGCACCGGCCGTGCCGGCGCACACGCGGTGAGCCTGCCGGGCATCGGGCCGGCCAGCCTGGTCGCGTCCGGGCTGCCGCGTCCCCGCCTCGACGCGCTCGTGCTCACCGGCGCGCGCCTCGACCACTACCGCCGGCGCCTCGACCGCCCCGACCGTCCGTGGGAGCGGGTCGCGACCGTCGTGACGGCGGCCACCGGCCCCGGCGTGCTCGTCCGCAGGGGGCGCCGACTGTTCGCGGTCGTGCCGACCGTGAACGGCTCGACCGTCCACGTCCGGGGGCGGGACGGCTGGCGACCGGCGAGCGGCGTCGCGATCCGGCCGCTGGAGGCGGTCGGGGACGCCGGGACGCTGACCGTGGCGCAGGTCGTGGCCGGATCGCGACAGGTCCGGGCGGTGGCGGTGGCGTCGGTTCCGGGCGGCGAGCACGCCCTCGTCGACGAGGACGGGTCGCTCTTCGGCCACCACCGCGCCCCGGGCGGCGCCTGGGAGCGTTCGTCCTGCCTGCGCCTGGTCGACGAGGAGCCCTTCTCGCTCGCGATGACCGAGTCGGTGAAGCTGGCGCAGGTGACCGGCGAGCGGGACGCGACCCCGACGCCGTGGGGTGAGCGCGCGCCGACCCTGTCGTCGTCGCTGTCGACCGCAGGAGTGCGGGGCACCGACCTCGGCGTGCGGGTCGACCACGCCGGCCGCAGCTTCCTCCTCTTCGGCGACACCCACTGGGCCGCACGGCCGTGGCTGGCCACCCGCGACGCGATCGCCGAGGTGCTGCCGGACGCGGGGCCGGACGCCCCCGGCCTGCTCCCGCCGGGGCTCCCCGGCGTCCGGTTCCACGGCTCTCCGCTGAAGCTCGTCGGACGCCGCGCCGGGCGGGTCACCATGCGCGAGTACGACGTGCCCCTGGACGGCTTCTCGCACGGCGGCCGGCTGTACGCCTTCTTCACGTCCGACCACTTCCGCGGCCACCGCGTGATGGGACGCTCGGTGCTGGCGAGGGCGGTCGGGCAGGACCTGGTGATCGACCCGTCCGCGCGTCGCAGCCCGGTGCGCTTCGAGGCGGTCGGGACGTTCAGCGCGCGGCACTTCGTGAACGTGTCGGTGCAGCTGCGTCCGGCGGCAGCAGTGCCGGGCTGTGGTGGGGACGGAGAGGTGCTGCTGGTCTGGGGGAGCGGGCCGTACCGGGCCTCCGACCCCCGCCTCGCCGTGCTCGACCAGCCCGCCCTGGCCGCGCTCGCCGCAGGGGAGGCCCCGGCCGCGCGCTACTGGGCGGGGTCGGGCTGGTCGGACGCGGAGGACGACGCCGCGCCCCTGTTCGGCCCGGCGGCGCTGGGCGAGCTGTCGGTGCGCTGGGTGGCCGCTGCCGGACGGTACGTGCTGCTCACCACGTCCGCCCCGGAGGAGCCGATCGGCCCGTCCGTCGTGCTGCGCACCGCCACGGCGCCGCAGGGCCCGTGGTCGCCCCGGCTCCGGCTGCTGGACTGGGTGCGGACCGGCATGAGCACCGACCCGAACACCCGGTTCATCAAGGCCTCGGCCGCGGACGAGGTCGGCGACCGGGTGTTCCGCGCCCAGGCACGCCGGACGGGCGCCGCCTACGCGCCGTACCTCTTCGATGCCTCCGTCGAGGGCGACGACCTCGTGCTGCGCTACACCCTGTCGACGTGGAACCCCTACCAGGTGGTGCTGATGCGCCACCGCCTTCCGCCGGCGGACCTGCCGGGCTGAGCCGGCGCGCCCGCTCGCTACGCTTGGACGGGCCCGAGGAAGGTGAGGGATGGGGACGCGACTGCGGACATGGGCGGTGCGGAGTGCGCTCGCGCTGGTGCCGGTCCTGGCTGCGCTGTATGTGGCGGGCGTCCAGATCCCCGGCAGCACGCTGGTCCCCTGGCAGCCGAACATGATGGACCTCGGCGTCTACCAGCGGGTCGGCCGGATCGTGCTGGACGGCGGCGACATCTTCGACCCCCAGGGCCAGCTGCCCTGGATCTACCCTGCCTTCGCCGCGCTGCTGACCGTGCCCTTCGCCGTGGTGCCGTTCACCGTCGCCGCCGTGGTGTGGCTCGTCCTGTGCACCGCTGCGCTGGCCGCGGTGCTGTACCGGCTCGGGCTGTCGGGGTGGCGGCTCAGCCTGCTCACCACCGCGGTGATCCTGCTCGTGCAGCCGGTGCGTGACACCCTCGGCTTCGGCCAGCTGGCGATCTTCCTCGTGGCCGCTGCCGTCCTCGACTCGATGCCGGGCCGGCGCCTGCTGCGCCGGCGGATCCTGCCCGAGGGCTGGCTGGTGGGCGCGGCCACGGCGGTGAAGCTGACCCCCGCCGTGGTGGCCGCCTACAACTTCTTCGCCGGGCGGCGCCGCCCCGGCCTGGTGGCGTTCTCCTCGTTCGTCGTGGCCACCGCTATCGGCTTCGTGTTCCTCCCCGCCGCCTCGATGCAGTACTGGCTCAAGCTCGCCTCCGGCGACTCGGGGCTGAACTCCGGCATCGTGTTCGCGTCCAACCAGTCGGTGCTGGGCGTGTGGAACCGGCTCACCGGCGCGCCGAGCCGCGGCGGGATCATCCTGAGCGCGCTCGTCGTCGTCCTCGGGCTCGCGGCGGCGGTGCTGATGCACCGTGCCGGGCAGGTGGCCCTCGCGCTGTGCCTGGCGGGCTTCACCAGCCTGCTGGCGTCCCCGATCTCGTGGTCCCACCACTACGTGTGGGTGGTGCCGCTGGCCGTCGTGCTCTGGCAGGCCCGTGACCTCCCTGCGTACCTGCGCCTACCCGGGCTCGGGTACGCGGCCTGGGTGGCGGTCGCGCCGTTCATGTGGCTGCCCTCCGGAGACAACGTCGAGCTCACCTACGCGCCGTGGCAGCAGGTGGTGGACAACATCGGCGTCGTCGCCGGCGTCCTCCTCCTCGCCGGGTCGCTCGCCACGGCCCTCGGCCCGTGGGGGCGGGCGCGCGCCGCGGCCGCGCAGGAGCAGCCGGCGCCGGCGTGAGCCGTCCACGCCGCCGTCGCGGGCTGGCCGTCCGTCCCGCCCAGCCGGTAGGGTCCTTGATTGTGAGAAATCACAGCTGATTCTCAGCTGGCGATGCGTCTCCCCGCAGGGTCCGGTGATGTCCTGTCGTCGCCGGCTGCGCAGATCGAGAGGGGAACACACACCGATGACCCCGGTGGAACCACTGCCGCGCGGAGCACGACTGTTCCAGATCGGCCCGCAGAAAACGGGGACGACGGCCCTGCAGGCAGCCGGCGCGGCGTGCCGGACGGAGCTGCGCGCCCACGGCGTGCTCTACCCGGGCACGGCGGTGAACCACCGGCTCCCGGTCGCTGCGCTCATCGGGAAGGGCATCGGGTGGAAGTCCTCTGCCGACGGCCGCCCGACCAAGCCCCCGCCCCGCTGGTACTGGACGCGGCTGGTCTCCGAGATCGACGCACACCCCGAGCTGACGGCCTGGTTCGGCCACGAGTACGCCGCCGGCGCGAAGGAACCCGTGGTCGAGGAGGTGGCGCGCACTTTCGGCGACGACCTCCACGTGCTGGTGACGCTGCGCAGCGTCGCCCAGATGCTGCCGTCGATCTGGCAGGAGACCAACAAGTCCGCGGGCAACCGCGGCACGTTCGACAAGTGGCTGAAGGAGGCGTTCGAGCCCGGCTCGCGCATCCACGACGTCGTCCAGACCCGGCACGACCAGGGGGCGCTGGTGCGCCGCTGGGCGGACGTGATCGGCCCTCAGAAGGTGGTCGTCGTCGTGCTCGACCCGGGCGACCACGACTTCCTGCACCACAGTGTGGAGGACCTCCTCGGCCTGCCGCGCAACCTGCTGGCGGAGGCCGAGACCGAGGCGCACGCCGCCAACCGCAGCATGACCGTCCCCGAGATCGAGCTGTTCCGGCAGTTCAACAAGCGGTTCCGGGCGGAGGCCACCACCTGGGAGCAGTACGACGCGCTCGCCGTCCGCGGGGCGATCGCCCGCGTCCTGGGCTACCGGACGCCGGCGCAGGGCGAAGCCCGGCTCACCATGCCCGACTGGGCGGCCGACCTCGCCGATGCGCAGGCACGGGCGAACGCGGACGCCGTCGCCGCGAGCGGCGTCCGGATCATCGGCGACGTCGAGCGGCTCGCCCAGCCGGCGCACCGCCGTCACAGCGGGGCGGAGGACCACCGGAAGGTGGGAGCCGTGCCGGTGGACCTCGCGGCGGAGGCGATGCTGGGGATCGCCGCGGCCGGGCTCGGCCTCGACGCCGGCTTCCGGACCGGCGAGGGGGCGGACGGGCGGACGCGGGCGCTGGCCCGGTTCACGTCGAAGGAGCTCCTCGACGAGCTGTACCAGCGGGGCAGGACGAAGGCCACCCGGACCCTGAAGAGAGAGCGCGACTGACCCCGTTTCGGACCCCCACAGGCCGGTTCGGTATCCTGAGCCGGCCCCCGCGGCCCCTCACGAGGGGGCCGTCGTCCGCCGGACGGGCCACGTCCCGGACCTGAACGCGGGGCTGTTCCTGCCGGACGTGATCCCGGCAGGACCCCCAATGACCGACGAACGAGGTGAGGACACATGGACGCGGGCATCGCCCTGGCCGGCCTTGTCGTCGGCATCGTCGTCGGCCTCACCGGCATGGGGGGCGGCGCGCTGATGACCCCGGTCCTGGTGTTCTTCTTCCGGGTGGACCCCCTGACCGCGATCTCCAGCGACGTGGTGAGCAGCCTGTTCATGAAGCCCGCCGGGGCGATCGTGCACATCGTGCGCAAGACCGCGAACCTGGAGCTCGTGCTGTGGCTGTGCATCGGGTCGGTGCCGGCGGCGTTCCTCGGCGCGGTGGTCGTCGACCACCTCAAGGTGTTCCCCGGCTTCGAGCAGCTGCTGCTCGGGATGCTCGGCGTCGCGCTGCTGCTGGCCGCGTCCGGGCTGATCATCCGCTCGTGGTTCCAGATGACCCGCAAGCGACTGCCCTGGGGCGAGGGGCCTGCGCCGATGACCTCTGCCGACGTGCAGGTCCGCCGGCTGCCGACCGTCCTGCTCGGCGTGCTGGGCGGCGCGATGGTCGGCATGACCTCTGTCGGGGCCGGCTCGCTGATCCTCACCCTGCTGCTGGTGCTCTACCCGCAGCTGAAGCCGTCCCAGCTCGTCGGCACCGACCTGGTGCAGGCCGTCCCGCTGGTGGCGGCGGCCTCGCTGGGGCACCTGATGTTCGGGCAGGTGTCGCTGGGCATCACCGGCTCGATGCTGCTCGGCGCGATCCCGGGGGCCTTCATCGGCGCGCAGATCTCCTCGCGCGCCCCCGGCGGCATCATTCGCCGTGCGCTGGCCGTCCTGCTGATGGCCTCGGGCCTCAAGCTGCTGGGCATGCCGACCGCCGGCGTCCTGGCGGCCGGCGCCGCGGCGATCGTGGCCGGGCCGCTCGCCTGGGCCATCCTGCGCCACCGCTACAGCTTCACCCACGGCACGCACTCGCCGAGAAACCGTGCCCCCGCCGACGATCTGGAGTCGATCGATGACCCCTGACCTGACCGACCTCGCCCAGCTGCCGACGCTGACGGTCGAGGCGGGCGACCTCGACCTCGTCGAGCTGGTCCAGCTGGGCCTGGTGCCACCGAGCCTGCGGCTGGGCCATTCCGCGCTGGCCGCGCTCGACGGCGTGGAGGAGGTCGTCGTCCGCGACGTGGAGGCCACCCCGCTGCTGCTGGCACGCCACGACGCGGGCACGCTGTCGGTCACGCCGCTGCGGCCCGTCGCCGGTTCCGCCGTCGGTGAACCGTCGCCGCGCGCCGGGTTGCTCGTGGTCGTGCGCGACACGCCGAACCTCGCCGACCTCGCCCGGGTGGATGCGCTGACCCCGCCGCGGGCCACGGTGGTGTGGCTGGTGCTCGCCGGCCGGACGAAGGCGGGACGCCGGCTGCTGGCCGAACTGCCGGACGTGCTGGACGCGCGTCCGCACGGGGAGCACACGCTGGTGCGCGTCCCGTGGCCCGCGCCGGGCACCCGGGGCGTCTTCGAGCGCCCCGAGCTGCCGACGGTGGCCGCGCTGGGGCAGGCGTACGGCACGAGCAGGGTGGTCGCTGTCGGCGACGGCCATGCCGGTGAGCCCCCGCGCAAGGACCGCGGCGGAACGGTGGTGTTCTTCACCGGGCTGTCCGGCTCCGGGAAGTCGACGATCGCCCGCGCGCTCCACGACGCCCTCGAGCAGCGCACCGAGCGGGAGGTCACCCTCCTCGACGGCGACGACGTGCGCCGCATGCTGTCGGCGGGCCTGGGCTTCGACGCAGAAGGACGCGCGGCCAATGTGCGCCGGGTGAGCTGGGTCGCCGCGATGCTGGCGCGACACGGCGGCATCGCGATCACGGCCCTGATCGCCCCCTTCGCCGAGGGCCGCGCGGATGCCCGCCGGATGGCCGAGGACGGTGCGGAGTTCGTCGAGGTCTGGGTCTCCACGCCACTCCAGGAGTGCGAACGACGCGACCGCAAGGGCCTCTACGCCCAGGCGCGCGCCGGCCGGCTCACCAACTTCACCGGCATCGACTCCCCCTACGAGGTGCCCACCGGCGCCGACCTGGTCATCGACACCACGACGACCGGCGTGACCGAGGCCGTCGAGCTCGTCGTCGCCGAACTGGAGGCGCGGGCGCTGCGGCGGGGCGAGGAGTTCGCGCCGCGCGAGCGCACCGAGGCCCCGGCCGGGGGAGAGGTACTGGGCTATGACATCTGACGCCGCGCTGGCCGCCGCGCTCGCCGAGGGCGCAGGACGCGTGCTGCTCGACCTCCGTGTGCAGGACCCGGCGGACCTGGGTGCGGAGGGCGACCGCCGGTCGAACGCCTTCCTGCTGGAGCGGCTCGGGCAGCTGCGCCCCGCGGACGCCGTGCTGTCGGAGGAGGCGAAGGACGACCGCCGGCGCCTGTCCGCGGACCGGGTGTGGATCGTCGATCCGCTCGACGGCACCCGGGAGTACGCCGAGCGCACCGACGGAGCCTGGCGCACCGACTTCGCCGTCCACGTCGCCCTGTGGCAGCGCGGGGCCGGCCTGGTCGCCGGCGCGGTCGCAGTGCCGGCCCGGGGCCAGGTCTTCGGCACCGAGCGACCCGTGCCGCCCCCGGCCGCGCGCGAGGACGGCCCGCTGCGGGTCGCGGTGAGCCGCAGCCGCCCGCCGGAGCTGGTGCGTCGCCTCGGCGCGCTGCTGCCGGTGGAGCTCGTCGCGATGGGCTCGGCCGGGGTGAAGGCGATGGCGGTGGTCACCGGCGAGGCGGACGCCTACCTGCACGGTGGCGGGCAGTACGAGTGGGACTCCGCGGCCCCCGTCGCGGTCGCCGCGGCGGCTGGCCTGCACACCAGCCGGCTGGACGGCTCGCCGCTGGCCTACAACAATTCGGATCCCTGGCTGCCGGACCTCCTGGTCTGCCGGGCCGAACTCGCCCCCCGGCTGCTCGCCGCGGTGGCACAGATCGAAGGAGGACGATGACCGGCTACGTGCTCAGCCAGCTCCGCGCCCTGGAGGCGGAGAGCATCCACATCATCCGGGAGGTGGCCGCGGAGATGCAGCGTCCCTGCCTGCTGTTCTCCGGCGGCAAGGACTCGGTGGTGATGAGCGTGCTCGCGCAGAAGGCGTTCGCCCCGGCGCGCATCCCGTTCCCGTTCATGCACGTCGACACCGGGCTGAACTTCCCCGAGGTGATCGCCTTCCGCGACTGGTGGATGGAGCAGCTCGAGGTGCAGCTCGTCGTCGCGTCCGTGCCGGACGCCATCGAGCGCGGGCTGGTGCAGGAGGAGCCCAACGGCTCCCGCAACCGCATCCAGACCCCCGTCCTGCTGGACGCGGCGGAGCAGCACCGCTTCGACGCCCTGTTCGGCGGGGCCCGCCGCGACGAGGAGAAGGCCCGCGCCAAGGAGCGCGTGTTCTCCTTCCGCGACGACTTCGGCCAGTGGGACCCCAAGAACCAGCGTCCCGAGCTGTGGAACCTCTACAACGGGCGGGTGTTCTCCGGGGAGAGCATCCGGGTGTTCCCGCTGTCGAACTGGACCGAGCTGGACACCTGGGCCTACATCGAGGCCGAGGACATCCCGCTGCCGAACCTGTACTACGCCCAGGAGCGGGACGTGGTGAAGCGCGACGGGATGCTCTACGCGGTGAACGAATTCGTCGTCCCGAAGGACGGCGAGGAGATCCGCCGGATGCGGGTGCGCTACCGCACGATGGGCGACGCGAACCTGACCGCCGCGGTCGAGTCCGACGCGGAGACCAACGAGGCCATCGTGGCCGAGATCGCCGCCGCCCGCCTGACCGAGCGCGGGGCCACCCGTGGCGACGACCGGGTGAGCGAGGCTGCCATGGAGGACCGCAAGAAGGAGGGCTACTTCTGATGAGCGACCTGTTGCGGTTCGCCACCGCCGGAAGCGTGGACGACGGCAAGAGCACCCTGATCGGGCGCCTGCTGTACGACTCGAAGGCGATCTTCATCGACCAGTACGAGGCCGTCGAGCGGGTCAGCACCCAGCGCGGCGACGACTACGTCGACCTGGCGCTGCTCACCGACGGCCTGCGGGCCGAGCGCGAGCAGGGCATCACGATCGACGTGGCGTACCGGTACTTCGCCACGCCGCGGCGCAAGTTCATCATCGCCGACACCCCCGGGCACCCGCAGTACACGCGGAACATGGTCACCGGCGCCTCGACGGCCGACGCGGCGCTGATCCTGGTGGACGCCCGCAAGGGCCTCACCGAGCAGAGCCGGCGGCACTCGTTCCTCGCCACGCTGCTGGGCGTGCGCCACCTCGTCGTCTGCATCAACAAGATGGACCTGGTGGACTTCTCCCAGGAGGTCTACGACGCGATCGTCGACGAGTTCACCTCTTTCGCGAGCCGGCTGCACGTCGGCGACCTGGAGTTCATCCCGATCTCGGCGCTCGCCGGCGACAACGTGGTGACCCGCAGCGCGCGGACGCCGTGGTACGACGGCCCGGCGCTGCTGTACCACCTGGAGCACCTCCACGTGGCCAGCGACCGCAACCTCAGCGACGTCCGCTTCCCCGTGCAGTACGTGATCCGTCCCCAGTCGGTGAAGGCGCGCGACTACCGCGGCTACGCAGGGACGGTGGCCAGCGGGGTGATCCGCGCCGGCGACCCGATCATGGTGCTGCCCAGCGGGTTCACGACGACGGTGGCCGGCATCGACACCCCGAACGGGGAGGTCCCCGAGGCCTACCCGCCGATGTCGGTGGTGCTGCGCCTGGCCGACGAGATCGACATCAGCCGCGGCGACATGCTGGTGCGCCCGAACAACCAGCCGACCGCCCGGCAGGACCTCGACCTGCGGGTGTGCTGGATGGACGAGTCCGCGCCGTTGTCCGCCGGGCGGACGCTGGCGATCAAGCACACCACGGTGTGGGCGCGGGTGAAGATCCGCGAGGTCGTCTACAAGGTCGACGTGAACACGCTGCACCGCGACGAGTCGGCCCAGCAGCTGGAGCTCAACGAGATCGGGCGGGTGCGCATGCGCGCCTCGCGTCCGCTGTTCATGGACGACTACGCGGAGAACCGTGCCACCGGCGCGGTGATCCTGGTCGACGAGGCCACGAACCGCACGGTCGGCGCCGGCTTCCTCGCCTGACGCACGTCCCGGCGCCCCGCCCCCGACACCGGGGCGGGGCGTTCGTCGTCCCCGGAATAGCAGGGGCGCTAAGCTAGTTGAGCCTGGTGAACTCAACTTTGCTTTCCCAAGGAGAAGACGACCCACGATGGACACCGAGAAGCTGACTTCCCGCAGCCGGGACGCGGTGTCGGCTGCCGTCCGCACGGCCCTGACCAACGGCAACCCCACCGCGGAGGCCGTGCACCTGCTGCACGCGTTGCTGCTGGTGCCCGACAACCCCGTGGCACCCCTGCTCACCGCCGTCGGCGCCGACCCGCAGGTCGTGGACGCCGCCGCCCGCGGCGCGATCACGAAGCTGCCGTCCGCCCAGGGCGCGTCGGTCACCCAGCCGGCCATGTCCGGCGGGCTGGCCCGCGTCCTCGCCGACGCGCAGACGCGGGCCCAGCAGCTCGGCGACGCCTTCGTCGCCACCGAGCACCTGCTGCTCGCCCTTGCCGCGGTGCAGACCGATGCCCGGACGATCCTCAACGACCTCGGCGCGACCCTGGAGAAGCTCACGGAGGCGTTCGCCCAGCTCCGCGGCAGCAAGCGCGTCACCTCGCCCGAGGACGAGGGCGCGCAGTCGGCCCTGGACAAGTACTCCGTCGACCTCACCGCCCGCGCCCGCGAGGGCAGGCTCGACCCGGTGATCGGCCGGGACGCCGAGATCCGCCGCGTGGTGCAGGTGCTGGCCCGGCGCACCAAGAACAACCCCGTGCTGATCGGCGAGCCGGGCGTCGGCAAGACGGCCGTCGTCGAAGGCCTCGCCCAGCGGGTCGTGGCCGGCGACGTGCCCGACTCCCTGCGCGACCGGCGCGTGGTGTCGCTCGACCTGGCCTCGATGGTGGCCGGCGCGAAGTACCGCGGCGAGTTCGAGGAGCGGCTGAAGGCCGTCCTCAACGAGATCCGCGACGCGGAGGGGCGGATCATCACGTTCATCGACGAGCTGCACACCGTCGTCGGGGCCGGCGCGAGCGGCGACTCGTCCATGGACGCCGGCAACATGCTCAAGCCGATGCTGGCCCGCGGCGAGCTCCGGATGATCGGCGCCACCACCCTCGACGAGTACCGCGAGCGGATCGAGAAGGACCCGGCTCTGGAGCGCCGCTTCCAGCAGGTGTTCGTCGGCGAGCCGAGCGTGGAGGACACGATCGCCATCCTGCGCGGGTTGCGGCAGCGCTACGAGGCGCACCACAAGGTGCGGATCACCGACGCCGCGCTGGTCGCGGCCGCGTCCCTGTCGAACCGGTACATCACCAGCCGGCAGTTGCCGGACAAGGCGATCGACCTGATCGACGAGGCCGCGTCGCGGCTGCGCATGGAGATCGACTCCTCCCCGGAGGAGATCGACCAGCTGCGCCGCGACATCGACCGGATGACCATGCAGGCCTTCGCCCTGGAGAAGGAGGAGGACCCGAGCTCGCGGGAGCGCTACTCGCGGCTGACCGCGGCCCTCGCCGACGCCAGGGAGGAACTGCGGGGGCTCGAGGCACGGTGGGAGGCGGAGAAGTCCGGCCTCAACCGGGTCGGCGAGGTCAAGGAGAACATCGACAAGCTGCGCATCGAGGCCGAGAAGGCCCAGCGCGAAGGCGACCTGACGAAGGCGTCCGAGATCCTGTACGGGCGGATCCCCGCGCTGGAGGCAGAGCTGGAACGGGCCACCGAGGCCGGGCAGGACGCCAAGCCGATGGTCAGCGAGGAGGTGTCGGCCACCGACATCGCCGAGGTCGTGGGCGCCTGGACCGGCATTCCGGTCGGCAAGCTGCTCCAGGGCGAGAGCGAGAAGCTGCTCGCGATGGAGGAGCGGCTCGGCGAGCGCCTCATCGGCCAGCGCGCCGCCGTCCAGGCCGTGTCGGACGCCGTCCGCCGCGCCCGGGCCGGCATCTCCGACCCGAACCGGCCGACCGGCTCGTTCCTGTTCCTCGGGCCGACCGGCGTGGGCAAGACCGAGCTGGCCAAGTCGCTGGCGGAGTTCCTCTTCGACGACGAGCACGCCATGGTGCGCATCGACATGAGCGAGTACGGGGAGAAGCACACCGTCTCGCGGCTGGTCGGCGCCCCGCCCGGCTACATCGGCTACGAGGAGGGCGGCCAGCTCACCGAGGCCGTGCGGCGACGCCCCTACTCGGTGGTGCTGCTGGACGAGGTGGAGAAGGCGCACCCGGAGGTGTTCAACATCCTGCTCCAGGTGCTGGACGACGGGCGCCTGACCGACGGCCAGGGCCGCACGGTCGACTTCCGCAACGTGATCCTGATCATGACCAGCAACCTCGGCTCGCAGTTCATGGCCGACCCGGCCCTGCACGCCGACACCAAGCGGGAGGCCGTGATGGGCGTCGTGCGGCAGGCGTTCAAGCCGGAGTTCCTCAACCGGCTCGACGAGATCGTGATCTTCGACGCCCTCGGCACCGAGGAGCTCACCCGGATCGTCGACATCCAGCTGCACCGGCTCAACCAGCGGCTCGCCGACCGCCGGATCGTGGTGGAGGTGAGCCAGGCCGGCAAGGACTGGCTGGCGCTCACCGGCTTCGACCCGGTCTACGGCGCGCGTCCGCTGAAGCGGCTGGTGCAGACGACGATCGAGGACGCGCTGGCCAAGCGCGTGCTGTCCGGGTCGGTGGTGGACGGCGACGTCGTGCAGTTCGACGTCGACCCCGACGGCACCGGTCTCGCGGTGACCGACACGGTCACCGTCGTCTGAGGCACCACGCAGGACGGGCCGCCCGGCATCCCGGGCGGCCCGTCCTGCGTGTGCGACCGGGTCAGGGGAAGGTGACCTTCACCGACTCCCCCGACAGGTCGGCGAGCACCAGGTAGATCGCGCTGTAGCCGTACCAGCGGCGTCCGTTGGTCGAACTGAGGTTGACCTTGACCTGCACGTTCACGCTCGCCCGCGCCATGGTCGGGTTGCCCGCGTCGAGGGCCGGCTTGATCTTCTTCATGGCGGTCGCGCCCTTGGTGACCGTCCAGCGGATCGTCGAGGTGCGGGCCTTGTTGCCCTTGGGCAGGTAGGTGCCGAACGCGCAGCCGGCAGGCGCGAGCGAGCGCGTCTTGAGGCAGGAGTTCAGCTTCTTCTGCGCGGCCGCCCGCACCTTCGCCGTCCCGGCAGAGCTCAGCTTCAGCTCCATCGAGAACGTGTCAGGCGTGGCGCCCGGCGACTCCACGAGGAAGGTGCCGTGGCTGACCGCGAAGCGGGCGTCCTGCGCGGCGACGGTGTAGCTGCCCGGGAACAGGGTCACCGACGCGGAGCTCACCGGGACGCCGTTCACCGCGAGCGGGACGGTGGCCGGCGACAGCGAGGTGAGGCTCACGCTCGCGGCGACGTCCTGGAGCAGCCACGCGCTGCCGGTCTGGACGACCTCGAACGACGCGTCCACCACACGCTCGCCGACCTTGTAGCTGGCCGAGACGGTTTCCGTCCCCGAGGCGCCGGAGGACGGGGCCACGCGGATGTCGCTGATCGGCGCGACGAGGCGTCCCGCGGCGAGCATCTCCGCGGAGAGCAGCGAGGTGTCGGCCGGTGCCACCGCTGCGTAGGACAGCGCGGTCGCCGCGTCCCCCTGCGCGAGCGCGTCGAGGTAGCCCTGGACGGCGGCAGCGGCGTCGGCCGGTGTGGGCGGCGGCGCGGAGGTGCTCGTTCCCGTCGTGGGCGCACCCGAGGTCGCGGGGGCTGTGGCTTGGGGGCCCGCCGTCGGGGACGCGGGGCGGAACAGTGCGAACACCGCGACCAGCGCGAGCACGAGCGCGCCGGCCCCGAGCAGGATGAACAGGCCGGTGCGGTTCTTGCGGGGCGCGGGCGGCCCGCCCGGCGGCTGGGTGAACTGCCCGGGGTAGGACGCGCCGGCGTAGGGCTGTCCGGGGTAGGGCTGGCCCCCGGGGTAGGCCTGCGCGTACTGGTCGGCGGGGTACTGCTGCCCGGCGAAGGCCTGGTCGCCCGGGTAGGGCTGGCCGGGGTAGGGCTGGCCGGGGGAGGGCTGGTCGGCGGGGTAGCCCTGCGGTGGCACCGGGCCCGGAGGGTAGGCACCGCCCGCGACCGGGTAGCCGGGCGTGCCGGGCGGGTAGGGCGCGCCGGGCCAGGCCGGCTGTTCCGGATAGCCCGGGCCGGGCACCACCCCGGGGACGGGCGGCGGGGCGCTCGCGAACGACCCGACCGGCCCCGGGGGCGTGGCGGGGTCGAAGGCCAGCGTCGGCTCCGGCTGCTGCCCGATCGGCTGGGTGGCCGTGACGTCGGGTCCCGCGGTCGCGTCCCGGGCCGGCTGGTCGGCGCTCGGCGCGGCGTCCTGCGGTGGCGTCGCCTCCGCCGGTACGCCCTGGCTGGCCTCCGGGTCCTGCCCGGGTCCTGTGGGCTGGGCGCCCTCGCCCGGTTCGGCCCCTGACTGCTGCTGTGTCACCATCGCCCCACCCTGCGGAAGAGAAAGCCGGTCTGCTGGCCAAACCCTAGTGGCGCGGAGCGGATCCGAACCAGCACCCGGGGCGTCGCCTAGGCTCCGTCCATGAGCCAGGTGGTGCCCGCCCCGGACGACCGGCGCGCGTTCCTCGTGGTGAACGGGCGCACGGAGCAGTCCTGGGTGGACCCGACCGACCCGCTCCGGCTGGAGTTCGAGTACGTCCGCCGCATCGCGGAGGTCCTGGATGAGACGGTGCTGGCCCGCCCGCCGCAGGCGCGGGTGCGCATCATCCACGTCGGTGGCGGCGGGCTCACGCTGCCCCGCTACGTCGAGGCCCGCCGTCCGCGCACCGCGCAGGTGGTGCTCGAGCCGGACGAGGCCCTGATCGCCCAGGTCCGCGACCGGTTGCCCCTGCCGCGCCACTCCGGGATCCGCATCCGGCCGGTGGACGGGCGCGCCGGCACCGCGGACCTGCCCAGCGGCTGCGCCGACACGGTGATCGTGGACGCCTTCGCCGGCGCCAGCGTCCCGCCGGAACTGGGCACGATGGAGTTCCTCGCCGAGGCCCGGCGCCTGCTGCGTCCCGAAGGGCTCGTGGTGATGAACCTGACCGACGCCGCGCCGTTCGGATGGGCGCGGCGCTGCCTCGCCGGGTTCGCGGCGTCCTTCGGGCAGGCGGCGGTCAGCGCGGAGGTCCCGGTGTGGAAGGGCCGCCGCTTCGGCAACCTCGTGGTCGCCGCCGGGGAGCAGGTGCCCGTCCAGGCGCTGGAGCGCAGGGTCGCCCGCGCCGTGTTCCCCTACCGCCTGCTGGCCGGCCGCGAGCTCGCCCGGTGGCTGGGCGGCGCCGTCCCGTTCACCGACGCGGACGCGGAGCCGTCCCCCTCCCCGGCCTGGAGCCGGGGCTGGTTCTCCTGACCGCTACGGTTGCGCCCATGGCTGCGCGCGAAGAGCTCATCGAACAGATCCAGACCCTTGCCGTCGTCCGGGGACGGGTGACCCTCGCCTCCGGCAAGGAGGCCGACTACTACGTGGACCTGCGGCGGGTCACCCTGGACGGGTTCGCGGCGCCGCTGGTCGGGCAGGTCATGACCGACCTCGTCGCGGACTGGGACTTCGAGGCCGTCGGCGGGCTCACCCTTGGCGCCGACCCGGTCGCCGTCGCGATGCTGCACCACGCCGCCCACGCCGGGGGCCGGCTCGACGCCTTCGTCGTGCGCAAGGAGTCCAAGGCCCACGGGCTCCAGCGACGGATCGAGGGCACAGGGGTCGCCGGACGCCGCGTCCTCGTGGTGGAGGACACCTCGACCACCGGCGGTTCGGTGATGACGGCCGTGGAGGCCGTCCGCGAGGCCGGGGGAGAGGTGGTCGGCGTCGCGGTGATCGTCGACCGCAACACCGGCGCCCGCGAGCGCATCGAGGCTGCGGGCGTCCCCTACCGGTACGCCGTCGGCCTGGCCGACCTCGGCCTGGAGTGACCCGCGCGACCCTGCGCGACTGATCCTGCGCGACTGATCCGGCGTGGCCCTGCGCTCCCGGCCCTCGCCAGCACCGGTGGGGGTCGTTAGGCTGGGCTCGGCCGGTCACCTAACCGAATGGAGAAACCGGGATGCTGTGGTTCTTCCTCATCCTCCTGCTCGTCGTCCTCGGCATCGGGTTCTACGCGGTGTCGCTGTACAACGGCTTCGTCCGCTCCCGGAACCTGATCCAGGAGTCGTGGCGACAGATCGACGTCGAGCTGAACCGCCGCTACGACCTGATCCCGAACCTGGTCGAGACGGTGCGCGCCTACGCCGCCCACGAGCGCAACACCCTCGAGGGCGTCACCCGGCTGCGCAACCAGGCAGCGGCGCTGGCCCAGGCCGGTGGCGGCGCGGTGACCCAGGAGCGGGCGCAGGTGGAGGAGCAGCTGAGCGGAGCCGTGCGCAACCTGCTCGTCTCCGTCGAGGCGTACCCCGAGCTCAAGAGCAACGTGAACTTCCTCGAACTCCAGCGCGAGCTGACCGCCACCGAGGACCGGATCGCGGCCGGCCGGCGCTTCTACAACGCCAACGTGCGCAACTACAACACGCAGGTCGAGTCGTTCCCCTCGAACATCCTCGCCGGGATGTTCAAATTCGAGAAGGCGACGTACTTCGAGGTCAACGAGGCCGCCGTCCGGCAGGCGCCGAAGGTCAGGTTCGGCGAGATCAGCGACCGGCCAGAGGGCGCCGTCCCCGAGCCCACCAACGACCAGCTCGCCGCCGGCAGCCAGCCGTCCGCCCTGCCGAACCCGCAGGCCTACCCGCAGGCGAACCCGGCCGCTCCGGCGCCGGGGGAGTTCGGCGCCCCGCAGCCGCCGACGTATGCCCCGCCGCCGCAGGCACCGGCCCCGCAGCCGCCGACCTACCAGCCGCCCACCTACCAGCAGCCCCCGCAGCAGTAGGACGTCTCCCGAGAGCCGCCGGCCCGCCGGCGGCTCTCGTGCGTCCTGCGTCCCCGGCATCCGTCCTGCGTCCCCGGCGTCCGTCCTGCGTCCCCGGCATCGCCGAGGGCCAGCCTTGACGCCGAGGGCTCGTACCCCGGTGCTGGCCCTCGACGAGAGGGCTGGCCCTCGATCGGGAGGGCTGGCCCTGGGCGCTAGGTGTACTCGGCCGGGACGTTGGTGACACGGGCTGGTTGACGAAGAGGGAGAACCCCCGTTGGGGCGTGACTTGCGAAGGCCCACATCCGAAGGAGGTTCTCCCGTGTCCCAATGTAGGGCTCATCTGACGGTGTTCGGCAGGCGGCTGCTGATCAGC